>Ga0307378_10007506_pt1 | contig 14679 bp, 13 predicted proteins | sample UN1MG_FD_202238 | JGI IMG/M metagenome (GOLD analysis project Ga0307378, IMG submission 202238) | Soil microbial communities from Risofladan, Vaasa, Finland - UN-1 | ecosystem: Environmental > Terrestrial > Soil > Coastal area > Acid sulfate soil | place: Finland: Risofladan, Vaasa | collected...
CGGAAATGAGGCGTATTATCGCGGAATCTTATTGCAGCTTTGCAAAACTCAAAAGTTATGCGGGTTATTGGATAAGGAGATTTATATCAAATAATTCTCATTATAAAAACTTATGCAATTAACTATAGATAAAGCGTGCGAGCTTCTTCTGGAAATTGCCCCACGTATTGGCAACCGGGCCGAAGAGCTGGCAAAAATATGTGGCTACCTTCCTATCGCCCTTCGCAATGCAGCCAGCGCTCTAGCTGAAAAACGGGATTTGAGCGTTCCCGAGTACGAAAGACGTCTGAATGATAAGGTAGCACTGCTCAAATTAGTAAAAGGCTCCTTCAGCCTCAGCTACGATCTGCTCACTCCCGGAAGAAAAAAGCAATGGCGGCGTTTATCGGTCTTTCCAGAAGATTTTGACCGCGATGCTGCGACTGCTGTCCTAAAGATGGCTCCTGGCCCTTCGGCTGAGTCTCTAAGCGATTTGGTGCGATGGAGCCTGGTGGACTTTGCTGCAATACAGGATTCTGAGGATGGTCGATACAAACTTCATGATTTGGCTCGTCTTTTCGCAGAGTCGTGCCTCGACCAAGAAGAACTTGTCGATGCCCAGCAGAAACACGCAACGTATTACTCGAAGGTCCTTTCACAAGCTGAAAAATTCTATAAAATGGGTGGGACGAATCTTTTGGCAGGACTCAAGCTTTTCGATCGTGAATGGGCCAATATCAAAGTTGGGCAGGCCTGGGTAAAGAACATAATTCCAGTCTCCAGCAAATTTAAAAAGAGTGATTTGAAATCCGTCCTGCAATTGGCCAGCTCTTACGCGGGCGTTGGTGGCTACGTTTTTAATTTGCGCCTGCATCCAACGGATAAAATTGACTGGCTTGAAACGGGCTTAAAAGCAGCAAGGATGATGAGGGATCAAGGTAATGAAGGTGTCCATTTGGGCAACATGGGCAATGCCTACGCCGACTTAGGCGAGGCACGCAAAGCGGTCGGGTACCTGGAGCGGGCCCTGTGGATCGCCCGCAAGATCGGTGACAGAAGGAATGAAGAAGCCTGGCTGGGCAACCTGGGCTTAGCATACGCCGATCTGGGTGAAACTCGCAAGGCCATCGAGTACCACGAGCAAGCCCTGGCCATCTCTCGCGAGATCGGGGACAGAAGGGGCGAAGGGGCCGACCTGGGCAACCTGGGCTCAGCCTGCACCGATCTAGGCGAAACTCGCACGGCCATCGAATACATCGAGCAGGCACTGGCAATCGCCCGAGAGATCGGAGACGGAAGGGGCGAAGGGGCCCGTTTGGGCAACCTGGGCGATGCCTACGCCGCTCTGGGAGAGGTTCGCAAGGCCGTCGAATACCACGATCAGGTCCTGGCCATCGCCCGCGAAATCGGTGACAAGTATAACGAAGGAGAAAGCCTCTGCAATTTAGGCAAAGCGTATTTGGACCTAAATGAAACTGAAAGAGCCATCGAATATTGCATGCAATCGCTGGACATCGCTCGCAAGATCGAATATCGGAAAATTGAGGGCGAAGCTCTCTGCACCTTAGGCAAAGCATATTCTGATCTTGATGAGATCGATAAGGCGATCGATCATTGCGATCAAGCACACGAGATCTTCAAAGAGATAGAATATCGCTGGGGAGAGGGTGAAGCCCTTTTCACCAAGAGCCTGGCTCAGGACAAGCTCGGCCAGCGAAAGGAAGCAGCAGATCTCGCAAACGAAGCCCTCCAAATCTTCCAGCAGATCGAAAGCCCCCTGGCCGAAAAAGTCCGCCGGAAGCTGGCCGAGTGGGGCAGCAGCCCTCAGGAGAATTAGCATGCAGGTCATCTTTCTAGGCACCAACGGTTGGTACGACAGCGACACCGGCAATACCATCTGCACCCTCATCAATTCCGAGAAGTACCACATCATCCTCGACGCCGGAAACGGCCTCTACAAAGCAGACCGCTACATCAAGGACGACCTGCCCGTCCACCTCTTCTTAAGCCACTTCCACCTGGACCACATCGAGGGGCTGCACGTCTTGAGCAAGTTCCGCTTCCCCCAGGGCCTGACGATATTCGGCCAGAAGGGCACTAGCCGGGTTCTCAATACCATTATCAACGAGCCCTTCACTGTTTCACTGGACAAGCTGCCTTATCCGGTTCAAGTCCGCGAGCTGTCCCCCGGGCCCTACAAGCTGCCCTTCCCCCTGGACTGTCGCTTCCTGGTGCATGCCTCGCCCTGTATGGGCTATCGCTTCGATCTGGATGGCAAGATCATCACCTACTGCCCGGACACAGGCGTGTGCGAGAATGCTGTGCTCCTGGCGGAGGACGCCGACCTGCTCATTGCGGAATGCGCCCACCTGCCAGGCGAGCAAAACCCAACGTGGCCCCATCTCAATCCCCAGGACGCAGCCGACATCGCCCAGCGGGCCAAGGCCAAAAAGCTGGCCCTCACCCACTTCGATGCGGGACGGTACACCAGCCTGCAGATGCGGCGGGAGGCTGTGGCAACGGTACGGGACTTTCCGGGAATTGTGGTGGGACAGGATGAGCTGGTGCTAAAGCTTTAGGTTGGCAGGGAATGAGGGAAAAATGGGTAGTGTCCGGAAGATGAGGTTGCCGGAAACACCCTCCGGAGCGATGACAATGTCGTCATCCCGGCAGCGCTCGATCAGTATCCCTTTATGCCTGGCAGCTACGCCCGCGCCTCCTGGGCCCTGGCTGCGATCAGCTCTCCTTCCTCGAGGCTTACGTCTACCCGCTGGCACCGGCCCCATGTCCTCCATCCGCCCCGCCCGAGAGCACAGCCGCTTTCGCCGCCACACCCATGTCCTGCAGAAATTTCGCACCACCCAGCAGCAGCTCCCGCTGTTCCTGCACAGTCTTGCCCTCATCAATGCCCACCGGCCCCAGCAGGAAGACTCAGCCGGATAGCTCCAGCTGGGCTAAACGCCGGACGTGGATGTCAAACTGCTCAATATTATGCGAAAGCATCACTGCCTTGTGCATTTGCAGAAGACTTATAATCCAAGAAATGGAATGATAATTGAGGATTCTGATGAAGCTAAAGGTTCTAATCAGCGAAGGAGAAGACGGCTGGCTTGTCGTGGAATGTCCGTCTATCCCTGGCTGCATCTCCCAGGGAAAGACCTTGGAAGAGGCCCTGGACAATATAAAAGAGGCCATAGAAGGCTGTTTGGAAGTGATGGAGGAAAGGGTCAAGGCAATTAATGGCAAGCAGTTGATGGAAGTAGTCGTCTGATGTCTAAGCTGCCGCAGATATCAGGGAAGAAAGCAGTCAAGGCCTTCAGCAAAGCTGGTTGGATTATTTCCAGACAAAAAAGCAGCCATATGATTATGACTAAATCGGACTCGATCGTTATACTTTCTGTCCCGCTTCACGATGAGCTGGATAGAGGAACTCTAAGAGGACTAATCGGGCTGGCTGGATTGACAGTCGAAGAGTTCGTGAAGCTTTTGTGAGCTATTCTATTTGCACAGATTAAAAATCCATTCGGCATCGGTCTTAATCCCTATTCTTCTCCTTCATCCCTGCCATGGCGCTCGCCAGCATCACCGGCCCGTCGAAGCTGCCCCTCGCCCGGCTGGAGTCAATGAAGATTTTGTCCATCAGCACCGGCGCGCCGTAGGACTGAGCCCCGCATAATAGTAGTAGCGTCCGGAAGATGAGGTTGCCGGAAACACCCTCCGGAGCAATGACGATGTCGTCATCCCGGCAGCTCTCGATCAGTATCCCTTTATGCCTGGCTGCCACGCCCGCCTCCTGGGCCCGGGCTGCGATCAGCTCTCCTTCCGCCAGGCTTCTGTCCACTCGCTCGCACCGGCCCATGTCCTCCATCCGCCCGCCCGAGAGCACAGCCGCTTTCGCCGCCACACCCATGCCCTGCAGGAATTTTGCACCACCCAGCAGCAGCTCCAGCCGGTCTGCTGCAGTCTCGCCCTCATCAATGCCCACCGGCCCCAGCAGGAAGGCCCAGCCGGACAGCTCCAGCAGGGCTAAACGCCGGACTCGGATGTCAAACTGCTCTGCAACGGCCCGCATTGTCCTTCCCGCCGGCAGGTTTCCCCTCACTGCGCCCTCGATCTCGCCTGCCGCCAGGAGCCGCACCAGTTCCTTCCAGGGCTCTTTAGCTGGAATAAAATCGAATGGACAGTCGCATCCGGGCTCGCCCACTAAGAGCAGATCGGCATACTCTGTGGCCGATTGCAAGGAGGCTATCAGTTCTGCATCTGCATTCCAGATGCCGATGCCGATTCTGGCATGCCTGGATCTGGCCAATTCCTGCAAAGAGCGTACAAATATTGAGTCCATTGTCAATGAATTCCGGTTACGCACTCCTTTTCCAGATCGAAAAGGACAGTCTCTTCCGACCCCTGGCGAATGACGAGCTTTCTCGCGTCCGTTACCTGGCCGATCACCCTTGCCGTCAGGCCACGCCTTTCGAATACTTCTATTACCTTCTCAGCGTTCTCCGGTTTTGTGGTTACGACAAAGCCCATTCCTGGATACATTTTCAGCCAGCTCGCCAGATCCAGACCAGCGGGAACCGGAATCGCCTCTACATCTACCACGGCGCCCACTTTGCTCGTCTCCAGCAACATGCCAAGGGTTCCCAGCAGTCCCGGGTTGCTGATATCTTTGCCTGCCTTGACCAGCCCCCTTTCACCCAGCTCCTGCATACAGCCCAGTTGCGTGAGAAGGGTCTTGCTGTCCTTGAAGCTGGTGGAGTCGAAGTTAATGGCGAATCTAGGATGAGCCTGACCGTCCATATCAGCTGCCGCTACTACTACCTCGCCCGCCTTCGCCGTGCTGCTCAAGATCATTGCATTCTTCTTTGCCTTGCCAAGGATGGCCACGTCCAGAGCGCTGTAGGGTGTGTCCGGATGCAGGTGTCCGCCAATGATTGGTACATGAAACTTCTCAATTGCCTTCTTCATGCCTCGCAGGACTCGGTCCGCAATCTCCTGATTGTCTACGGAAAGCACATCCACCATGGCTACCGGCCAGCCGCCCATGGCAGCTATATCGTGCACATTTACCAGAACGGAACAGTAACCGGACCACTCCGGATCGACCTCCATAAGCTTGGACCAGATGCCGTCCGCAGCCAGGAGCATGACCTCCTCCCCGTCGTCAATCACGGCCGCATCCTCACCAAAGGAGGCTATTATGCGCTCAGACTCTATGGGAAAGAATTGCATGAGGTTACCTATCTGCTTTTTGCGAGTGATCCCCACAAATCCTCGCAGCTGGGATGCCAGAGACTCCAGATTCATCGAAGGGTGTTGAGGCTTTGATCAAAAATAGATGACGCTTTGAGGGGCCGCAAGGTTCTTAAACTCCAACTCTTATGGGTGAGTCCCGCGTTTTGGGGAGCTATTCCTCTGCCGGGAAAGGTTCCAGTGGAAAAATGTTGCAAAAAATTTTTAGAAGTTTTTACAGCTATCGAAAAACTGGAACTGAATAAATAATAATAATAAATGTATCTAGCTTAACTCACTTCAACCGATATATGTTGAGGTACTAACACACTCGAAGCCGAGGGGTTAGAAGGTAATATATTTTATAAAGTTGGCAAAAAAGAGCACCAAGTGCTCTCTTAATGGCAATAAGGACCCGTTTTAATAAGGTCCTTAAAAGAAGAGAAAAACGTCTCGTCTTTTTCAACATGCGTCTCTTTAAAAATTTTAAGTTACTGACTATCCCTTTTCCAGAATAATTGCCCTTCGATTTTTGTTTCCATATTCGGCTCGCAGCAGAGATGAAACGGCAGAAAGCATTATGATCTCATAGGTCATTGGGGGAAGACAAGGGATGGTTAATGCTGATCAAGGATTTCAGGCAAGGTCGCATCTTTTTTGCCAGGCTCGACCACGGTGCAGATATCATCAGCCAGATCGCCAATCTGGCAGAGGGAAATGGAATTGAAACGTGCGCTTTAAGCGCTATTGGTGCTCTTTCTCGGGCAACGCTCGGCTACTACGATCAGGTTTCTCAGGAGTATGGCAAGATCTCGGCGGATGAGCCCGTGGAATTGGCCTCTTGCTCCGGAAATATATCCCTGCGGGACGACCGGCCCTTTGTGCATGCTCATGCAGTTTTATCGGACAGGACAGGAAGGACCTGGGGCGGCCACCTGACTTGCGGAACCGTCTTTGCCGTTGAGGTCTGTTTGCAGGAGCTTTCCGGCCTGCCCCTGAAAAGAGTTCCGGATTCGATCACGGGCCTCACGCTTTGGGGAGAAGAGTAATTACGGTGCAATTACGGTGAAGAAAGAGTGAAGGCTGAAGAGTGGAAGGCTTGAAAGTGATAGTTGAAGAGTGAAAGATGAAGAATTCCGAATACTTCGAGTTTTTGCAGCAAGGTCTTAAAAACGCCATGGAGATAGCCCAGGCGGCCAAGAGCCAGGGATTAGACCCTACCACCGAGGTGGAGATACCGCTGGCAGTGGACCTGGCGGAAAGGGTAGAAAAGCTGATAGGCATTCCCGGCATCGCAGTGCGCGTTCGGGAGATGGAAAAGGAGGGCATGAGCCGGGAAGAAGCGGCATTAGCCATCGGTGTAGATTTCGCGGAAGGGCGTCTGGGAAAAGGCGCCTCCAAGATCGAGTCCGTGGAAAACGCTATCCGCACATCGGTTGCCCTGCTAACCGAGGGCGTGGTGGCTGCGCCCATTGAAGGAATCGCCCGCGTCGACCTGGGGAAGAACGATGATGGAACAGAATACCTCAAGGTCTACTACGCCGGCCCCATTCGCTCCGCAGGCGGAACCGCCCAGGCCCTCTCAGTTCTTGTGGCCGATTATGTGAGAAGGAGCGTGGGCATCGCTCCCTGGAAACCGAGGCCCGAAGAGGTAGAACGCTATGTAGAGGAGATCGGCCTTTATAAGCGCGTAGCAGGACTGCAGTATTCTCCCTCGGACGACGAGATCCGAACCATTGTGCGAAACTGCCCCATCTGCATCGAGGGCGAGCCCACTGAGGAGGAAGAGGTCTCAGGATACCGCGACCTTCCCAGGATCGAGACCAATCGCGTGCGGGGCGGCATCGCTCTGGTCGCAGCGGAGGGCATCGCCCTGAAGAGGCCCAAGCTCAAGAAGCATGTCACAAAACTGGGAATCACAGGCTGGGAGTGGCTCGACTCTCTGGCCAGCGGCAAAAAGGAAGGCGGAGACTCATCCCCCAAGTTTTTGCGAGACCTGATTGCCGGCAGGCCCGTCTTTTCTCATCCCTCCCGGCCAGGAGGCTTCCGGCTGCGCTACGGGCGGGCCAGAAACACGGGCCTGGCCGCTGCCGGCATCAATCCCGCCAGCATGCTGCTTTTGGGCGAGTTCATGGCTGCCGGAACCCAGATCAAGGTGGAGCAGCCGGGAAAAGCAGCGGCGGTAGCCCCGGTCAGCTCCATAGAGGGACCGACGGTGAGGCTCTTAAACGGCGATGTTGTTCGCTTCGATTCCGATCAGGACATCCTGGAGTGGATGCCTATAACCTGCAAAGATCCCAGGACCATTCAGGCAGCGCTCAAGGCCCACGTCTCCATGATTTTAGACCTGGGTGAAATTCTAATTAGCTACGGTGAGTTCCTGGAGAACAACCGGCCCCTGGCACCGGCCTCCTATGCTTTTGAGTGGTGGGCAGAGGAGCTTCTAAAGGCGGGAGGCGACCCAGCCGACAAGGAGAAGATCAGCGGACAGGAAGCCATAGCTTTGTCCCGAGAATATGGCGTGCCCCTACATCCGGCTCATACCTATCTCTGGCATGATCTTTCTATGCAAGAGTTTGAGAGCCTCGCCTCTTTGGTATTCTCAGACGGACGTCTTGATTCTGAAAAACTTCTGCTTCCTTTATCGGCTAAAGTGGCACTGGAGACGCTGTTGGTTCTCCATAAGGTTAGAAGTGAAAAAATCATCATCGAAGATCCACTGCCTCTCTTGCTCTGCCTGGGATTGGAGCCGGATGGCGTCGGCCTAAAAAAATGCGGTGTTCAGGCGGCAGAGGAGCGGATCGGAGAAGAAAAGGCAAATGACGATAATGCAGACGAGAACAAAGTAGACGGGAATAATCCAGATGTCGGTAAGGCGGACGGGGACAAGGCAGACGCAGAAAAGACGGAGTGCTTTGCACTGGACGCCGTCAACAAACTTTCCGGTCTTGTTGTTCGCGCTCGTGCTCCCACGCGCATCGGTGCTCGCATGGGCCGGCCCGAGAAATCGGATAAGAGGCTGATGCGCCCACCGCCGCACGTTCTCTTTCCGGCAGGAGAAGAAGGCGGCAAATCAAGGTCCATCCAACAGGCTGCCAAGCACTCCACAAACACCACCACCGGCATTATCAATGTGGAGATCGAGCGGAGGGTATGCAAAGACTGCGGCAAAGAGGGCTTTTCCTTCCGTTGCGAGTGCGGCGGCTTCACAGAAAAAAAGAGAGTCTGCCCCAGATGCAACATTCCCGCTCCCGAAAAGTGCCCCAAATGCGGCAAAGAGACGACGGCCGCCTCCAAGATGCAGATCGATGTAAAGAAGCTGTACCACCAGGCGCTGGAGCGATTGGGCGAGCGCGAGCCTGACGTGCTCAAGGGCGTCCTCGGCCTCTCCTCCCGTGATAAAACTCCCGAGCCTTTAGAGAAGGGCATACTGCGTGCCAAGCACGGCGTGAACATCTTCAAGGACGGCACAGTTCGGTACGACCTTACCGATCTGCCTCTTACTCATTTCCGTTCGGATGAGATCGGCACGAGTCCAGATACTTTGCACAGTTTAGGCTACACAGAGGACATGCACGGCCAGCCCCTGACCACGCCTGATCAGGTATGCGAACTTCGCGTGCAGGATATCATTTTAGCCAAAGATGCGGGCGAGTATCTCCTTAAAGTGGCCAAGTTCGTGGATGAGCTTCTCGTCAAGTTCTATGGCCTGGAGCCCTACTACAATGCAGAAACACCGGCTGACCTGATCGGCACTCTCATGGTGGGCCTCGCTCCGCATACCTCGGCAGGCGTGCTCTGCCGTCTCATCGGCTACAGCCCTGCATCTGCTGGCTTTGGCCATCCCTTCTTTCATGCTGCCAAGCGCCGAAACTGCGACGGCGATGAGGACTGCGTGATGCTGCTCATGGATGCGCTGCTCAACTTCTCCATGTCCTATCTTCCTGCCAAGCGAGGGGGGAAAATGGACGCCTGCCTGGTCATGACCACCATTCTCAACCCAGCCGAGGTAGACAAAGAGGCCCATAATCTCGATCTGACGCCCGTCTATCCACTGGAGTTTTATGAGGCTACCCTCAAGGGAGCGAATCCCAAAGACCTGGAAGCGAGATTTGACCTGGTCTCCAAGCGCCTGGGCTCTGATGCCCAGTACGAGGGTTTCAATTTCAGCCACAGCACAACGGATATAGCTGCTGGCCCCAAGAACAGCGCCTACAAGACCCTGGAGACCATGGTCGACAAGATGGATGCCCAGCTGGAGCTGGCGCGCATGATCCGGGCGGTGGATGAGCAGGATGTAGCCGAGCGGGTCATCAACTCTCACTTTCTTCCCGATCTGATCGGCAATCTGCATGCATTTTCCAAGCAGAAGGTGAGGTGTGTGAAGTGCGGGGCTAAATACCGGCGCCCCCCCTTGAAAGGGACCTGTCCCAAGTGTGGCGGCAGGATAATTCTCACGGTGCATGAGGGCAGCGTTCGGAAATATCTGGAGGTATCCATAAAGGTCGCCGAGGAGTACGGCGTGAGCAGCTACACCAAGCAGAGGCTACAGCTATTGAAGATCGAGATCAACTCCCTCTTTAAGAACGACAAGGCCAAACAGACGGGTCTCGCGGACTTCATGTAATCGTGTAATCTAAATCTATAAATTTAAATATCAATCGAATAAAAGATATATCGTTCTTGATGAAGCGTGTTCCAAGAGAAAGGAGTAGGTAGGGAAGAATACGGTGCAAGGGATAGATGACAAGAGAAGGGGATGATGACTTATGTTTAAATGGGGGATTATACTTTTGTTGCTGGCGGCAATGCTCGCCGGCGATGCGATGGGCGATGTGACAACAATTCCTGCCTTGCAGGATGTTTACATCAGCATGGGAGAGAATAGCGTTTCTGTTTATAATCAAACCGATATACTTCTCTGTGCCGTCAACGTGACGGACGGCAACGGGACTAAGATGATCAGTTATCCCGGCGCACCAGCAGTTCAGTTTGACATTTCCGGCCTCAACATCACAGATAATGATGTTGCGGTTCTGGTGCTTAAAGCGGCAGCTATTCAGAAGCAAAAAGATCCCGTCATGGTCGCATTGATGTCCATCGGCTCAGATTGGGATGAAAGCTCAGACTACACAACATTTCTGGTCAATATCCTCCCTGCCTGGAATATCATCAAGAAGAACGACGCCACAGCCATGAGCAGCAACACCGATGGTGATAGCATCTTCGCCTTTGACGTCTCCAAAAAACTGAAGGATGCCAGGGCAAAAGGGGACAAAATATCTTTCCTCCTGGAGGCGATCAGCAACAGCAGCTCGGAAATTTCCTTCCTGTCCAAAGAGAGCAGCCAGGGACCATACCTGGTGATCATGCCCTACCCAGAGACCCTATTGTCTAATCAGAATATGCAAAATCTTAGCTTGCAGCTTGATCAAACTCTAGAGCTTTCCGAAAACATGAGCGATGCAGGCCTGCAAAATCCCCTGGTTGAGAAAAAGATACCAGATGCGGGTAGAATTCAGGACAGCAAGAACAACACGATACTGGTTTTCCCTATTGGAAAAATGTGATCCGGTCCGTTCATGCAAAAGTTCCGGACAATACCTAGATTAATATTTTTTGTTATTTTTAATGAATGATTTGCGGCTTGCGTTTGAATGCGCTTTTCGACTATTTAGACCGAAGTTCTAAACCCTCATGAGCTTTGAGACTGGCGTTCATGCTCAAGGGATGCTGAATGATATGCAAGACGATTTCTGCGCAAGATTATGAGGAAATAAAACTCATATTGCAATCTGTTTTTAAAAATAATTGTATTGGATTTCTTTTCGTAGTGGCCAAATGAAATTGCCAAAATGAAGACTATATATTGAGATAAATCTAAATAAGATACAACACAATAGGTTATTATGATAGTAGTTGTATCTGATGTGCATCTCGCGGAAAGGGATGATCGACAGACTAAAGAGGATGGCTCCAAATTCCTGGAGTTCCTGGAACATATCTCCTCCAACCAGCTTAAGGATGGGGGGGAATTGGTCCTTCTCGGCGATATCATCGATCTATGGCGGCGAGACTTCGTTAAAGCCATGATGGATAGCGAGCCGGTGATCTCCAAGTTAATGGAAATGAAAAGCAAGGTCAATATCCATTATCTGGCAGGCAACCATGATTTCCATATGCTGAATATGGGCAATATTCTCAAAGATAATTATCCCTTTCAGGTAACAAAGGAGCTGCGTTTGGCAGAGGGCGGGAAAAAATTCTTCTTCATACATGGATATCAGCTAGAGGTTCTGGCCAATCCCTATTGCAAATCTATGTCCGCATACGAAACCTTCTCGGAGGGTCTCTGTCTGGCAGGGGATGATACCGGCAACGCTGCCGATAAGCTCTGGGAAGCCTATGATGCATCCATGTCTGTTTTAGCCTGTCTTAAGAGACTGCCAACCGACATTAGAGGGGCCTTGAATTCAATGTTCAATCCCCCGGCTGAACGATTAATAAGGGCACGTTGCCTGGTTGATGAGATCGCCATTTCAAGTGCCAGATCTCTCTACTTGGGGATGGAAAAAGATGAGACTCTCGTCTTCGGCCATACCCATCAGCCTTTCCCACAGGTTGAAAATGGGGCAATTAACACCGGCTCCTGGAATAAAAAACCATGCACTGAATACAAATACGTGGAGATAAAGGGCGGTCAGGTGAAGTCGCAGACATTCTCCTAGGTTTTTTTATTTTTCTGCTCGCAGACCTTCTGCAATTCCGATCCAGGGATCCCTGTTATTCGAGAACGCCCTGTATTCGCCTGCTGCGGAATTTCCGTTCACATTGAGCCTAAGCCGGTAAAGGCTGATGGTTCCAGAGGAGATCACATCCAAACTCAATTTATCTGCCGCAACAGAGCCGGAAGCGGAGACTTTCTGGGTATCGCTGCCGTCATTCATAGTGCCCGTTCCGAAAACTGCATTCTCTGACTGAAAGAGCGTCAGAGCCAGAATTCTGTTCATGCTGTCTCTAAGCTGGATGGACCAGTTTCCAGCCACATTTGTCTCTGCAGATGCAGTTTGCGATGTAGTCGGCGATTCAGCCGGCTGTATGGCAGTCTCTGGAGATGATGCTGCTTCTGTCTGGCTCGAACTCACGGTACTTGCTGTCTGATACTGCAGTCCCTCGCCTGTTTGTACTGAGCTTCGGGACGCCTGCGGACTGGTTTCGCTTTCTGGCAGCTTTCCGGGCATGGTGAAATCAATGCCACTTTTCTCGCTCCACAGCTCTCTCGATGCCTGGGGGTTTTCCGGGATACCTGTCTTAGGGATGTAGATCCCATTACTGGCATCGATGAGCTGGTCCACGGAAAGTCCGGAGCCGCCATCCAAAATGGCACAGGCATTTACGGCAAATAATGCAAAAATCACCATTGATAAGGCAATCAGAATTTCAAATCTCATGCTATCGAAACCACACCATTAAATACGCGGTTTGACATCTTAAGACTTATGGCAGCTTTTACTCGAAGATCGCGAAAGGCAAATATCATGCGAATATGAATCCCACGGATATGAGTTTTGCGGATATGAGCCCTGCCAATGATAAAGTATTTAGATAATGGGCCCTCGAAGCCATACCCGTTTTGGTTCCTCGCTATTTCGTGTGGGTGTGGCAGGAGGTACAAATCCTCTGAGATGCCAACCCTGCCATCTGGACTGAATGATTAGAGATCCTAGCTTGCCGATTTCTTGATCCCTGCACCAGATTTCATTTCATGATAACCTGTGGTTAGCCATATGAAACAGCGAAGAGCCCCCCATTTTTATGTTAAATCTGGCTGGCAAATCATCAGTTTTACATATTCTACCAGGATGGGAATCTCTTTAGCTAACATCGGCTTCCAGTCTTCATCGACTATCGGCTCCCATGCGTCTCCTTTTTTTGCCCAATAGAGTATCTCTTCAATGCTGCACTGCCCTGAAGTCAATCCATCGGTCTTATTCTCGAAGAATCCAAAAAATTTCTTGCTGATGGAGCCATACTCTGCCAGATACCAATGCATATTCTTTTTATTAAATAGATGCATAGAAATTATCTCTTCTCCAATGCAAGAATGATCAAAGGTTAAAGCAGGCAGCTTGGTCAGTTCGCTTGCTTTTAGATCGCTGAATTTCCGGTTCAAATCCTTGTCTCCGAGATCGCAACATAGTATTCTAATTGGCCCTTAATCAAAGTATCTGCTCCAGAGCCTTGCTTCCTTTAAGCCCTTGTTGCTTGGCCTCTATTTATCTCAATAGCATTTAAATATATAATCAGTAAACAGATTGAAAGAGGATTAGATTTAAGCATTTAGAGCCGAAAAGCAAAATCATACATCTATGAAGATAATTCAGATATCTCCCTATTTCCCGCCCCATGTAGGTGGGGTGGAGTATCATGTAAAAGAGCTGGCTGACGGCCTCGCCAATAGAGGCCACCGAGTTAGCGTTGCCTCGTCTTGCGGAAGATGGACAGGCGAGATAATTCGCATACCGAGTATCGACCTATTCTATTCACCTATGCCTATCAAATTACCCAAACTTGAGGCCGATATCTATCACAGCCATATCCCAAGCCCTCTCTTTGCCTTCATGCTTCGTAGTGCAATGCCTCATCTTGTCACATACCATAACGACGTGGCGGTTCCGGGAGTAGTAAACGGGCATGCCATGCCCCGTACATTTGCGGCTGCTCTAGAGAGGATTAATGAGAAACTGGTCCGGCCCGTCCTGGAGGAAGCTGAGATCGTAATTGCCACCACAAAGAGCTATGCTAAGACCTCGCCCGTTCTGAAAGACTATCTTGATAAGATAAAAATAGTGCCCAATGCAGTGAATGTCTCCCTTTACCCTCAGGTTAGGGAGAAGGAGAATTATGTGCTCTATGCGGGCAGAATGCTCAGTTACAAGGGAGTTGAATCTCTGCTCTATGCCATGAGCGAGGTGCAAAAGAGTGCAGATCTGGATCTGGTGCTGGTAGGAGACGGCTATGACCGCAGCTGGCTAGAGGAGATGGCGGCAAGGCTGCATGTAAAGGCAAAGTTCACAGGAAGGTTGGAGCGAAGCACGTTTATAGATACAATCTCCCGAGCAGAAATACTGATTTTGCCCACCCAAAATCGTCTGGAGGCCTTCGGCATCGTCCTCTTGGAAGCCATGGCCTGTGAGACGCCCGTACTCGCCTTTGACACTCCCGGTGTAAACGAGATAGCAGAGAAGGGGGGGATGGTCTATTCCAGTACGGAGGAACTGAGCGAGCTGATCCTAGAGCTTCATGGAAACGAGCCACTGAGAGTGTTGCTTGGGCAAAGAGGAAGAAATGCGGTGGAGGAGAATTACTCCTGGAAGAGAGTGCTTGATGATATGGAATCGGTCTATCGCGAGGTCACTTGAAGCTAGCAGAATATGCTAATGATGCCTGCGCTCAAATTCACTTCCT
>Ga0307378_10007508_pt1 | contig 14677 bp, 15 predicted proteins | sample UN1MG_FD_202238 | JGI IMG/M metagenome (GOLD analysis project Ga0307378, IMG submission 202238) | Soil microbial communities from Risofladan, Vaasa, Finland - UN-1 | ecosystem: Environmental > Terrestrial > Soil > Coastal area > Acid sulfate soil | place: Finland: Risofladan, Vaasa | collected...
AAGAGAAGTATAATGAGCCAGAGACGGCTACGCATAGCAGGCCTCCTTTGTCCAAGGTGATGCCTACTAGCGTGGCCGCTCTCATCTGTTTTGTCAAGGTCCCACGCTACGCCGGGAAAAGCTCTCGACTAATGTGCCATTGTCAAACTATTCTCGCTGATAGAAACCGGGTTTTTCGTTCAGCAAGACCTCGCTGGCGGCGAAAAAGCGCCTGTACACGATGCCACTCGCTCGTGGAGCACCAAAAACCCGGTTTCTGAACTGTGCATGGGAGCCAAGAAACCGGGTTTTTCGTCCAGCAAGACCTCCTTGGCGGCGAAAAAGCGCCTGGAAACGATGCCACTCGCTTGTGGAGCGCCAAAAACCCGGTTTCTGAACTGTGCGTGGGAGCCAAGAAACGGGGTTTTTCGTACAGCAAGACCTCCCCGGCGGCGAAAAAGCGCCTGGAAACGATGCCACGTCGCTTGTGGAGCTCCAAAAACCCGGTTTCTGAACCGTACGGTAGGGAAGGCCCATGACAATGAACCAAACGACCGGTAGCATCCTGGTCGCCACCGTGGCCGGCGGCCCGCAGGTGGTGACGTTCGCGTTGGATGAGCTGCTCCGGCGGGGCGAGGTGATCCACGAGGTGATCGTGGTCCACCTGTCCCCGCAGGCCGATCACCTCACCCGGCAGGCGCTGGCCAAGCTGACGGCCGAGTTCCCGGACGACCGCTACGCTGGCCGGCCCTGTCGCCTGCGCTTTTTCCCGATCCGCCAGGGCGGCACGAGACTGGACGACATTCGCGACGACGCGGCGGTCAACGTGGCCTGGAGCACCGTCTACGAGCTGATCGCCTCGCTGAAGGCGCAGGGGCGACACCTGCACGTGTGCATCACCGGCGGGCGGCGGATGCTGGCCCTGCTGGCGATGTCGGCGGCGATGCTGCACTTTGACCACGACGACCGGCTGTGGCACATGTACACGCCATCCGAGTTCCTGGAGCGGGCCCGCGACGGCCGGGTCATGCACGCCCGGCCGGAGGACGGCGTGCGGTTGCTCCAGGTGCCGCTGGTGCCCTGGGGGGCCTACCTCCCAGCGCTGCGGGCGCTGGCGCAGGGCTCGCCGATGGACGTCGTGGCCACCCACACCCGCTGGCTCGACAGCGCGGAGCGGGCGCGCTGCCGGGCGGTGGCCGAACAGTTGACCCCGCGCCAGTTGGACGTGTTGCGCGCCTTCGCCACCGGCCAGGGCCCCCAGGAAGTCGCCGAAACGCTGTGCGTGACGGTCAAGACCGTCCACGCCCACAAGACGGTCATCCTGGGCGAGTGCCGCAACGCCTGGGACCTCCCCGAGGACGCACGGCTCGACTATCACTTTTTGCGCGAAAAGTTCGGGCGCTACTTTCCGGCTGTGGATCTATGATAGCATAGAAGGGGACGGGAGACATTGGAACAAGTTCCAAAATCTGTTGGAGGATCTTCTATTGTAAGGTAGAGGAAGGGGAAGTATATTGATACTGGATGCTGGATGCTGGTTCAGAAGATGGGTGAATGCGCGAACTGACGAAGACGGCGGTGTCGCGCTCGGCACATCCAGAGGAGGTGGCCTTTGGACGAGCAACTGCGTGGAAAAGTAGAAGACGTGCTGATCGGATGGGCGGTGGAAGCGCTGGGCCGCTGGGCAGGGGTGACCGCTGAACTGCCTGTCCGGTTGCGCGAGGAGGCAGCAGGCTGGATCTCCGGCTACGGCCAGCTTCTATCTCGGACGTGGCACCCACAGGGGAAGGGTGAGCGACTGCAGTCCATCTTCTCGCTGATTCGACCCCCGGAGGGCGAATCGGTGCAGCCGGTCTTTGTGCCAGCCCGCCCGCTCTCCCTGGAGACACTGCTGCCGGGCGAGACAGACCAGGGGATGACCGCTGCAGCGCTGTGGGAGGGGTTCGCTGGCGAGTTCGGGCGGCTACCGGCGGGGGACGGCCGGTTTGAGACCTTTGTCCACCTGTTCCAAAAATACGCCTGGGCAGTCCCGTGCACGTACGGCGAGGCAGGCGTGTCGCTCTACGAGGAGTTCAAGACGCTGGCGGCGCTGATGCACGCCTCCGGCGGTGCCGAACGGCCAGCCGAGGAGTTCCTGCTTGTAGGGGGTGACATCCCCGGCATCCAAGGCTTTCTCTATACCATCACTAGCAGAGGGGCAGCCAAGGGGCTGCGGGGCCGGTCATTTTTCCTGCAGCTTCTAGGAGATGCTGTGGTGCGGGCGCTGCGACGTGAGCTCGGAGGGCTGTCCGAGGCAAACGTAGTCTATGCAGCAGGTGGCAATTTCGTGGTGCTGGCGCCAGCGGGAAGTAAGGCTGCCCTGCAGGAGTGGCAGGTGAAGTTTAATCGAGCCTTGCTCGACGAGTTCGAGGGCGACCTGTATCTAGCACTGGCGTGGGAAGAACTATCCCAGTCGATGGTGGGGGTGCCCGAGTTTGCCGATGTGCGCGAGCGGCTGGGAGCGAAAGTCGCCGCCGCCAAGAGCCGCCGCTTCACCGAAGTTGTCGAAAGAGACGGTTGGACGATGCTATTCGAACCGCGAGGGCGAGGAGGGCTGGATTATTGTCAAATCTGTCAGCGGGAACCCCAGCCAGGGGAAAGCCTGGTGGTGGAGACTACAGAGACGGGCGAAACGGTGCGGAAGTGCGAGCAATGCCGTAGTTTCGAGGCATTGGCCCGCGATATCGCCTACGACAGCCTGTGGATGACCGTAACAGAGGCAAGCGCGGAGACACAGGAGGAACAAGGCTGGCAGGGCTCGCTGGCCCGGCTGACCAGCTTTGCCTATCGCTTTGAACACGATCCCCCGCCAGAGAACACGATGGGGACAATCTACGCCCTTAACACCACCGACGTGGACGTCACCGGTGCCCGCGGCTTCCACTTCGTTGCCAATGTGACGCCACGCATCGAGGAAGTAGACCGCGAGTGGGTGCGCGAACATCACCCAGACCTGGAGGTTTCACCTGGTGAGCACATCAAGGATTTCGCGCTGATGGCGCTTCAATCCCAAGGGATCCCCCGGGTGGGGGTGCTACGCATGGATGTGGACAACCTGGGCATTGTCTTCAGCCAGTACTTGCAAGGCTCGATGTTACAGACGTCGGCATTGAGTGCGGCGATGGATTTATTCTTCGCCGGTCACCTAAATCACATCTGTCAGGACGTGGCTGCGCAAGGGGAGCACGACAATACGCTCTACGTCATCTACGCTGGCGGCGATGACCTTTTCGCAGTGGGTTCGTGGGACCGGATGCCGATTCTGGCGGAACGTATCCGGGAGGACTTTTCCACCTATACTGGTGGCAACCCACACCTAACACTCTCCGGAGGCGTGACGTTGGAGGGACGCAAATTTCCGCTCTACCGGGCGGCCGAGCGGGCAGGGGAGGCGGAGGGGAAGGCCAAAAGACACAAAAGGCCTGGTGGTCGCGAGAAGGATGCTTTTTGCTTCCTGGGCCAAGTGGTGGGATGGGGAGAGGAGTGGAAGTTATTACGGGAGACCGAACAAGCATTCTCCAGCCTGGCCGGTGCCGAAACACCTCGAAGCCTCTTGCGGGTGGCACAGATACTCCACACGCAATTCGCGGCCGCGAGAAGGCGGGCTTTGAGAACGGAGCGAATGTCTGGCCGGAAGCCGGATGCCAGCCGTCTCTATTGGGGCCGTTGGGCCTGGATGTCTGCCTACAGCCTCACACGCTTGGCGCGTGGTTGCCCTGAAGAACAGAAGGAGGAGATACTAAGAATACAGCGAGAATGGATCGAGTCGGGGAAACGTATCCATTTCCTGGGGCTCGCCGCCAGGTGGGCCGAGTACAAACTGCGTGGAGGTGCGAAATGAGTCAGCAACGTGGACCAGCAAAGACAACGATCAGTCCAGAAGATGCCCGTGCGATCATCGTTGATGGAAACACCGACCTTCTGATCAAGCGGGCCAGGGAGATTGGACAGGCTCTCAAGGATGCTGGCCTCTCTATGGCCCAGATCAGGGGCATCTTTGGCACGGTGCGTCGGATCGAGATGCGCTGGACAGAGAAGGCAGCACAGGAAACGCGCGAGCAAGCGATGCGCCAATTACTGCTCCTGCAACCCAAACTGGAATACCAGGCAAGGCGACAGAGAGAGGTACAGGGTCTCAAGAACGTGCTCATCCCAGCTATTGAGCAAGTGCAAGGCGACCGGAAGAGGTTTGGCCATTTTGTCGAGTTCTTCGAGGCTATCCTAGCCTATCACGTGGCCGCCGGTGGTAAGACGAACTAGGAGGCAGATCATGTCTAACGAGATCGTTGTGAATCTGTATGGCCGCATTTTCGTGCGTGGTAACATCCGGGCTATGACAGGTCTCCACATCGGACGTGGCAAAGAAGGTCTGGAGATTGGCGGTGTAGATAACGCCGTGGTGCGTGATCCACTGACGAACCGCCCCTACATCCCTGGCTCCTCGCTGAAGGGCAAGATGCGTTCGCTGTGGGAGAAGATGACCGGTGCGGAACAGAGTTTTCTCATTGGACGCATCAAGGGCAAGGAAGTGCGCGTTCATGTCTGTGAAGACTTGGAGATGTATCAAGGCTGCCCGGTCTGCCCGATCTATGGCGTTCCTGGGGACAAGGGATCATCCAATCCTACTCGCCTGGTCGTGCGCGACGTGTTGCTGAGCGATGCCGAGGCCGACCGGCTAGAGCAGCAGGCACATACCGACCTCCCGTACACCGAGGTCAAGTGGGAGGCGGCCATCGACCGCGTTACCTCAGCCGCAACACCGCGTCCGATGGAGCGTGTCCCCGCCGGCACCTGCTTCGAGAGCCTGGAGATGGTCTTTTCTGTGTACGAGCCTGATGACCTGCGACGCTTTGTCCACGTCCTGGAGGCGATGCAACTCCTCCAGGATGACTACCTGGGCGGGCTAGGTTCCCGCGGGAGCGGCAAGATCGTCTTTGAGAGCCTGCGCATCAGCGTCCGCTCGCGCAAGGACTATGGTCGCGAGGAAAAGTGGACAGAGATTCCCCAAGCCGCCGATGACAGGCCGCAGGTCAGCCTGGTGCTGGAGGAGCCCAACCGGGAGAAGCTGGTCACCTGGCTCAAGGAACAGATCCCGTTTGAGCCTTACAGCGCGTAGGGGGTGGGCCATGCAGACAATGGCTTACCGATTGCGACCACGTGCTCCCTTTCACTTTGGCGTGCGCGGGGTCGGGGTAGAGGCGACAACCCTGGCGGCTCGTTCCGACACGCTCTTCTCGGCCATCTGCGTCACGCTGCGTGAGCTATACAGCACAGTTGAATTGGAGCGCTTCATAAGCCAGTTTCCCACATTTGAAGAGCCCAGCCGAAACCCGCCGTTGCTTCTTTCTGCCGGTCTCCCCTATGCGGGAGATATCCGCTTCTATCCCCGACCGCTCCTACCAGTGCCAGGTCTGGAGGGCGATCCTGACGAGCAGAAACACCAGAAGAAGATCGCCTTTGTCTCTGAGGCTATCTTCCACACATGGGTCACCGGCGCCGACGTTTTGCAACACTACGACCGCCCCTACCGCCACAACCTGCTCCACGGCGGACGGGTCTGGGTGACAGCAGCCGAGCATGTCGCACTGTCTGACAGTTTCCTCGACGAGGATACGGGCCAGGTGCAAATCTGGACCATCGGCGATGTGCCCCGAGTTACGGTGGACCGCATCAGCAGCAGTTCGTCGGTTTACCAGGCCGGGCAGGTGCGCTTCGCTCCCGGCGCAGGTCTGTACCTGCTGGTGGTCTGGCGGGACGATGAATGGCGGGACTGCTTCTGGGACGTGCTCCAAGCGTTGGGCGATGCCGGTGTGGGTGGAGAGCGCAGCAGTGGCTACGGAGTCTTCACGCCCCTGCAGCCACAAACGGTGGACTTGCCAGACGTGAAAGGAGCAGACCGCTGGGTGACACTCTCCTCCTGCTGGCCACTGCCGGACCAGGAGGGTCTACTGAGGCCGGGCGCTGCCTACCGGCTGGAGAACCGGCGTGGGTGGATGGACTCACCTGAGGGACGCAATCTGCGCCGTAAGAGCGTGTACATGCTCGAACCAGGTTCGGTCTTACAGGCTCTGCCCGGACGCGATGTCTACGGCGGCTTGGCCGACGTGACCCCCGAAATCTTTGACACACATACCGTGTGGCGGTATGGGCTGGCCCTGCCGGTGGGCTATGATCGGGTGCAGGGAGGTGAAGCCGATGGATGAATTGCATACTGAGTGGGCCACCGAGGTCGAAACTCTCTCACCACTGCACATTGGCAGCGGCACCGAGTTGATGCTGGACTACGACCTGGTGCCTCATCGAGGGCGCACCTACCGGGTGAACGAGGATGCCCTGCTGAATGAGACGCTGACCCGGGTCGAGGGGGAAAGTACCGATGTCGTAAATCGCGTGCTGATGGGTCGGCCGGCGGCGGAACTCCTGGCGCCCTCGGATTTCGACAACTCCGCGTTCTTTCGCTACGTGCTGGTTGGCGAGCCCGCCAAGCGCGAGGGCAAGATTCCCGAACAGATCAAAGATGCCTATGACCGGCCCTACCTGCCCGGATCATCTCTCAAGGGGGCATTGCGCACGCTCCTGGCATGGGGCATCTACTCGCGAACCCAGCGCAAGCCCGACCTGGACGGGCTGGGACCGCGTGCCAAGTACGCCGCTCAGGGGCTGGAACAGGAGATCTTTGGACCTGACCCAAATCGGGACTTTCTACGTGCCCTGCGGGTGCAGGATAGCGCACCGCTGGCAGAGGTCGACGCGCTAAGACTAGACCGGGTCCAGGTCTACCCCGGCGGCACTCCGATTGAGGTAGAGGCAGTGCGCGCCGGTGTCGTCTTTCGCCTGGCCATCACCGTCGACGAGTACGGCTTTCAGGGGGAAGCGGCCCGCCAGTTGGACTGGCGGGGCAAGCGGGCCTGGCTGGGCCAACTGGTCACGCTGGGCAAGGAATACGCCCGGGAGCGACTGCTCACCGAGGTCGCGTTCTTCCAGGAGCACGGCGGCCCCCAGGATGCGCTGGGCTTTTACGCCGCGCTGGTCAAGCAGCTCGTCGAGGGCGAACTGGCCGACGACGAGTTCCTGCTACAGGTGGGCTGGGGCACCGGGTGGGAGTCCAAGACGCTGGGCTCGGGCCTCCTGCGCCAGGACGATCTTGCCTTCGAGCGGCTCCTGGACCAGTACCGGATGACGAAGGAACGGAACCGGAGAGTGGGCGACCCCTTCCCCAAGAGCCGCACGCTGGTGCTGCGGGGCGGCGACCCCGCCTATCCGCTAGGCTGGGTGCGGGTCAGGCTGGCCGGCTTCGTGCCCGGCGAGGAGCCGCAGGCTCCCCCGCCACGGCGCGAGAAGCGCCCTGAGCGCGCGCCTGCACCGGCCGAGGCCTACCCCCACCAGCCCCAGGACCTGCAGCCCGGCCAGGTATTGGAGGGGCGGGTGCACAACGTCGTCAACTTTGGCGCGTTTGTGGATGTTGGCGTGGAACACGACGGGCTGGTGCACATCTCGGAGCTCTCCGAGGAACACGTCGCCCGCGTCGAGGACGTGGTGCGGGTTGGCCAGCGGGTGCGGGTCAAGGTGCTGCACGTCGAACGGCGCGAGGGAAAGTGGCGCATCGGGTTGACGATGAAAGGGGTGGAGCAAGCAAAGTAACTGGCCCAAGAAACCGGGTTTTTGGGAGTTCAGTGATGCGAGCGTCCCAAACAGCCGAGCATTTGGAGGGTGTCGTCCCTATCGGTAGGCCCCCTCTTGGGTGTTGTTAGGTTGTTTTTGCTCACAAGGGATCGTCAGATCCCGTCCAGAGCGCCGGATATGGCTATCCGGCGCGAGCAGAGCGGCAGAGGTGGGACCCTGCAGTTCAACAACACTCTACAGGGGGACTACCAGAGTTTCGAACAGGGGGTGAGTTATGACTACATGGCTCTGGCGTCGTATCAAAAGGTACGTTGTTTCGGGTCGTGAAGCTCCCAAAGTTGACCTTAAACTGACCCTTGATCTCTCCAGCAAAGCAAACAAAGCAGAATTCGCCAAGGATGTGACTGCGATTGCAAATACACCTGGTGGTGACGGATTCATCATCATAGGGATCCAAGATGTCAAGGAACGGCAGAGTAACGACTCGAGGGACTATGTTCCGGGTTTTCGGGCAAAGAACGGCCCCGACGATTTCCATATACAAATGGTTGACGCCTTGACACAGTTCTGCAATCGCGTGCCAACGATTGGATATGACAAAGTAGAGCATCCTGAATGTGGGCATTCCATAGGGGTTGTCACCATCAAGCGCTCAACAAAGCGCCCACATAGCATCATCCGAGGCAGTGGCGACATTGAGCAACATCAGATTTGGATCCGGCGCGGGACAGCCAGCTACCACGCGACCGTAGATGAGATAGAGGATATGATGGGCAAGACTGAGAAGTTGCCTGCCTACGTGGTGATCAACCTTAGTGGACACTCACTTACTCCTGAACAGAGGGAACAGATTCAGCAAGAGATGTACATTGAGGAGTTGATTGAATTGCCGGCTCATTTTGACCCAACGACATCTCTACAGGCTCAAATTGAGAAAACAGTGGACGAGATTGGCTTAACCCCGGAAGAGTGGGGAAGCAGGCTGATCCTTCTTGTCTTACCTGGTCTTGCTCCACCCGCCTCAGCTCTGCTAGCCTATCTGCATGGACTAAGGGGAGGATTTCCCAAGGTATTGTGGATATGCCCACACCTTTGCGACGCCTCTCGCTATATCGTGGGCAACATCATTGGATTGCAGGAACTACGGGATGCAGCACGGGAAATCCGGGCGACGTGTAGGAGCAAAGGCGAGCCATGATCCTCCTCAACTTCTCCCACCCCCTCACCCCCGACCACCTGCGCCAGATCGAGGCCCTCACCAGCGAGCAGGTGGAGCGGGTGATCGAGGTAGACAGCCAGATCGACACCCGGCAGCCGCTCGTGCCGCAGGTGACGGCGCTGGCCGACGGTTGCGGCCTCTCGCCCGCCGACTGGCAGACGGAGCCGCTCCTGGTCAACCCGCCCTCGCTCAACTTTATCGCCGTGACCCTGCTGGCCGAACTCCACGGCCGCTGCGGCTACTTTCCCGCCCACCTGCGCATGCGCTCCGTCCCCGGCTCCACCCCACCCCGCTTCGAGGTCGCCGAACTCGTCAACCTCCAGGCCGTGCGAGACGCCGCCCGCCAGCAAAGAACCCGAGACCGACGACCGGCGACCGACGACTGAAGACTGATGACTGGAGACTGGAGACTGGAGACTGACGACTGATACCCGATGAAACGACGGACCCAGTTCCTCGACATCTTTTTGCGCAGCGCCGGCCCCTCCCCTGAGCTGCTGGGCGCGTTCGCGCTGGGGCTGCTCGTCGTCGGCATCCTGGGCGACGTGGCCTACGACCTGTTGACCGCGCCGGCGGACAACCTGCGCGTGGCCTGGCGGCCGGTGGCGGCCGCGGTGCTCCTCACCGGCCTGGCCTACCTGCTCTACCGGCGGGACCGCGGCCGCGGGCGGGAGGTGCAGGCGGTCGTCGACGAGAGCCAGTTGGCCCCGCCTCGCGCCGGCCTGATCTGGCTGTTCGGGCCGGGCCCGTTCGAACACCTCCTGTTCGCGCTCGGCCACCACCGACAGGGCGGCGGCGCGGCCCACTGCTGGCTGGTGATGCAGGACATCGGACCGGTGCGCGAGGCCTTCAGCCAGTTGTCCCAGCGATTGCTGGAGCAGGCGATGACGACGCAACTGCACCCCGTCTACATCGAGGAGCTGGACGTACAGGCCGCCTACCAGGCAGTGCGGGCGATCTTTGAGCGGGAGGCGGCGGAGGAAGCGCTGCAGCCCGGCCAGATCATCGCCGATATCACCGGCGGCACCAAGCCGATGACCGCCGGGATGGTGCTCGCCGCGCTGACCACCGGCGGCGGCCTGGAATACGTGGAGAGCAAGCGAGACAGCCAGGGCCAGTACGTACCGGGCACCCAGCGAGTCGTGTTGATGGACACGACGTTCTACGTCACGAGGGAGGGATGAGTATGCTTCTCGCCGCCGTCGTCACGCTGACCCCCACCGAACCAGCCTCCATACCGGCCGCGCTGGGCCGCGCCGTCCACGCCTGGCTGCTCGACCGGATCCAGTGGGTGGACGCACCGCTGGCCCATCGCCTGCACGAGGAGGAAGGGCCGCGCCCCTTCACCGCGTCCAACCTGTGGGGAACCGGGCGGGCGCGCCAGGGCCGCGTCACGCTCGACCCCCAGCGCCCCTGCTGGATGCGGCTCACCGGCCTGACCGCCGAGGTCAGCGCGGCCATCGAGCGCGCGCTGCCCGCCGTCGGCGAGGACCTGGCGCTGGCCGGGGCGCCTCTGCGCGTGACCGGGGTCGCCACCGAGAGCGGCGAGCACCCGTGGGCCGGCCGCGCCGGCTACGCCGAACTGGTCCAGCGGTACACGCTGGCCTCCGGTCTCCACCCTCGGGCGGTCACGCTGCGCTTTGCTTCCCCCACCCTCTTCCGCTCGGGGGGGCGCGACCTGCCGCTGCCGCTGCCCTCCCTCGTCTTTGACGGCTACCTGCGCAAGTGGAACGGTTTCTCCCCGCTGGCGCTGCCGGAGGAGGCCAAGCGGTACGCGGAGGAGTGCGTTGCGCTGGGCCGGTTCAAGCTGCGCAGCCACTTTGTCTCCTTCGAGCAAGGCGGCAAGGGCGGCCACGTCGGCTTCACCGGCGAAGCCCGCTTTCGTTTTCTGGTCGGCGACGCCTACTGGACGCGGGTGATGCTCCTGCTCGCGGGCTACGCCTTCTGGGCCGGGACGGGCTATCGCACGACCGTGGGGTTCGGGCAGACGCAGTCCGTCCGTCGATGAAGAAACCAAAGAAACCAGGTTTTTCGGAAAAAACCTGGTTTCTTACCAGAGTCGTGATCATGCCATACCGCAAAATCGAATTCCGTGCTGGTCATTACTACCATCTGTACGACCGAGGCATCAACCGCCAGCCCATCTTTTTCTGCGACGACAACTGGGGCTACTTCATCCAGCGCATCAGACACTACTTCCAGCCTGAACTCGTGGACGTCGTGGCCTATTGCCTGATGCCCACCCACTACCACCTGCTGGTCTACCTCAAGACCGACGACCTGAGCAAAAAGATCATGCAGCCGTTCGGCCTATCCTACACCAAAGCCATTAACCGGCAGCAGGGGCGCGTCGGCCCGCTCTTCCAGGGTCCCTTTCAGGCCGCGTGGGTGGACAAGGACGAGTATCTCCTGCACCTCTCACGGTACATCCACATGAACCCTGTTGTCGCTGGCCTTGTAGCCCGGCCGGAGGACTGGATCTTTTCCAGTTATCGGGACTACATTGGCCTGCGTGAGGGCACGTTGCCAATCCCCGATGCCGTCCTGGCACAGTTTCCCTCGCGCCAGGCCTATCGAACGTTTGTGGAATCGTATTGCGAACAGGATACCAAGGCGATAGATCATTTGTTGTTTGATCAGGACGGCTAAAGAAACCAGGTTTTTTCCGAAAAACCTGGTTTCTAAGCCCAGTCCGCACCTTAACAACCGCATATTTCTCTCAAGCCTCGCGAACGGGAGGTGGAACGATGATCGAACAAATGCTGGCCTGGCACAACCTGGAGGACGCCTGGAACGACGTGCGGGCGCGCAAGGGAGCGCCCGGCGTCGACGGCGCCAGCGTCAAGCGATGGGGCCGCAACTGGGAGGAGCGGCTGGTCGACCTGCGCCACGCCGTGATGACAAACACCTACGAGCCCGCGCCGCTGGAGCGGTACAGCGTGCCCAAGAAAAGCGGGGGCCGCCGCCACCTGACCAACCTGACCGTGACCGACAAGGTGCTCCAGCGCGCGGTGCTCAACGTCCTGGACGGCGTGTTTGACCCGCTGTTCCTGCCCTGTAGCTACGGCTACCGCAAGGGGCGCTCGACGGCCGACGCGGTCGAGGCCATCTGCGCCCACCGGGACGCCGGCTTCGTCTGGGTGCTCGACGGAGACATCGACGAGTGCTTCGACAGCCTGGACCACGGGCTCCTGCTAAAGTTCGTGCGGGAGGCAGTCGACCACCCCATCGTCCTGCGGCTGATCGAAGGCTGGCTGCGGGTGGGGCGACGCGACATCGACGTCGCGCGCGGCATCCCGCTCGGAGCGGTCATCTCGCCGCTCCTGTGCAACGTCTACCTGCACCGGCTGGACCTGGCGCTGGTGAGCCTGGGATGGCTCGTCGTGCGCTACGCCGACGATTTTGTCGCGCTGTGTCGCACGGAGGAGGAAGCCCGCGCCGCGCGGAGCGACGCCGCCGCCGTGCTCCAATCCATCAAACTGCAGCTCGAACCCCGCAAGACCGCCGTGACCAACTTTGACGCCGGGTTCGACTACCTGGGCGTGCACTTTGAGCGGGACAAGTACACGTACGTCTGGGAAAGCAAGCGCATCACGGTCGAGGGCGACTTTCCCGACTTTCTCTTCGCCTACGGCCCGGGATATGAATAATCGCCTGACGACTGAGGACTGAGAACTATGGCAACGATGTACGTGACCGAACAGGGCGCACGGATCGAGAAGGAATACCGCCGCCTGCTGGTGACCAAGCACGACGAGGTGTTACTCGCCGTGCCGCTGGGCCGGGTGAGCGAGGTGGTGCTCGTCGGGTGGGTGGGGGCGACGACGCCGGCGCTCCTGATGCTGCTCGACGCCGGTGTCCCGCTCAGCTTTGTCACCCGCACGGGAAAGCTGCGGGGACGGCTGACCCCGCCCAGCCCGAAGAACCTGCCGCTGCGCCACGCCCAGTACGACCGCGCCCGCGACCCGGTCTTTTGCCTGGCGGTGGGGCGGGCTATCGTCGACGGGAAGCTGCGCAACAGCCGGGCGCTGGCCTACCGCATCCGCCGCTCCCGCCCGCAGATCGCCGCCGCCTGGCTGGAGCGCATCGAGCGGGCCGTCGCGGCCGTCGCCCAGGCCGACGACCTGGACACGCTGCGGGGCATCGAGGGGGCGGCGGCCAAGACCTACTTCCAGGTGTTGCGCGGGGCCCTGCGGCCAGAGATGACCTTCGAGAAGCGCACCCGCCGCCCGCCTCGCGACGCGGCCAATGCCCTCCTCAGCCTGGGCTACACGCTGCTGACGCAGAACCTGATGACGGCGTGCGAGGTCGTCGGCCTCGACCCCTACGACGGCTTCTTCCACGCCGACAAGTACGGCCGCCCGGCGCTGGCGCTCGACCTGGTGGAAGAGTTCCGGGGGCCGGTCGTCGACTCGGTCGTGCAACTGGTGATCAACAAGCGGATGATCGGCCCGGAGGATTTCACCGGGCGGCCGGGCGGGGGCATCTACCTCTCAGACCGGGGCCTGCACAAGTTCCTGCGGCAGTATACCCACCGGTTGAACACCGCCATCCTGCACCCCCGCTACGGCCGGCGCCTGACCTACCAGCGCATATTCGAGGTCCAGGCCCGCCTGCTGGCCAAGACCATCCAGCGCGAACTTGACACATACCCCCCTTTTCGTGTAAGATAGTCGTCAGTCACCAGTCGCCAGTCCACAGTTGCGGGAACCAGGACCGCCGACCAAAGACCGGTGACTGAAGACTGATGACTGGAGACCGAGGACTGAGGACTGGAGACCGAGGACTGCCATGTTCATCGTCGTCGTATACGACATCAGCAACGACCGGCGCAGGACGAAACTGCACAACGCGCTGCTCGACTATGGCACGCCCGTGCAGTACAGCGTCTTCGAGTGCCTGCTGGACGAGGAAGGGGTCCAGCGCATGAAGCGGGCCGTCGGCAGGGTGATCCGGCCCCGGGTGGACCGGGTGCGCTACTACTTCCTGTGCCAGGCCTGTCTCAAGAAAGTGGAGGTGACCTCGGGCGTCGAGGTCCTGAGCGAAGAGGAGACGATCGTGGTGTAGATTCCACGAGCGGTTGCGCGTTGCGAGCATCGAGGGGGGTAGGGCCACTTCTGGCGATGCTCGCAAGCCAGCCGCTGTAGGAGGCCAGAAAGGGCGAAAAAGAGCCACTTTGAGGGAACGTTTTGCGAGCATCGAGCGGGTTTTGGAAGGTAAGACGATGCTCGCAGATAGACATAACGAATAAAAAGGAGGTGAAGACGGGCATGAACGCCATTTCCAGGGTCTTTCACCGGCCTGGAAGCCACAATAGGAGGCAAAAACCGGGCAAAATGGCGAAAATGGAAGGGTAGAAAAGACCCCAGAGCCCTCACGGGCACTGAAACTTGATCTTAACGGACACGCCGTCGAGATCGAACTCCACGGGTAGAAAAGACCCCAGAGCCCTCACGGGCACTGAAACCGACAGACCTGAGGCTGCTCCAGGACCACTTCCTGCTCCTGTAGAAAAGACCCCAGAGCCCTCACGGGCACTGAAACTTTCCTCAGTGTCCAGCGTGTACATCGCCTTGCAGAAAGCCGCAGTAGAAAAGACCCCAGAGCCCTCACGGGCACTGAAACTCTGTTCGAGTTTGTCCAGTCGCTTCCAAATATCCACCAGGTAGAAAAGACCCCAGAGCCCTCACGGAGGGTTGGAGGAGTCCCGACTGCTTACGCTGAGATTACGTTTTAGCGTAAGCAGTCAAATCACTGCTTACGGTTGCGGCGGTCTGAAAACACGGCGCGAGCGGACTGCTTACGCTGGCGCAGCAA
>Ga0307378_10007509_pt1 | contig 14677 bp, 19 predicted proteins | sample UN1MG_FD_202238 | JGI IMG/M metagenome (GOLD analysis project Ga0307378, IMG submission 202238) | Soil microbial communities from Risofladan, Vaasa, Finland - UN-1 | ecosystem: Environmental > Terrestrial > Soil > Coastal area > Acid sulfate soil | place: Finland: Risofladan, Vaasa | collected...
TGGGTTCGTTTCAAAAGGGCTTAAATTCCTGGGCTTTGATAAGGCTGCCGAATCAGTAAGTAATTTTACTAACAAACTTAAAGAGGCTTCACAGGCCGGGGCTGATCTGGCCGAAGCAGAGGTAAGGTTGCGAAATGCTCAAAGGGAAACACAGCGAATAACTCTTGAATATGTAAAGCAACAGGAAAAGTTGAGACAGTTACGAGATGACGAGGAGGCTAGTATCGAGGATCGGATAAGAGCTAATGACAGGCTGGCTGAATCACTAAATGAACAATCAAAACTAGAACTTGAAAGGGCTAACATGGCTCTTGATATTGCCGATAAAAGAATAGCCCTTGAAGGAGAGAGTGACGAGAACCTTGATAAGAGAGCCGAAGCCCTGACCCTTATTGCTGAGATCGAAGAACGGATAAATGGATTTGCTTCTGAACAACTTACTCAAGGCGTTTCCCTGAGGAAAGAAGAAGCTGAACGGTTAAGAGCAATCGCAGAGGAAAAACAGGCTATCGCAGAGGAACAGATTGCACTGGCAAAGAAAGCTATGGAGGATCGTCTTGCCCTTGAGAGAGAGCAGAACGAAGCGTTAAGACAGATTGACCAGGAGCTTGCCGATTGGGAAAAGAGCCGTAAACTAATTGATGCCGAGAACGATCTTATTATATTAGAGCAAACGAACGCTGATATATTTGAAGTTGAGAGAGCAAGGCTTGAGCAGAAATATCAATCAGAGCTTGAGATGGCAGAAAAAACGGGTGCTGATATAGCCCGTATAAATGAGAAGTATGCAAACTATAAGATGCAGATTGATCAGGAGGAGGCAGATGCCAAGCTCGCTTTATGGGGTGGATTTGCCGGGAACCTTGCAACGATATTCGGAGAGAACTCAGCTATTGGGAAAGCCGCAGCAGTAGCCCAAACTTCAATCGCTACTTATGAAGCCGCTATGCAAGCCTACAAGTCTATGGTCGGTATTCCGGTAGTGGGTCCCGCACTTGCTGTGGCAGCAGCCGGGGCAGCAATAGCAACAGGCGTGGCGAGCGTAAAGAAAATCCTTGCAGTAAAGTCCGGCCTCCCGGGTGAATCAAGTAGCGGAAGGGCAAGCATACCTACAGGGATTTCAACGGCATCAGCACCCAGGTTATTCGCTTCGCCTGCCGGGGCTTCGTTTTTTACTCAACCACAACTCACACAATCAGAGCTTAATGCCCTACCTAATCAGGGTTTAACCGCAGCCGATATTGCAGCAGAAATAATGAAGATACCGCCACCTATTGTTACAGTCGAGGATATTAACGCCAGAGTAGAAGCTAAAAGAAAAATTGAGGTAAGGGCAACAGTATGACAGTATTCACTTACATCGGAGAGAATATTGATAGGATAAAAAAAGATGTCAGGATAGGCATTACTTCGTATTGTGTAATAAAGCATTGGGCTATCTATTCGAGGTATGACTATTATAAGAAAACGGGGTATTCATCTGCTGAATCAGTTTTTTGTGCCGGACAGGATTATAAGATTTCAGATGTTTGGGTGTACAACATTATAAAAAAAATGGAAGTTGAATTATGAAAATATTGTTTTATCCATAAGTAAAATAAATAGAAATTATGAGTAATTACCCTACATTACTGTTTTATCCAGAGGTTAATAAAGACCTCCCCCAATCAAGGCCACACCGTATTTGTAAAGAGTACGGGGTTCCGTTTCATAGTGATCCGAATAAACCGTATGATTTACATTTCTTTTGGAGCTATACCCCTAAAAGTATTGTACCTGATTCATTCACCCTGAATCAGCCTAATGTCATTAATCGAGGATGTTGGGATATTGGTAAGGAAAAGGTCAACTCAATATTTAATGACTTTAGCGTTGATCCTGAAACTCATGTTGGTCTCTGTATAGAGAAAGCAGACAGGCAGGGGCGGCATGATTTACATAAACTTATTCAGTGTCCAGCTCCAAGAAAAGATGACTATGTTTATCAGAGATATATTGAAGATAAAGAGGGCGACCTTTTTATTAAGTACAGAATCTATTATGCCGATGGTATTGAATGGATACTTAAACAAAAGAAGCGTACTCTCTTTGGACACGCCGATTATAATTATGATTATGTCACGCATGAATGGGTGGATGTAAGGGAAATATTTACTGTACAAATGGAGAAGGAATTTGATCTTAAGTGCCTTGAGTTTGGGCTTGATTATGGAGATATTGATTTTTTGATGGAAGATGGAATACCCATTATAATTGATATAAATAATGTTGTTTCAAATATTTCCTTTATTCCTGCGATTAAGAAAGCTCAGGATGAGCAGTTTTTAAACTTTATCAAGAAACGCTATGATAGAGCAGGTTAAATTTTCTAATAGTGTTAAGTTTTTTGAAGCAGGGTTTTGTAAACGATGGGAAGTTAAACCTTATTTTGATATTAATGAGCCCTGCCTCTTTGCAGGCGTTTATTCCAGAGAAGATGTTGATATAATAAATAATCACAAAGGATTAAAAATTATATGGAATACTGGCAGGGTAAGGAGTATATTTAATATGATAAATCCTCAGGGTGTTGTTATAATGGAAGGCAGTATTATCGATCATTCATTAATTAAAGGGAAATATAAAACAAAGAACATTCAGATCCCGGTAAAGGACTTTTCAATGTTTAAGCCGAACCCTTTAGGAGATAATATTTATTGTTATCTAGGTGATGAAAGTTCTAAACAGATTATGGGATTTTCATTTATGGAGAAATTAAAGAGGGAAACATCTTTTAATATTATTTATGGTTTTCTTGGCAATAATATTGAATATGTCAAAGAACATTATTATGATAAATGTTTTATTAACATTAAACCCAATATAGTTGGAGGAATAACTACGGCAGTGGAATTAGCTTACATGGGGCGTTTCACTATATCAGATGCTAAAGCACCTTTTTGTATTAATTCTTTGGATAATATACTATCTTTAATTGATCAGGAAAGTAAGAAAATAGGAACGATTCAACAGTCTTGTATAGGTAATTATTATAATGCTGGGGATGAGTGGAAATTAATAAAATATTGGAAATAAAATTAAAACAAATAATATGTTAATACCACAAAGATTAGGAGCGCAAAAAACAGGACTTGAGAGTTTGATTAATGATCTTCCTGATAATTTGATAATGGCAGAAGTTGGATGCTATGCCGGGGAGAGTGCCACTCTATTTTTAAATTCCGGGAAAGTAAAGAAATTTTATGGCATAGATATATGGGCTGCACCAGGGTTTGATTTAGCTGAGCAAAAGTTTGATGAAGTTACTAAAGGAAGGAATGTGGAAAAACTAAAAATGCCATTGTCCGAAACTTACGGGCTTTTACCAGAATTAGACTTTATATATATAGATGCTGACCATTCTTACGAAACAACAAAGAGTGATATTTTATCAAGTCTAAAAGTAGTAAAGAAAGGGGGAATCATAGCAGGACATGGCTATTACTATAATTATAAAGACAGAGTAATTAAGGCTGTTTTTGATATGTTCGGAATACCTGATAAAGTTTATGGAGACTCAAGCTGGCTGAAATACATTTAAAAAAATGGAGTTAAAAACAGGGATGAGAGGAGATAATAATGGACTTCTTAAATTAATTCAAGATTTGCCGAATGATATTATAATGGCTGAGGTTGGATGTTATGCCGGGGAGAGTACATTGATGTTCCTTAAATCTGGAAAGGTTAAAACATTATATGCTATTGATCCCTGGCTGAATAAATTAAAAGGGGAAATAAAAGGAACAAAGGAATTTATTGACCGGGTAAATTGTATGTATGCCAATATTAAATTGGCTGAAGATTCTTTCGATGTCCGTATTGCTCCATTTCCGAATGTTATTAAATTGAAGATGACTTTTAGTGAGGCTTTTGAGAGCCTCCCTGAATTGGATTTTATTTATATTGATGGCGATCATAGATATGAAGCAATTATAAATGATCTCCAGTTGGCAAAAGAGCTAGTAAAAGAAGGTATCATTGCTGGACATGATTATACAAAAGAATCACCTGGTGTGGTAAAAGCAGTAAATGAATCATTTGATAAAGTAGATAAATTATATCCAGATTCTAGTTGGTTGGTAAATTATAAGCGATGAAATTAGTCAAAAATATACCGGAATATTGGGAATTTATAAGAGAAGTTCGTAATAATTATATAATTCAAAAAGGGTTTGTTGAAGAGGTTTATATAACTACCAGGCAACAAATTGAATATATGGGGAGATATAATGATTGCTATTATATTTGTTTACATAAGAAGGACCCAATAGGTTTTATAGGTGAAATTAATGGTGACATTAGGCTTGCCGTTATTGTTGAATATCAAAGATTGGGTGTTGGCAGGTTTATGTTAAATGAATTTATGAAACTAAGACCTAATAGTTGTGCAAAAATTAAACTTAATAATATAGCGAGTATAAAATTATTTGAAAGTTGTGGTTTCATTTATCAAGGCAAAGATGAGCAATTTTATTATTTCAAGCGATGAAGCACAATCCGTATAAGATAGTACAGATGTTCGAGGAGGAGGTTGCTGAATATACCGGAGCCCCTTATGCCGTGTCGGTGGATAACTGCACCAACGCTATATTTTTGTGCTGTAAATACCTTAAAGTTGGTAGAGTTATAATACCAAGTAAGACGTATCTTTCCGTGCCAATGGCAATAATCCACGCCGGGGGGAGAGTGGTATTTTATGACATCAAATGGAAAGGCATTTATCAATTGGAGCCTTATTGTATCTATGACGCTGCCAAAAGATTTACTTCCGGGATGTATCTCGATGGGACGTTTATGTGTTTATCGTTTCATATTAAGAAGCATCTGAAAATGGGTAAGGGGGGAATGATACTTACTGATAACCCCGAGGCTGTTAAGTGGTTTAAGAAAGCCAGATATGAGGGAAGGAGTGAGAAGTTATACCACGATGACGACATTGATATGCTTGGGTGGAATATGTACATGACCCCTCAACAGGCTGCTCACGGATTGGCTCTGATGCAAAATATGCCACAGCACAACCCGGATTTAAAGGAGAACAACGGATATAGAGATTTAACAGAATTTACAATATTTAAAGACTTGTAATATGAAAATACTTGTAGTAGCATCCGCTTATAATGAGATCAAATACATTTCTGACATGGTAAAGTATTACCGGGATCAGGGATGTGATATATTCATTCTTGACAATGAATCAACAGATGGGACAACAGAATGGCTCGTAAATAATAAGGTGAGAACGAAGATATGCAAGACAGGAGGGTTGTTTCATTTAATCCAATTACAGGCGGGGCTAATGGAAGCGATCAGGGAAATCAAACCAGATTGGGTCGTTTACACCGGGATAGATATTATCTATTCGTTTGATAAGACGATCAGGGAAACTATTGAGCAGGCCGATAAGGATGGATACAACATGATAGGAGTTCAGCACTACAATATGCACAATACCGGGGAGCGATTTGTAATTCCAAATAAAGATCATTTCTTCTATGCCAGAAAAGGGAATATACTGCTTATGATTGCTAAGTATGAAGAGCCGTTCAGTTTTAATGCAGATTCGATCATCACAAATTATAGAAAAGTTCTAAAGGCCGATGGGGTCTTAATTAATTACGGTAATTGTAAACCAAAAGAGGAGCGTGAAGATACTTATAGGAGGAGGAGGAAGGCTTGGGATGCAGGGCTTGACATAAATCTTGGGGTTCATTATGTGGAAGGACATGACAAGAATTGGATTTGGAGTAAGGATGAATTGATAGATATAAGAGAAACAGAACATTATAAATATATTAAGAATATAAAATTATGATCGCACTTATTACTCCGACCGGGGCTCGCAAAGGCCAATTTGAACTTTGTAAACAATGGATGAAACACCAAACATATACGGGCGAAGTTGTCTGGATAGTAGTAGATGATGGTGTTCCAATCACGATAGATAACGGAGTGTTCCGTAAAGATTGGACGATAGTAAAGATTTATCCCCGCCCTGAATGGAACGGTAACAATACTCAGGCAAGGAATATCAAAGTAGGAGTTGATTGGATCAAGAGTAATTACAGGGAGCATACAATTGAAGCTATATTCATTATCGAAGATGATGATTACTATAAGCCGATATATTTAGAACGGATGATGAGCAGGCTCGGTAATTATTCATTGTTGGGTGAGACAAATACGATCTATTACAATGTGCAATGGAGAAGGTATGTGACAAATCCCAACCTACACCATGCAAGTCTATTCCAGACTGCTTTCACTTGGGATGCTATTCCTCTTATGGAAGCGAGTTATAGTGATAAGTTTATAGATGCAAAACTCTGGCATCTGTGTAGAAACAAATTTCTATTCTTTGAAAATTTCCTCTCGCTTGGAATCAAGGGAATGCCCGGAAGGGGAGGGATAGGGGCTGGTCATACACTGGCTATGACAATGGCGAATGATCTTGGAATGAATTTTTTACGAAAACATATAGGAAATGATGCAAAATTCTATGAAAAGTATTACAGGGATCGTGGTATCGCACAACACGGTAGATTTGTTACGAAACGCTTATGAGTCGGTAAGGCACTTTCACCCTGATATGCCGATAATTATTGTAGATGGATCTGATCCCTACGATAAATGTCGTTCTTATGTTGAAAGCCTGTCTTCTCCTTATACTACACTTATGCTTTGTGACACAAACATTGGTCATGGGCGTGGTATGGATTTAGCGATAAGACAAGTAAAGACACGGTTCGCCCTTATATTCGATTCTGACATTGTAATGTTAAAAAGCCCGGTTCAGTTAATGTTGGACATGATGGAGGATGATACTTACGGGGTGGGTTACTTGGAGAAATCTGCTTATGATGGTTACGAATACGGAGCAAAGCCACAACATAAGAATAAACCTTATATGTATATGTTGCATCCTTTCTTTCATCTTCTGCAGGTCAAAAATTACTATAAATTTCACCCATACGTTCATCATGGCGCACCCTGCTTTAAGGCTGCTCTGGATATTCATAAACAGGGGCTTACAGATAAGATAATTAAGAGATTTCCGGGCTTGGGCCACACTCACGGCAAGGGATTTGTATGGTCAGCCATTCCCGGGGAGTGGATAAAGCATGATACAGCAGGAACACGTAAGGATCGCAAGAGAAGGGGTAAACAAGAAATTGAGCAGGGATGGGAATTATAGCAATAATTGGTTTAGGACCTTCAAAAGACCTGTTTAAGCCCGAGGGTTTTGATAAAACTATTGGGGTCAATGATATTTGGAGGTTTTACGAAACAGATGTTATTGTATGCCTTGACAGAGAGAAAGTCTTTATCCCTGATCGGTTGAAGGTGATCAAAGAGAGCAGACCCGAAGCCTTTTATTCGCAGATAGTGAATTGGGATACAAGGGATGACTTTGTAAAGATCAATATTAGGCCCGGATACCCTGATAGTATATGTATTCTCGATAGAAAGTTAATGGTAAAGTCTTATTGTAGTCCATTTGTGGCCTGTCAGGTAGGATTCTGGTATTACGATGCGACAGAGATACATTTGTTTGGGATTGATATGACAAATCATCCGCATCTCAACGGGTCTTTGTGCGGAAAAATAAAGACTCACTTCAAAAACCTTGCCCGAGCCCTTGATGAGAAGGGTTGTAAATTAATTGTTCACGGTGATGGTATATTGAAATAACATTTGTATATTTGTACTTTAAGATGTCAAATTATTTGATAAACTAAAAACGAAGCTTATGAGAATTTAAAGCTTTTCATTACAACAGAAATTTAGCAGCCCCTTCAATTCGGAGGGGCTTTTTTCATTTACTTAACAAACTGGTTTAGTCATTTCTCTAATCATTAAACTATTTTTGTATCCATGAGCTGGTAATATTAAAAAAACTTAATGCTATGGGAGATACCTGTTGCTTTGCATACGTAAATGGAGAGGTTAATTACGCCCCTTCAATGGAAGATATTTTATATGATTCTGAATATGCCATGTATAACCTAAACGAAGAAGGGGTTAGGACTATTGACTACCGGATTTACTACCAACTTTTTCATTGTAACGATTAATGGAGACAGTTCTTAAAATATACGGTGATATAGGTACATCAAATGAGATGGCTCTTATGATGGGAATGGAAGAATGTATTTCTGCCAAAGATGTTTCAGATTTCCTTGATGAGAACAAAAAAGCTAAAGAAATTACTGTTAAGATAAATTCCCGGGGCGGTGACGTTACCGAAGGGTGGACTATTTACGACCTACTCGCCAATTCAGGTAAGAAGATCAAAACAATAGGTGAAGGGAAAGTTTACTCAATAGCCACAGTCATATTTTTAGCCGGAGAAGAAAGGGAGATGATGCAAAATGCTGACGGGCAAATTCACAACCCTTATATTCCTGAATATACTTTGGCTGATTCATACGAAGCGGGCGACCTTGAGAAGATTGCCGAGTCACTTCGTCAGGAAGAACAGAAAATACTTGATTTCTATGTAGAAAAAACAGGCTCCGAGGAGTCTGTCCTTGCCGATTATATGAGCAAAGACACCAAGCTCTCAGCCGAGGATATGGTTACGCTTGGATTTGCCACAAAAGTTATCGAGCCAGTTAAGGCTTATGCATATATAAAACCAATAAAAAAAGAATTTGTCATGACGGAAAAAGATGTTAAAACGTTTGGTGAGAAGATAGATTCCATTCTTGATAAGATAAAGAATCTCTCACGAATTGAACCTGCCAATATGACCTTGACTGATAAGGATGGTAATGAGTTTACCCTTGAAAAAGAAGAGGGTAGTCCGGCAGAAGGCGATAAGGCTACACCGGATGGAACTTTTGTAATGGCCGATGGCAAGACCATTGTTATTACTGATGGTGCAATCGCCTCAATCACCGAGGAAGAAAACCCTGATGAACTGGCAGAAGCAAAGGCAAAGATCACTAAGCTTGAAGCTGAGATCGAAACATTAAAGGGCGAAAAGCCTGACCTTGTTAAAGCCGAAGCCGATCTAAAGGTTAAGACTGATGAGGCTACTGAGATCGTTACTCAACTGAAAGCCCTGAAAAACGATTGGAAGCCCGAGGGTAGAACGAAGATCAGTTCTGCTGAAAAAGCTGGCTCAGTTGATTTAGCCCGTGTGAAAGAAATCATGAAAAATAAAACTAAAACTGAATAATCATGTCTTTAATTTCCCCATCTTGTGGAAACACAATCAATCTTGATGCACTTCATTTTACAGCCGATGAACTTCGTGACCTGAATGAATTGCTCGTTACTGCCGTTCTTGAAGCTCCTTCCATAGCAGAGTTTCACACTCTGGTAACAGGAATTAAGAACGACAAGAGAATTGGAATCATCCCGGGTACATTCGGGTTGATCGGTAAGGCTGCTCAAGCCTGTGATCCTGTTGCTCAATGCTATGAGAATATAGCTGTTGAGAAAACGTGGGAACCTAAATATCTTGAGGTTATAATCGATATGTGTATTGATGAGGTAGAGACATCTCTGATGAAGATGTATCTTGACTGTACTAATCCTTACGACCTGACCAAGACGCAGATATTTACGTTCATTCTGGATATTCTTGCAAAAGATATTCCAAAGATGGTTTTCCGCAATGTATGGTTTGGGGATCAGAACGCTGCCGTAGCACCAGCCGGGGTAATCACTCCCGGATATGATGTTACGTTCTTTAATATCATAAATGGCTTCTGGCAGCAGTTCGCAGCTATTTACGCAGCCAACCCGTTACAGGTTCAGGCTTTCCCGGGTAATGTTCAGCTGACCTATGCCCTGCAAGGAACTGTCGCTACTCCCCTGTTAGCTTATAACGCTGTTAATGCACTTATTGACGGAGCTATTCCTGAACTGGCAGCACAGCCAGACAGGGTTCTTCTGGTAACCAAGTCAGTAATGGATAGGCTTCGCAGACAACTGCAAGCACTCGGTACAGCATTTCAGGATTACAAACTGATGATTAACGGTATTGAGTTTGCCACATGGGACGGGATTCCGATTTACTCTATTCCTCTATGGGATCAGATTATCAGGACGTACGAGAACGATACCATAACAGGTAGATGGAATGATCCGCATCGGGTAGTTTATACAACTATCTCAAATCTAGGTATAGGGATGGCTTGCAATAGCCTGTTTGAAAATGTTAATACATTCTACGATCAAAGAAGTCGTTATAATAGGATCGAAGCAACTGATGCTTTTGATGCTAAAGTATTTGATGACAGGCTGTTGATGGTAGGACGCTAAAAATCTTACGATATGACAGTAGGTTGTAATCAAATAGTGGATTGTATCCTTAAGAACTGTGCGAACCTGGTTCCCGGTGTTAAGGACTTGGCTTATTTTATCAATTACGATTGTGTTGATAAAGACTTAAGCGCATTTGACCCTTCAAATCCCTTGCTTCTAACTTCACTTATATTGAAAACTACTTCCCCGGAATGCTATGCGTATTGTGTTACAGGGTATAACTTTTCAAATGAGCATACGGTCGCAATGGTAAAGAAAGCCTATCAGAAGGTTTGGGAGCATAACTTTATTTTCAGGATATTCGATAACACACCCGAAGATAAGCTGTGGATCGAGAACGCTAAAGACAGCCGTTTCATGGTTATCGTTGAGAACAACTATAATAAGGTTGATCCCGATGGTGTTCTACCAACCGGAAGAACGGTCTTTGAGGTTCTTGGATGGGACTTTGGTCTTGAGCTTAATGCTGCTGAAAGGAATGTTGATGATGAAGAAATGCTCGGTGGCTGGTTATTAACTGCCGGAAGTTCTGATAAATTGAAAGAGTCTTATGTACCACGTACCCTATTCGTTGGCGGTACACTTGCACTTACCAGAGCTGCGATAGCCTCAATGCTTGCTCCATGTTGTGATGATTAGCGGAGAAATCCGCACTCTTTTATATGACATTATTTGATGAAATTCATTCCTTTGGTCGTGAGTTTATTACTGATAAACGAACCCGCACTACACGGAGGAAGATAAAAATTATTGAGGCGTATAAGATACTAACAGGCGAAAAGATCAATCACTCATGTTCAACTTGTTTTATCGAAGCCTTGTTATACATAATTAATAATACGAAAATGGCAACATCTAATTACAGGCTGAAAAAAGGTTATATTGCTCAATTCGCTATGGCATTCAAAGGAGTAAAGGCATTCTCGAATGATGAGATGACCGATGAACTTGCTGCTGAGTATCTAAAGCAAAATCCATCAAGGGCTATCTATTTTGAAATCATGCCCGGACCACAAAGCAAAGTTATCCCTCCCGGGGTAAAGATTATTAAACCTGTGGTCACGAGCCCCAAGACTACGATTATCCAACCTGAAAACGTACTTAAAGAAACGGTTAAAGGCTTAAACTTTGAACCCGTAGATGAAAAGGCAGAGATTAAGGCTAGTCTCGATAAATTAAAAATCAAGTACCATCCAGCCCTCGGGGTTGTAAAACTCAGGAAACTACTGGCTGATGCTCCAAAACCGCCTGAATAATGAAAGTAGGTTCTGCGAAAACAGCCCCACGAGTTGAGCGGAATGTCTATCTCACACAGAAGCGGATAAAAGGCTACGGTACTGATAACGATTACCCTCAAAAAGTATTGGATATAATTAACAGTTCCGGTACAGGAAGAACCTGTATGAATGTTTACGTTAAGTTTGTTGAGGGAGCAGGCTTTCAGGATCAGACCCTTGCTCAAACGGTACTTAATACAAACGGAGAGAGGGCAAATTCACTACTTCGTAAAGCAGCAAAAGACCTGAAAAACTTTAACGGGTTCGCTATCCTGGTTAAGTATGACGGGCTTGGTTTACCCAGTGAATACCTTAACGTACCTTTTGAGCATTGCAGGCTCGAGATAGAGCCTAAAGGTACTTATACAGGTAGGGTAGCTGTTTACCACGATTGGACTAATATTCTTGGTAAGCCTTTCGATAAGAGAGATGTTAAAGTTATTGATCGGTTTGATCCTTCGAAAGTAATAGATCAGATCCTTGAAGCCGGAAACCCTATAAACTATCTTGGCCAGATATTATATTTTACTGCCGATGGTGATTGGGAATATCCTATCAGTCCTTTCGATCCGGTAATCACTGATATGCTGACCGAAGAAAGTGTTTCAACAGTTAAGCATCGTAACGCTAAATACAACTTCCTGCCTGCCGGGATACTTGTAAGAAAAGGTATTAAGCCAAGAACTCTTGACGGTGGTGGTATTGATCCTGCTGATTCTTACAACCGTGAGATGCTTGAAAGTGCTGAGATGATAAAGCGTATGCAGGGCGATATGAATACCTCAAAAATATGGGTTGTTGATGTTGATGCTGATGAAGAAATGCCTGAATTTATACCTTTCGATTCTAAGAATTACGACAAAGAGTTTACTTATACAGAAGAATCAGTACAGAATAATATAGGTAGTATGTTTATGATCCCCCCAGTTTTGAGAGGGGTTGATGTAGGAGAGGGATTTGGAAGTGAACTAATTACAAACGCATATTCCTTTATGAACTCCGTTACCGGGAATGAGAGAAGGATGATCGAGGTATCTTTTCAGGACCTGCTTCGTGATTATTCTATAAAGTTTACCAGCTTTGTTGTTCAACCAATAAAGTATATAGCCGAAGAAACACCTATTGAGCCATGATAGCATTAGTGACAAAAGCCAACCTTGACGTATATAAGTACGTTGCCGATTCTGTAAAGAACTCGACTTCGTGGCCTCAGTTCGTTTCAGAGGCTCAGTTATTGGATGTTAAGATTTGGCTATCTGATGCTCTGCTTAATGAACTAGCTGTTCAGTTTGCTGCCGGAACATTAACTACTGCCAATAACCTATTGCTAGATGGTGGGACTTATGTTTACCTGACAAAGACCTATATGTTTCAGGGATTAAAGGCTGCGATAATTTATTACGCTTTCGCAAGGTTCACAAATAGAACATCATTTAATTACACGGCGGCAGGGATAGTAATAAAAGACAGCGATCTGTCAACTCCGGCTTCGGACAAACATATCCAGAGGCTTGAGACAGAAGCCCGACTAACGGCTGATGCCATAAAATGTGAGGTACTTGCTTTCTTAGGCAGGAATCATGATGACTACCCACTTTGGGCGCATTCGTCAGTTGGTTGTTCATATAATTGTAGTAATAATCGCCCCTTCTCGGTGCTAGGGGATTAATATATAGAAATCATGCAAACATTTTCATTAGGAAACATATTAAAAGTTGATCCGGTTGATCCAACACTAGAGGATTTTACAGATGAACATGGGTTTTTTATCAGGGCAGAGATAGAGGGTTATCTTACTTTTTGCCCTTTCAATAACAAGAGTGATGCTGAGGCTATTACCAAGTGGTTCGATGCTTCGTATATCTTTATTGATCCTGTACTTTGCAGGAAGATATTTAGCATAGCAAACTCAAGCTTTCCAGAGGTTTCGCCCGAGGCAGAACAGGCACAAAACATTTATGCAGGATATGGTGTGTGATGGGACTAAGGAACAAAATAGGAGCTATTGATATTCGTAATAAGCCTATTAATTGGGATTACTTCTGGCATTCCCGTTATCCTTCTGATGTGGTTGCTACTATTATATCCCCTACTCAAATTGATGTCTCGTGGGTAAACAACGGCGATGAAGATTACGACGGTGGTATTATCGAACGGTCAGACGATGGGGGTGTTACTTGGACAGAGATAGGCACATTTACTCCGGGCGATGAGATTTTCTCCGACACCGATGTAACCGCAGATACAGAATACGACTACCGGATAAGATACGAAGATGACGGCACTTATTCAGCCTATTCCAACGAGGCAGATGTAACGGATGCAGATTGGCTGGCTTATTGGGCTGCTTACTGGGCTGCACTTGCTTCGGCAACGGTAGAGAACGCTGCACCAACGAAGATAGTGATGACTTTCGGCAAGGCTAATACTAATTTAGTGGCTGCTGACTTTACTGTTGCTGGTTTTACTGTTAGCTCTCTGGCTAGGGATGCTACTAATAAGATATTAACGCTTACACTAAGCACTCCTGTTGATTATGGGGACACTCCCGTTGTGACATTTGTCAAGACAGGTGGGACAGCTAATGTAACGAATAACATTTTAGCTTTCTCATTTAATGCAGTAACAACGGGAGCACAAACATTAACTCTTGATCTTGTTGATGTTGTGACGGGTGGGTCAATAACAATCTATTGGGGTGATGGGAATAGTGATACATATAATAACAAGGCGGTAGCCAGAACACATGCTTATGCAGGTGCTGGTACTTATGCTGTCAGGATAGCTTATCCGCACAATATTGAAACACTTGATTTGCGAGATGCAAAGATAACCTCATTTAATTCAGAGGCACTGTTGGCTTGTGGTGATAATCTTATCTCACTAACGTTATATAATACATTAAAGACCCCTGTAATTGACTCAGCTGATATGGCTCATTTACATTTGTCTTCCACATTATACCTATCATTCACCCAAGCAGGTACATACGCAATAGACAGTAGTGACTTTGCATCATATACGTTGTCTTATCAATTACTCCTATATTTCTCCCAAGAAGGTACATACGCAATAGACAGTAG
>Ga0307378_10007510_pt1 | contig 14675 bp, 14 predicted proteins | sample UN1MG_FD_202238 | JGI IMG/M metagenome (GOLD analysis project Ga0307378, IMG submission 202238) | Soil microbial communities from Risofladan, Vaasa, Finland - UN-1 | ecosystem: Environmental > Terrestrial > Soil > Coastal area > Acid sulfate soil | place: Finland: Risofladan, Vaasa | collected...
CAAAGCCAATAAAGCCAATTCAAACCCAATTGCTTCAAAGGCCAAAATTGATGCAAAGTGAGTATTTACAAAGGATTATGAAGAAAAATGCGGCTATGGGCTATGAAAAAACAAACCCAAAACAAACCCAATTTCAAAACCTTGCCGGCTATACCCGCTTTACGGTTGCTTGTATTCCCTGCAGAGCCTGGGACCAGCTTTTTTCCTCCGTCCAGCCCCAAGCCCTTGCCGTAGCAACTTTTATCGCCGTTTTCAGCGCAAAGCCGGCATCGGATTTGTCTTTAAGGCCCTTCAGGAAGCCAGCTAACAGGAAATCGCCGCAGCCGACCGTCGATAATACCCTTGAACGGCCGCCACATCGCCCCTTCCAGGCGCCTTTGTTCGTAACGACCACCCCGCCCTTTTTGCCCCGGCTTATAACAACAACCTCAACCTTGTCCAGCAATTTACGACCCGCCCGGACCAAACCTGCGGGACTATCCGCCACCTGCTCACCCAAAAGCTCCCGCAATTCCTCGACATTCGGTTTTATCATCCGGACTGCGCCCGTATCAAGAATCCGCTTCAAAGCGTCCCCGTATGTATCTACTACAATTCCGGCGTCGCGCTGCCTGCACGATTTGATAATCCGAATAACGTCTCCAATAAATTCATCTTCCGGCATAACGCCGGCAAAAACACAAATACTGCCTTTATCCACTATCGCTTTTAAGTCGGCCTCTAATTTTCTCAAGGATTTTTTCGAGGCCAATTCACTTCTATTGCGCAGGTGCATCTCTCTGTTATTAGCCGTATCAACAACGGTAACATTTCGTCGGGTTTCGCCCTGGGCCGCAGTCATTTTAACTTTAACAAATCCTTCCAACGGCCTCATTGCTTTCGTCATCTGCTGGAAATCATCCCGGCCCCAAAGTCCGGCCGCGATATTTTTCTCACCCATCCAGGCTAATGCCCGCGAAATGTTTAAGGCCTTACCTGCCGGCCGGGAATCGGCGGAGCTTACCGTTTTATGCTCGCCCCACTCGATACCGTCGAACCGGCAAACCGTATCCCAGCTCGGACACAATCCCACAGTTATAATCGAAGAGTATCTATTCATGCCGTACGCTGTCTCCTGTACTCGATACGTTATTCAAGTTCGCTCCCAACTGTCCACACGCCGCACAAATACTGCTGCCCTTTTTCAAACGTATCGTATTTTCGATGCCGGCCTCTTCGATAACTTCTGCAAAACGCGAAATCTTTTCCATGCCGCTGCCTTTGTATTTGCAGCCGCCGTGAGGATTATATTCGATAAGATTCACATTACATTTTACTGTCCGCAGCAGTTTTACGAGCTGCCCGGCGTGCAAAAGGGAATCGTTAATACCCTTTATCATAACATACTCGAACGTAACACGCTCTTTCGCTTTGAGCTGATAGATTCTAACCACATCGAGCAGTTTTGCTATCGGATATTTTTTATTGATTGGCATCAGCCTGGTTCGCAACTCGTCAGTAGGGGCGTTCAGAGATATCGCCAGACGTGGACGTATTTCTTCATACGCAAGTTTCTTAATTGCCGGAGCCAGGCCGCACGTACTGACGGTTATGTGCCTGATACCGATGTTCCTGCCCGCCGGGTTGTTAAGTATCTGTACCGACTTGACCACGGCATCGTAATTTTCAAGCGGCTCGCCCATCCCCATATAAACTATGTTGCTGATTTTGCCGGCGTCTTTCTGGACGCTATAGATCTGGTCAACGATTTCACCGGCCGAAAGGCTACGCCGGAACTTTATCCTGCCGGTTGCACAGAACTCGCAGCCCATTTTGCAGCCGGCCTGGGTGGAAACACAAAGTGTTCTGCGCTTTCCGTCGAGGAGCAGCACGGTCTCAATCCTGTTGCCGTCGTCGAGGCCGAAAACGTACTTGATGGTTCCGTCTTTGTCGGTGAGTTTGTTTAAGATGTTAAGCTGGGAAATATGATAATCGTTTTTGATAAGTTGTTCTCGAAAGGCCTTGCTGAGAGGAGTAATTTTCAGAATATCCGTAACATCTTCGGCGTGGATGAACTGGAAAATATATTCTGCCAGGTATTTTTTCTGACCCAGGCCGGCAATTATCTGCTCAAGCTCATTTAGCGTTTTGTCTTTGAGGTCGTTGCTCATAGTCTCTGAGAGTTTAACAGATGCCGGCCTTGGTGTCGAATTTTCGTTCATATTACGACCTTTCGCCAAATTGGGTTTGTTTTGGGTTTGAATTGGCTTTAATTGGGTTTGTTTTGGGTTAAATTGGCTTTGTATTGGGTTTGTTTTTGGCTTTATTGGCTTTGAATTGGCTTTGTTTTTTGGCCCCGCCAAGCAGGACAAAATTGTGTATTTACTTGTCATATCTAAAGTTATGTTCATTTTGTCATTTCTTAAATTGGGTTTGTTTTGCATAATTTGCTTATAAATTCGTACGTAAGAATTCGTAGAGTTTATATAGCACAAATCCGAAATCCGAATATCTAAATCCGAAACAATATCAAAATCTAAATGACTCAAATTCAAAACTCCTAATTCGAGGACCCCCCCCCACAGAATGCAAAGCATTCTAAACGTGGGGGCAGGCGAAAAAAGCCTGCCTCTATAATTAGACGAGTGTGCAGTTTTGAGTCGAAAATTCTGCTATTTTTTTTGGGTCGTGGCTCGTAACTCGTTTTTATGGAAGGAGATAAAAAATTTTGAAAATTTATATTTTTGTTTTTAAGAGTGAGCGTTTTTTGTCGAAAATTACTCGATTTTTCGAGGTGTGGATGATGAATATCAGATTTCAGATTGAGGGGATGGGGGATTTAGCATTTCTACCGGAGGCCAGCAAGAGCATCAAACAATCACGCAGGCACGAAGTGATAAAAAATTAGTGCGAACCGAAGGTAGAAATTCGGTTAGTGATTTGGTGAAAATGTGGTTGATTTTGTTGAGTTTTGGTGGTAGTTCTTATTTTTTGAGAGGTCAAACGCGCCATTTGAATGATCACCACCGGGGTATCCTGAATTACTTATTCTTTTTGCTCGTCTTTCGGCTTTTGCTTTTTAGTTCTTAATTCACGTCTTGACTTCCAGGTTAACACAAGTGCTTGAATAACTTCGACGTACCTTAACTCTAAAGCTGTCATAAGTATTTGCCCATATAGGCAAATACAAATACAAGAAAAAAGCAGAGTAATAAGTGAGAAAAAATTCATAATGGGATTATGAATCTGTGTAGGTCTTAAAGGTAGAAATATCAAAGATAACATTATTGTAACTGCAGTAATAGAGAAAGTGACACAAATTTGCATTGAAAGACGAGTTTTAAGTTGCAAGTTTTTCTTAAATGTATCGATATGCCTTTCAATGTCTTGATTTCTCATGTTGTTGATATTAAGTTGTGCTGACTTAGCTTTCTTTTGGAAGACTTCTTCAAATCCATATATGTATTTATTCCAATCCTCAAGATAATATGCATCATCAATATGAGCAATGTAACGAGAAACCGGTGTAAGTAAATTTCCAATATTTCTAAAGCCTTCATTGAGGCTTTGTATCTTAAATAAAACGAAAGCGCCTAACATTGCAAATGAACCTGCTAATGTCTGAGCAATGGTTGAGAAGGTATAGTATAAAGCAGTTTCATCAGCAAGAAAAATTTGGCCTGCCGGATATTTCAGAAAGTCTAATATTGAGTTAGGTTCCATTTTTTCCCTTTCAGAAAAGTTTTCACCGCACCATTTTAACGATTGCCTATTTATTTTGTTGTTCATCGTCTTTTTCGATTCCGTCTTTACTTTGCACATCATTATTTTTGGCTTTTGCTTTGGATATAAATCTACCAACTATACCGATTAAGAAAATAACCAAACCAAGGCTTCCATAAACACAAAAATCAACTAATGAATCCTCCCAAAAAGAGTTGTTCTTTTTTTGAGATCCTTTGTAGTCTGATTTTGCGTCAAATTGAAAAGATTGTAAAATTATATTATGGGCATTCCTAAATCGATGCCAATCGTTTTCCGAACAGCAAAATGTTATTTTAATTTGTGCATAACTGCCAAATATTCCAAATATCAATGTTTTGACTCTGCCAATGTTGACCACCTCCGTGTCTAAGCCGAATAAATAAGACATCTTTTTATTATCCAAATATAATTTGCCAACCTTCATTTGAGAAAACATCCCGCGCATACCTTCAGAGAAAAACTCGTCCACATTTTCCACCTTTGTATCCGCTAAGCCTAAAATTACTGGTGTTATCTTCTTAAATACTTTCTCAATCTCTTCCTTTGTCAATGGCCGGTTCGCACCATACTTAGAGTAACTTTTTACCTGTATTATCGCATAGGGATATTTTAATTCGTTTTCGTTGAGTTCAATTGCTAATACTGTTTCAATATCAAAAGTAAGCTTGTTTTCAGCGAATCCTGCCTTAAATGCTTGGTTTACAACCTCCTGAGGTACTTGCCTCCAACCTTGGGGAATTACTACAGAGTATCCATTAGTTGGACTATGAAAACGCTGCTCTTCCTCTCCCAGCGCGACAAATTTATGAAATAACAGAGGGGCGGACAGTAATATCAATATTACCAAAATCCAACATTTTTTCGCTTTCATTGCACCATTTTAACAATCGCCTTGCGGAGTTCAACTGATACTTTCGGCCACCGGTCACAAATCAACCTCAAATCTGGGTCATTTTCGATTGAAGAAAATACGCTGGACATACGCTGTTGCTAGTGACAGGGTGAAGAGACGCATAGATCCCCGGCCCCCGGTCCCCGACAGAAAAGCAAGTTAGCTCACATCGGGGATAAACTCATTTGGATTTAATATTGATTATTGTAATGAAGATTGCCGCAGTCGCTTCGCTCCTTCGCAATGACAGCTATTTTAAATAGACCCATTCGACTGCGCTTCGCTCCGCTCAGGGTGACGGCTGTGTCAATTCGTTGACTTGTCTTTTAAGATGTGGACAAATATAATTTTGTATGCCAGATCCTTCGATTCCGCTGCGCTTCGCTCAGGATGACACTGGGGGAAGATTGGTATGGTGACCGGGATTTAGTTATCTTCGCTATCTGTTGCGATGTAGCCGCGTTGGCCCTCGCTTACGTAGGCAGGTTCCTGGGACGGAGTTTCGGTTTCCGGCTCTTGCATTGCTTCCTCGGCTTCCATTTGCTCGCGAATGTTCTCATACTCCTCCAGCGTCATCATAACTTCTCGTGCCTGAGAGCCCTTGTATTCGCCGAGTATTCCCGCGGCGGCCATCATCTCGATTATTCGTGAAGCCCGGGCATAGCCGACGCTCAGTCTTCGCTGGAGCAGCGAGACGCTGCCGCGTTTGGTTTCCAGAACAATCCGAACCGCATCGTCAAACAGCTCATCCCTGACCATCTCAGATGGATCCAGCTTTCTGAGCTGAGTCAGCTCGGGATGAAATTGTGGTTCGGCAATGTCCTTAAGGTGCTTTACTACTCGTTTTATCTCCGGCTCGTCGAGAAAAGTGCCCTGAGCGCGAATCAGGTCACTTGTGCCGGGCTTTAGAAACAGCATATCACCTTCGCCTAACAACGTCTCTGCACCATTCTGGTCGAGGATAATTCGGCTGTCCATCCTTGCGGCGACACGGAAGGCAACCCTGGTCGGCATATTTGATTTTATCAAGCCGGTAACAACCGTTGCCTGGGGGCGCTGGGTGGCTAAAATAATATGAATACCTACGGCCCGGCTCTTCTGGGCAAGGCGGACGATATAAGCTTCTATTTCCTTAGGCGCGGTCATCATCAAATCCGCCAGCTCATCGATTACTATCACAATATACTGCAGTTTCTTCGGGATTTTTGCCTCTTCCTCTTTACTGCTCGGATTAAACCGCTTAATGACCTCCTCGGTACCGAGCCTGTTATACTCAGCGACATTCTTAACTCTCGCTTCAGATAACAGTGCATAACGCTCATCCATCTTCACGGTGGCCCATTCAAGAATTTGAACAGCCGTTGAAGTCTCGGTAACTATCGGGCACATCAGGTGCGGAATAGTATTGAACGCCGTCATCTCGACCATTTTCGGGTCAATCAGAATCATCTTTACTTCGTCCGGCCGTTTCGTAAGCAATATGCCCGTTATGATACTGTTTATACACACACTCTTGCCTGAGCCCGTCGTACCGGCGATAAGCAAATGCGGCATCTTGGTCAGGTCCGAAACAAGCGCTTCTCCGGAAGAATCCTTTCCCAGAAACAGCGGTATCTGCATCTTCCGCGGCTTGCTGCCCGCCAGCTCCATCATACTCTTCATACGAACTTTTTCTTTTTCGCTGTTTGGCACCTCGATGCCAATCGTATGTTTACCCGGCAGGGGGGCGACAACGCGAACCGCTCCGACACCAAGGGCACGGGCCATATCGTTTGCCAGCGAGGCTATCTGGCTGACCTTCACACCGGCTGCAAGCTCCAGTTCAAACATAGTTACAACAGGGCCCGTCTCGGCAGCGACAACCCGCGCATTGACATTAAACTCCGACAGCAGCCTCTCCAGAGATATCGCCTTGGCCTTGACGACCTTCTCCTGCACCGCAGTAAAAGCGTATTCCGGCTCAGTCAGCAACTCCAACGGCGGCAGCTCATAATCATCATAAGAAGGCTGAACCACAGAGCTTTTGGATGTCTTGGCGCCTGGTCGGTCGGCTTTTTGACTATCCGGGAGTCTGACGGGGAGAATATTTATTGGCTTGACTGCGCCAACGTCCGGGCGTTTCTGAACTTCGCTGTTAACCACCAGCGGCTTTTGCCTGGCGCTGAGTTTCTGCCATATATCAGTTAGCCCTTGTCCGATTATGGCTGACTGCTTTGTTGCCGACCACGCCGGAACTGCTACGCCTGTTATTTTTTTAAGCCCAAAATCGAATGCCTGCAGAACCACCAATATGAAATTATCCGCCAGCAAAATAATTCCGACAACCCAGATTGCTGAAACTAATATTAAAGTGCCCAACGATGCAAAATGGCTTCTCATAAACTGGGCCGCCCCGATGCCTAATACTCCTCCCGAGCCCATAGGAAAATTAAAGAACCGGTAAGGCCATAAACACTGGAAGCTCATCGAAGCCGCCACGGTCGTCAATCCCAAACCGATTGTCCGCAAAATCGGCTGGCCCAATTGCTTATGTGCAAGCCTGGCAAATAGAAAACAAATGCCAGAGACTAATATGACAAACACCCCCGGCCCGATATAATACAGCAAATAATATGCACAGAATGCACCTACCGTTCCGCACCAGTTGGCGGGGGGATTATTCTGAGGAGACACGAATCTGCTTGGCCAGTCACCGATGTCGAAACTAAGGCAACTGCATAAAATAATTAAGCACGTACCGATCCCGATGCAAATCAGAGCAGCATAAGCGCCGAAATGTGATGTTTCGTCTTTGGAGACTCTCTTATATGATTTCTTCTTTGCCACGTTTCCTGTTCTCTGTCGAGTCCGATAAAAAAGACACAATATGCGCAATCAAACCTCGTGTCCACAAATGGACGTAATGTATATCGGCAGCCCTTCGGTATTTTCTGCAAAATTGCCCGATGTCCAACAACGCAATAAAGCGTGTTTTTATCTGCGATACTTGCTATTTTAGAAATAGCGGCCTTATATGCCGAGCGTAGATGTTCTCTGTTACGTTCTGCGCGATGATGTCCTCGTATTTATCAAGAGCATCTAAAAAGCGTGTCTCCATCTCTGCGGCGACTTTGTACGCAACGTGAAGAAGCTGACGTAAGTCGGGGTTATAATGCTCACAGGACTGGTCATGCCGCAGCGCCGAGGCAAATCTTTCCCCGTTCCATTTATCAACCTCTTGCGCATCAGGCAGTTTCGCTGTGTCGATATCGATAACGGTTTCATACGGCCCGCAAAGCTCGTCCATCCGCGACAGTGCTTTGGCATAGACCTCTTTTGCAATCGATAATCCGTCACCGCCGCCCATTGCCAGGCCGATCAGCTCTTCCAGCCACGTTGTGCCGGCCGTCTTAATATGCAGCCCCGCATCGAATTTCCTGATTATCCCAGCTATCGGTGCGTAAATTGAAAATTTATCACTGCCGGAATGAATGCTGAGTTTTAGGTTTTCCGGTAAGCCGAATTCTTTGACAGCAAAAGCAACCACAGCTACGTCCTCTTCGAATTCCTTTGCAAAACCTCTAATGTCACCGACATAATCCACGCCTTTATTGAATCGGCCCGTAAATTTAGGTGCTATGGTCTGGGCCGGAATCCCTTCGTCAGCAATCGCGGCCAAGATAAAGAACATCTCGGCAGGCGTTTGCGGCTGGTCGGTCTCATCCATAGAGACTTCCGTAATGAAATTATCGGCGCCTTTGACTTCTGCGATATGACGATAAATCCTGCCCGCCTGCTTAACCGCCGTAAGAGACTTATCTGCTATTGCTGTGATTTGTTCTTCGCTGATATTAAAAGTTTCGTCAATTCCGTCAATAGAAAGAGTGCCGGTATATTTTTCGTACTTTTTGACAAAGGGTTTAACGTCCGTTTCATCGGCCTTTTTGCCGATGTAGTCGGCCACATCAAGCGTAAAAAAATCGCTTGACTCGATGAATTCATCGACATTATTCAATCCGATATGGTCGGCATCCACCAGATACGGTCCGTCCCATCCATAGGCAGCTACTGCATCGTCGGCCTCTTTGCGCGTATCTGCATGGCTTGTCCCTATTATATTATGCTCCCTGTGCGATTTGTTCCAGACAGGCGTAATGTCAAGACCCTGCTGCTTCGCCTTAATCAAGGCAGCCAATTGCGGTTTGCCCTGGTGGCAGAACCTGTCGCCGATTCCAAAGGAAAACTTGCCTAAAATCATAAATTAATTCTCCGTCATTCAATCAATACCTGGATACTCAGTAGTCTTTGCCGCGGATAAAAACTTCTTTGACATCGTTTAGCCGGATTGTCGATTCAGCCTCTGGTGGATACGGGCCGGTCAGACTGTCGATCAGCGCATCTTCAACATCTTCCATGACCACTCCATGACGCTGGTCGGAGTTTGCTAATTGAAGCTGCACGTTGAGCAGCTTTAATCCCTTAACGTGACGGCAATAAAGCCCATAGGCAGGCAGTCTTCCGAACATCGAGTACTCAGGATAGGCCTCCGGCTTTTCGGGAACGGCTCTATCGGCATCCTCTTTGGTTCCGCCGCCTGCGAATGAAAGCCGAATGTTGCTAAGTGTGAGGTTCTCGATCTTTGCCTGCGGCAGTCCGGAAATCGCGCAGCCTGTGGTGTTGGCGCCGGTCGCTTCGATATTGCTTATCGTAATGTTGCGCATTATGCCGATGCTAGGCCTGGCCATATCCTTCTTGAAAGGTCTGGCACGATTGCCTAACCGCACAAATATTGGCGCTCCGACTTTATTCATTGTAATATTCGAGACGACAACCCTGTCCATTGTGCCGCCATCGACTATCTCCAGAGCAATTCCCGCCAGACGTGTATCATAAATCGAACAGCCGGTCATTACGATATTTTCAAAGCCACCGTTGGATTCCGTGCCCATCTTAAGTGCATTGCAGCGGGTGCTCAGGACGCAGTTGCTGACCGTAACGTTTCTGCACACTCTGGCCGATGTGCTCTTAAGTACGATGGCATCGTCTCCTGAACGGATGTTGCAGTCTGAAATGATGACCCTTTCGCAGGAGTCGATATTGATGCCGTCGTTGTTGGCGTTGACAACACTTCTTACCGTGACTCCGCTGATGCGCACATCGTCGCAGGCCAGGTAGTGCTGCACCCACATCGGCGAGTTTTTAAGTGTTATGTCCTTTACCGTGACATTTCGGCACTGAATAAATCGAATCATATAGGGCCGCACCTTATATGGCCCTTTGAACGAACCTCCCTGACCGTCTATGATGCCGCTTCCGATGATGGCGATTTTCTCCAGTTTTTCGCCATAGATTAAACTCTTGTTCGTATAATTGTCGGTGTACGACCTGAAGACTGGTACAGTTTCCGGATAATCCTTTAGATTTTTACTGCCCAACAGCGTACAGGCGGGATCGAGCTTGAGTGTTACACCGCTTTTCATATAGATAGTGCCGGACAGAAAAGTGCCCTGCCCCAGGTAAACAGTTCCGCCGCCGTCGGTGGCGCATTGGTCTATTGCCCTTTGAATGGAATTGGTGCACAGTGTTTTGCCGTCGGCCTTTGCCCCGTAGTCGCGTACGTCATAGACCGTCTCAGCGCACAAAGCCGACCCCAATGCGAACGTCCATATAAGACCGATTAAAATCCTGTATTTTACCTTATTCATTTTTTCTCCTTCCTTAATATAAGCCTGTACTTTCAGATTCTTACACGAGCTTTAGCTCCATAAATACAGCGTCCTCTATCGGGTTGTATCGATATGGACTGGTCTGCTTAAAGCCGAAGGAAACATACAGCGCTCTTGCCACATCCATCGAGGCAGCCGTGTCTAACCGCATATATTTATAGCCGATTTTTCGTGCCTGCTCAATAACAGCTTCAGCGAGCGTTTTGCCTATCCCCAAACCGCGGAACTGCTCTCTGACGTACAGTCTTTTCATCTCACATATGCCTTCATTGAGCTTTCTCAACCCGACACATCCAACCGGCTGCCCTTTATATACAGCAAGCAGAAGACACCCCATTGGCCGGACATAATCGCCCGGAAGATGAGCTAATTCTTCTTCGAAATTCTGAAAGCTTAAATCAAAACCCAGAGAATCCGCATATTCGACAAAAAGTTGTTTAACAGCTTCAAAATCTTTGTCTGTTTGTGCTGGAAAAATTTTCAGCATTTTGCCTTGTTTAACTTTTTTGTTCATGCGAAATATATTTTTGCGTCCAGGGGCAAACGTTAATGCAAATACCGCAAATGGTTGATTGTATCCCAATCTTTTTCGATAGTTTTGTCGCAGTTTCACAACAAGCAAATGCATCATATATCGAGTCCCGTGAGGACCCCAGTTGCCAGTTATTTCCTTTGATTGCCTTAGCCGGGCAATGGTCAACGCATTGGCGGCAATCACCGCACATTGACTCTTCTACCGGGGTTGCTATATCCAGGCCGGCATCGGTAAGCACGCTTGCCAGGCGAATAGCTGCTCCATATCTTTTTGTTATAAGTAATGCGGATTTTCCTATCCAGCCGAGAGCCGCTTTTGTTGCGACGGTTTTGTGCGGCAGGTGTTTATCGATGTTGCTTAAATCGACCACCTTTATAGTAGGCTCGAGCGCGACAGCTTTGTGTCCTTCTGTAATGAGGATATCCACGGCGTGGCCGCACAAGTCGGACAGTAAATTGTTGGCCCTGTTATACTCCTGATAGTAGCTTTTTGTCGGGCCTTTTGATATCTCGCTAATGACCGACGGGTTGAGGGCAACGGCTATAGATACCGCATTTTTTAGGTTTGCCACCACCTCATAATCAAGATTGCTTACATCGGCATAACCAACTAAGCAGGCGCCTTTTTCTAAAAGGGATTCTCTCAACTTTGTACTCAAATGCCTCATTTGTTTTTTTTTCAATAATGTGGACGGCCGCACAGAAAGCAGCATTTTGCCGACTGTTTTATTCGTTCAACATTTCTTCAAGAATCTCTGCTGCATCCTGCACCATCCTGGGGCATATCGAAGAAAAAAGGCCTTTGTCTTGTGCTTTTTTCATTCCCTCGGGCGTACTTATATCGCAGCCAAGCAGTTCTCTGCAAGCGACCGAGCTGTTGCGGCTTTTGAATCGGTTTGTATATTCTTCGATTTGTTTATATGTTTTTGCCTTTGCGTCCTTATCTTTTGCCGTGCTGTTTCCATATTTTAATCCGAGAACCATAAAAGCCCCCGTAACCGCGCCGCACGTACCGCCCATACGCATTCCGCCGCCAAATCCTGTTGCTACTTTAGAAGCTTTATCGCTATCAAGGCCAAACTGCTCACTGAAGGTTCCTACCACGGCCTGAGAGCAATTAAAACCGTTTTTGAATCTTTCTACTGCCTCTTCAGATTTCGCACTCATAAGTTTACTCCGGATATTTTTCGATTATTTTCATTTGATAGTGTCAATTAACAAGACAATTCCTAAAACGACTAAGCAAGTATAAATATAATTATCAAATTTACCCTTTGGGATTTTACAATTAAGCCTGCCGCCTGCAAATATTGCAATAAAAATAATTGGCAGAGAAATGAAATAATTCAGCAGCACAGTTTTAGTCCACAAACCTCCAAGGCAATGACCTAAAGCAATCATTGAGCCCGTCGGTAAAAAGTAACCCTGCAATGTTGCCCGGAAATTTTCCGGTTCCCATCGCCTTAGGGTGCCGTAAATAACAATCGGTGGGCCGTTTGTATTATAAGCGCCTCCCAGGATTCCAGCGAAAAAACCGAAAATGTATGCATATTTGTCATCTGCTAATGTAACCAGCTTAGGCTTGAATATCTTATAAAGAGAAAAAATGATTATCACACCGGCTAAAATGAATTTCATAATATCTTCATACACACCTTTGAGCAACAAAACCCCAATTGGTATTCCTATTAGCGTGGGCACTATCAGCAACCATACACTTTTAAAATGAACATCTCGCCAGTGCTTGATGAGAATGGTTGCAGAAGTGGTAATTCCCATTAGTCCTACCAACGGAGTAGCGACATTCAGGCCGACAGCCATACTCAACAACGGCATGGCGACCACCGCATCCCCAAATCCAAATGTCGAACGTGTTAATGTTGAGATAAAAATGATTGGTAATACAACTGTTTGGAATGCTTCCATTTCTATTGCCTAATGACAGGACTCATTTGCCGTTCCAGGTTAAACATCTTCAACCAGGATTGCTTTTACTTTGTCCGTAAGTACCCGGCCTTTGTGCTTGTGTTCCTGACCTGCAGGAATAAAAACTCCATCACCGGGGCCGAATACTATTTTCTCTCCATCGAAGTCTATTTCCATTTGCCCTTCAAGAATATATCCGATATGACCTTTGGTACACCAATCCTCTTCAAAAAATTCTTTTGTAAACTCCGCCAAGCGCAGCTTTCTTCCGTTTTGTTCATAAGCTTTGAACCTAATGCCGGCTGCCGGCGACTCCCAAGGCAATGATTCAAAATCTATTCGATATTGCTCCATCTTGAATTCCCTTTGCTGTTATAACTGTGCTTCAAGCCAACTCTCCCCTGGCAACCATTACTACCTTTCCGCCAACAGATATCTCTATTTGCCCTTCTGTATCTTTGGCTCTTAAGTAAATCAATGAAGGCCTGCCGATTTCATAACCCTGCTCGGCCCGAATATCAATTTGGTCTTTGCCGAAATAACGGTGTTTCACTAAATATCCCGCCAGACAGCCATTTCCACTTCCCGTGGCCGGGTCTTCGGGAATTCCATAATAATCTACAAAAACTCTGACATTCAAGTCGTTTTCCTGAGAGTAAGTCTCGGGACAAAAAACGAGGATTGCTTTAGCCTGCCTGTTTTCAATCAGCCTGAAGTATTTGTCTCTGGCAATCTTTGCCCGTTTAACGGCATCTAAGGTTTTCAATGGTACTATCATAAAAAACATGCCTGTCGAAACCTCCTGAACAGGAAACCTTTCGTCGATGTCACTGGTGTTTATGCCGAGCACTTCCGAGATTGGTTCCGGCTCGATAATTTGCCCAAAGGCCGGCTCAATTTGTTTCATCCATAAGACATTCTTATCTTTCCCTTTGTAATTGAATGTAACAGGTATCTGACCGACTTTTAGATTCAGGATTATTGTCTCGAGCTGTTCTTTAATTATTTCCTGTTGTATGATGTAAGCGGTTCCAAGTGTGGGATGGCCGGCAAAAGGAACTTCTTGGGCCGGAGTGAAGATGCGAACGTCATAGCCGCCGTTTCTCTGGTCATCGGACAAAATAAAGGTTGTCTCGGAATAATTCATTTCTTTAGTGATATTCTGCATCTGGTCATCTGAGAGACCTGCTGCATCTCGAACGACAGCAAGCTGATTACCTGCATATTTCTGTTCTGTAAAGACGTCAACAATGTAAAAAGTTAGTTTTTCCATAAAGCTTACCTTAATTAGCCGTTAATTATTAAAAACAGTTTCCATTACCTCAAGAGCAAATCTTGCCGATACCGTTGCAGGACCGCCGCCCGCCGTGGCTCGGCCCCGTCGAGACAGGAAGCTTCAGCGAAGGCGGACGTATCGATTAAGCCTTTGCTATCAGATAAACCGAGTAGACTATAGCTGCCACGCATACCCAGCCGATTAAAAAACCAATTACTGATGTACGTGATGGAATTGCTATTTCCAGGTTCGTATTTGGAAAGATGTTTCGCTTCTCAGGAACTACGGCATCCTCCGGCAAAGTGCAGGCTACAGATACCTGCTCACCCGGCGTAATAGGCGTCCGGATAAGTGCGTAGAATCTGTCGAGTTTTTCCTTCGCCACCGGCTGCGTCACTAAGCTGGCCACAATCCCGCTTACCAGACCTGCCCCCAGATACAGAATCATCTGCCACGGCAGGTGAAGTTTGTCGTCGAACAACATGAACTGCGGAAGATGCGCCGCAAAATGCTTGTTGAAATCCCAGATGACGTGCTTGCCAAACGCGATTTCACTGGTAAACAACATCACGGCGAAGCCGATCAGTGTCGTTGCCCA
>Ga0307378_10007513_pt1 | contig 14673 bp, 8 predicted proteins | sample UN1MG_FD_202238 | JGI IMG/M metagenome (GOLD analysis project Ga0307378, IMG submission 202238) | Soil microbial communities from Risofladan, Vaasa, Finland - UN-1 | ecosystem: Environmental > Terrestrial > Soil > Coastal area > Acid sulfate soil | place: Finland: Risofladan, Vaasa | collected...
GTTAGCCGCTTACCCAAAACAGCATCAAGGCGAACCGTTCATACAAAAAGGTATGCTAAAAAGACTCCCGGACACCATGTTCAAGCAGATGTGAAGTTTGTTACTCTTCAAGATCAAAAAGGCAATCAAGTACGCCGATTCCAGTATACTGCTATTGATGATGCCACCCGGGTAAGAGCTCTTAAGATTTACAGGAAGCATAATCAAAAGAACGCAATTGACTTTATTGACTATGTCGCAGACAAGTTTCCATTCAGAATTCATACGATCAGAACAGACAGGGGGCATGAATTCCAGGCCCGGTTTCATTGGCATGTAGAAGATAAAGGCATGAGGCATGTGTATATCAAACCAAAATCCCCTCAGCTGAATAGAAAAGTTGAACGATCACACCGAACAGATCAGGAGGAGTTCTATCAGCTTCTTATCTATACAGATGACGTTGATTTGAACGAAAAATTGAAGATGCGGGAGCATTTTTATAACTTTAACAGACCTCATGGAGTTTTTGATGGAAAAACACCCTGTGAAGAATTGAGAACTACATTAAAACAAACAGGTTTTTGTGCCTGAAAAGCTGAAGTATCGCAAATCTAATATTTATACACACTTTAAAAAATAGAATTAAAATGAGCTCAAAGAAACAATTATTAATCATCACATGCCTGATGATTGTCTGTGTCGCATGTGGGAAAGAAGAGTCAGCTACAGAGATTGTTAATGTTGGCGGAAATAAGGTATATGTTACGCACGCTGACCAAATACACGATACGATAGATTTGAGTCTCAGCGATCTTATTGAAGATTGTGAGGTAATCGTTCTTGAGACAAAAGAAGGATCATTTATATCCAGGGCCCACAAGGTTGCTGTATCGGATAAATATATTGCTGTAAAGGATAGTGAAAGGACACCATTGAAACTTTTTTCACGCAATGGTGAATATCTCAGAGATATTGGAGCAATTGGAAGAGGACCGGATGAGTATAATATCAGTTTATATGGAATTCAGATAGATGAAAAGAGGGAAAATCTCTACCTGCTTCCATTCGCTAATGCAAAAAAAATTCTTGTATTCGGGTTCGATGGCTCCGCAAGAACTCATATTCCTCTCAGGTTTCAGCAGCGTAAATTTAAAGCATATGTTGATAATGATATAGTGACAGTTCTGGGTATGCCATTTGAAAACGATTCGGCTGTCGTCTTTCAACAGACCACAGATGGAAAACTTATTCAGTATATCCCACCTGAAAAGTATCACCTGGCTCAGGAATTCAGTAGTGAAGTATCCTCTTCCCGAAATTCGGGGTCGAATGATCTGTTTCAACTCATATGGAGCAAAACACCTTATGACACACTATATTATTATGATACGGTCAATAATAAACTTATTCCAAAGTTTACCCTGGGTTTCGATACCGAAGAGTGGCCTGTATATATTTGCTCTGACCTTCCCAATCATTATTATGGCTGGATAAGTGGCCGGGGTTCAGTAATAATTGAAAAGAAGTCTCTCAAAACAGACTACTTCAGACTCCTGAATGATTTCTATGGTGGCATTGAACTAAATATGCACTGGGATACAGCAAATGGCATGTTTATTTCATCCATGTCGGCCCTGTATTTAAAAAAAGAAATAGAGAGGTGTCTGTTACTCAGGCAATCTGATGAAATGAATATAAAACTAAAGTATCTCGACTCCAGGATAAATGAGAATAGTAATGATATACTTTTTATTGGTAAGTATAAAAAATAAGTCCTGTTTCATTTTCCCAACAATATATAATAAGATCGCCTTGACAGATCATTCTCAATCGACTATTAAAGAGCTCATAATTAACGTTTATCGAGAATATTTCATATTTTTGGTTTTATTTATACGTCAATGTCTGATCCGGAACAATAATCTAATAAAGTTATGGCAGAGTTTTTGAGATAATTCGTGAAAACTGGAATGAAATATTTTAATGAAGAACCAACCTAAAACCATCTTTATGAATAAACCTTCAGCCTGGTTCATTATCGCAACAATTATATTTTCAATCAATTCATGTAAACCAAAAGAGCAGGATAATAATGAAGAGATGGCCCGTCGCTCGTCAGTGAGAGATGCAGTTACAGTATCAACCATGGAGCTAAAACGCACAACTTTCTACCTTGAACTGGTATCAAACGGAAAGGTTTACGCAAAAAATATTACAGCAGTGCCCTTCAGGGTTGATGGTACAATTGAAAAGATTTTCGTTAAAAGCGGGGATCGGGTAACCAAGGGGGATTTGCTTGCCACAATTGAAGATTTTAAATACAGGATTCAGTATGAAAAGGCAACCCAGCAATTGGAGAAGGCTATTATAGAGTTTAAGGACGACCTTATATCATTTCATGGTTCAATGGATACTATAGGAATAGATCCTGAAAAACTGCGAATGTTAATGATAAGGTGCGGACTTATTGATGCCCAGACCAACCTAAAAGAGGCGGAGTATAATCTTAACAATACTGATATATATGCTCCAATTAGCGGACTTATTGCAGATCTGAATGCAAAAGAGTGGAATCCAAGTTCAATATACCCTGATGGCCTCTGTAAAATCATTGATAATTCGGTTATTGAGATTGAGTTTCCTGTCCTGGAATCTGAATATGGTTTTATTGAAAATGGTATGCCTGTCTCTGTGCTTCCGTTTATTGAGAATGGAACCAGTTATACCGGTCATATCTCGAAGATAAACCCTGTTGTAGACAAAAGCGGAATGGTTAAGGTAACCGCTGAAATGAATAATGGAGCCAGGCTTCTGGAGGGAATGAATGTGAAGATACTTATCCGCAAGCCTGTGGAGAATAGACTTGTAATACCCAAAGAGGCACTTGTAATCAGGCAGAGTAGAGATGTCGTATTTGTAAGAGAAGATACTCTTGCGATCTGGAAATATGTTACAACGGAATTTGAAAATTCTGATTCCTTTTCCATATCTGAAGGATTGGAAGAGGGTGACCTTGTTATCTATAAGGGAAATGTGAACCTGGCTCACGAAACTATAGTGAAAGAGGAGAAATAGTGAATCAGCAGCCAACTCCATCTGCCTTTTCTTCATTCACGATAAATATTATTTTCGTTCTGCTTATTATTATCGGTATAGCCGTTATCCCGCTTCTCTCCCTACAGCTGAATCCGACAAGGTATATGCCCGTCATGCGGATTTCATGGTCATGGTCTCTTGCCCCGGCACGTGTCATCGAACAGGAGGTTACATCTCTTCTGGAGGGGGTTGTATCTACAGTTACCGGAGTAGAGAAGATAACCTCAACCACTGAAGATGGCTTAGGATCTATTACCATTGAATTTGACCAAAAAAGTGACCTCCAGGCGAAACGCTTCGAGGTGGCCTCCCTTATGAGAGAGGCAAGACAAAAATTGCCCACGGAGGTTTCATATCCACAGGTCAGGGTTAATATGCCCGACAATGAGAATGGCACTGAAATACTTGTTTACCAGATAAACGGAACAGCCAGTCCGTCATATATCCAGAAGATGGTTGAGGAACAGGTTAAGACCAGGCTGGCTGTTGTTGATGGGGTGTATGATATAAATGTCTATGGAGCCAGCAGGCTTGAATGGGAACTTACCTATGACCAGGAGTTATTGCAGACACTTGGTCTCTCTTCACAATCCATCAGGGAGGCGATAAACAGTTACCTTGTTGAGGAGGAGGTGGGTTCAGCCCTTGAGAAAGATATCAGTGGTAACGAGACCAGAACCTATCTCACAATACTCGGACATACGCAGAAGAGCGTAAACTGGAATGATATTCCAGTTGCCAGGGTCGAAAACCGGATTATCCACCTTGGGGATGTTTCAAATGTTAAACTACTTGAACAGGATGCCCGCAACTATTACAGGATAAATGGACTTAACACCATAAATATGGTTATAAGCGCCGAAAAGAATGTAAATAATATAAAGGTTGCAGATGGGGTTAAAAGAGAAATGGAGGAGATCTCGGCAACATTTCCTCCGGGGTACAGTGCCAGAATTAATTATGATTCTACAATTACCCTGAAGAAGGAGCTAACACGTATCTTTTACCGTACCATTGCCTCTGTAATATTGTTACTCTGCTTTGTTTTTATCATCAGCAGGGAGATAAAGTATCTGGCAATCATTACGTTAAGCCTGATCGCCAACCTCTCAATAGCCTTTATCTTCTATTATATCTTCAGGCTTGAACTACATCTCTACTCCCTTGCCGGAATTACAGTCTCGTTCGGCATAATTATAGATAACACGATTGTTATGACCGATCACCTGAGACATCATAAAAACAAAAAGGTGTTTCTGGCAATACTGGCAGCGACACTTACTACAGTGGGTGCTCTGTCGGTAATTTTTTTCCTGGATGAAGATTCAAAAATCAAACTGGTTGACTTTGCTGCTGTGGTAATCATTAACCTGCTTGTATCACTTGGAGTGGCACTATTTTTTATCCCATCTCTTCTTGACAAGATACCACTGCCGGTAAAACGTAACGCCCGGATAGTAAGACGAAAAAGAAAAACCGTATGGTTTAGCCGTCACTATTTAAGGTATATCAGATTTGGAATTCGTTATCGGGCAATATTGGTGGTAATGGCAATACTTGCCTTTGGGTTACCACTTTTCCTGGTACCCGACAAACTTCCAAAAGATAGTGATACCTCAGCTTCAAGCCAGGCGGATATTCAGCTAACACCATTCCAGGAGTTTTATAACCGGACAATCGGGGCAAAAAAATTTAACCAGGATGTGAGACCCATAATCGAGAAGGCGCTTGGCGGAAGTCTCAGACTGTTTGCAGATAAGGTAAAATCATCCTTTGGGTACTACTATTACGGAGGAGGAAGCGACGAAGTGCGGACAAAGCTGAATGTGACAATAGGCAGAAGTCAGGAGGGCCTGACAATTGAAAATCTTAATGATGTCTGTGGCAGGGTGGAAAATATGCTGGCAGGATATGGGGAGATTGAGATGTTCACAACCAGCATTTATAGCGCTGAATCGGCAAATATGACCATAACTTTTAATCCTGAAGAGGAGAATGGTATATTCCCCTATATTCTTAAAATACGGATAGAGGATTTTTTGATGGGCATAGGATCGTATCATGTATTTGTCAGTGGAGTGGGTAGAGCATTCTCAAACCAGGTAGGAAGTGAATATATAAGCGGAACATGGACTGTTGCGCTCAAAGGGTATAACTATGACGAGTTAATGGGATATGCAGAGGATCTTAAAACAAGACTGCTTGAGCATCCCAGGATCCAGGAGGCCTATATCATGGGTAGCGGGGAAAGGTTTCGTAATAAAAAAATTACACGCAACAGGATGAGCTTCGATGAGTCATTCCTCGCAGTAAACAGTTCTGATATCAGGTTCGCATTCTCAGAGATACAAAAGTATTCAAGGTCTGTCTATCCCTATTCGCAGGTATATATCAATGATTTCAGAGCACCTTTAACTGTGAGGTCGGCCCAATCCGGGGAGTATGATCTCTGGACAGTTCAGAACACACCCATAATAACTCAGGAGGGTATGTTTGTTAAGTTAAAAGATTTCTCAGGCATAAAACAGGATATCACAGATAATAAGATCACAAGAGAAGATCAGCAATACATACTTATGGTGATGTATGATTTTATAGGTAATTATGAACTTGGTGCAATAATTCTGGAACGAAACATTAACGAGACAAAGGCAAATCTGCCCCTCGGTTATTCGGCCGATCGTTCCTTATATAGCTACTCATGGGGACAAAAACAGAGCAATTTCTACCTGATCTTTCTGGTGATTCTTATAATATTTATTATTTGTGCAGTGCTGCTTGAGTCACTGTCGCAACCGCTTGGTGTAATAAGCCTGATTCCCTTCTCTTTTATAGGAGTATTCCTCACATTCCATATTTTCAAGATACGTCCCGATGAAGGTGTTCTGGCCGCACTGTTGCTCCTGGCCGGGCTGGTAGTAAATTCGGCACTCTATATTGTGAACGATTATAATAACTTCAGCAAGCAGGGAAAGAGGTTATCTGCTCAAAAAATTTACGTCAAGGCATATAACGCCAAGATAATACCAATTGCCCTTACAATACTGTCAACAGTAATTGGACTTACCCCATTCCTGTTATCTGGCAGAGATGAACGGTTCTGGTTCTCACTGGCAGCAGGAACTATCGGCGGGCTGATTTTCAGTGTTATTGGATTGTTCCTCTTTTTACCGGTGTTTATGAGGTTCGGGAAAGGCATAGGGCTAAGGGCACAGTGTGACACCGTGAAACCCGGTGTGACTCAGTGGTGAATAAAAAGTGTTAAAGAAACTTGAATATGGTTAAATTCTTAATAAACAGACCTGTAGCAGTAATAATGAGTTTTATTGCCATTATTATGCTGGGTATTGTCTCGTCGGGGAAGCTGCCGGTTTCTCTGATGCCAGATATTGATATCCCGGAGATAACTGTTGCTATATCCCGTCCCGATAACTCCGCACGTGAGATCGAGAACTCAATTGTGAGTATCCTGAGGCGTAACCTGTTGCAGGTTCCTGGTCTTGATGATATTGAATCTGAATCAAGAAACGGTACCGCTTTAATCCTCCTGAAGTTTGAATACGGAACCGACATTGATATGGCATTTATGGAGGTGAATGAGAAGATTGACGGTAGCATGAATTCTCTTCCTAACGACCTTGAACGTCCGCGCATAATAAAGGCCAGTGCCACAGACATACCTGTCTTTTTCCTGAATCTGTACCTGTCGGGCGACAACTTCAGCAGTGAAAAGTTTAATGAACTGAGTAAATTTTCAGAAACGGTAATTAAAAAGCGAATAGAGCAGCTGCCAGAGGTTGCCCTGGCAGATCTTACCGGGCAGGTAAGTGAGGAGATATTTATCGAGCCTGACCTTGAGAAGGCATTAAGCATGAATGTCTCAGAGAACGATATCAGGGATGCAATAGCAAGAAATAATATCAATATCGGGAGCCTGCTGGTTAAAGATGGTAAGTACCTTTATAATATCGAATTCAGCTCCTTCCTCAAAACAGTCGATGATGTTGCTTCAATATATATTAAGGCGGGCGATAAACTGATCCAGCTTAAGGATATCGCCAGGGTTGGACTCAGACAAAAACGTGAAACCGGGGTCTACTTCAATGGCATAGAGAGAGCGGTATCGCTTGCCATTATCAAGAAGGCAACAGCCCGTATGTCGGATATGGAAGATAACCTATCTCTGCTTATTGAACTGTTCACAACCGATTATCCCGATATTGAATTTGAGATATCACAGGATCAGACCAGGATACTCGATTTTTCAATGTCGAACCTTAAGCAGAGCCTCATACTTGGTGGATCGATTGCATTTCTGGTAATGTTCTTCTTTCTGCGTGATGGAAGGTCTCCCTGGTTAATTGGTATGAGTATACCAACTTCTATTCTTATCTCAATATTGCTTTTCCATCTGGTGGGATTGTCAGTTAATATAATTTCACTTTCGGGTCTTATCCTGGGTGTAGGAATGATGATTGATAATTCGATTATTGTTACCGATAATATCACTCAATATATGGCAAGGGGGGAGTCGTTAAGTGAGGCATGTATAAAAGGAACCACCGAGGTGATCAGGCCACTATTGTCATCCATCCTCACCACCTGTGCAGTGTTTATTCCTCTTATCTTTCTTAGTGGAATTGCAGGAGCGATGTTTTATGATCAGGCAGTGGCAATTTCAATCGGATTGTTCGTCTCATTTGCAGTATCTATAATGCTGCTGCCAACACTCTTCAGGCTGATGTATCTGAATCCGAAGGAGGGCTGGCTTACAAGGTTTGTAAAGAGAATCTCATTCAGACATCTTGAGGAGAGATACGAAGGAGGGATGAAGATTGTTTTCCGTTACCGTGGGTTTGTGATACTCTTTTTTATACTGTTGATAGGTGTAGGCTGGCTGCTTTTTTCGGAAATGCAAAAGGAGAGACTCCCTTCAACGAGGCAGGATGAGATGGTTGTAATGATTGACTGGAACGAGAATATTGATGTAACAGAAAACAGCAACAGGGTTATCGGTTTGCTCCAGAGGTGTGATACGATGATACTTCAGAGTAATAACTTTATAGGCGAGCAGGATTTTATATTCAACCGCGATTATGACCAGGCATACACCCAGTCAAAAATCTATATCAAGGCAGTAAGCTATTCAATATACGACAGGCTCAGGGATGAGATAGGTGGATATATCAAGGAGAGATTCCCGGAAGCATCAATAACTGTGTCACCCCAGGAGAATGTTTTTGAGAAGATCTTCTCAGCTACAGAAGCCAGTCTGATAGTTCGATTGAGTCTGGTAGCGGAAAAACAGGTACCACCTCTTGAGACCGTACAGGGTATCAAGAGTGAACTTGATGCCGTATGGCCGGCTGCAGGAGCAAGCATGCCACCAATAGGGGAAAAGGTTATTGTGCGACTCGACCAGGAAAAACTCCTGCTATATGATGTTAGTCCGCAGGCACTATACTTCAGGCTCAGGACAGCCTTTAACAGTAATCAGGCTGGTGAACTGAGAGCTTCACACGAGATACTCCCAATTGTTCTCGTCGAAGACCAGGAATATATAAGCAATATTCTTGCTGGTAGTTTTGTTAGAAACAGCAGTGGAGAGGAGGTGCCGGTACGAAACCTGGTAAATATAGAAAGGGTATATGGCTATAAGACAATAAAAGGAGGCCTGTTTGGAGAGTATGTTCCGGTTAGCCTGGATATCTCAACCAGGTCACCTGAGAAGGTTACCGGCGAAATCAGGTCAATAGTCAGCGACGACACTAATCTGAGTGTAAGGTTCGGCGGATCCATGATTTCAGGTCAGCAAATATTCGGGGAGATGATCATGGTAATTATAATATCTGTTCTGCTACTCTATTTTATCCTGTCGTCCCAGTTTGAATCCCTCACCCTGCCTCTTATAGTGCTACTTGAACTACCGATAGATATTGCCGGGGCACTTCTTCTATTAAAAGTATTTGGAGGCACAATTAATCTTATGTCGATGATCGGTATTGTAGTGATGTCGGGAATAATTATAAATGACTCTATACTAAAAGTCGATACAATAAACCAGCTTCGGCGTTCCGGGATGAAACTAAAGGAGGCAATTTATACCGGAGGAGCAAGGAGGCTGAAACCAATTATTATGACCAGCCTCACGACAATACTGGCTATGGTACCCTTCCTTTTTGGTACAGATATAGGCTCAGAACTTCAGAAGCCCCTCGCACTAACGGTTATTGGAGGTATGGCATTGGGTACTATTGTCAGTCTTTACTTTATTCCGCTGGCATATTGGTATCTTTATAGGCACAAGGATGTAACGGCATAAAGATGTAAAGGCATAAAGGCGTAAAGATGTAAAGGCGTAAAGGTGTAAAGGCATAAAGGCGTAAAGATGTAAAGGCATAAAGGCGTAAAGATGTAAAGGCGTAAAGGTGTAAAGGCGTAAAGGTGTAAAGGCGTAAAGGTGTAAAGGTGTAAAGATGTAAAGGCATAAAGGCGTAAAGGCATAAAGGCGTAACGGCATAAAGGCGTAACGGCATAAGGCAAATGGAAGGACATTACCATGATGATCTCTACTGAGTCCTTCTGGATTGATTCATAATTAATAACGATAAAGACCATGAAAAAAGCAACAATCTACCTCATACTATTATTTCTAGTCTCCTGTGGGAACCGGACAGGTAACCAGGAGGTCGCTGAGAACTATGACAGTAACCAGTTCTTCGTAGTTAATTACGAGGATATACTTGAGAGACCATCCACTGTAATGCTGAGCGATCTTGCATATGATATTGAGTATATAAGACTAGAAACGAATGAGAAGTGCATTTTGCACGCAAAGGCTGAGTATTTTTTTACTTCCGAATTTATATTTGTAGATAATAGTTCGCATATTCTGAAATTCGACCGAAATGGAAAATTTATAGCTCAGATCGGAAAGCAAGGCAGAGGACCTGGTGAGATAGGACTTATTAGAATGCTATCGGTTCTTGAAGAAGAAGAGCAATTAGTGGTTCAGACTAACTGGGCCAGAAAGTTGTACTATTTCTCATTTGATGGTAGTTTCCTAAAATCTGTTCCGGTTAATGATGTTCACAGAATTGTTGCATTACCCCATGACAGGTTAATAGTATTTGATGGTTGCAACAATGGTTATGAAGATTATATGTTTATACTTACAAATGCTGCCGGAGATACTACAGGTGTGGTTTATAATCACTATAAATGGGAGATCAAAAATAGTGGGATGATGCTGGTTGGTTATGACGCCTTCACACCGTTCTATAAATACGGAGGAGTGACCTCATTTAAGTCCATGCATAATGATACTGTTTATCATGTGATAAATGATACCATAAAACCTGAGTACCTAATAAATCTGGGCCGCTATAAGCTTCCTCAGGAGATGAGAATTGAAGCGCAAGCGGCCTCTCAATATGGTTTTCAGGAATTTAATGAGAAAAGTAAGGACTATAGATTTGTTTCTTCTTTAGAGGCTAGTGAGATACTCTTCATAACGTCTCAGGAATACTCAGAGGAGAATCAGTACAACCTTATCTATCATAGGACTGGTAAAGCATCAAACATTGTAGTTGATAAATTTGGAGATCCTGGCAGTATAACAAATGATCTGGATGGAGGACTTGATTTCTGGCCACGTGGGACAGTAAATGATTCAATCCTGTTCGTTCCACTTCTACCCTACCAGATTATAGGTGATAAGAATCTTGCGGAGTTCTCAGTGAAAGAGGCACTGGATCAGGAAAAAAAGAGGCAGTTTCTCGAAATGGTAAACAGTCTCGGTGAAAATGATAACCCTGTGCTTATGATTGTAACCCTAAAATAGTAAATAGGAGGTTAAAGGCTTTATCTCAATTGATGTGGAGACTCAAATAGTTCATAGACTAATTAGAAAAGTGACGAAAAGATTAAATTTAAAGCTTCTGGTTGCCGGTGCAATATTTCTTTACTCGTGCAACGGTAAAACAGTAGACCAATCCGATTTGGGAACATTGACGGAAACTCCAGAATTTATAAGTGGCCCGATTCATCTCGAATTTGAGAAGATTATTGAAAACAGGCGGGATATTTTTTTGTCCGAGTTTGTTTCAAAGATTGATTACATCAAACTTGAAACAAATCCAGCCTACTTAATAGGTGATAAGTATGTGCAGGTTTCACTGACCGACTCGCTTATTATTATCAATGAACATGGTAAGCCTGTGGGTTTATTCAGTAAGAGTGGAGAGTTCATCAGAGAGATAGGCCACATTGGTAAAGGTCCTGGTGAGTATGATTTTGATACCCATTTTAGGTTAGATGAGGAAAATCGCCAATTATATGTATGGAACGCCATGCGTAGGAGCATTATGGTTTTCGATTTTATGGGTCAATTCCTTAACGAGTTCAAACCGGAATGCAAACCAAATGGTTTTGGCTACACTGGGAATAATGTATTTGTAACTACTCAGTTCAATATTAGATATGCAGATAGTATCCTTCCGAAGTTTATTGTCTTTAATGAAAAGGGTGAGACAATAAACAGAGCTTATGCATACTCAAAAGACCCTGCAAGACTTGGTGGAGGGATTGCGATAATGCTGCCTTCATATTATGAAGCTCCTGGTGGAGTAGTAATAAACACTTACGAGAACGACACTCTCTTCAAAGCTTTCCCAAATGGGGATTTACTTCCGGCTATAACATGGGATGCTGGCCGGTTAAGGGTTCCTTATGACATTCTATTGGAATTTGAAAGATATATGAGAGAGAAAGAGAGGTATATAACTGGAATTGAAGGACTGGAATCAGAGACATACTGGTTATTTTCTTATCATTATCAGGGCAAATTCAATATGGCACTTTTCAATAAAAATGATGAATCATTTACTGTTGTGTTGAATCCTGATGATGAATTAAAAGGTGTCATTAATGATATCGATGGAGGGCCTTCTTTCTGGCCTCGTTATAATGGTACAGGGGGTAAGATATTTGTTGATATCCTTTATCCGACACAACTGAAGAGGTGGAATGATGAGGGCAGATTTAACAGAGATGATGTGTTATTCCCTGAAAAACAGGCAAAATTTAGAGAGATAGCAAAGAATATAGATCTGGATGATAACCCTGTATTAATGATCGTTCATTTGAAATAGTTCGGGTGAACAAAGGAATCAGGCTGGCATACAAAATGTTTTGCCAGAGATTATTGAAGATCTGATGTTATTACATATCCCGTCTCTGGATCATATGAATAGATAGTTTTATCATCATTAGAAATACCAAAATCATAAACATACCTGTCAAGAATTATTTTTCTTACCGGATTCCCATCCCAGTCATATACGAAAATGTATCTGCCCTTCGCCCAATATTCACTCGCATGGTTGTGACCAGAATACAATAAATAAATATAATTGTCAGATACAGCACCATTCTGGAATGCTTTCCTGGACTCTTCAACTTTAACCATAAAATTGTTACCAAACCTGGTTCCTACCTCATATTCAATATTGAACTGTTCAGGACCTTGAATAGTTATCCATGACTGATTTGCTATATCATAAATCTCAATAATATCGGTATATCTATAAGGAAGTACTACTTTATCACCACCAGGCTTCCTGTAAATATATGATGTGCAGGCATCTTTAAAAGCATCCAAAGGTACATTAGTTGGGATATTTCCAAATTCCCCGATTTCCTCTTTCGTCTCACCGGTATTAAGATCCACAACAGATAGTTTCGTATCAGTGTTCGTGAGAGAAACTGCAAGAAAGGTTAAGCTATCGATAAAGGCAATTCTATAGAATTGTTGATCATGCTTATATTGATTTATTTCAGGTTGCTCACTATTTGCCAGGAATTCATTCAGATCCATAGTTAATACATTTCTCAGTGTCAGATCGAATACCCAGAAAGTATTCTCATAAATTCCAGCCCACCAGGCTCCCACAGCTTCATCCGGACCTCTCCCGTATCTGATATAACCTCTGGAGAGAGCTTTTTCTGTCAATGAGTACTTATAAAGAAAAGAGTAGTTATCACCAGTTCCTTCGTTAAACAGTATCAGGTTAGAATCTACAGGGAAGTATGCCCATGGAACTCCTTCAAGAAACTCAAATAGGTCAGAGAATACAATGCTATCAACTATCGGAAACTCGTCAAACCTTATAATGGTATTGCTTATAATTACCTCTCCTCTCTCCTTGCAACCCGATAAAGAGATGAGAATAACTATTAGCAGTATTACTAATGAAATGATCCCATTGCTTTTTTTCATTAGCTAAAGTTTTATCAGTTAAGGACTAAAGTAGCAATATCATATTTCAATATTTTCCAAGAACAAGGACCGGGTTATCATCTTCCGTTAATGATAGAATATTTTTAATTGTCTCCGCTGGAATATTTACTGATTCATTTGACAATTTCTCTTTCGCATCAAGCGGCTGGATCATCCCGGCCAGAAACCCATCTATGAAAGCAGGCCGGAAGTTATGTGCCGGGAAGTCAGTCAGTATGAACCCATACTCATTTGAGCTTGAATGCATCGGGATAATAGTATTGTTATCCAGAATATCTGTAACAGCGTATTTTGAGCCACCATCAAAACTTGAAGAATTAAAACATATTACCGGGTAACTCTTATCTCCCTGTGAATTATCAGTACAACCAAAATGCAGGATGAGAAATAATGGCAGGATCATAAGCAGGAACCTCATAATTTTGAATACTATTTATTTAATCACTATGTTTAATTTTTATACCACACAAAAATGGAAAACAGATCAAAAAAGCAGACAGCAACCCAGGTTGTAAAAGAGATTAAAAGGCGGACCCGCCGGAAGTTTACTGCAGAAGAGAAAATAAAGATCGTATTGGAGGCCAATCCATGTGTAAACCAGGAAGGATGAAACCAAGCATCACTATTTTTCTTTGAGTCGGGGCTTTTTGTTATGAAGTTAAATCTCCTATTTGGCACCAACAATTGAACCCCATTTTCTTTAAACATCTTACCTCGTTTGTGCGTCTTCAAAGTGTTCGGACTGAAAATACTAAAAAGCTCGAAAGACTTATATTAAATCTGATTAGCAACTAAGATTTTACGTTAACAGATGATTTTATACTTTGATGCAGATAATTTTCTACTAATTCTTACATTAAATAGACAAATAAACAATAAAAGTGTATCGGGACAGTATTAAATAACGTGTTGTGCGGTTGAAAATAAAATAAAAAAGTTAATAATTAACAATGAAAAAAGTTATGCATAATACTGATATACAGTATATTAGAAGTTTTATTCATCACAAATACACCTCAAATATGCATAGCTTAAAGACAAATTTCGACAAGTTCTTTAATATTACCAAATCGGTTTTTAAAGATCGCTTAAATCAGTCTGATAACTTCTTTTTCTACCCAAACAAACCAAAACTATCAGATTGTGAGATAATTGCATTGTCAGTAACAGGTGAATCACTTGGTATTGACAGTGAAAGCTACTTTTGGGGCAAACTCAAATTTGATCACAAAGATGATTTTCCCAGATTAATTCACCGCTGTAATTTCAATCGACGTCGGAAACATCTCTATCCA
>Ga0307378_10007514_pt1 | contig 14670 bp, 14 predicted proteins | sample UN1MG_FD_202238 | JGI IMG/M metagenome (GOLD analysis project Ga0307378, IMG submission 202238) | Soil microbial communities from Risofladan, Vaasa, Finland - UN-1 | ecosystem: Environmental > Terrestrial > Soil > Coastal area > Acid sulfate soil | place: Finland: Risofladan, Vaasa | collected...
GAAACTTCTGCCGAGAGGGGAATGATTTCTTTGAATAGGTCATTAGCCAATCTGATAAAAAGCAGGGAGATTTCTTTAGAAAATGCTCTTAGTTATTCTCTCAATCCGGTTGAATTAAAAATGCTCATTCGTTAAGTCAAAGAGGACTTTGTCCTCTTCTTCACCATTTCGCTTCCATAAATGGAAGCTCGGTTTATGAAATTCAATTACCAAGCTCGTACCAAAAAGGGAGATGTTCATACGGGTTTTGTTGAAGCTTCTTCCAAAGAATCTGCCGTTACCATTTTGCGGGAGCGCGGGTTATACGTGACTTTTCTTGAAGAGGCCGCGGCTCCTGTTTATGCCAGAAGGATAGAGTTTTTTGGAAGAATTACAAAAAAAGATGTAGTGCTGTTTTCCCGTCAACTGGCAATTATGTTTAAGTCCAGAGTTCCCCTTATTGAATCTCTGAGAGTATTATCCCTTCAAACTAAAAATGTTGATTTTAAAGAAAAGATTTTGAAAATATCAGAAGAAGTAGAAGGGGGAACCGCTTTTTCACAAGCTCTGGCTCGTTATCCCAAAATTTTCTCTTCTTTTTATGTTGCCATGGTAAAATCCGGTGAAGCTTCTGGCAAGCTTTCCGAAGTTTTAAATTATTTAGCCAATCACTTAGAAAGAGAGTATCATCTCACAGCCAAAGCCAGAGGGGCCTTAATTTATCCTTGCTTGGTTATTATCGTTGCCCTATTGGTTTTAATATTATTAATTTTTTTTGTTCTTCCCAGTTTGATTGAAATTTTCGAAGAGAGCGGCCAGTCTTTCCCCACTTCTACTAGGATTGTTATAGCCCTGGCCAATTTTTTTAGAAGTTGGTGGTGGCTGATTTTTTTGCTGATAATTCTGTTGATATTATTCTTTTTTAAATATCGTTCAACCGAAAACGGCAGAAACTTTTTTGACAGAATACTTCTTAAAATTCCAATTTTAGGCCTATTTTTGCAAATGATTTACATTAGCCGTTTTGCTGAAAATCTTTCAACATTAATTTCGAGCGGCTTACCCATTGTTCAATCCTTAGAGATAGTCGGAGATATTATTGGCAATGTTTCTTATAAAGAAGTGATTATAAGAACCAGAGAGGGAGTGAAAAAAGGAGAAATGATTTCTTCTACATTGAGCCGGGTTCCCGAACTTTTTCCGCCTATTTTTATCCAAATGGTTTTAATTGGAGAAAAAACCGGGACATTAGACACTACTTTGATGTATATCGTTGATTTTTATGAAAAAGAAGTGGACAGAACAATTGATAATATCTTAGGTATTTTAGAGCCAGTTTTGATTATTTTTTTGGGTTTTATTGTGGCCGGCCTAATGCTTTCAATTTTAATGCCGCTCTACCAGACAATCACCCTGTAGGGGACGCCTTGACTTTTCCACAGTTCCATCTTGACCAGAATATGATAAAATAAAAAAGGTCGAATTAATAAAAAATAAAGATAAAAATATGTTAAAGGAATTTTCCAAGAAAAAAGGATTTACTTTGATTGAACTTTTAGTTGTTATTGCCATAATTGGCTTGTTAGCTTCCATTGTTTTGGTTTCCTTGGGCGGAGCAAGAGCAAAAGCCAGAGATGCCAGAAGACTGTCCGACATCAGACAGATTTCTCTGGCTATGGAAATGTGTCTGGATGATGCCAGCGCGGCTTGCGGAGGGTCATCAGCAAACTACCCAGCGATTGCTGCCGGAACTCCGGGGAGGTTGACGACTACGGCAATTAGTACTTATTTAACTACTCTTCCTCAAGATATAGGAGGGGGTTCTGCGACCGTTTGTACTGGTACCGGCGAAATGACTGCGGGGCCGTATTGCGGTTGGACTAGTTCAGCTGGCGGGGAATATTGCATTTATACCAAACTGAACGATGGAAGAGTTTTTGCTGCCAGTGAAAAAGGAGCTCAGTTTATGCCACTCAATGCTGTACCAGCTAGTATGTTGCTTTGTCCATAAATCTAATTAAGATTGAAATCCTGAATGTTTTGTCAAAAACAAAAAGGTCGACTATTTTTCTTTAAAGATAAAAAATAGTTAAATATTATGATTCAGTATTTTACCAAAAAACATAGAGGCTTCACCTTGATTGAGCTTTTGGTGGTTATTGCCATTATTGGAATTTTAGCTTCCATTGTTTTAGTTTCCTTGGGTGGAGCAAGAGCAAAGGCCAGAGACGCCAGACGAATGTCTGATATCAGGCAGATTTCTCTGGCTATGGAAATGTATTATGATGATGGTCAGGCCTATCTTACTTCAACTGGGACCACTGTACCTACACCGATTGGAACTTATCTAGATCCTGTTCCTCAGGATCCTCAAACTGGTGCTTACAATTGGTATTCAAACGGTACAGATGATCAAAAATATTGCGCTTGGGCTGTGCTTGAAGGCACCGGATTTTTTGCCGCATCTCACAAAGGAACCAAACAAACGACCACTACGCCTTCTGGTCTTGATTGTTGGTAAAAGACATTTCATTGGTTTAAAAGAAAAAGCCCCCAAGCTGGGGCTTTTCTTTTTTGCTTAGTTGCTTACCCGAGCCGCAGCGAAAGGTAAAGAAGAGGATTTATCCTCTTCGCCCACCCGAATCGCAATGAAGGCAAAGAGGGAAAACCCTCTTTTTTACCTCAGCTAAAGCTTCGGTGGCTGAAGAAAAGATTTATCTTTTTGACTAGCTTAGCTAAGCAACTTATAATATAAGAATGAGTTTATTTTTTTACTTTATTGTTTTTCTTTTTGGGTTAATAGTCGGCTCTTTTTTGAATTGCGTAATTTATCGTCTTGCCCTCCCGAGCAACAGCGAAGGGGGAAGAAGAAAATCTATTTTCTTCGCCCTCCCAAATTTTTCTTTGAAAAATTTAGGAGGGTTAAAAAACCGTTCTTATTGTCCTCATTGCAAGCACCTTTTATCCTGGCAGGATTTGATCCCTGTTTTCAGCTTTATGTTTCTGAAAGGAAAATGCCGCTACTGCCAAAAGCCAATCTCTTTACAATATCCAATCGTAGAAATATCAACGGGGCTGATGTTTCTATTAATTTTCAATTTTCAATTTTTAATGCTCAACGAATTTTCAATTCGTTTCACCTTTGATTTCAGTGAATTTTCAATTTTCAATTTTCTAAATCTAATTTATTATTGGACAATTGCCTCATTTTTAATTGTTATTTTCGTTTATGATTTAAAACACTATATTATCCCCGACCAGGTTATTTACCCTGCTATTTTGGTATCTGGTATCTGGTATCTGGTATCTGGTATTTTTTTTAATCTTTATACACTAGATACTATATACTCGGCCGTTGGGGCAGCGGCATTTTTTTTAGTAATAGTCTTAATCTCGCGGGGAAAGTGGATGGGAGTAGGAGATATTAAACTTGCTTTTTTCATGGGATTGGTTTTAAGTTGGCCCAATATTTTGCTTGCTTTATTTTTAGCTTTTTTTATTGGGGCTACAGTTGGCGTAGGACTAATAATTTCTAATAAAAAAACCTTGAAATCAGAGATTCCTTTTGGTCCTTTTTTGGTAACCGGAACTTTTTTGGCTTTATTTTGGGGAAACGAGTTGATTAGTTGGTATCAGGCATTATTTTTGTTATAATAAAATTGTATGAAAAACAAAGGATTCACTCTAGTTGAACTTTTGGTAGTTATTTCAATCATTAGCTTGCTTTCTGTTGTTGTTTTTGCTAATTATCGGGTCGGTGAAAAACAATTTGCCCTTCAAAGATTAGCTCATAAATTAGCTCAGGACATAAGAAGAGCCCAAGCAATGACAATGGGAGCAGTAGAATGTCCGTCAGGAACAAATTGCGCCGGCCAAATTCCTCCGGGATACGGAATTTACCTGAAGCAAGGCGATACATTTTACAAATTATATGCCGATACCAATCCGTCAGATGGTAATGAGCAATATAATGCAGGAGATGTTGTTATTGAAGAAATTTATTTTGAAAAAGGAGTTTATATTCATTCGGCTAATCCTGCTTCTTTTAGTATTAATTTTAAGCCTCCTGATCCGACTATAAAAATTCGCGGCGGAGGACAAGACAAAATTGAATCAACAATTACCATTGCTCTTCAATCTGATACTTCAAAAACGAAAACAATTAAAGTTAATAAAGTAGGTTTAATTGAGGTTGAATAAAATAATGATAACTAATAGAAATAATAAAAGTTTTACTATCTTAGAAGTTATTTTAGCGATTTTTATTTTAACCGTAGCTGTTTTTGCCAGTTTTTCTTTAATTCAGCAGACCGTGGTTGGGGTTTCTTTAAACCAATCAAAATTAATTGCTTATTATCTTGCTCAGGAAGGAGTTGAAATTGTGAGAAACATTAGAGACACAAACTGGCTTCATCAGGGGGAGGGATGGACTACGGGTTTGGCCGTAGGAGATGGAGACCAGGAAGCTGATTATCAATCAACGACTTTAGAAAGTTACCTGGGGAGATATTTAAAAATTGATACTAATGGATTTTATAGTTACAACACAAGCGGCATTGAAACAAAATTTAAAAGAAAAATTCTTGTTACTGAAGCGTGTTTAGAAGTTAAAGTTATTGTTGAGTGGAGCGAGCGGGGAAGAGAGCATAGTGTAGAAGTTATAAATCATTTATACAATTGGAAATAAACAGTGATATGAAAAATAGAGCCTTCACATTAATAGAAATTATGGTGGCCGTGGCTATTTTTGCGATATTGCTTACCACTTTTACCGGGTTTTTTCTTAGCGCCGTTCAAGCGCAGCGAAAAGCTTTAGCTTCGCAAGAATTAATAGATAATGTTTCTTATAATTTAGAATATATGAGTAGAGCCATAAGAATGGCCAGAAAAGATCTCGCAGGAGATTGTATTTCAATGAAAAACAATTACGAAATAACACAACAGGGGAGGGGTATAGAATTCAAAAATTATCAAGGCGAGTGCCAGGAATTTTTTTGGAATAATAGTGATAATCGATTATATGAATCAAAAAACGAAGAAGTCCTGCCTTTAACCCCTGCGGGTCTTGAGGTGCTTTCTTTTCAGCTTGGTCCCTCTGATTCATGGGGTCAAGGGCAAGAAACACAGTCAAGGGTTACTCTCTATTTAGAGATAAAAGGAAAAGGAGAGAAGCCGGAGCTTCAGCCTGAAATCAAAATTCAAACAACAATTTCCCAAAGAAACTTAAATGTCTCTTATTAAATCCAAAAATCAAAAACAAAAAGGAATTTCGGTTTTGTATGTGGTTTTTATTGCCAGCATTCTTTTGGCTATTAGTTTGGGGATTAGCGCAATTTTAATTCAGCAAATAAAAATGATGCGCGAAATTGGTTATTCAGTCGTTGCTTTTTACGCGGCTGACAGCGGCATTGAAAGAGTTCTAATGGATTGGCAGAATCCAGACTTAACGCCACATTATTATTCTTGCTTTTTACCTATCTGTTCTTTAGCCAATGGCGCAACTTATGAAGTGTTTGTTGCCGGAGGAGGCGACGGAGACTGCCCTATTGACTTCAATTATTGCATAAAGTCAATCGGCGAGTATCAGAAGACAAAAAGAGCAATTGAAATTAGTTATTAGTGGTAGTTCAAGTTTAGTCGCTCGCCTTCGGCGAAAGCCTGTTTTCCTATACGGGGAAACCGAAGGGTTTTCCCGACCTCCTTCCATTTTGGTATGTTGGAGAGTTTTTTATTTTGATATAATGAATAAAACAATATGAAAAAAGAGGAGGCAAAAAAAAGGATAGAAAAGTTAAAAGAATTGATTAACCATCATCGCTATTTGTATCATGTTTTAGATAAACAGGAAATTGATGATGAGGCCTTTGATTCTCTAAAACACGAACTTTATAAATTAGAACAGCAATTTCCTGAATTTATCACTCTTGACTCGCCGACTCAAAGGGTGGGAGGTGAGCCCTTGAAAGAATTTAAAAAGGTGGAGCACGGGATTTCAATGCTTTCTTTGGAGGACATTTTTTCAGAAAAAGAACTCCAGGATTGGGAAAATTATTTAAAAAGATTGGAACCTTCGGCTCAACTTGAATATTTTGCCGAATTAAAAATTGACGGTTTTGCCGTTGCTTTAATTTATAAAAATGGTGTTTTTAGCATTGGAGCGACAAGGGGAGATGGTAAGGTAGGAGAAAACGTAACTCAGAATTTAAAGACAATTGAAAGAATTCCCTTAAAATTAGAGCTGAAAAAGGGTGTATTGGATAAGAAAATCGAAGAAGATTTAAGAAAAGCGATAAAAAAAGGAAAATTTGAAGTCAGGGGAGAAGTTTATATGGAGAGAGCTGATTTTGAAAAATTAAACAAAGAATTAGAGAAAAAAAGAGAAAAAATCTATGCTAACCCAAGAAATTTAGCCGCTGGCTCAATTCGGCAATTAGATCCTAAATTAGCAGCTTCCAGACCCTTAAAATTCTTGGCCTACGATATAGTTACCGATATGGGCCAAACAAAACATTCTGAAGAGCATCAAATTTTGCCGGCATTAGGATTTAAGACCGGCCTTGGAAAGATTTGTAAAAATTTGCCTGATGTGCTTATTTTTTGGCAGGAAATTGTCAAAAAAAGAGAAAAATTATCCCATCAAATTGATGGCCTAGTAGTAAATGTAAATGACAATCATCTTTTTGAGAGATTGGGAGTTGTCGGTAAGAGCCCCCGTGGAGCCCGGGCATTTAAATTTTCTCCGAAACAAGCCACAACGCATATATCGGATATCAAAATTCAGGTAGGCAGAACCGGAACAGTAACACCCGTTGCTGTTTTGGAACCGGTTGAGATCGGAGGCACTACCATTACCAGAGCTACTTTGCATAATAAAGACGAAATAAAAAGGTTGGGAGTAAGAATTGGTGACACGGTGATTATAGAGAGAGCCGGCGATGTTATTCCGGGTGTTGCCAAAGTTTTGCCGGAGTTGAGAACCGGCAGAGAAAAAGAATTTCATTTTCCCAAAACCTGTCCGAGTTGCTTAACTAAGCTAAGGAAACCCTTGGGGGAGGTGGTGTGGCGATGTCCGAATACGAATTGTCCTGCCAGAAAAAGAGAAAATCTTTATCATTTTGTCTCAAAAAAGGCCTTTGACATTGAGGGGCTGGGACCCAAAATTATTGATAAATTATTAGATGAAAAATTAATTTCTCAAGCAGTTGATATTTTTACCCTTTACCAAGGCGACTTGATTCCACTTGAAAGATTTGCCGAAAAATCAGCTAAAAATTTAATAGAGGCAATTCAAAAGAGCAATAAAATTTCCTTACCAAGATTTATTTTTGCTTTGGGAATTCGCCACGTTGGAGAAGAAACAGCCATGGCGATGTCTAATTATTTTGACAGTATTAATAAATTGAAAATGGCCTCAAAGGAAGATCTGGAAAAAATTCCCGATATGGGACCAAAAAAGGCGGAAAGCATTTATAAGTGGTTCCAATTAAAGAAGAACCAGAAATTCATAGAAGAGCTTTTTGCGGCCGGAATAAGAATAGAAAGTCAGAGGCCTGCCCTGTATCAGACCAAAGGTTTTGGTGCGGGGCTGAAAGGAAAAATTTTTGTTCTTACTGGAGCCTTAAAAACCATGTCTCGCGATAAAGTAAAGGAAAGAATTCGCCTATTTGGCGGCAATGTTTCCGAATCCTTATCTAAAATGACCGATTATCTTGTGGTTGGAGAAAGTCCTGGCTCAAAACTTGCAAAAGCAAGGAAATTAGGGGGAGGGGGACTGAAGATAATTAAAGAAAAAGAATTTTTAGAAATGTTAAGCTAATGTTGCGCCATTTAAAACAATTAGACTGGATTCTTATTATTTCTGCTTTTTTATTGGTTGGAATTGGTTTTTTATCTATTTACAGTTCTTCTCTTAACAGAGGAGATTTTTTAAACTTTAAAAAGCAAATTGTTTTTTTCGGCATAGGAATTTTTTTAATGTTCCTTTTTTGTTTTTTTGATTGGAGAATTTTTCGCGAAAACACTTATTTAATTTTAATTTTATATTTATTTTGTTTGTTAAGCTTGATTGGTTTGTTTTTTTTCGCTCCGGAAATCAGAGGGGTGCAGAGATGGTATAAATTAGGTCCTGTTTCAATTGACCCGATAGAATTTGCAAAAATTATTTTGATAATTTTGTTGGCAAAATATTTTTCAATGAGGCACATTGAAATGTATCAAGTCAAGCATATTCTGCTTTCGGGTTTCTATGTTTTTCTGCCTGTCAGTTTAATCTTTTTTCAGCCGGACTTTGGCTCAATAATAATTTTAGTCGCATTATGGGTAGGTATACTAATTGTTTCCAGAATAAAGCTGCGCCATTTTTTGATTTTGTCTCTTTGCGGACTTTTAATTTTATCTCTTACCTGGGTTTTTTTGATGAGGGATTATCAAAAAGAAAGAGTTATTAGTTTTGTTATGCCAGCCGACCCATTGGGAGCAGGTTGGAGCCAGAATCAGGCAAAAATTGCTATTGGCTCTGGTGGAATTTTTGGCCAAGGTTTATTTAAAGGTTCCCAAACCCAATACGGTTTTTTGCCAGAGCCTCAGACAGATTTTATTTTTGCTGCAATTGCTGAAGAAACGGGCTTAATTGGGGTTTCAATTTTATTGTTACTTTTTTTGGTTTTAATCTGGCGAATCCTCAAAATTGTTCTGAAAAGCGAAAGCAATTTCCCCCGTCTTTTTAGTATCGGTTTAGTTATTATTTTAATTTCTCAGATTTTTATCCATATTGGCATGAATCTTGGCATTTTACCCATAATTGGCATATCCTTGCCCCTGATTAGCTATGGAGGGTCGAGTTTGATCGCCACCTTTGTTGGACTAGGAATTTTGCAAAGCATTAAAACCCACTGATGGTTGAATTAAAAAATAATGTCAAACTGTTTAAAAGGTAGCTTGACACTCTCTTTAATAGTATTAAAATTAAAGCATAATATAAACTAATATGAACTTGGTTCTCTTTTTTGATAAATTAAATAAAATCCCTCTTTACTTACTTTTATTTTTAATCCCCATTTTCTTTCTACCTCTTACTCAAAATGTTTTGGATTTTCCAAAACAAATTTTGGCTTTGATTTTAATTTTTTTAAGTTTAATTGGTTGGTTGGGGAAAAAGATATTCGAAGGGGGTTTAGTATTAAGAGAAAATAAAATTTTCTATCTATCTCTATTTTTAATCTTTTTTTCTTTTTTATTTTCTTCCATTTTCTCTCTTTCGCTAAAAACCTCTTTTTTTGGTTATCCCCTCGATATTACAGATAGCTTTCTGACTTTCCTTTTGTTTTTGATTTTAGCATTCCTCGTTATTAATTCTTTTAAAAAAGAAACCGAATTTCTTCCTTTTTTGTTCCTCTTCCTTTTATCAGGGGCAATTGCCGGAATTCTCAATATCCTTCAGATTTATGGAATTTTTCTCTTCCCATTTGATTTTACAAAAACCCTTTCTTTTAATACCATTGGGACTACAAATGCTTTAGCTCTCTTTGGAGCTGCCCTTTTGCCAATATCTTTAGTTTTGACTTTTATATCAAAAGGTTTTTTAAAAATAATTTTAGGAATAATTTCTTTTATTCTTATTGGCAATGTTATTTTAGTAAATTTTAAAACTGCCTGGGTTGTTTTAATGGTTGGCATTTTAGTTTTATTTATCTTCGGTTTTGGAAATCAAAAAAAGAAAATCACGGCAGGTTGGATAGTTTTACTGATGGCGGGGTTAATTCTTTCTGTCTTTTTTTATTTCTTTCCTGTTCACTTACCGGGATTCCCTGTTTTACCTCCCGAAGTTTCCCTTACTTTTAATTCAGAAATTTATATTTTAAAAGGAGCTTTTGGCGAAGGAATTAAAAATATAATTTTAGGAACAGGGCCCGGAACCTTCATTTTTAATTATTCTAAACACCGTTCTCCCCTCCTCAACCAAACGCTATTTTGGGGAACAAGATTTTCAGACGGAAATTCATCTTTTTCAGATTGGATTTTAATCAAAGGAATATTGGGGGGAATAACCTTGCTCTTTCTTTACTTTTTAATAATCTATTTTATTTTTAGATATTTAGAAAAAACCGAAGTTAAAAATTTTTACGAGATAAAACTTGGACTCTCTGCTGGAATTTTAGGTTTAATTTGTGCCAGCTTTCTTTATCCTTTCAATTTTGTGCTTTATTTTACCTTCTGGTTTTTAGTGGCTGGATTTATACTCTTTTTTAGCCCAAAATTAAAACAGATAAATTTATCCTCTCCTTTGAGAATGGTTTCAGCAAACTTAATTTTGGTGGTAGTTATTATTTTCAGCTTGAGTTTATTTTTTCTTCAGGGGCAAAAATATTTTGCTGAAATGAAATATTTAAAAGGAATAGAAGCTTCTCAAGTCGGAAACTTCGATCAAGCTATTAACTATATTCAAGAAGCAGGAAATTTAAACCCCTCTTTAGATATTTATTGGAGAGATCTTTCTCAGCTCTTTTTGGTTAAAGCCAATTTAGTTTCTCAAAACCCTAATTTGTCCTCCGAGGAAAAAAGAAGATTGACCAATCTAGCAATTGTCAATGGGGCTGAAGCCATAAATCAAGCTATAAATGTGGCTCCAATGAATGTGGCTAATTGGAATGTGAGAGGATTTTTTTACCGGAATCTAGTTGGAATTGAGGGAGCAGGAGATCTTTCTTTAGCCTCATATCAAAAAGCAATCCAATTAGAGCCTGCTTCTCCCTTCGCTTTCGGGGAAAAGGGAAGAGTTTATATTTTAATAGCTCAAGATTTTGCACAAAAAGGAGAAGATGAGCTTCGCATAAAAAATCTTGATTTAGCTCTCGAAAATCTAAGGGCCGCCATTGAGTTAAAATCTGATTATGCTCCTGCCCATTATCTTTTGGCAGTAGCTTATGATCAGCAAGGAAAGTTAGATGAGGCAATTTCAAAGTTGGAAGAGACAAAGATAATTTCTCCTCAAGATGCCGGAGTAGCCTTTCAGTTAGGTTTACTTTATTGGCGGGAAGAAAAAACGAAAGAAGCCCAAGTAGAATTTGAGAGGGCAGTGAATTTAAATCCCAATTATTCTAATGCTAGATATATGTTGGGCTTAGTTTATGATAAAAGTGGAGAAGAAGAAAAAGCCAAACATGAATTTGAGACATTAGTAGTTTTAAATCCCCAAAACCAAGAGATAAAGAAAATTTTAGAAAATCTTGAAAAAGGTTTACCAGCTTTAGAAGGAATAACTCTTTCCCAACCTCCTATCCAAGAAACTCCACCCGAAATTGAGGTTCAAAAATAAACCCTATCAGAAAAAGAAAATAGGATTATATTCATCCCCGCCCAAAAGAGCGGGGTTTTCTAATGGGGTAAATAGGAGTTCACCCCCCTACTCTACTTTAATTGGTAATCCAATCCAAAAAGTTGTTCCCTTACCCCGACCCCCCGATTCTGCCCAGATTTTGCCACCGTGTGTTTTAATAAATTCGATAGATAGATTTAAGCCCATTCCTCTGCCGGGGCCATAAAGTTTTTTAGTCCTCCTTCCTCTTTCAAAGAGTTTTCCTTGCAAAAAATAATCAATTTCTTCTTTCTCCATACCAATCCCGGTGTCAGAAACAGCAATCTTTAATTTTTCATCTTCAATTTTTGATGTGATAGTAACCCCTCCTCGGTTTGTGTATTTAATGGCATTATCAACTAAGTTCCAGATTGCCTCTCTGATTCTCTTTTTGTCTAACTTTATCGTTGGCAAAAAAGCTCTTTCAAATTTTAGATAAAGATCTTTTTGTTCTGCTTGCGATCTTAATTCTTCAACTATGCCTTCAATTAAATTTCCAATTTGACAATCTTCTAAATTCAAAGTTCTTTTTCCCACTTTCAGCCCCTGGACATCTAATAAACCTTCCATTAGAGAATACAAGGTGTCAGCTAATTTTTTTATCTCAATAAGTTTTTCTTTGATGACGGGATTTTCCTCTCTGCCATAAGTTCCCTCTAAAATCCTCTCTAAATATCCTTTAATTGGAGTAAGAGGGGTTCTTAGATGGTGTTGAAGCGACAATAAGAATTGATCTTTTGCTTGAGCCAATTTTTCCCATTCTCTTGCTAATCTTTCTGCTTCTTCTCTTCTTTTAGATTCTTCATGAGTTACTTTAATTAAATAATACCCCAAAATGCAGAATAAAAGAAAAATAATAGTAGTAAGAATTTTTAAGTTAAAACTCGGTATTAAAAAAGGCAAGATTAGCAAAGTTGTTCCTATCGCCCCCACAAACAACTTCATCAAAATGACCTTGGTTTCAAAAAGATAATAACGGATAATAGCAAAAGCTAAAAAACCAACTAAAAAAAGAGCAAAAATAGGACCCAGCCAAAGATACTCTCTTGACCCGGTGACTAAAGGAATAAAAACATTTAAGCAGGTTATAGAGATTATAAAGAACCCAAACCCAACCAATATATACATAGCCTGTAAATGTTCGATGCCTGAACTTTTAAGGGACCTTTCAAATAAAATTGCTGCTCCAAAAGCTCCGTAGATAAAAAGTAATAAAAAAAAGATTGCCGATTGGGGATGGAGCATCATTAAATAGCTTTTTTCCCCAATCATCAGACCACTTACAAAAAGCGCTAAAATTATAGCTGCACTTAAAATAAAAGATATAATTAAAGGAATCTTAAATTTTTTAAAGGAGATATTGGAAATAACAATAATAAAACAAAAAAGTTCAAAAATACCAACGATCGTCAGAGATAAGGTTATTTTCAACCATTCAAATGCGCTCAGTAAAATAGGATTATTATAAAAATATAAAGAAATGGACCATAGGGTTATAATAATAGCAAAAATTAGAAAATGAAACCCAGTTTGTCTATTTCTCTCTTTTGAATATACAAATAATCCTATTATAAAACTTATTAAAATAGAAAATAGAATTAAATATTCTTTTTGCATAAGAAGTAAAGAATTTTGATTATTTTGATTTCAGGCCTTCTTTAATTATTTCAATTAACTCATTGAGGGAATATTGAACTTTAATTAAAATTTTATCAATTCCTTCGTTGGTAAGTTCTTCATTGGATTCGGGGGTGTTATAGTTAGTTAAGGCATAGATTTTAAGGTTTTTCGTTTCGGGATATTTTCTAACTTCTTTTAAAACTGAAATACCATTCATATCCGGCAAAATTAAATCTAATAAAATTAAATCTGGTTTTTCCTTTTTCCCTTCCCTAATTTCTTTCAGTCTCTCAATTGCTTTTTGGCCTAAGTCCAAAACTTCAATTTCAAATCCAGCCATTGGAAAAACTTCTTCAAAAAGATTAATAGTTGGTTTATCGTCTTCAATTATAAGAATTTTCGGCTTCATCTTTTTAATTATTATAGCAAAGTTTCTTCACAATCCCAAAAAAATATTTACTTTATTTTCGCTTACCTCTAATACTCCTCTTTCAAATTGGTAGGCGAATTTTTTTTTATCAGGAGTATGAATGGTTAAGGCTCCAAAAATAAGAGTAATAAAATTGGTGTGTTCCGGTAGAATATCAAATTTACCCAATCTATTTTGGGAAGAAACAGCCTCAGCTTCTCCTTCAAAAGATTCTTTTTCAATGACCGGCGAGCAAAAGATTCTTACCTCAAGAAGTGGTTTTTTTTTCATGAAGTTGTATTTCTGGGCATATTTAAATTAAGATTTTAAATCACTCAAACCACCAATGTACAAAAATGCTTCTTCTGGAATCCAATCTAATTTGCCTTCTAAAATTGCCTTTACTCCTTCAATAGTTTCTTTTCTTTTTACATATTGACCTGGTACTCCGGTTTGTTCAGCTACTGTAAAAAGATTTTGGGTCATGAAATTAAGAAGTTTTTTTGTTCGATGGTAAATAGTTCTATTTTCTACTGAGAGTTCGGCTTCACCAACAATTGAGACTATTTGCTGGAGATTTTTGTGTCTTTCCAAAACTTTTTTTGCTTCTAGTAAAACTTCATAGTGTTCTTGGCCTAAAATAGTTGGGTCTGTTACCGAAGAAGAAGAATCTAAAATGTCAACTGCCGGATATCTTCCTTCTTGATAGATATCGCGGGATAAAATGACCACTGAATCAAAATAGGGGAGGACTGCCTGAACTCCAGAATCAGTAATATCGTCTGCCGGGAGATAAATTGCCTGAATGCTGGTTATTGAACCATTTTTGGTTGAGACCAATCTTTCTTCGAGTTCACCAATTTCACTATTAAGAGTGGGTTGATAGCCGTCTTCGGACGGGATTACTGAAAGCATTGTTGAAAGTTCATTGCCTGCCTGGATGAATCGATAAACATTATCAATAAAGAAAAGAACATCCTGATGTAGGAAATCGCGGAGGTATTCAGCGATAGTGGCGGCGGTAAACCCTACTTTAAATCTTATTGCTGCCGGTTCGTTCATTTGTCCAAAAACTAAAGCTACTGAAGGCAAAACATTACTTTTTTTTAATGTTTCATAAAGTTCATGTCCTTCCCTAATTCGTTCTCCCAGGCCGGCAAAAACCGAGACCCCTTTTTTAAAAAAAACAACATTATGCATTAACTCACAAAGAAGAACGGTTTTTCCCAAACCTGCTCCGCCAAAAAGCCCTAATTCCTCATCTTTTCTCAGGGGCGTGAAGAAATCAATTACTTTTATTCCTGTTTCA
>Ga0307378_10007516_pt1 | contig 14663 bp, 11 predicted proteins | sample UN1MG_FD_202238 | JGI IMG/M metagenome (GOLD analysis project Ga0307378, IMG submission 202238) | Soil microbial communities from Risofladan, Vaasa, Finland - UN-1 | ecosystem: Environmental > Terrestrial > Soil > Coastal area > Acid sulfate soil | place: Finland: Risofladan, Vaasa | collected...
GATGGTGCCGAAGGAGAATAAAGTCATTTTCTGGGAGCTCTTTGAGAATCAAAAGATGGGCTGGATTCTCAATTTCTTTAGAAAGAGTAATATCCAGATCAATCCTCAAGCCGCCTCTTTTCTGCTCGAAATGGTGGAGAACAATACCAAGGAGCTGAAAGACACCTGCGAAAAATTGAGGGTATATTTCGGCGAGGGCAGCAGAATCGAGTATGCAGACGTGGAAAAGATCCTCTACCACAGCAAGGGTGAAAATGTCTTTACCCTTTTTGAGAAGATATCGAGCAGAGATCTTGACGCTTCTTTGGAGGTATTGACCAAGCTGCTGCTTTCCCGCGAGGCGGATCCGGTGGGGCTGCTGGCGGGCCTGCTTGCTCAGGTACGAAAACTTAAAGTCCTGAAAGGGCTGATCGAGCAACGCTGCTCCTACGAGGAGGCGTTTTCCCACGTGAAGATGAGAAGCAAGCGAATGCAGAAGATCTACGCCGAGGGTTGTCGGCAGTACAGTCTCGATGAGCTTCAAGCGATCGTACTGCTGATCGCCCGTTTCGACTACCGGGTTCGCTCCCTTAAGAGCAACCTCCACGCCACCCTGCTTCATCTTTTTCTCTATTACCTTGTCGTCAGAGGCGGCAGCGTAGATTTTAGGTTTTGAAGGTTCGGATCTCCAGCTTGGACAGATAGGTGAGCAGCGCCCGGGCTTGCTCGAGACTGAGGGAGGCCGCCTTGGCAATCGTCTCCGGTTTTTGCTTGCGGATGCCGGCCAGCGATCCGAAGGCTGTCAACAGAGCTTTGCTTTTTTTCCCCCCGATCCCCTTGATGCTCTCCAGTACCGAGGTGTTCAATTGGGTCGCCCTGACCTGTTTGTGGAAGGTGGTGGCGAAACGGTGGGCTTCATCTCGTACCGCCTGGAGCATACGCAGTGCCTCCGAGGTCTCAGGGAGTATCAGGGGTTCTGACTTGTGCGGCAGGTGTAGCTCTTCGTGCTTTTTCGCCAACCCCACTACCGGAATCTGCGGGACTTCCAAGGCCTTGAGCATGGCCACAGCGGAGCTGACCTGACCTCTGCCTCCGTCGATCAGGATGAGGTCGGGAAGTTTCCCCCTTTCGTTGAGCTGCCGCGTATAGCGGCGAGCCACCACTTCTCGAATGGCTTCGAAATCGTCGATGCGCCCATTGAGAGATCGGATGTGATAATGTCGGTAACCGCTTCTCTGGGGTTGCCCGTCGAGGTAAGTCACCAACGAAGCCACTGTTTGTTTTCCCGATAGGTGAGCGATGTCGAATCCTTCGATATGCCGGGGGGGATGCCTCAAATTCAGGGTCTGCTGCAGATCCTTCAATGCCTGTCTTTTTCGTTCCCCTTCCGCTTCGAGCCGAAAGCGGGCGCTCTCAGTGGCCATGGCGATGAGTCGGGCGTGCTTTCCTTTTTTCGGAAAGCCCACGGCAATCCGCGAGTCGGTGAGTTCTTTTAGATAAGATTCAAGCAGTCCCTTGGAGTGGGTCGACTCGAGCTCTTTCGGTAGATACAGTATATTCGGCTGACTGGTCCTACCGCCGTAGTACTGGCCCAGGAAAGCGGGAAGGAACTCCTCTTCTATTGAGTAGTTCTTCAAGAGCATCGAGTCCCTGCCGATCAGCTTTCCTGCCCGCAGTTGAAGCACCGTCAAACGTACCCGCTTTTCCTCGCTCCAGTAGCCCAGGTAGTCTCGGGCTTCATTTTGAAAATCGACGACCTTCTGCTCTTCCGACAGGGACTCTAGAGCCTCGAGCTGGTCTCTGCACGAAGCGGCTTTCTCGTACTCCTGCTGTTCGCTGGCCTGTCGCATCTTTTGACGCAGCTCCCGGGCAAGCTCATCGGTTTTGCCGGCCAAAAGCATCTTCACCTTTTCCACCCGCTGCCGGTACTCCTCGTGGGTGATCTTGCCGGCGCACACGCCGGCGCAGCGCCCGATCGAATAGTAAAAGCAGGGCTGTTTTTTTCCTTTTACCGTGCCTCTGCATTTTCGCAGGGCAAAGAGCTTATCGATAATGTTCAGATACAAATCGATATGGCTGACCTTGGGGAAGGGTCCGTAATACTTGGAGCCGTCGAATACGATGCGGCGGGTGCGAAACACTCTTGGATAGTCCTCATTGGTCAGCCTGATTACAGGATAGGTTTTTCCGTCCTTGAGATTGATGTTGTATTTGGGCTTCCAGCGCTTGATCAGGTTGTTTTCAAGAAGCAGGGCTTCCGCCTCGCTTCCCGTAGGAAAGACCTCCAGGTCGCCGATTCGGGCTTGCAGGTGCCGGGTTTTAATGTCCCTGCTGTCGGTAAAATAAGCTCGAATCCTTTTTTTCAAGCTCTTGGCCTTTCCCACGTAGAGGATTTTCCCATCGGCCCGCTTGAGAATGTACACGCCGGGTGAATCCGGCACATTTTTTAGTTTTTCCGTCAGTTCAGAGCTTTGGATTTCTCGCTTTCCGGGGTTCATGTTGTATTCTGAGAGTTCCGATTATAATGTATAGAAGAATCGTGAAAAAGATAACTCTTTCTGTTACCGCTGCGTGCATCTTCTTCCTTCTCTGTCCCGGGTCCCTTACGGCATTGGATCAACAGATCGTATTGGGAAGGGAAGATCTCTGGCAGGATGTCTCGTTTTCGGAAAATCTCATCCTGGTGAAGGGGCGATGGGGAAGCCAGGATCTCGTTCTGCAGGAGGCGGAGTACTCCCCGGGCGGTCATACCGATCTATTGATCCATTTCAACAGGCTTCCTCCCCAGGACCACATGGGTCACTATCAGGTTGCTGAACAGGATTTCCTGCTTTCCAGGCGTGTTGTTGCTCTCGGGGAGGGGAGCGGGGGCTTCAACAGCGGGAGCAGGGGGCTGCACCTCGTACCCCGGGAGCAAGCTCTCTTTCGCCAAGGGACCTGGCTTCAGGATTTCAGCATTGAGTTCTGGATGTACCCCGCGCGCTTGAGTGACGGCGAACAGATCTTTCTCTGGCAGGGAGCCCGGTGGAACGGGGATCAGGTAATCCCTCAAGATGTGCGCTGTACCGTGCAGGACAGAAAGCTCGATTGGGCATTCGACAATTTTTTTACCGGGCCCACCGGGCAGGCGGCTTCGTTACACTTCCGGGGTGTCACCGCTTTGGTTCCCAGGGATTGGCATCACCACCTGCTTCGCTACGACAGCAGGATCGGCTTGCTGGAGTATCTGGTGGACGGTATCCCCGAAGCGATTCTATACGCGACCGATTCAAGGCGGGAGCAGGGTATGATTTTGCTGCCCTTTGCCGGGGATGCGGGACCCGGACAGGTGAGAATTGGAGAACGGTTCACCGGATTTGTGGACGAGCTTCGCATCTCCCGAGCCTTTGTGGAAACTCCCTCTCTCAGTCACTACACGAACCAGGTTGGAGTCTTTGAGAGCCGTACCTTTGATCTAGGATACACGGGGACAGAACTCAAGCGTATTAATTCGGTTTACAGAACTCCAGAGGATTCTGCTGTATATTTCTACTATAGAATGACCGATCGTGCAGATGCAGATACTTCCACTGTTCCGTGGATACAATTTCAGGCCGGGCAGCCGCTTGAGGACAGTCGAGGCCGTTACCTCCAGGTGATGGTCGAATTGTATCCTGATGGGGCACGTCGCCGATCCCCCGAGGTCTCGGAGCTGCGCCTCGTGTACGAGCAGGACCTACCGCCGGTGCCTCCTACGGGCCTGTATGCTGTGGCGGGTAATGGGAAGGTCCGGTTGTATTGGAATAAGGTTAACGAGGACGATATAGGTGGGTATTTTATCTACTACGGCTCCGAACCTGGCAGCTACCGCGGCAGCGACAGTGATCTCGGAGCTTCCCCCATCGACGCGGGAAATGTCTCTCAGTTCGAGGTGACGGGTTTGAGCAATAGCAGGTTGTACTACTTTGCCGTGGTGGCCTATGATGACACCGATCCTCCCCACCGCAGCCTCTTCTCCCGAGAGATCAGCGCTCGCCCTTCGAGCATGCTTCCCTAGGACAAGTGCGATGAAAGCGATGACCGTTCACGAGTCCCTGACTCGAGCTCGTAAAGCCTATCGGATCGGGGACTACAAGCTTGCCGAGCAGATGCTGCTGAAGGCGATCGAGCGAAATCCCCGCATGAGCCTGGTCTACAATTTTCTCGGGAGTGTTTACGAAAAGCTCGGCGATTACGGTCTGGCCATCCGGCAATTCAAGCAGGCGATCGGGCTGAAGCGGGACTTCACAGAAGCCTACAACAACCTCGGAGTGGTTCTTCGCAAGATCGATCGCTTCGACGAGGCCATTGCCGCCTTCCGAAAAGCCCTCAGCCTTGCCCCGGAGAGGGCCGACATCCACTATAATTTGGGGAATGTTTACAAGAACCTGGCTCAGGATTCCCAAGCCCTCGAAGAGTTCTCCCGGGCACTGAAGCTTGATCCCGGATTTGTGCCTGCCTACAACAACCTGGGAACAGTCCTGGAGCGGCAGAGCCGCTACGATGAGGCCATCGCTACTTATCGGCGCGGTTTGGAACGGGATTTCAATCAACCCAATCTCCACTACAACTTGGGTATTGCTCTGCAAAAACAGGGCAATCTTCAGGAAGCCCAGTCTGAGTTCGAAAAGGCGCTGAAGGTGAAACCGGGCTGGGTGGAGGCGATGAACAACCTGGGGGTGATCTTACAGATCCAGGGCAAGAACAACGAAGCGCTCCAGGTCTTTAAGGAAATCTTGAGGATCGATCTCGACAATCTTCAGGCCCGAAACAATCTCGGTGTGGTGTATGGAAACCTGGGCATGAACGACGAGGCGGTACGGCACTATCGGGATGCCCTGAAGATCGATCCATCCTACTTCTCCGCCGTATCCAACCTGGGTTCCTTGTTCGAGAACCGCGGTCATTTTTCAGAAGCCCTCGAGGAGTTCACCCGGTTGGTGGACCTGGATCCGTCAAATCTGGAAGGCCGTTCCCGTCTGGCCAATACCTATTTCTACCTCGAGCGGTTCAAGGAAGCTGCGGAACTGCTCCTTGAGATCCTCAAGGAAAACCCGAACCACAGTCCCAGCTTGAGGACTCTGGCCAAGGTGTATCAGAAGACAGGAAATGACAGGCAGGCGGAGCAGCTGTACAGAAGGCTGCTGGAGGTGGAGCCTGAGAACAAGGAGTTTCATCTCGACATTGCTGAAGTTGCCAAGGACAAAGGTGACCTCGAGAAGGCTGAAAAAGAGCTACATACATACCTCGACAGCGTTCCCGAAGATGTCAAAGCCCGTCTACTTCTAGGGGAGCTGTATTTCCTGCAGAACAGAAATAAGCATGCGTCCCAAGTGTTTAAAGATATTTTGGAGGACCACCCGGATCATGTAGAGGCACACGAGCTGCTGGCAAAAATCTACAGGAAGATGGGCAATCCCGAAGGGGCGCTGGAGACACTTGAAAAGGTGATGACCCTGGAAGGAACTCGGGCGGATTCCCAGGATTTGGACAAGCTGCGCAGCACCCTGGATGCCTACGAGGATACGATTTCCGAGTTTGCTTCTCCCCTTCGTTCCCAACTGGAAAGCAATGTTCAAAGGTTGAAACAGTTGGGCCGGAAAGCCGTGGCTGTGAAGGAGCAGGAACCTGCTCTGGATTTTGACAATCTGGCTGAGGAAGGTCAGCCTGTGATACAGCCGGATGCCGTCCCGATCATTAAATTCGGCGGGCAGGAACCGGTAATAAAGATAGTGGAAGAGGAAGAAACGATCGATCTAGATGAAATGGAGGAGAGCCTCGAGGTGGAAAGGGTAGAGATCCAAGATGAGACACCGGAATCTCTCATGACTCTCTTAGACAACCAGAAGTTGTACAATGAAAATCCAAACTGGAAGGATTTCCAGCTTCCCCCTATGTTTCAGGAACGCCCGCCTCAGAGCCCTGCGCAGGAGCAGCTTCGTCAAACCATACCCCAAACACCATTCAGACCGCCTCCGGAGATGAAGCCATCGCTTCCGGAGCCGCCGGTTCAGGAATCTCTATCTCCGCCGCAGCAACTGCTTTCCCCGGCGCGGGAACTGCTTTCCCAATCGGTTCAAGAGTCGATGCGGGCGCAGGCCCAGATGGTAGACCGGCTTGCCCAAGAACTGCAGGACATTTCCAGCAGGATGAATGCCCGCCCTCAGTTCATTCCTGCTCCCGTTCAGCCGCCACCGACCTCTCCCCCCTATCAACCGCCACCCGCGTTGGAACGGCCCGTGGTCCCGCCGCCGGGTGAAGCCGCGGGGGGGATTCCCCGATTCGCCCGGGATTTTGTCGAAGACGAGGAGGAAGCTGGGTTTGCTCCCTTTGGTGGACCGGCTGAGCCGCCTAAGCCGACAGCCGAAGCGGCGATACCCGCGACCGCCGCCGGAGAGACGTCTTTGGAGACCGCAAAGGCTCCGGAGATACGGCGTGAGGTGTCACCAGAGAAAATTGCTCAACAGGGCCCGGGAAAAGAGAGGAGGAAGCATCTGCGGCAAAGGCTCAAGGATTTTCTCAAGCGAGTCCGGGAGCGGTTGGAGCAGCGTCGGTCAAAACTGAAAAGTATTGCCGCTGAGGAGCCGAAACCACCCGCCCACAAGGCTTCAACGAAAGAATCAAAAAGACCAAAGGCGAAAAAACAAGCCGCTGGTGTTCTTCCTGGTTCCCCACCGCCCGAACAGTCGGGATCCCAAGCTCAGCGGCTCATGAACTATTTGGAAGAGCTGACGGAGTACCTGCCGGAGAGAAGGCAAAGTAGCTTTCTCCACAGTGACGCTCGTTTGAAGATAGAGTATATTAAGTCAAGACTTCAGGGGAGATCGGGAATCAAAAACCAGATCGAAAGCAAGTTCAGACCTCAGGTTCCAAGCAGTTCCCTCGACGTAGGGAAAATCGCCGAGACCTTTGACTTCATGAAGGACCTAGCCTCCTATCACCCGGACAAGACTCTCGGTACGATGCTGCAGTCGAAGCTCAACGGAATCCTTCACAAGATCAGGGAATGAGGCGATGGAAAAAGATACAATACTGAAGGTTATCCAAGCATACGTACACAAGATGCCGGCTTTACCGGTCACTGTAGCTAAAGTGCTGGAAATCACCAACAATCCAAAAACCTCTCCGGCGGACCTGAACCAGATAATCAGCTTGGATCCGGTTCTCATGGGGAAGGTTATGCGGCTGATCAACTCGGCGTACTATTCCCTGCCCAACCAGATCACCTCACTCGTGCGGGCCATCATCATGCTGGGTATCAATACCGTCAAAAACCTGGCTTTAAGTACCGCCGTTCTTGGAACTCTGGGCCGCGCCAGTGACTTCCAGGCCTTGAACATGGAGGGTTTCTGGCGCCATTCGATCAGCGTTGGGGTAACTGCCAAGCTTATCGCTACCCGCAGGAATGTGGATCCGAAACTCCGGGAGGAGTACTTCATCGGAGGGTTGCTCCACGACATCGGTAAGATCCCCCTGAACAACAAGCTTGCCACGGAGTATGTACAGGCGATTTCCAATACCGACCGCGAGCACACCCCGCTGTACAGATCTGAAGAAGATATTATGCTCGTGAACCATGCGATGGTGGGCAAGTTGATCATCGAGAACTGGAGGCTGGGGGAAAACCTCTCCGATGCCGTATGTTTTCACCACAGCCTCGATAAGTACACGGGTACACATCGGGGTCTGGTCGTCACCGTCGCCATAGCCAACCTGTTCAGCAATACCTATGAGCTCGGTTTCTCCGGTGACCGTTACCCTGAAGAACTTCCCGACGAAGTTTTTCAGGAGATAGGGGTTGACTGGGATTATTTGGAGAGTATAGAAGACACGGTGAAGGCCGAGATCGAGAAGGCCCAGGTGTTCGTGCAGGTGGCCCATTGAAAGGTTTGGAATTGTGTCGATACGAGTGAGATTCTGGGGAGTGCGGGGTTCTGTACCCTGTCCCGGGCCCAAGACGGTGAAGTACGGCGGAAATACTGCGTGTCTGGAGCTGCGCTTTGGAGAAGAGGATCGGCTGGTCGTCATCGATGCCGGCACGGGCATAAGAGAGCTGGCCGGTCATATCATGAAGAGCGATCTGCCCAAAGGGCCGATAAAGACCGAGCTGTTCCTGACCCATACCCATTGGGATCACATCATGGGATTCCCCTTCTTTATCCCCATCTTTGTCCCCAACACGGAGCTGAAGGTCTTCGGACCGGTTACCTACGAAGAGGACACTCTCGATAAGATTGTCGGGGGTATGCTTACCTATCGATACTGGCCGGTGCGCCTCACCGAACTGGCAGCCAAAATCGAATATTTCAATCTCAAGGAAGGGTCCCAGGATCTTGGCGGCGGTCTCTGGCTGACCACGAAGTACCTCAACCACCCGATCCTGGTTCTTGGCTATCGTTTCGAGTACCGCGGCAAAGTGTTCTGTACCGCCTACGACACCGAGCCTTTCAGCAATGTGTTCGACGTTAGTCCCGATGATCCCAGCTACGACGAAGAAGCGGTCAAGGAAGGTGCGCTGGCCGCCCAAGAAGAAAACGACAAAGTAGTTCGTTTTTTCCAGGGAGCAGATATACTGATTCACGACTCCCAGTACACGCACAAAGAATATATCTCGTCCAAGCTCGGGTGGGGCCACTCCTCCTTCGAGCATGCGGTGAACGTAGCCCACAAGGCGGGGGTGAAGAAGCTGCTCCTGTTCCATCACGACCCGGATCGAAGCGATGCGGAGCTCGAGCTGATCGAGAAAAAGATACAGGCGGCTGCCGGCGGGAAGACCTCTATGGAGGTGATGATCGCCCGGGAAGGCATGACCGTTGAGGCTTGATCAGAGATTTACATATTGCTATGATATTCTGCAACCTCGGGGGATTAGCTCAGATGGTAGAGCGATAGGTTCGCAATCTATAGGTCAGGGGTTCAATTCCCCTATCCTCCATTTTCAACCGAAAATGCACCCCAAGAGGCAGAGGCTTTTTCAACCGATCCTTCTCATTGTCCTTCTTGCCGCCTGCCAGACTCAGAGAGAAGCGGAGTTGGATGTGCCGTCGGTACAGGAGCCCCCGGAAGTTAGCATGAGACCCCTGCCCGGAGAACCGGAAATCTCCGGGGACAAAATAGGAGATATGAGCCTTCCCGTCTATCCTCAGACCGGGATACAGTTGCGAAGTGCTGAGGAAGTAGTAGAGCTGTACCTTCAGCAACTGACTCTCCGCCAGAAGATCGGCCAACGTTTTCTCACCGGGTTTACGGGGAAAAGCCTTAGCAACTCCACGAAAAAGCTCATCGAGGAAGGCTACATAGGGGGAGTCATGCTATCCCAGCGCAATATAAAAAACCGGGCGCAGGTAAGGGCCCTCACCGAAGCCCTTCAAGAGACCGCACGGGCTCAAAATCCTCCTATAGGACTGTTTATTGCCGTAGATCAGGAGGGAGGCCGGGTGAATCGTCTGGATCTGGATACCCTGACGCGCTTTCCCGCACCGTACTACTGGGGGGAGTATCAGGACCCCCACTATGTCGAGGCCGCCGCCTACATCATCAGCAGAGAGGCTCTCTCCTTGGGCTGCAACATCAATTTCGCACCGGTGCTGGATCTGTACAACACACCCGACGATAGTATTGTGGGCGACCGGTCCATGGGAGAAAATCCTGTTCTGGTCGGCGAGCGGGGGGTATACTATCTGTACGGCGCACAGCGCGCCGGAATCGCCTCGGTGGTCAAGCATTTCCCCGGTCACGGCAGGACAACCGTAGATTCCCATCATGAGCTTCCCGTTGTCGATATCGATGAAAAGACTCTGCTCAACGAGGATCTCCTTCCCTTTCAAATGGTGATTCGACATGGAGTGGAGGCGGTCATGACGGCCCATATCCTCTATCCCCAGATCGATCCTGATTTTCCGGCCACACTCTCGGCCACCCTCCTGCGCGGTCTGCTCCGCGGGCAGCTCGGTTTTGATGGTGTGATAATCTCCGATGACATCGAGATGGGTGCGCTCCGCGGTCGCTACAGCCCGCAGGAGATTGTCAAGCACGGTTTAAACGCGGGAGTGGATATCATTCTTGAATACGGAACCCTGGACGTATTGCAACTGATCGAGGAAGTCCATACCATGGTGGAGAGCGGTGAAATTTTCCAGGAGATTATCGACGAGGGAGTTCGCCGTATATTGCTGCTGAAATGGAAGTATGGCTTGCTGTAGAGGATAGGCGATCGAGACTGTGAAAGACAAGAGCGTCCTGTTGATTGTGGATCTACAGATCGATTTCTGTCCCGGCGGGAATCTGGCCGTACCGGAGGGAGATAGGATCGTTCCCCCTGTCAATCGGTTGGCCCGCGGCTTCGAGCGGATTGTAGCGACCCAGGATTGGCATCCCCAGGATCATGTTTCCTTTGCTTCCAATCATCCGGAAAAAGACCCCTTCGATACAATCCAGACAGCAGAAGGCGAGCAGGTCTTGTGGCCCGATCACTGTGTTCCGGGTACCCGGGGCGCGGAGTTTCATCCCGAATTGGATACCTTGGCCTTCGATCTGATCATTCGCAAGGGATCGAACCGAAATCTGGATTCCTACTCCGCTTTTTTCGAGAATGATCACGAAACACCAACGGGATTGCACTTCTATCTGCAGGGTCTGGAACTGAAAAGTGTGTATCTAGTGGGATTGGCCCTCGATGTTTGTGTTTATTATTCGGCCATCGATGCCCTCAGGCTTGGTTTCGACGTGACGCTGATCGAAGATGCCTGCCGAGGGATCGATACCCCACCGGGAAGTTTGAAGGCGCGCCTCGAGGAGATGAAAGAGGCAGGGGTCCATATCCTGAAGGCTGAGGATGTGAGTTGAGATGGACAGCAAGTGTTTCTTGAACTGCGCGATGCTCACAGATTTCTACGAGCTGACCATGGTGCAGGGGTATTTTCTCCAGGGTCACAACCCCCAGGCTGTATTTGAGATGTTCTTCCGAAGGGCCCCCTTTGGCGGCGGTTTTTCCGTGTTTGCCGGCTTGGAGACCCTGCTGAAGAGCATCGTCGATTTTTGCTTCGATGCGGAGGATCTGGACTATCTGTCCAAACAGAAAGTGTTCAGGAAGGAGTTTCTCGACTATCTGGCGGACTTCCAGTTTCGGGGTGAGATCAACGCCATGGAGGAGGGGACCCTGGTGTTCCCCAACGAACCCCTGATTCGCGTCCATGCGCCGTTGATTGAAGCCCAGCTGCTGGAGAGTCTGCTGCTCAACATAATCAATTTTCAGACCCTGATCGCCACCAAGGCAGCTCGAATCTACCTGGCCTCCGAGGAGGGGGAAATCCTGGAGTTCGGAATGCGCCGAGCCCACGGTGTGAATGGCGCTCTGGGTGCAACTCGAGCCGCCTTCATCGGTGGGGTTTCCGGTACCTCCAACACTCTGGCGGGAAAGCTCTTCGATATTCCCGTGAAAGGGACCATGGCCCATTCTTGGATCATGAGCTTCGAGTCGGAACTCGTCGCCTTCGAAAAGTATGCCGAGGTGTATCCCGACGACTGCATTCTGTTGATCGACACCTACGATACCTTGAAGAGCGGCCTGGAGAACGCGATAAAGATCGGCAAGAACCTGCAGGAAAAGGGGCACGACAGCTTCGGGGTCAGGCTTGACTCCGGGGATCTGGAGTACTTGAGCAAACGGGTTCGGGGGCGCCTCGATCAAGCGGGCCTAAAAAATGCAAAGATCGCCGCCTCCAACGAGTTGGACGAAGGCATCATCCATCAACTGATCACCGAGAAAGCGCCGATCGATATTTGGGGTGTCGGCACCCATCTGGTGACGGCCAAGAGTGATCCCGCCCTGACCGGTGTATACAAGCTGATGGCCAAGGAAGTGGATGGGAAGTTCTCCCCCACCATTAAGGTGTCAAACAATCCGGAGAAGATTTCCGACCCGGGCATCAAACAGGTCCACCGTTTCTACAACGGGGCCGGTTCTCCGATCGCCGATTTCATTGCACTAGAAGGGGAAGAGCTGAAAGTCGGCCCGCCTTACCGCTTCTACCATCCCCGCTATCCCTACCGGTTTTTGGATGTTGGGGAGTATCAGCGCATCGAGCCTCTGTTGAGTCCCGTGATGGAAGAGGGCAAGATTCTGGCCGATTTTCCCGACCTGAGAACCATCCAGAAACGTACCAAGAACAACCTGCAAACCCTCGACGATACCTATAAACGTCTGATCAATCCGCACGTGTACAAGGTATCCCTCTCCGAGAAACTCAAAGATCTGAAGTTTGGTATGATCGCCGAATACGAAAGGGAGGTTCAAGAGAAAGCCTCCCGGAAAGGATCCGATTTCCGGTGATCGTCTCCGATCAGACCCTGAAGAAACTCCTCTTGGAGGGCGCGATCGTCATCGAATCCCTCGAGGATCACCAGATCCAGCCCGCCTCGATCGATCTGCGCCTGGGCAATCATTTCTTGAAAGTCGACGAAAACCGGATGGAGGCGATCAGTTTCGACCGGGAGCTGGAGTATATCGAGTTCAAGCGGGAGGAGATCATCATCCCGCCCCACAGCTTCCTGTTGGCCATGACCCGTGAATACATCCGGCTGCCCAGCGGCAGGCGCATCTGCCAGATCGTCTTCGCTCTGATGGACGGGCCTGCCGCCAGTCCGTACAAGGGCAAGTACCAGAACCAGCGCGAGGCAGGCGGCAGCCGAATCTTTCTGGACCAGGACTAGCCGTGACTTTGGCGGTGGTGGTTGCACGTCCGGAAACCCCGCTTCCTCGACTAAAATGAACAGCACAACCATGCGAATAGGCGGCAGACAGATCGGTGATGGCACTCCCTGCTTCATCGTGGCCGAGGCGGGCAGTGCCCACCAGGGAGAGCTGTCCCGAGCCTTTGAACTGATCGATGCGGCGGCGGCGGCCCGGGCTGACTGCGTCAAGTTCCAGGTCATCTTCGCCGACGAGATCGTGCACCCGAAAACCGGCAGCATCGATCTTCCCGGCGGAAAGACCGCCATCTATGAGCGTTTTCGAGAGTTGGAACGGGATCTGCCTTTCTATGCCCGGCTCAAGGAGCATACGGAAAAGCGAGGCCTGGAGTTTTTGTGCTCCGCCTTCGGTATGGCCAGCGCCCGCCTTCTCCGTGAGCTTGCCGTCCGGGCCGTCAAGATTGCCTCTCCTGAGCTCAACCATTTTCCCTTGCTGCGGGAACTGGCCGGCTACGGGTTGCCCCTGATCATCTCCACGGGGGTTTCCACCCTGGCCGACATCGAGCGCGCCCTGATCGCCGCGGGCACCAAGACTGTGTTGCTTCACTGCATCACCGCTTATCCCGCTGCGGAAGAGGAGTACAACCTGCGGGTCATCCCCAACCTTCAAGCGGTCTTCGGCCGCCCCGTGGGTGTTTCCGATCACTCCCGGGATCCTCTGTTGGTGCCGGGGCTGGCGGTGATGACGAGGGCCTGCATCATCGAGAAGCACCTTGCCCTGTCGAGGGAAGACGGCGGTCTGGACGACCCGATCGCTTTAGACCCGGATGCCTTTGCCCGAATGGTCGAGGGGATCCGCCGCATCGAGGGAATGCGCCCGGCAGAAGCCCGATCCTGGCTCGAGGAGGATTATGGGCGGGAGCGGGTCGAATCCGTTCTCGGAGACGGGATCAAGCGCCTGGCACCTTCTGAAGAGAAGTACTACCTGACCACAAACCGCAGTCTGCACGCCCTGTCCGAGATCCGGGCCGGTCAGCCCATACAGGCCGACCAGATATGCATTGTGCGTTCGGAGAGCAACCTCCGTCCCGGACTCGGTCCGGAGTACCTTGAGTTGATTGTGGGCCGGACGGCCCAGAGAACAATTCCAGAGGGTGAGGGGATTACCTGGGAGGACCTCCTGCCTCCTGTTGCTGCGAACGCCGCCAGGTCCGAGGTTTCTGCGCAGTCCCCTCCCGACACGAGTCCCGACCCCGCCGATCCCACGTTTTGAGCCGGACCGCAATCCCATGAGCGATGAGCTCCTCCAGCTGGTCGATCGCCGGGGGAATCCGATCGGCACGGCTCCCCGGAACGAGTGCCACGGAAATCCCGAGCTGATCCAGGCGGTGGTACACCTCCACCTTTTTGACAAGTCCGGCCGGATGTATCTGCAGAAGAGAGCCGCGAGCAAGGACCGCTTCCCCGGCAGATGGGATACGAGTGTGGGCGGCCACGTGGCGCCCGGAGAGACCCCGGAAGCGGCGATCCGTCGGGAAGCGCGGGAGGAATTGGGGATCGATCTGGACGCTTTGAGCGGGATCGGTCGACTCGAACGCCTCGAAACCTATATCTACTGTGATGAAACCGAGACGGAGTTCTTGGTGCCCTTCCGGTGTGTTTTCAAAGGCGCGCCCCGACCGAATCCCGAGGAGGTGGAGGACGGTGGCTTTTTCGAACTGGAGGAGATCCGCCGCCGTCTGAGCGAGCATCCGGAGGAGTTCACCCCGCATTTTCGGTCTGCCTTCGGGAGGCTTCCGAGAGCGGACTAGGAATTGCTTTTCTTGCGTTTACGATTGCGGTATTCACGGATATGCGGTGTGTTGTCGCCGAAAGCTCTTCTTTTCAACTCTCGTGCTATGGCTTGACGTTCGTCAACCGATAGTTTTACGTAATACTCTATGTCTTGTTGCTCTGATTCTTTAAAACTGGAGAAC
>Ga0307378_10007517_pt1 | contig 14663 bp, 11 predicted proteins | sample UN1MG_FD_202238 | JGI IMG/M metagenome (GOLD analysis project Ga0307378, IMG submission 202238) | Soil microbial communities from Risofladan, Vaasa, Finland - UN-1 | ecosystem: Environmental > Terrestrial > Soil > Coastal area > Acid sulfate soil | place: Finland: Risofladan, Vaasa | collected...
GGCCGCGGGCGCGCTCGAGTCGGCGCAGTCCGAGGCGCTCAAGGGCTTCGGCCGCGACGAGTGCTACGTCGAGCGATACCTCACGTGGCCGCGACACATCGAGATGCAGATCGTCGCCGACACCCACGGCAACTGTGTCTGGATCGGCGAGCGTGACTGCTCGGCCCAGCGCCGTCACCAGAAGCTCGTCGAGGAGTCACCGGCTCCCAACTTCCCCGACGAGATCCGTCAGGCGATGGGCGAGGCCGCGGTCAAGGTCGCCAAGGCGTGCGGCTACGTCAACGCAGGCACGGTCGAGTTCCTCTACCAGGAAGGCGAATTCTACTTCCTCGAGATGAACACCCGTCTCCAGGTCGAGCACCCCGTCACCGAATTCGTCAGCGGCCTCGACCTCGTCGCCGAGCAGCTCCGAGTCGCCTCCGGCGAACCGCTGTCGTTCACCCAGGGCGACGTCGAGCTCCGTGGCCACTCGATCGAGTGCCGCATCAACGCCGAAGATCCCGCAGGCGGCGCGTTCCTCCCCTCCCCCGGTCGGATCGACGAGCTCAAGCCGCCCCAAGGCCTCGGGGTGCGCTGGGACGGCGGCTACGAGTCGGGTGACGTGGTCAGCCAGTTCTACGACAACCTCATCGGCAAGCTCATCGTCTGGGGCATCGACCGCGACGCCGCGATCGCCCGGATGCTGCGCGCCCTCGACGAGATGATCGTCACCGGAGTCGCGACCACGATCCCGGCCGATGTGCTGATCCTCGCCCACGCCGACTTCCGCGCCGGGGAGCACTCGACGAAGTGGGTCGAGGAGCGCCTCGACCTGTCGAGCACGGCTTCCCCGGCTCCCGGTGCATCCGACGACGGCGACGAGCCGGTCGAGAAGATCGAGCGCAGCGTCGACGTCGAGGTCAACGGGAAGCGCTTCGGCGTCAAGGTATGGCTGCCGGCCGACGCGGTCGGCGCGGCACCTGCTGCCGGCGGCGGCACCAAGCGGGCCCCCCGCCGAGCGGCCGGCAGCGGCGGCAGTGCTGCAGCCGCGTCGGGCAGCGTGACCGCGCCGATGCAGGGCACCATCGTCAAGATCATGGTGGCCGAGGGCGACGAGGTCGAGGTCGGCCAGGCGCTGTGCGTGCTCGAGGCCATGAAGATGGAGAACAACATCGCGGCCCAGGTCGCCGGCACCGTCAACGATCTCAAGGTCGAGGCGGGCCAGTCGGTCGGCGCAGGCGACGTGATCGCCGTCATCGGCTGACGGCTAGCCGAGCACCCACGTGGACGTGGTGAAGAGGGGCCGGAAGTCGAAGGCGCCGTTGACGTCGTAGAACACCCCGTCACCGGTGGTCCCGCTGCCACTGAAGAACAGATCGGCCTTGCCGTCGCCGTCGAAGTCGCCGGCGCCGAGCTGGTTGCTGAACTCAGCGGCCGCGGGGGTCGCCGTGGCGAAGGTGAGGGCCGACAGGCCGAGCGCCAGCGCGAGAACGGCCGAGATCGTTCTGCGGAGCATGCGGGGCAACCGTATCGACCGACCTCGGCCCAGGTGGGCATGGGCTCGGTGCGATCGGGGCGCCGGGAGTGGGGCCCTATCGGCACGTGTGCGTTGTTGCGAGGCGTGTGGCCTCCGGGACACCTCGTCCGCCGAGGTGCCTATCCTCGGGTCGTGAGCACGCCCGTGGGCTCTTTGATCGTCAGGCTTGCCGGGCCACCTGACGCGACGTCGATCGGTGAGATCAGTGTGGTCGCATGGCGAGCGGCGTACGCAGCGGTGATGCCCCATGAGTACCTGGCATCGCTCGACGCAAACGAGCGGGCCGCCCGGTGGGTCGACGGGCTGACCTCACCACCTCCTCGCTCCGCGGTCATGGTGGGTGAACACGACTCACGACCGGTCGGATTCGTCGCCATTGGATCCTGCGAGGGCAGCGATCGGACCGGGGAGGTGAACGCCCTCAACCTTCGGCCCGATTGTTGGCGCCACGGTTTCGGGTCCGTGCTGCTGAAACGGGGCGAGGAAGCGATGCGTGCCCACGGCTTCACCGAAGCAGTCCTGTGGGTGCTGCCCGGGAACGAGCGTGCGCGGCGGTTCTACGAGGCGCGCGGCTGGCGACACGATGAGATGGAGCGGGACGAGGTCGTCCACGACATCACGGTCCGTGAGACGCGCTACCGGCGGGAGCTGTAGCGCCGGCCGAACACGACGCCTCCCGGTGTCGACGTCGGCGGTGATGGCGACGTCGATGTCCGCCCCCTCGTTCAGGAAACCACGGGACCCACTCGGCGAGGTGCTTCACCACGTCGCGAGCAACCCACTCTTCACAGGGCGGCACTGCACGAGCGACCCGCCGCCGGTGGCAACACGGATCGTGTCCTCGCAACCACACCCCAACTGGATCGGGGGCAACTCCTGTCGCTCGCTCGGGGTGCTCGACCGGTTCCGCGTCTCAGCGACAAGCGCAGGAAAGGCTCGACCCGTTCCGCATCTCAGCGACAACCGCAGCGATCTCGCACCGCCCGTAGCTGTCTCACCCCCTCGGCAGAATGGAGGAGTGATGGAGTTCGGTTCGAGGAGGTCGAGGAAATGACGGTCTGGTCTGCGGTGGAGGCGCCTCGCGGTGAGGTCGAGCCCGACGGAGCGGTGCTCGCTGATGCCGTGGCGTCCAAGCTCGCGGTCGACGTGCACGAGTTGTCGGCCGAGCAGTTGGGCGCCCGTTCGCTGAGGCTGCGGGCCGGCATCGACGCGCTCTCGGTGGCCGTGGCGCGGACCGACGCGGCGTTCGAATCGTCGCGAGGATTCCGTGCGCTTGACCCGAGTTGCACGAAGGCGTCGCAGTGGCTGATCAAGCAGACGGGAATCCCGATCAAGCAGGCACGTGAGGCCTACCGGCGTGCCCGACGCCTGGCGCTGCTCCCGGCGCTCCAAGCCGCCGTGGTTGTGGGAGCCGTGACCTTCTGGCATGCCTGCACGATCGCCCGACTGGCATCGTCACCGGCGCGGACTCGGCGGTTGCGAATCGACGTCGACCTCCTGGTCGAGGCCGCGCATGATCTCGCCGCTCGCGACTTCAGGCTGCGGCTGCGGGCGTGGTCCGAAGAGCACTTCACCAGCGAGGTCGAAGCCGAGGCGTCGGTCGCCGAGGCCGACCGATCGGTGGCGGTCGGGCGGTCCGAGGCTGGTCAACCCACAGTCCATGCCCGGCTGCATCCTGTCTTCGGCACGGCCGTACTCAACGGTCTCGCCCGAATCGAACGTGAGCTCTTCGACGCCGACTGGGCCGCCGCCAAGGGCGTACACGGCAGCAAGACCCGACTCGAGCACCTCCGCCGAACGGCCGGGCAGCGCCGCGCTGACGCGCTGGTCGAGATGGCCATGAGGGCCGAGGCGGCCACCCCCGGGGCCTCGGCTCGCCGGCCCCTCGTGACCCTCCTCGTCGGGTTCGACCAGGCACGCTCCCGGGTCGCAGAGATCGAGGACGGCACCCACCTCACGACCGATCAGGCGTTGCGAGCCATGACCGTCGCCGACCTCGAACGAGCGGTGCTGGGCCCCGACGACCGCGTGTCGATCGGCCGCCGAGCCAGGCTGTTCAAAGGTGCCGAACGCCGTGCGGTCGAGATCCGCGACCGGGTGTGCACGACCGACGGCTGCGAGGTCGCTCCCGATCGCTGCGAGGTCGATCACGTCCGCCGATTCGAGGACCGCGGCGAGACCGTGCAGGCCAACGGACGCCTCCGCTGCGTCGAACACCACGACGGTCGCCGGGCCGCGCCCGAAACCCGACCTCAGCCGTGGGAGTACGCCGAGGACGTCTGGGACGCCATCGAGGCCGAGCGGGTGTCGCCAGCCGAACCACTGCGGCGGTCGGCATGAGGCCGCGGCTGACCCCCGATCCGACCCCGCCGGCCGAGCGGTGTGGCAGCCGGTGGTGGGACGCGCCTGGTGAGCTGCGAGGCATCAACCTCCGGTCGTGGCTCGTCCTCGAACTCGCCGATGCCTGGTGCTCGGTCACGGTTGCCGAACTCGTCGACCGTGCCGACGCGTCGGGGTGGCGGCTCGGCGGACGGGCGAGCAAGACGATCAGCGACGCGCTTCGTTGGGAGGTCGCCCGGGGCCGAGCCGTTCGCCTCGACCGGGGTCGCTACGCCTGCGGGGGAATCGCCAAGACCACCCGGCACCGCATGCGGCGACGCCTGGCTGCGTGTCAGGCACGAGCCGCCCGCCGCGCCGGGTGCGGCAAGGCGAACCACACCGTCGATGACCTGCTCGGGGTTCGCGGTGCCGCCGAGCGCTTCTACTCGTCCGCCGCTGTCGCTGAGACGCGGAACCGGACCACCATCCCCGACTCCGGGTCGGCCGTCACTGCCGGCCTGGCGCCTCGAACCGCCCCAGATCCGACACCGCCGTGATCATCCCGACACGATGCGTGCCGAACAGCAACGAACGGGCCTCGCCCCTGGTCACTCGGCCGCTTCGCTCAGCACCTCGGCGAGTGCGGGGTGCACGAGCAGGCTCTCGTGGATGTCGGTGACCGTGAGACCGTTGGTCACCGCGACCGCGAGCACCGAGATCAGTTCGGCGGCGTGGTGCCCGACGATCGACCCGCCGAGCACGACTCCGGTCGCCGGGTCGCTGACGATCTTGACGAAACCCCGGGGCGAGTTGTTGATGAGGGCCTTGGCCGACGCCGAGAACGGCACCTTGGTGACCCGGATCTTGCGGCCCTCGGCGAAGGCGTCGGCCTCGGCCAGCCCGACCTCGGCGATCTCGGGCTCGGTGAAGATCGCCGAGGCGGCCTTGTCGTAGTCGAGGTGCCGGTGGTCACGGGTGTGCAGGCCCATCACGTGCTCGGCGATCTTGCGACCCTGCATCGATGCCACCGACGACAGCGGGAGCTTGCCGGACAGGTCGCCGGCGACGTAGATGTGGTCGACGTTCGTGACGCCGTGGTGGTTGTTGTCGATGTAGCCCCACTCGTTGATCTCGACCCCGGCGGCCTCGAGGCCCAGTCCTTCGCTGTTGGGCAACGATCCGATGGCCAACAGCGCATGGGACCCCTCGGCGACACGACCGTCGTCGCACCGCACCCGCACTCCCCTCTCGGTCCGCTCGATGCCCTCCGCTCGAGCCCCCTTGAGGAGGCGTACGCCCCGGGCGATGAAGTTCTCCTCGAGCGCAGCAGCCACCTCGGGGTCCTTCATCGGCAGCACCTGCTGACGGCTCACGACGAGGGTCACCTCGCAGCCGAAGGACGAGAACATGTGCACGAACTCGACACCGGTGACTCCCGACCCGATGACGACCAGGTGCGTCGGGAGCTCAGGTGGCGGGTAGGCGTCGCGGGTCGTGAGGATCCGCTCGCCGTCGATGTCGGCCCAGTCCGGGATGCGCGGCCGGCTTCCCGTCGACAGCAACACCGCATCGGCTTCGAGTTCGATCGTCCCGTCGGCCGTCTCGACGGCGATCTGATGCGGCCCGACCATCGTGGCGGTCCCGTCGATCATGGTGACGCCCTGAGAGGCCAACAGACTCTGGACCGAGTCCTCCAGCCGCGTCTCGATGCTCTGGATCCGGTCGCGCAGCGCAGAGAAGTCGAGAGACTGATCGACCTCGGTCAGCCCCATCGACTTGCTCCGGCCCGTGAAGGCCAGCGCAGCGCCCGTGGCGATCATGGCCTTGGACGGGATGCAGTCGAGGAGATGGGCTGCGCCGCCGACGATGTCACGCTCGACCACGGTCACCTCGGCGCCGAGCCGCGCTGCATGCGTCGCCGCCGTGTTGCCGGCCGGGCCACCCCCGATGATCACGAACTTCAACGCCATGGAGGAACCGTATCGGCCTAACCTCGCGCCGGAGACGACCCGGGAGAGCCACCATGTCCATCGCACTGATCACCGGCTGCAGCAGCGGTTTCGGACTCGAGGCCGCACTCGAGTTCGCCCGACGGGGCCACACCCCGATCGCGACGATGCGGAATCTCGACAAGGCAGGCAGCCTGAGGGAACGGGCTGAGGCCGAAGGCCTGACGTTGGATCTCCAGACGCTCGACGTGACCGACGACGAGAGCGTGGCCGCGTGCATCGCCGACGTGCTCGACCGACATGGACGCCTCGATGTGCTGGTCAACAACGCGGGCATCGGAGCTCACGGTGCCGTCGAGACGATCCCGATGGAGGACTTCCGCGCCCTGATCGAAACGAACTTCTGGGGGCCGGTGCGCATGATCCGCGCCGTGCTCCCCCACCTCCGCTCGCAGCGAAGCGGCGCGATCGTGAATGTCGGCTCGATCGCCGGGGTCGTGCCGGGCACCCCCTACAACGGGCCGTACGGCTCGTCCAAGCACGCGCTCGGCGCCCTGTCCGAATCGGTGCAGAACGAGGTCGAGCCCTTCGGCGTGCGCGTCGTGTGCATCGAGCCCGGGTTCTTCTCCACCGAGATCAACGCCAACTCGGCGGGGCGCCACGGCCAGGGAGGCATCACCGCCACCGAATACGAAGCCGACTACGTGTGGTTCGACTCGTTCATGAACTCCGGGGTCGAGGAAGGAGCCGACCCGGCCATCGTCGCAGCGCGCATCGTCGACGCCGCCGAGCAACCCACGCCGCTCCACCAGCCGGTCGGCGACGACGCAGAGCTGTACGTGGCCCTCCTGAAGGAGGCGGCCACCTTCGAGCAGTGGATGGAGGTCGCCATGCCGATCGTCGAGGCTCAGGCGGGTCCCCGGCCCGCACCGCCGGCGAGGTCGTAGGAACCGCAGCTCACCCCGCCGATCGTTCCAGACGCACCAACCGGTGATCTGAGGTGAACAGCCTCCTCGTCACGCCGTGCTGTCTCGGTCGGCTCCGCAAGCTCCGCCTCCCTGCGGCGTGACTCACCCCGCCGATCGTTCCAGACGCACCAACCGGTGATCTGAGGTGAACAGCCTCCTCGTCACGCCGATCCCGATGACGGTGATGTTGGTGGCAACGGCACCCAGGATGAGGAACATGATCGCTGCCTGGACCTTGACCGCGTCGACCGGGTCGACACCGGCGAGGATCAGCCCGGTCATCGCGCCCGGGAGGAAGACCAGGCCGACCGCCTTGGTCGTCTCGATCTGACTGATGAGGGCAGTGCGCAGCGACGTCCGCAGATACGGCCGTGAGGCCAGCTGCCAGGGCTGCCCGAGCGCGAGCCTCGCCTCGACCTCGGGCCGCTTCTCGGACAGCTCGGCCACGATCCGGCGGCTGGCCACCACGGCGTCCTTCATCGCGTTGCCGATCATCATCCCGCCGATGGGGACGATCACCCGCCCCTCGGCCGGAAAGATCCCGAACCCGAACACCACCCCGAGGCTCACTGCCGTCGACGCGGCGGTCGACAACAGGGCGAGCGAGAACGCGGTCGGGACCTCGGGCGCACGACGCGACACCGTGTAGGCGGCGAACGGCACCATGGCCGCGACCCACAGCCATGCATAGACGACCGGCTGATCTGGGTCGATCACGACCTGGAGCGCGTACCCGACCGCAGTGAGCTGCACCGTGGCCCGCACCGTGGCCACCACCATCTCGCGCTCGAGGCCGAGACCACGCCAGACCGACAACGCGATCGCGACGCCCACGAGCAACAGCGACGCGGCAAGCCCCAGCCACGTGACGTCACCCGAGGGCATCGGGGTCCCCGTGCACGTGGTCGCTCGACTCGTTGGCCTCGAAGTGCCCGCTCTCGTGGCTGTCGGCCAGGCGACCCCGGGCGAGCACGACCTGCCGATCGGCGATGCGCCGGGCTTGCGCCAGGTCGTGAGTCACCCACAGGATCGGCACACCGTCAGCCGCAACCCGACACGCAAGCTGTTCGAGCTGCCGGGTCGAACTCGGATCGAGTGCCGAGGTCGGTTCGTCCATCAGCAACACCTCGGGATCGGTGATCAAGGTGCGGGCCAGGCAGGCGCGCTGCGCCTCTCCGCCCGACAGGTCGTCACCGACCCGGTCGGCGAACTCGGGGCCGAGTGCCGCTCGAGCGAGTGCCTCGTTGCACTGCGCAGCGGTTGCCTCAGGCAACGCGACCCGGAGGTTCTCGATCACGGTGCCGGGGAACAGCGTCGGGCGCTGAAAGACCATGCCCACCCGTCGCCTGAGCGACAGGGGGTCGAGGTCCATGATGTCGGTCCCGCGGAAGAGGACCCGTCCCGCAGTCGGGACCTCGAGGCGGTTGCACAGTCGCAGCATCGTCGACTTGCCCGAACCCGAAGCACCGAGAAGCACGGTGACCCCGTCGTCGGGCACCGTGAGCGAGATCCCGTCGAGCGCACGTGCGTCGCCGAAGCTGACCTCGACATCGTCGAACTCGAAGAGCCCGCCGGGCCGCTGCATCACGAAGCGAACGTATCGGACGACGTCTGCGGAAACGGGCTCCGCTTTGGCGGGTGGCTGCGGCTCCGTAGCATCTCCGCGATGGCCGACGACCCGACGATCGACGACTGGACCGAGACCGCTGCGAAGGAGCTGCGGGGCCGCGAGGTGACCGATCTCACCTGGCACACACCCGAGGGCATCGACGTCAAGCCGCTCTACACCGAAGCCGACCTCGACGATGTCGACCACCTCGGCGGCCTTCCCGGGTTCGAACCGTTCGTCCGCGGTCCCCGGGCCACGATGTACGCCAATCGACCGTGGACCATCCGGCAGTACGCAGGATTCTCGACGGCCGAGGAGTCGAACGCCTTCTATCGACGAAACCTCGCCGCCGGCCAGATGGGGCTCTCGGTCGCCTTCGACCTCGCGACCCACCGGGGCTACGACTCCGACCATCCCCGGGTCGTCGGCGACGTCGGCAAGGCGGGAGTCGCCATCGACTCGGTCGAGGACATGAAGATCCTCTTCGACGGCATCCCCCTCGACAAGATGTCGGTGTCGATGACGATGAACGGTGCGGTCCTGCCGTGCCTCGCCGGCTACATCGTCGCTGCCGAGGAACAGGGCGTCGACCAGTCGGCGCTGAGCGGAACCATCCAGAACGACATCCTCAAGGAGTTCATGGTCCGCAACACCTACATCTATCCGCCGGCGCCGAGCATGCGGATCGTGTCCGACATCATCGGCTACACGGCCGAGCACATGCCTCGCTACAACTCGATCTCGATCTCGGGTTACCACATGCAGGAAGCCGGGGCGACGGCGGAGCAGGAGTTGGCCTTCACCATCGCCGACGGCCTCGAGTACGTCCGCACCGCCGAGGCCAGCGGCCTCGACGTCGATGCGTTCGCACCGCGTCTGAGCTTCTTCTTCGCGATCGGGATGAACTTCTTCATGGAGGTCGCCAAGCTTCGCGCCGCCCGCAAGCTGTGGGCGAGGGTCATGAGCCAGTTCGAGCCGGCCGACCCCAAGTCACTCATGCTGCGGACGCACTGCCAGACCAGCGGCGTGTCGCTCACCGAACAAGACCCCTACAACAACGTGGTCCGAACCGCAGTCGAGGCGATGGCGGCCGTGCTCGGCGGCACGCAGAGCCTCCACACCAACTCCTTCGACGAAGCGCTCGGCCTCCCGACCGACTTCAGCGCACGGATTGCGCGCAACACCCAGCTGATCCTCGCCGAGGAGACCGGCATCCCGAAGGTGATCGACCCGCTCGCCGGCTCGTACTACGTCGAATCCCTGACCCAGGATCTCGCCGACAAGGCATGGGAGCTGATCACCGAGGTCGAGGAACTCGGCGGCATGACCAAGGCCGTCGAGTCCGGCATGCCGAAGCTCCGCATCGAGGAGTCAGCGGCCCGGCGCCAGGCCGCCGTCGACCGAGGCGAGCAGGTCGTGGTCGGGGTCAACCGGTACGTGCCGGACGATGTCGAGACCGTCGACGTGCTCGACATCGACAACGCCGAGGTGCGAGACAGCCAGATCGCACGCCTCGAGCGGGTCCGAGCCGAGCGCGATCCCGAGGCGTGCGCGACGGCGCTGCTTCGCCTCGAGGAAGGTGCCGCCGGAGACGGCAACCTGCTGGCATTGTGCATCGATGCGGCCCGGGCCCGAGCAACGGTCGGTGAGATGAGCGACGCGATGGAACGGGTCTTCGGTCGCCACAAGGCGCAGGTGCGCAGCATCAGCGGGGTCTACGGCGGCGCATACCAGGGCGATGCCGACTACGAGGCGCTCCTCGCCGACGTGGCCACCTTCGCCGAGCAGGAGGGCCGCCGGCCTCGGATGCTCGTCGTGAAGATGGGACAGGACGGCCACGACCGCGGCGCCAAGGTGATCGCCACCGCATTCGCCGATCTCGGGTTCGACGTCGACGTGGGTCCGCTGTTCCAGACGCCCGAGGAGGCGGCTCGAGACGCAATCGACAACGACGTCCACGTGATCGGCGTGTCGAGCCAGGCCGCCGGCCACAAGACCCTCGTGCCCAAGCTCATCGAGGAACTCCGCTCGCAGGGCGCCGGCCATGTCCTGGTCGTCTGCGGAGGAGTGATCCCACCGAAGGACTACCCGTTCCTCGCCGACGCAGGTGTCGCTGCCGTGTTCGGGCCGGGCACCAACATTCCCGACGCCGCCGCCAAGGTCCTCGAGCTCCTCGGTCAAGCTTCATGAGCCGTTCGTGACGGCCCTCGCCGAGGCCGTGATGGCCGGCGACCGCGCCGCGCTGGCCAAGGCCATCACCCTCGTCGAGTCGACTCGGCCCGACCACCGGAGCGAGGCGCTGGGGTTGCTCGATGCCATCGTTCCCCACACGGGCGGCGCGACGCGGGTCGGCATCAGCGGCCCACCAGGGGTCGGCAAGTCGACCCTCATCGAAGCGCTCGGACTCCTGCTGATCGAGCGCGATCACCGAGTCGCCGTCCTGGCGATCGACCCCTCGAGTGCGAGATCCGGCGGATCGATCCTCGGCGACAAGACCAGGATGGAACAGCTGGGCCGTGCCGACGACGCGTTCATCAGACCGTCACCCAGCGGACGAACGCTCGGGGGAATCGCCCGCCACACCCGCGAGGCACTCCTGCTGTGCGAGGCCGCGGGATTCGACATCGTCCTCGTCGAGACGGTCGGCGTCGGGCAGTCCGAGACCGCGGTCGCAGACGTCGTCGACCTCTTTCTGCTCCTGGCGGCGCCGGGTGGCGGCGACGAGCTCCAGGGAGTGAAGCGCGGCATCATGGAGCTCGCCGACGTCATCGCGGTCAACAAGGCCGATGGCGACCTCGAGGCGGCGGCCAACGCCACGTGCACCGACTACCGCAACGCCGCGCATCTCTTCCGCCCGCGGGTACCGGGCATCGAGGTCCCGGTCGTGCTCGTCTCGGGTCTCACCGGGGTCGGCGTGCGCGAGCTCTGGGACACGATCACCGCAACGGCCGCCCGCCTCGAACCGCATCTCGGCACCCGACGAGCCGAACAGGCGGTCGCCTGGATGTGGCAGGAGTTCCACGAACAGGTCTCCGAGCGAGCCACCCGCGCCACCGACGCCGATGAACTCGTCGCTCAGGTACGCACCGGCGAGGTCTCCCCCGCGTCGGCAGCCGCCCGACTTCGCGAGGCACTCCTCGGAAGTGACTAGTCCCTCCGCCATGTCTGTCATGGCCCAGTCCCGACCATCGGCCCGCCAGCGTCGACGCTGAGCAAAAGAACACCCAACGTGAGCAAATGAGCCATTTGGCCCATGCGTTCAGACCACGAGGGCCTTCAGACCGACGTCGGTGGTGCCGATGGTGGGACCATGCAGGAGACAGCATCGACGAATCAGCACGACCCCGTCGCCGTCGGGACGACGCGGATCCGTCCACGGGTCGCCCGTTTGGTCGCCATGCTCACCGTGGCCCTCGCTGCGGTCCTCCTCCCCACGGCCACCCCGGCCGCTGCCGCGTCGAACGACGACACACGCATGTGGGAACTGATCAACCAAGCGCGCGGAGCAAACGGCAAGGGTGGGCTCCAGTACGACGCGGCGGCATCGGCGGTCGCGGCGACATGGACTGACCACCAGGCGGCGACCAGCACGCTCGCGCACAACCCGAACCTCAGAGCGAACATCGAGACCTACGTCACCACGCAGTGGCAGCGACTCGGCGAGAACGTCGGCTACGTGAGCAACACCGGCTCGATCAACGACGTGCAGACCCTCCACAACGCCTTCATGAACTCGAGCGGGCACCGAGCCAACGTGCTCGGCGACTACAACCGGGTCGGCATCTCGCACAAGCGAGCCGGCGGCCGGGTCTGGGTCACGGTCGTCTTCCTCAAGGGCCCGAACCTCGACAACCCGACCCCGGACCCCATCTCCAACCCGCCTGCGGACTGGTTCACGGTCAAGACGGCGAACCTGTCGGGTTCGAACCTGACCCCGCTCGAGGGCGACTTCGACGGCGACGGCAAGGGGGACGTCTTCTGGTATCAGGCCGGGAGCACCCAGGACTCGTTCTGGTGGGGAACCAGTGGCGGCCAGCCCCAGGTCACCGTCCAGAACGTGAGGGGGACCTACAAGCCCTTCGTCGGCGACTTCGACGGCAACGGCAAGGACGACATCTTCTGGTACGCGCCGGGCACGGCGATGGACTACTTCTGGTACTTCACCGGCCGTGGGACCTACATCAACGTCAGTCGTCGGGTGAACGGGACCTACAAGCCCTTCGTCGGTGACTTCGACGGCAACGGCAAGGCCGACATCTTCTGGTACGCGCCTGGCACGAAGGCCGACTACTTCTGGTACATGACGGGACGCGGCACCTACATCGACGCCTACCGGCGAGTCAACGGGACCTACACGCCGTTCGTCGCCGACCTGGACGGCGACGGCAAGACCGACGTGTTCTGGTACGCCGCCGGACCGAAGGCCGACTACTTCTGGTATTTCAAGGGCCGGAACCGCTTCGACGAAGTCGCCAAGAGCGTCAACGGCCTCTACGCACCGGTCGTCGAGGACTTCAACGCCGACGGTCAGGCCGACATCTTCTGGCACTCACCCGGCAGCGGAGCCGACTACTTCTGGTACAGCACGAGCACCCGGGCCTTCGCCAGCGTTCGGCACGACGTGACCGGCGCACCCATCGCGGTGGCCGGCGACCTCGACGGCAACGACAAGACCGATCTGGTGCTCTACAACCCCGGAAGTGGCACCGACGAACTGTGGATGAGCGGCGACTCACGGAGCTTCTCGCCCCGAGGCGTCGACGTGGACGGAGCCAACTTCGTGCCCGTCACCGCCGACCTCTCCGGTGACGGCCGGGACGACGTGATCTGGTACGGACGCGGCGGCGAGATCGACGTCATCTGGGTGTCGAAGTAGCCACCGCCCGGCCTCGCCGCAGTTCACGCGTGAGCCACGCCGTCCCCAGGGCCCAGCCGCCGGCATCGACGAGCACGAACACCAACCGCGTTGCCAGGGCCACGGTGGTGGCGACTCCTGCCGACAGATCGGGTACGGCAGCGACGAAGACCGCCTCGCGGACCCCCACCCCGCCCGGCACCGGCACGGCAACGAAGCCGGCCAGCCACGACAACGTCGCCGCTGCGACCACCGGGCCGAGGTCTGCATCGGGAACCAACGCCTTGGTCATCGCCCACGTCGACGCGCCGACCAGCAACCAGGACGGAAGGAACGAGGCGACGAGCCGTGCGCTCGCGCCCGGGCTCGGGAACGTCAGGTCGATGTCGCGTCCGATCATCCGCTCAGCGACGCGGCGCAGACGGTCGAGCAGACCACCAGCCAGCAGGGCGACACCGAGCGGGATCGAGAGCAGCGGCCACAACGGCGCCTGTTCGTCGGCCGAACCGAGGAACGGCAGAAGCGCCGCGACGACGAGTCCCGCAGCGAGATACAGCGACACCAGCGACACCGCGACGCTGCCGTAGGCCACCGGACGTGGCACCTCGGCACGGGCGGCCAGCTCACCTCGGCCGATGACCGGCCACAGGCTGCCGGGCAGGTACTTGCCGATCTCACCCACGTAGTAGCGCGCGATGGTGGTTCCGAATCCGATCGATCCACCCATCGCCACGATGGTCCGCCACCACCCGATCGCGATCGCGGTCATGGCCAGCGCGGCAATCGCAACCGACACGACGACCCAACCGACGTCGGCATCGGCGAGCTCATCGGACACCTCGTCCCACGAGTTCGCCACCGTGGCTGCAAGGAAGCCGAGGGCCAGGACTGCGAGGCCGACCCCGAACAGCGTGACGAGTCGGCGGAGACGAGGGGTCACCGTGTCGTGCCGATGCCCGCGAGCAGCTCGAGGACGTGGGCCTCGAACGCCTCCGGTCCGAACGTCACGGCTCGTCGAGCAGCCGCGATCGACATCCGCTCGAGCTGGCCCTCGGTCGTGATGAGGTGGCGGGTCAGCGAGGCCAGGTCGTCGACGGTGCGGAACCGGTACCCGTCGACGCCGTGTCGCACGATCTCGCGCTGACCCGCGAGATCGACGACCACCGGCACCGCGCCGGCCGACATGGCCTCGGCAGTGGTGATGCCGAAGTGTTCGAGTCGGTCGGGATGCCGCCGGGCGTCGACCCCGAGACCGGCGGCGTGCCAGTAGATGCTGGCCCGACCGTACAGAGATTCGAGCTCGGAGAAGGGCGCGTTGGCGTGCACGTCGATCCGCAGACCGGCCGCAGCTTCTCGGACCGCCGCCAGGTAGTCGGTCGAGGACTCGTCGACCCCACCGGCGAGCACCAGCCGCCAGTGCGCCAAAGTCGGGTCTGCGACCAGAGAC
>Ga0307378_10007519_pt1 | contig 14659 bp, 10 predicted proteins | sample UN1MG_FD_202238 | JGI IMG/M metagenome (GOLD analysis project Ga0307378, IMG submission 202238) | Soil microbial communities from Risofladan, Vaasa, Finland - UN-1 | ecosystem: Environmental > Terrestrial > Soil > Coastal area > Acid sulfate soil | place: Finland: Risofladan, Vaasa | collected...
CATACTCCGCTCCGTCCCAGCGGCAAAGGTAGGATGCATAGGGATCGTAGTGTGTATAGTCTATCCAGTCCCCCGCCACCCAGAGTGTCCCTCCTGCGTCAATACAAAGGTCCGACACCAAGCTCGCCGGCAACGGGTCTGAAGCCCAGAACGCCTCGAGCCCTCGGTCATCATAGCGCAGAAGCGACGGCTCAATCTCAGGAGTCGCTTTGCCCGACCGGTCGTTCCTGATCGCTGTGTCTGCCATTATCCAAGACTTGCCGTCCTTTCCGAACCGAACATCTAGGAAATACCGCGCCGGGATCGGAAGGTCCCCGTAAGCCCCCCATGTTCTGTTCTCGGACAGGCAAGCGAAGCTTAATCCATACCCATACACCCGGCTGTTCATACACCATTTTGTGTTGTTGTAGTCCACCCGAAGCAACCCAATCCCTGGGAGCGGGCTCTCTGGCGGCAGCTCGAATTCCTGAAACGACCCGCCCTTGAAATGCCACAGAGAGGTCCCTTTCCCCAACCACACCCCCTCTTGCCTGTCCGCCGCTACTCCATTACGGGGCCACCAGTCCCCGGTTGGCGTGCCGGTAACCGCAACATCAAAACCATCGAATGTATATACTCTCTCCCGGATAATCGACCAGGCTTTGCCATGCGACGCATCCAGCGCCGAATCGTAGAGCTGAGGGGCAGACGGATGATATGGCAGGCTCCAACTTCGGAAAGAAGTTCCGTCAAGCCGGATCATGTCTGCCCCGTACAAGAACCACACGTAGCCTAGCTCGTCCGCAGCAATATTATAGACGTTCATTGTGGAGTACCCTGGCTGCCACTCAATCCCATCGAACTCCAGTAGGCCGGGCGTGGAGTTACCATAACGGGTTTCGTGGGAAGCCCATAAGACGCCTCGAGAGTCGATGGCAATGTCCGCTATTCGACAGGACCCATGTGAGTCGGCGGGCGTGAACTTCAACTTCTCGCCGGTTTCTGGATCAAAACACAAGAGACCGCCCTCTGCACCAACCCAGACCTTGCCGTCATCGACCGCAAGGCAGTTCATCGCATTGCACGATGTGTAGTTGATCAAGAGCGGCTCGGCGCTCGCAAGGGCCGAAAGGGAATAACCTACCAGCAAACATGCACACAACATTAGCCCCACCTTCACAGTTAGGCTTCGATCCATTAACCAAATCGACACGTCGCATTCTCCAGGTTGTCCACAGCTTTACCCACGTTTTTTGTCGATAGCCCTTGCGATGAGTCGCGAGGTCGTCAGGGCGATGAAGTTCAGAAAAACCGAGATAAGAACAACTGCGCGGCCAAAGTCAAAGCCCTTGAACATAAACGAGGTGGCCGAAACGATGAGGGATGCTAGAATCGTTACCTTGAGGATTGAGACGAACTCGGCGAACCGTCTGGTCTCGCTGGGGCGCCGATAGAGTCCAAAGAAGAGGCAGGTCATGACCCACAAGAAGACCATCAGCGGCAGCGCCACGATGTAGCCGGCAATCGGATTGATGGGGACGCCAAAGGCGTCGGTCAGCCCAGCCCTGATGAAGTAGGCGCCTATCCAGGAGAGCGAGAAGGCGGCAACGTCTGTTATGACGAGAAGGAACGCCCGGAGCGCGAACCTGACGTTGCCAACCAGATAGCGCCTCCAGAGTCGTGATGGCTCGAGGATCAGCCGGTATAACCACTCCAGGCCGCTGTTGCGCATCCACTTTGGAGCGCGGCTTGTCCTCCCTGAAACGTATTCCAGAAGGGCGCCCACGCCCCAACACAGCGGAACGTTCAAACTGTCGATATGCCGCCTGATCCAGACCTCCTGCCTCGGGACGCTCATACCCACGAGCAGAATATGGGGCTTTGCAGCCTTGATTCGTGAGATCAAAGCGATCTCCTGCGCCTCGTCGAAAAAGCCGCTTTCTGTGCCGACTATCTGGAGTTTCGGGAACTGGCCGTGAAGCTTTTCCGCCGCAATCTGTGCAACGCCGGGCTCGGAGCCGAGCAGAAAAAGCCTAAACCCCCTCCGTTCGCTCAACTCGCAGACCTTGTCAAAGAAGTCCGCCGCAGTGAGCCTTTCAGGGAGAGCGGTGCCAAACAGTTTCGAGGCCCAGACAACCCCCATCCCATCAGCATAGACCAGGTCAGCCCCGTCAATCGCCTCTTTGTACGCAGAATTGCGATAATACTGGTTGACGCAATCAACGTTCACGTAAGCGATCTGATGGCTCTTGCCAGATGATGACGCGAGACGCTCGATCGCGTCAAGCAGCATGTTGAGCGTCAGAACGTCTATCGAGATTCCAAGGACAGTGGCTGTGTTTCGCATCAGACGCGTGCCTTCCTCATGATGAGCAAAGCTTACGAAAGCGGTGTCAGATGTCAAATCCTGACGGATTTGCGATGTAAGCTCATGGCGCCCAGCTCTGGGCGGGTGCTTCTATCTCATTTGTCTCAATCTGGCGCTAGGTAGAACTATTAAAGCGAACGAATCTCCAGCTTTGCTAAACGAATCGCCAGATTCTCCGATACTTTGAGCATGAGCTGGTCATCGGAATCTTGGCGATGTGGGCACATATCGAGGGTGGTTGCACTTGGCGGTCTTCATTCATGCTGAGGCAAGAGCGATGTTGAATAAGCTCGGGAAGCCCTCCTAAGAGGGGTGTGCCTATGAGGGAGCGCATGCTGATAATCGGATTGTGGCTGTCGCTCGGCCTATGGGTCGGGGAATCGCTGCTCGACGCCTACATTTTCTACCACGGGCAGCTTGCTGACCATCTGTTTCCAACAAACCCTAATCAGCTTTGGATGCGTTGCCTTTCGGCTGGGATAATCATCGGCTTCAGCGCTTACGCCGACAGGATAATCCACAGTCGCCATGATGCCGAAACTGCCCTTCACGAGTCTGAAGACAAGTATCAAGAACTCGTTGAAAACGCCAACAGCGTTGTGATGCGCATGTCTCCCGGCGGGAAGATCATCTACATGAACAGGTTCGGGTTGGACTTTTTTGGATACTCGGAGGATGAGCTTATCGGCCAAAATACGATCGGGTGGATAGTCCCCCAAACCGATTTGTCGGGGCGGAACCTTGCGGCGATGATCGAGGACATCGGCGTAACTCCCGAACGATACGTCAACAATGAGAACGAAAACGTGTGCAAAGATGGCTCGAGGGTGTGGATCTCCTGGACTAATAAGACAATATATGACAGCCGCGGCGAGATCTGGGAGGTTCTCTGCATCGGCAACGACATCACTGAACGTAAGCAAGCAGAGGACAATCTTGGGTTCGCTCTCCAAAAAGTTCAAGAGATGTCACTTATAGATCAGCTAACTGGCCTCAAGAACAGGCGAGGCTTCATGACCCTTGCCTCGCAGCAGGTGAAAGTAGCTGAACGCACCCAGGAAGGCTTGCGCCTCGTCTTCGTTGACCTCGATGGTCTGAAGTGGATTAACGATAACCTCGGCCACAACGTCGGAGACCAGGCCATCATTGAGGCCGCAGACGTTCTCCGAGAAACGTTTCGCGATTCGGACATAATCGCTCGCCTCGGTGGCGATGAGTTCGCTGTCCTTGCCATCGATGTATCACCCAATGTGCCGTTTTCTACTTACCGGATCGCAAAGACGCTCAAGGAGCACAACTCGCAGGAGGACCGCCGATACGAGCTCGAGATGAGCGTTGGTGTTGCGTCCTACGACCCTAAGTCGTGTTCATCGATCGAGGCGCTTCTCAAGCGCGCAGATGAGCTCATGTACATGGAGAAACGGCGACGGAAAGCAACGCGTGGGCGCCCCGCCCGCGAAAGAAGACCACGGGCACACGAACTTCCTGACGGCTCCTCACAATTGATCATCTGAACTTGCGGCGCTGAGGCTCTCCCATAAGCCATCGTCGAGCCTCGAAGTGGCGGTGCTTGCCCCGACCTAAGGCTAGACGGGTGCCTGCGTCTTTCGGTCATTACAACAAATGACAGCGCGAGAGAATGCCGACCGCGGGTGAACCTTCAATGGCTTCTCACCATAGCTTGCCGGTCTGAGCGATGCCGGTCCCCACAAGATATAATTTGCTTGAAGTCGCGACCTTTTGTATTCTCGATATGAGTGCAAATGGAGAGGTTTATTCATCACTGTATTTGGAGGGATTGAGGATGCGCAAATTAACAATCTTGGCGGTTTTGACAGTTGTAAGTTTGCTAGTGGGCTCCGTTTTGGCTGAGACGATCGAGGACAAGCTCACGTACCAGGGCAACAAGGCGCGCATAAGCGTCGGCCGGATCAAGACCAAGGCCAACAGGTGTTCGGGCACGATGGCGTCCAGCTTTGGCGAGATGCTCTCGACGGCCCTGACTAACAACCCCAGGTTTATTGTGCTCGCAAGCGGCGAGGACCTCGGCGAGATCATGGATGAGATCCGCTTCGCCCAGGGTGGCGCGGTTGAGGAGGGCAAGGGTCCCGAGGGCGGTCTCATGGAAGGCGCTGATGTGCTTATTACAGGTTCCGTCACGATGTTCGAGCCTGACGCGCAGGGCGCCAAGATCGGCCTCGGAGGCACGAGCTGGAAGAGCAAGCTCTGGGGTGGGACTAACCTGAAGCTCAAGAAGGCCATCATGGGCCTCGACCTGAAGCTCATCGACATTAGACAGCGGAGGGTGATCTTTGCGAGCAATGTCGAGGGAAAATCCACCAGCTGGGGCGTCGGCGGCCACGGCGGCGGCTGGGGCAGGGATGGGGTCCTCCGCGGCGGTCTAGGCGTCTATTCCAACAGCCCAATGGAGAAGGCCATTCGTGTGTGCCTTAATAATCTGGTTGAGGAAGTAGCCAGTAAGCTGCCCAGCGGCTACTACCGCTATAAGGGCAAGGGCAAATACACCCAGGAATACGGGCAATCTGAGTCCCAGACGCAGACGACTACTCAGCCCGCGTCGCAGCCAGCAAAAGAACCTCCGGCCAAGAAGGAAGAACCAGCTAAGCCGACGCCTGCTCCCAGAAAGACAATTAGCAAAAGGGCTTGCGATTTCGTATCCGGCGAAAAGACGCTCTGGATCGATGACTTGAGCGAGGACGAGGTTGGCGAGTTCCCGTTCAACAACAAGCTGGACCGCGGCAATTTCGAGGTGGTCGATATCGGCGGTGAGAAGTGGATCATGGCGTCCACTGACGGGAAGCTGATGCCCAATACTGGCAAGATGAGTCTGCCGGAGAAATGGACGCTGGAGATGGATGTCTATAAGCCAAAAACCGACACTAGCTCGCCATACGTTACGATTTGCTTTTTTGACCCGAAAGGTTCTCAGTTCTCCCGACTCCATTACTTCTGCTACGGTGGCAATTTGGATATCAAGGGGAAAAATGTTGGGCGAAAGGATATGAAGGTCTTTGGCGATAAGGGCGTTCATCATATCAGGCTCATGGTGAGCGAAAGGTCGATCAAGGCTTACATTGATGACACTCGCGTTGCTAATGTGCCGAATCATGATGGATTCTCGCCGGCAAGCTTCGCGATAGAGATTCACCAGGGCTGCACAGAGAAGAGACCGTTTTATTTCCGCGGCTTTAGGATCGCGGCGGGAGACAAATAAACTTCGGTATTATCGAGACCTGGGCCGTCGCCTGGGCAAGTAGCCCCTGGCGTGTTCCCAAGTGCCCATTGTCCAAAAGAGAAATCGCCCACCCCGGCCGTGTGCAGAGGTGGGCGACTCACGGTAGTTGTTACCTCAGATAGCGCTTAGAAGGGTTGTTCGGACCCAAACGACCAGGGCACCACTGAGGGCTCTGTGATCCATTCGCCGCTCTCCGGATTCGCAAGCACGCCATACCATTTGAACGAGCCGTGCGGGAACTTATCATTGAACATCACGGACACAAGAACATAGCCGATGATCTGCATCTCGGGTGGAAGGGTGAATGACACAGGTGTCATCAACGTCCCCCAATTCGGCCAGAAATAAAAGTCGCCGTAAAGCTCAACCGCGATATAGACATTGACCGGCATAGCAAGTCCAGGATTCGCGACGTCCGCGGAAAGCGTCATAATGTCGCCAGGCATATACGGTGTCATATCCATCTTGTTGAGCCTCAGCTCAAACGTCGGCCCCGAAGGCTGTTCCTCGAGCAGCTCCTCGATCTTCGCCAGCACCGCGGCCTTATTATATCCCACTTCACCGTACCGGATTGTCCCATGCCGGTCTATGATATACATAGTAGGGACGTACCCGCTTGCATAGGGCCTCGTTTCACGGTTCACGTCTAACGCCATGGGATATGTCAGGTTATGATCTTCCCGGAACGTCTCAATCTTCGCAATGCTTTCTCCGACTGGGTCTATGTCAACGCCCCAAACAACAACGCCCTGGTCCTTATAGACCTGCCAAACGTCGTTCTCCAGACTGCCTGTCGCCGCAACACACGGGGGGCACCATGTCGCCCATAGGTCCAGCACAACGATGCTCCCCAACCAATCCGAAAGGCTAACCCACTCCAGGTCAAGGTCCTGAACTGTGAAATCAGGAGCCTCATCTCCATCAACGAACGGAGTGTCATGCTGGGCAAGCGCCATGACCGGGAACATCAGAAAGGCACACAAAGCAAGTAGTGTAGCCACCTTCGATGTCATGTTCTCTTCTCCTTTGTTTACTTATACACACAATGTTTTACCATTAAACACAGTCGTAGCCTCTAATCGCGAGCCGTACCATGAAGATCTTCTCCTTGTATAGATGTTACCGATATTGAGCTACCCTCGTCAACTTTTTCACAAATCTTCACCATACGCCACATACTTCTCAGCCTGCGACATGCCATTAGACCGCCCATCGTATCCTCCCGCTGAAAACGTCTCCTTGCGCCGGTCTCTAGTCCAGATGGGCGCCCCAGGCGAATCCCGGCCTCACTCAGCGTGTCCACGCACAATCTCGATAAGCTCACTCAGGCGCGAGACCCTTTGCCCAGGCCAAGCGTCCGAGGCAGTCCTGCGAGGATTGTAAAGATTGTCCTCTGGCGTTCGTATCATGATGGCCTTCATACCTATCTCCTGCGCCGCCTCGAGCTCCCTATTTCCTCCATCGCCGACAAATGTGCAGTCTCTGGGCTGAACGTTCAATCTATCGCAGGTAAGAAAGTACGCCGCAGGGTCCGGCTTCTTGACCTTTACCTCGCACGAGAAGACCGTAACCTCCACTACTGATGCGAGCGACGTCCGCCTCCAATATCCGGGGACCTCACGCCCACAGTTGGTCAGCAAAGCCAGCCCCAGCCCCGCCTCCTTCAACTTCTGAAGCGTTTCCCGCGCTCCGGGCCTCGGCACCATCAAGCGGCGCGTGAACTCATTCTTCATCTCAATTGCAGCCTGGAGACTGGTATCGGATGGCACTGTCTTCAGACGTGCACAGAGATGCAGAATGTATGACTCGTCGTCAGGAAATGCGCCTGTAACCCTCTCTGGATAAGTCTCAGTCCACAAACGTGAGAAGGGCTTAGCGGGAACCGAGAGCGTTGACGCGACCCCTGCGAGCCGCCTCTCATTGTCCTCCCACGAGTAAAGGTCGATCAGCGTGCCGTAAAGATCGAAGATAACTGCCTTCGGCGTCAATCCGCTTTCCCCGCCAAATCGGTCCCTCCTGGGTGCGGCGCCGCTGCCCTGGACAGTGCGTCCAGCCCCAATACCTGGGCCATAGAGTAAATGCCCGGCTCTGCCTTTGCCACAAACTCGGCCGCAAGAAGCGCGCCTGCCGCGAACGCACGCCGGCTGGCTGCTCGATGTGTTATCTCGAACCTCTCGCCCTGACCCGAAAGGACTAACGTGTGCTCGCCGACAGTCTCGCCAGCCCGGACCGAATGTATCCCGATCTCGCCCTGCCTCCTGATGAGCTCCTTACCATGACGCCCATAAACAGCAACATCCTCGAGCAGGACGCGTCTTGACGCCGCCAAGCTCCTCGCCACCTGAAGAGCGCTCCCACTCGGCGAGTCCTTCTTGCCCCGATGATGCGACTCCACTATCTCTGCATCGAAATCCTCAAGCACCGACCCCAGCACGCCCGCAAGGACGAACATCACGTTCATCCCCCGGCTCATATTCGGTGACAGAACGCAGCGAGCGACGTCTCCCCCTCGCTGAATCTCCGCCAACTCCTCGTCAGAAAAACCAGTCGTGCCAATCACAATGCCCTTTCCATACTCCGTAGCAAGCTCGAAATCTGCCATCGAGGCGCTAGGCGTCGTGAACTCTAACACAACGTCAGCATCCGCAAGCAGTGGGCCAAGCGCGGCCGAGAGAACGACCCCCTCGAGCGTCGCAATGCCCATCACCTCCGACAGTGGCCGCCCGACAGATGCGTGGTCTCGCCTCTCCGTTGCCCCCACCACCTCGAACCGGCCATCTTGCACCGCACATTCGACAAGCGTTCGGCCCATGCGCCCGCATGCTCCGGCCACAATGACCCTGACCGCGTCCGTCAAGCGCTTTCTCCTGTCTCCTCTTGCCGCATTCTCAGGTAGCGAGTCAGCGCATCCTGCCAAGTCGGCATTCTGAACCCTATTTTCACATAAAGCTTGGTGTTGTCCAAGACCGAGGCGGCCGGACGAGCCGCTGGACGGCAGAGCTCTTGCGAGGTTATGGCCGAGACCTTCACGTCTTGAAAGCCAGCCTCGACTACTATCGCCTTCGCGAACTCGAACCAAGAGCAGCTGCCAGAGCTCGTGCAGTGAAAAACGCCAGTTTCATCTGTTTTCAAAAGACGCGCTATTGCCTCCGCCAGATCGACCGCGAACGTGGGGCTTCCAACCTGGTCAGCGACGACCCTGAGGTCAGAGGACTTCGCCTGTCTGAGTATCGCCTCGATAAAGTTCTTGCCATGTATCCCGAAGAGCCAGGCTGTTCTGACGATCAGGTGTCTAGGTGAGTGTTGCTGAACGTAGAGCTCCCCCGCTAGCTTCGATTTAGCATAGACGCAGAGCGGGTTCGGAGTGTCGTCCTCAAGATACGGCGACCCCTTCCTCCCGTCGAAGATGAAGTCCGTCCCGATATAGGTGCACCGAGCACCCACAGACGCCGCAGCCTTCGCCACGTGCCTTGCGCCCTCCGCATTTATCTCATACGCAAGCCAACCATTGCTCTCCGCACCATCAACGTCCGTGAAAGCGGCCGCGTTCACAACCTCGTCAGGTCTTACCTCGGCAACCAACCCCTTGATTGCACCGAAATCCCTTATATCAACCTCGTCGATGTCAGCCTCGAACACCTCAAAGTCGCGACTCAGTCTGGCAGACAAGTCCGTTCCAAGCATGCCCTTCGAGCCGATCACCAATACCCTGCGCAATCCTCGCTCTCCATAACGTTAAAGCTCCTGAGCCAAATCACGAACAACCGCACAAACGAAGGTTAGCCTCTGCACACACTCCTAGTCAAATGAACGGTGTCAACGCTGCCAACGCGTCAGAAGTCGGCAGCACGCCATCGCGTAGTGGCGGTGCTTGCCCCGCCCCATGTCCGTTTGGCAAATCATAAAAAGGGTGCAGCAAGCGCAGCACGCCCCTACGGCCCTGTCATCAAGAGTGCAGCAAGCGGGCACGCCTACATCAGCGACCAGTGCGACTCGGCGACGTTGCTGGCGAGGTTGAACGTTCCCTGATAGAAGAAGGCCGCCAGGAACCTGTAGCCTCCCCTCGGAAGCGCATCCGGAAGCGGAAGGTGCATGATAGTCCAGTCCGGAAGCGAGGCGCCTTGCGCAAGCGGCAGAAACGAGATGTTCGTGAAGCCCGGATCGGTTCGCCACGTTGGGAAGAAGAACAGAGTTCCGTTCGGGTCGTCGTCCAGCGTGGCCGCTATGTAGAGGTCGAAGAACATCCCCATGCCCTCGTTCTCGAGGCGCAGCGAGAGGTCAAGCACCTCGCCTGCGGCGTACGTCTCCTTATTCGTCCAGACAGCAACCGTCGGGGGCGTCCCCATCTGGTCGCCGTTGAACGAAATCCCCAGATCAGTTGCCGCCGGGGACTTCCGCGCCTCGCGCCTCGTGGGTGCGCCATAGACGATGAACTCGCACGAGGCAATGTCGCTGACGAGATTAAACGTGCCCGGCTCAAAGAAAGCGGTGTAGAGCTTGTGCTCGCCGGTCGCTATAACCTTGAGCGGAAAGTGCGCTATCTCGATCTTCTCGAAAAAGGCGTCGCCAGGGAGGGGCCTAAACTGCATCGCGGCCAACCAGGGGTCGTTCGTCCAGAACGGATAGAAGAGAAGCTCGTTCTTATCCGGCTGCTTCCAGGCGATGTAGCAGTCAAGAGGCGCGGCTATCTCAGCATTCCTGATTTGCAGGGAAACATTCGCGTAGAAATCGGACCAGCCGGCGTATGTTGAAGAGTTGGTCTGAATCCCGATCTTAAGGCCTTGGCGTCTCCCGAAGGCCACGATCTTGTTCCCGACCAGACAGTAAACCGTCCCGTCTTCGTCGATGCACGGCCCACCGGCTGCGCCGAAGTAGCCGGTCATGGAGTAGAGCGGCTCGTAGCTGCCGGCCCAGGGTTCCAACGGGAGGTTAACACGACCGAACTCGAACGTGGTCGTGCTCGTGCTCGCATCCCAGTTCTTGAAGCTGACGAAGATGTTGCCGTCCGCATCGGCCGCCGCGCTTGAAAGCGGCGCCTCCTTTGTCGGCAGCTTCACGGCAGAGCCGCCCAGGTCGGGGTGATATCTGCTTACGGTCGCCCGCCATTCGTCGGTGTAGCTGCCGTAGTTCTTCATCTCGTAGAACACAACCGAGCCGTCCCGCATCAGAATCGGGCTGGTGTAGCAGGACCGCTCGATCGGGTAGTACCAGTGAACTGACCCGTCCCTATTCAGGCAATAAAGGGCGTTGCCCGAGACGACGAAGTAGATGCGCCCAGCGTTGTCGAGAGTCGGCGCAGAGCTCAAAGCCCGTGGCTTGCCTGCGCCATCCTCCGTCGGCTCAAACGTCCAGTTCAGGCTGCCGTCGCTCTTCAGGCAGTACAGCCAGGGGTTCTTTGGCGTGCTTGTATTGGTGGTCCCGAAGTAAACCGTCCCGTCGCTCGCCGCGGCAGGAATCGTGCTGATCTGGTTGTCACACGCGTATGACCACCGGATAGTGCCGCTGGTCGCTCCTGGCGACACGGCATATAGGCAGAACTGACCGACAGCGTATATGTCATCGTTTGCGCCCAGTGTCAGCAACCAATCCTGCGGGAGCAGCCTGTCTATCACCTCGCCTAATGTGAGCTCCCATCGAACGTCACCATTCGGTGCAATCGCGGAGACCGCCGCGATCGATTGGTCCTCTAGATTGCGCACAATGCTGCGAATGACCAGCGTCCCGTCCGACAGAACGGCCGCGCTGCCGCCTTGCATGTAAGCGACAGGTCCCCGTGCGACTATCTCGCCGTCCCTGGACAACCTCAGCGTGCCGCCTCCTCCTGCTCCCTGGCAGTACCACACGCCGCCGCCATCAGCCGCAACTAGATGACAGCCGCCACTGTAATCCCACACCTCTACGGCCCAGAGAAGCTCGAGCGACTCCGGCGTCGAGACCGGCGCAACGCCCGTGTGGCCAGGATCGTGCTGAAATACCGGCCAGAACGACGCCGCGCCCGCACAGGACGCAAGAACTAACAACAGAACAAATGACAAGCAAAAGATATTCTTCCGCATTTTCAACCTCCGTCTAATCTTGCCAGCTCTTACGAGCCAGTTTATTTGTAGGCGGCGAGGCGCAAGCGCCCCGCCGCCAAGTCCGTCAAATCTACGTGTTGGGCTACTCTACGGTCGGCCCCAGCGACGTGGGTGTCATGTCACCGAGCGTCCGGAACCGGAAACCGTAGTCGTCTCCAGCGGGCAGCGTCGTTTGGTAGCTGTACTTCGCGAATATGCTGCCGACGTACGTGTTAACCATCATGTAGCTCCAGGAAACCGTGTCACCCTCGAAGATGTCCACATAGACATCGGGCGCGTCTTCTTGCCCGGGGCTGAGCACATAGTCAACTTTGTAGGTGAAAGTCGTCGAGTTTGCGTCGCCGGTTGTGGGGTCCACGTGCCCCGTATCGCAGCTCTCGCTATCGGTGCAGAACGAGCCGGCGAAAGCCAGCACGGCCAAGGCAGCGATCAAGCCAACGATCGCCATTATTCTCACTTTTCTGTGCACTTTAGTTTCTCCAGTCTATTTCTCGAAAAAGTTGCATTATTGTGTCTAAGTTGAGACTGTTCCGCTGAACAGCTGCCATTTGAAAAAATGGCACGCGGGGCGAATAGGAGGGTCTCGTGGTCTGATTGAACCACGGGCCCTCTTCCCGCATAGAGCAGGAAAGGCCCGGGTGGAAGCGTAAAAAGAGGGTGAAACTTCAACATAACCTATAGGCCGGGTTTTGGCTTGAGCTGCCCCCCCCGCACTTCCCGATGAAACACGTTGCCGGGCAAGCCAAATGGACAACGGTAAGCAGAGAGGGAGAACGAGAAGAATTAGAATGAAAGACGTTGCCGGGCTTACAGAACGAGCGACGGTGGCGAACGCACGCGGCCGATGTGTCAGCTTCTCGCCGAATCCAGAATCCGAATGCAGCCGGGCAAAGGCTGAAAAGTCAGCCTCGTCGGCCTCATCATCCTCAAAACGGTTCCGAGAAACTTTGGCGATTCTCATCGCTCCCCTCAAAAGGTCTGCGCCTCTGCGTGGAAGCTCGCGCATCCCCAGGCGCATTCTCCGACCTTACTATAAATATACTCCATCCGGACCGGCCTTGTCAATCTTAAAAAACAGACTTTATCATTCTCGATCCTTTTTGACGGATTTGTTTGTGCGTTGCGCCTCCCTCGTCCCGGCCTATACCGCTACATCAGCGTCCAGTGCGCCTCGGCCACGTTGCTGGCGAGGTTGAACGTTCCCTGGTAGAAGAACGCCGCCAGGAACCGGTAGCCTCCCCTCGGAAGCGCATCCGGAAGCGGAAGGTGCATTATGGTCAGGCTTGGAAGCGAGGCGCCCTGACCGAGCGGCAGAAACGAGATGTTCGTGAAGCCCGGGTCGGTCTGCCACGTCGGGAAGAAGAACAGGGTTCCGTCCGGGTCGTCATCTAAGGTTGCCGCTATGTAGAGGTCAAGGAGCATCCCCAGACCCTGATTCTCAAGGCTCAGCGAGAGGTCAAGAACCTCGCCCGCAACGTACGCCTCTTTGTTCGTCCAGACCGCGACAGTCGGCGGCGTCCCCATCTGTCCGTCATTGAGCGCAAGCCCCGTATGGGTTGCCGTCTGGGACTTCCGCGCCTCGCGCCTCGTGGGCGCGCCATAGACGGTGAAGTCGCACGAAGCGATGTTGCTGATCAGGTTGAATGTGCCCGGCTCAAAAAGCCCGGCGAGCCATTGGTACTGGCCGGGCTCGAGCTTCGGGTCGCGTGAGTGTATCAGCTCGATCTCCCGATAGTTGGCGTCCGCTGGTAAAGGCCTGAACTCCAAGGCGCAGTTCTCGGGAACGCTGGACCAGAACGGGTAGAAGAACAGCTGATCGCTTCCAATCGCTCGATAGGCCACGTAGCAGTCAGCCTCAATGTCAGTGGAGGGATTCACCAGCTGGATGGAGGTGGCACGCGTCCAGCCGCCGTCCAGGCTGAATGCCGCCAGCCGCGTCGAAATCCCGATGCGGAGCGATTGCGAGGCGCTTCCGAAGGCACAAAGGAGGCGCTCAGCATACCCATATACGGTCCCGTCTCCTGCGATACAACATCCACCTGCCAACGTCCCACTTCCGCCAGAATGCTCGAATAGTTGCTGGTATTGGCCGTCGCAAGTGATGCGAGCCAGACGATGATGCTTGACTTGGTTCGGTGGATCGCCTTCATAAAAATAGTAGCCTAGGTAGATGTTGCCTTCCGCATCCGCCACGGGGCTAGTCAATGGGCTTTGCTTCGTTTCGATACCCGCTTTCCATCTCACAGCGCCGGCGCTATCTAGGCATATCATCTCAACAGCACTCGAGTCTTTTTCTGAAGACCCTATGAAGACTACAGAGCCATCTGGGAGCAAGACTGGGCTTGCGTAGGAGAAAGCAGTGTTCGGATACGAAAACTGCACTGATCCGTCCGGGTTCAAGCAGTACAACGCATCATATGAGACAACCACGAAGATCCTTCCAGTTGCATCGACGGTTGGTGCCGCCAGCACAGGCGCCGCGTGGCTCTCGAAGCTCCAATTGAGTGACGCTTCGGGCGAGAGCGAGAACAGACTGTAGTTTGAAGCAACGTCCTTTTTCTGAACTACAATATAAATAGTCCCGTCTTGCGCAACGGCCGGAATTGTCCCTATGTTTCCATCACACTCATAGGACCATTGCACTTCAGAGTCCTGCGCTATCTTGTATAGGTACTCACTGCCGCACGCAGCGTAGATGGCGCCTTTGGGGCCCAGAGTCAGTAAGGACGCGGGTCTCTGGCCCGCGCCCGGTGGCTCGAGCGGCACCCTCCACCGGAGTGTGCCCTCTGGCTCTATGGCAAATAGGCTAGGCCTGAAATTGCCCTCGACCCTCACAGTCGCCAGAACAACCAGTGCGCCGTCCGGCAACACGACCGGCGAGAAGTCATTTACGAACGACCCTGCTAAGTCCTCAGGAAACGGAAACTGAACCGTAAACTCTCCGGTCGGGGACACAGCTGCGATCTTCTGGTCCCCAAC
>Ga0307378_10007520_pt1 | contig 14659 bp, 12 predicted proteins | sample UN1MG_FD_202238 | JGI IMG/M metagenome (GOLD analysis project Ga0307378, IMG submission 202238) | Soil microbial communities from Risofladan, Vaasa, Finland - UN-1 | ecosystem: Environmental > Terrestrial > Soil > Coastal area > Acid sulfate soil | place: Finland: Risofladan, Vaasa | collected...
GCATGGCCGTCGCACTCGGTGTACAGGTCGGTCACCGTGCCGTCGTGCACATCGACGCGTTGGATACTCCCGCCGAGGTAGCGCTCGGAGTCGAACGGCCCGGGAAACATCATGCCGCCGAGGTCGACCGGAGTGAAGACGCCGCCGTTGTTGCAGACATAGATGGCACCATCCGGACCGACCGCGGCACCGTTGGGGCCACCGGGCATCTCGGCGATCGTCTCGGTCGAGCCGTCGGGGTGCACGCGGGTGAGGCGTGGCCCGAACATCTCGACCACGACCACCGAACCATCCGGCATCGCGATCGGGCCTTCCGGGAACCTGAGCCCGTGGGCGATCTCGGTCAACTCGGGGGTGAACTCACGAACGACGGGTGCGGGCATCGAGACATGATGCCACCGGAGGTGTCGTGGGTCAGACCTGGCCGTTCTGCTGGAGGAGCTCGAACTCCTCCACTGTCATCAGCACCGACCGGGCCTTCGAACCCTCGCTCGGCCCGACGACCCCGCGCTGCTCGAGGAGATCCATGATTCGACCGGCACGAGCGAACCCGACCTTGAGCTTGCGCTGCAGCATCGAGGTCGACCCGAGCTGGCTGCGCACGACGAGTTCCATCGCCTGACGCATCATCGCGGTGTCTTCGTCTTCTTCCCCGGCCGAGAACGCATTGGCGTCGGAGGTGACGTCGGCGTCATCGAACCCCGCCATCGAGCCGGAGGTGGGTGTACTGGCACCAGCAGAGGCATCGGCGCGCGGCGGCACCAGCGACGACTGTCCCGACGACCCGGAGCCGGCCGGTCCGGCGCCATCGCTCTCGCCACCCGACTCGACGTCGTTGGAATAGATCGGTTCGGGCGACTGGGCTCGCCAATGGGCGACAACCTGACGGACCTCGTCCTCGCTGACGAACGAACCCTGGATGCGGTTGGCGACCGACGAGTTGCCGGGCAGCAGCAGCATGTCGCCCTTGCCGACGAGTTTCTCGGCGCCGGGCTGGTCGAGGATGACCCGACTGTCGGTGAGGCTCGATACGGCGAACGCCATGCGGGCCGGGATGTTGGCCTTGATCACGCCGGTGATCACATTGACCGACGGGCGTTGCGTCGCGACGATCAAGTGGATTCCGACGGCGCGGGCCTTCTGGGCGATACGGGTGATCGACTCTTCGACGTCGCGAGCGGCGACCATCATCAGGTCGTTGAGCTCGTCGACGACCACCACGATGTAGGGCATGTGCTCGTAGTCGATCTCGGACCCGAGCGGTGGCTGGATCTGCCCCTTGGCGAAGGCCTTGTTGTAGCCGGTGATGTCGCGGTAGCCGAGTTCGGAGAGCACGTCGTAGCGTCGCTCCATCTCTTTGACGGCCCAGCCGAGCGCGTTGGCGGCCTTCTTCGGATTGGTCACCGGCTGCGTGAGCAGGTGCGGCAGGCGCGCGTACTGGCCCATCTCGACCTGCTTCGGGTCGATGAGGATCAGCCGCACGTTGTCGGGGGTCGTGCGCATCAAGAGCGAGGTGATGATGCAGTTGATGCCGCTCGACTTGCCGGCGCCGGTGGCACCCGCGATCAGCATGTGCGGCGTGGCCGCGAGGTCGAGGAAGACGGCCTTGCCGGCGATGTCCTTGCCGATGGCCACGTCGAGTGGGTTGCCGGCCTTCGCCGCCTCGGCCGACGTCAGCAGATCACCGAGCGCGACGAGTTGGCGTTGATGGTTGGGCACCTCGACGCCGATCGCCGAACGCCCTGGAATCGGCGCCAGGATGCGCACATCGACCGCGGCCATCGCGTACGCGATGTCCTTCTGCAGGCTGGTGACCCGAGCAACCTTGACCCCTGGGCCGAGTTCGAGTTCGTAGCGGGTCACCGTCGGACCGACAGTCATGCCGAGCAGCGTGGTTTCGACTCCGTGCGACGCGAGTGATTCGTGCAGCATCTGGCCGCGCGCCTCGACGGCCTTGCGATCGATGGTCTGCTCGCCCGGGCGGTCGAGGAACGTCATGGGTGGCAGCACCCACTCGCCCACCTGCGCCCCGTCGCCGACGGCGGTCGCAGCAGGTTGGCTCCCCGCGTTGATCTTCGGCTTCTTCGTCCGGCGAGTCTTCGGCGGTGGCAGCGCACCACCGCCCAGGTCGTCGCCTTCCGCAGCGAAGTCGTACAGCCCTGGCGACAACGGCGACGCCTCGCCCGTCACGCCGATGTCACCCGATGCGGATCGGGCTGCCGCATCGGCCTCGCGGTCGCTGTTCAGCGTCGAGATGTTGCTGATGCCTGACTTGGCGGCACGACCCAGCGGAGCGCCGATCGCCGCGAAGAAGCCACCGGTGTGCTGGGCGAACGTCTTGATCGATGTGCGTGTGACCAGTAGCGCGCCGCCGGCGAATGCAGTCACGAGCACCACGGCGGCGCCGGCCGTCCCCAAGAGCGCTTCGAAGGGAATGCCGACGAGCGCGCCGATCCAGCCGCCGGCCTCGTCGATCCCGTCGGCGGCGTCGCTGAACTGCTCGGCACCTCGGGCGACCTGCAGCAGGCCGAGGATGGCCAGCGACATCATCGACCAGCCGACGACGAGTTGGGACGGGCTTGCGGAGCGTCCCTTTCGCAGGAACGAAACGCCGATGGCGACGAGCATCACCGGGACGGCGTAGCGACCCAGGCCGAACAACCAGCCGGCGAGAGTTTCGATGCCTCTCCCCAATGGTCCGGCGAGGTTCACATAGACCGCGAGCCCAAGCAGGACGGCCAGACCGATCAGGCCGAGCCCGACGAACTCGTGCTCTCGTCCGCCAACCGCCTCTCGAAGTTCCGCTGTTGCCTGGTCGCGTCGCGAACTCGAACCCTCCGGAGGCGTCAGATCACGAACGCTGCCCGATGCTGCCGCCGACCCCTTGCGGGTCGAGGACTTGCCGGTCGACTTGCCGGTCGAGGATTTGCTGCTCGAGGACTTGCTGGTGGTGTTCGCGGACGTCGTCGAGCCCTTCTTGGCTGCCGACTTCTTGCCGGCCGACGTCGATTTCTTCTTGGAGGCACCCCAGGTGGACATGACGTCGTACACGGTACCAATCGTGCGTCACCCCCAACCGTGACCCTGGGGGTTACGGGAGTAGCACGAGCTTGCCGACGAAGTCGCCGACGACGAAGCGGGCTTGCGCCGTTGCGATCTCGGGTAACGGGTAGGTCGCGTCCAGCAACGGCTGGACACCACCGACCGTCGCGATCTCGGCCAGCCGCGCAAAGACCGTCGGAGTGTGCATGGTCGATCCGATGAGCGTCCGTTGTGGCAGGTAGAGCCGTCGCAGATCGAACGCCACGACCGGCCCGGCGATCGCTCCCGCAGTGACCAGTCGCCCTCCGTCACGTACCCGATCGAGCGCCGCGCCGAACTCGTCGCCGCCCACCACGTCGACCACCACATCGACGTGCTGCAGCTCGGTGAGGTCGTCGACACCGCGGACCGACACGTCGGCTACACCGAACCCGGCGATCAATGCCCGGTGCGGGGCGCTGGTCCTCGCCACCACCTCGCAACCCCGATCGAGGAGCAGCTGCACGGCCGCCATCCCGACGCCGCCGGATGCGCCCGTCACCAGGACGCGCTCCCCCGACTCGATGTCGGCACGGGTGAGCATGCCGAGCGCCGTGCCGTAGGCGGTCGGGAGGCAGGCGAGTTGGGCATCGGTGAGCGGCGATGCCGTCACGTCGTGCAGTTGCCGGACAGAGCAGACGTGGAACTCGGCGAAGCCACCGTCGACCTCGCTGCCGACGATGTCGACCGGTCGACCGTCCTCGTAGCGAGCGGCAGAGTCGACGATCACGCGTTTGCCGATCCAGTGGTCGTCGGCGACGGACCCGACCGCAACGACCTCACCGGCCACGTCGATGCCTTGGATGCGAGGGAAATCGAGCGGCACACCCTTCCAGCCGACGACCGCATCCGGGTCCGCTGCGGTTCCGTACGCGCCCTCCCGCGACCAGATGTCGGTGTTGTTCAGCGCTGCTGCGGTCACCCTGACGAGGGCCTGACCCACCTCTGGCTCCGGACACGGCCAGGATGCGCGGACCTCGATCTGGTCGGGCCCACCGTGACCGAACGTCACAGCGGCGGTCATCGTGGTCGGTGAGCCCATCCCCGCACCCTTCCAGAGAACGCGGCCGTCCAGCCCACCAGTCGAGCTGGCACCATGGACCCCATGGATCCCATGGAGTCATCCGAGTTCGAACCGACCGCTGATTCCTGGGCCGAGTATGCGCCCGGATGGGACGACGACCCTGGCGCCCGTGCGTATTCCTCAGCGGCGTACGGATCGCTGATCGAGGTGCTGGCGACGCGCGACTACTCGGTCGCCGGAATGAGTGTCATCGACTTCGGTTGCGGCACCGGGCTGCTCGCCGAGCAGCTGGTCGACGAGGTCGAGTCGATCGACGCGGTCGATGCGTCACCCGCGATGCTCGAGGTGCTCGACGCCAAGATCGCCGCGCGCCAGTGGACCAACGTTCACATCGGCCGCGACCTCCCGACCGGGTCGGGCACCCATGACCTCGTCGTGTGCTCGTCGGTCTGCGGCTTCCTCGGCGACTACCCCGGCACCGTCACCCGACTCGCGGAACTGCTCCGACCCGGCGGCCTGTTCGTGCAGTGGGACTGGGAGCGCGAGGACGCCGACGGCGACGGCGACGGCCTCAGCCGGCAGGAGATCACCGACGCGTTGACCGCAGCCGGGTTCGATGGCATCCACGTCGACACGGCGTTCGAGCTTCCGTTCGAGGGCGAGGTCATGCGCCCGCTCATCGGCATCGGCGCCCGCCCGTTCTCGTGAATTCGTTGGGGAACAGTTCCCGCACGAGTTCACGAGAAGGCGTCAGAGGGGGTCGACGGCGAGGATGGTGCCGTCGGGCGAGACCGTGACGTCGAGTCGACCGCCTTCGGGCGACAGGGTCGAAACCACGTAGCGCACGACGCCGCCGGCGCCGCCCTCGATGCTGAAGGCTTCGATCGTCGACTCGGTGAGTTCTTCGCTGACCGAGTCGAGGACCGTGTCGGCGTCGAAATCGAGGTCGTCGGCGCTGAACGTGAAGCCGGACGCGCCCGTCAAGGTCGGTGCCGGGGGTTGCAGCTCGCCGTCGAGGTACACGAAGGGAACCGCCGCGGTCGCGCCGTCGATCGCGACAAACAGGTTGGTGACCAGCTCGTTCGCCGTGATCTCGAAGAACTCCTGACCAGGTCCGAGTTCGGCGTCGACTGCTTCGATCGCTGGGCGGATGTCGGCCACGAACGAGGGACCACCCGTCGACTCGTCGTCTCCGCCACAACCCAGCAACGCCGCAGCGAGGAGCACCGCGACCGCGACCGCCTTCAATGCTCAGGCCTCCATGACGACGGGCACGATCATCGGCCGACGCTTGGTGCGCTCGCTGACGAACTTGCCGGCGGCGCGACGCACATCGCGCTCCAACGCCTCGACGTCGCGTACACCCTTGCCGAGCGACGCTTCGACCGCGTCGGCGACGGTGTCGCACGCCTCGTCGAGGAGATCCTCGGCCTCGGGCGCGTAGACCCAGCCACGGGTGATGATTTCAGGACCGACCAACACCTTGCCGGTCTGGATGTCGACGGTGACCACCACGACGACAACGCCCTCCTCGGCGAGCTTCTGACGGTCGCGCAGCACGCCCTGGCCGACGTCACCGACGATCCCGTCCACGTAGAGATAGCCGGATGGCACCCTGCCGATGGGCTTCAGTTCCTCATCGGTCAACTCGAGTACGTCGCCGTCCTCGCACAGGATCACCCGATCGCGCCGAACACCCATCAGCTCGCCGAGCTTGGCGTTCGCGACCATGTGGCGATACTCACCGTGGATCGGCACGTACCACTCGGGGTTGACGATCGACAGGTACGTCTTGATCTCGTCGGCCTGAGCGTGGCCGGTGGCATGGACGTCGAGGATTCCTGAGTGCACCACGTTGGCACCCATGCGGATCAGCCCGTCGATCACGGCATTCACGTTGCTCTCGTTGCCGGGGATCGCATGACTCGACAGGACCACGGTGTCGTGCTCGCCGAGCTTGAGCCATTTGTTCTCGCCACGGGCCATCAGCCCGAGCGCCGACATCGGCTCACCCTGCGACCCGGTGGAGATGATGCAGATCTGGCCGGGCTCGTACTTGTCGATCTCCTCGATGTCGATGATGGCCGACTCGGGAATGTCGAGCACCTTCAACTCGCGACCGAGGCGCACGTTCTTCTTCATGCTCAACCCAAGCGTGGCGATCTTGCGACCATCGGCGATCGCCGCCGTGGCGATCTGCTGGATGCGGTGCAGGTGGCTGGCGAAGCTCGCCGTGACGATGCGGCGGTCGCGGTGAGCAGCGAAGAGCCCCGTGAGCACAGAACCGACACTGGTCTCGCTCGGCGAGTAGCCGGCTTCTTCGGCGTTGGTCGAGTCGGCCATCAGCAGGCGGATGCCAGGTTCCTTGGCGAGCTGGCCGATGCGAGCCAGGTCGGTGCGTCGCGAATCGACCGGTGTGAGGTCGATCTTGTAGTCGCCCGAGTGGAGCACGACGCCCTGGGCGGTGTGCACGGCGATCGCGTGAGCGTGCGGGACCGAGTGGGTGACCGGGATGAACTCGACTCGCAGCGAACCGATCTCGACCGTCTCGCCGTCGGCGACCTTGCGCATGTCGGTCTTCGGAAGCAGTCCGGCTTCCTCGATGCGGTTGCGGGCCAGGCCGAGCGTGAGCGCCGCGCCGTAGATCGGCAACGGATCATCACGGAGATCGCCGATGCCGTCGTGATCGCGCAGCAGGTACTGAATGGCTCCGACGTGGTCCTCGTGACCGTGCGTGAGCACGAGGGCCGAAATCCGTTGGGCGTTCTCACGAAGATAGGTGAAGTCCGGCAGGATCAGGTCGACTCCGTGCATGTTGGCGTCCGGGAACATCAGCCCGCAGTCGATGAGCATGATCGTGCGGTCGGGATCGTCGGCGGCGCCCTGTTCGATCGCCATGCAGTTGCGGCCGATCTCACCGAGACCGCCGAGGAAGACGATGCGCACGGGAACCGATCCCTGCTTGTTCCTGTGCTCAGCCACGGGCCGCGACCAAGCGTTCGTAGACACCGCGAGCGGCGTGTTCGAGTCCATGGGGCGTCGGCCCCATCGGGGACCTGCATTCCCCGACAGCATGACCGAGCGTTCTCAACATGGCCTTCGACGGTACCGGGTTCGGCGCAGCGTCGCTGGTCTCGAACTCGTAGCTCTCCAGCTGGCGGGCGTTGATGCGGCGAGCGAGGGCGGTATCGCCACCTTCCCATGCGTCGAACATCGCCGCATGGTCCGGCGCACACCAGTGCGTCGCCACACCGATCGCGCCGACCGCGCCGATGGCCAGCAGTGGCAACGTCATCGAGTCGTCGCCCGAATAGACCTCGAAGTCGGCGGGACAATTCGCAGCGACGGCGGCGGTCGCTCCCGGATTGCCTGCTGCGTCCTTCAGGGCCACGATGTTCGGCACATCGTTGGCAAGCCGCACGAGCGTGGTGCTGTCGATCTTGCGCCCGGTGCGCTTGGGGATGTCGTAGAGCACCACCGGCAGGTCGGTCGAAGCGGCGATTGCCCGGAAATGGGTCTCGAGTCCCGCCTGTGACGGCCGGCTGTAGAACGGACAGACGCCGAGGATGCCGGCGATGCCGAGGTGGCCGGCCTCCTCGGTGAGACCGATGTCGTGACGTGTGTTCGATCCGGTCGTCCCGGCGATGACCGGCACGGTCACCGCGCCCACGACGGCTTCGAACAGCGTCAGCTTCTCGTCGATCGACAGCGTGGCGGACTCGCCGGTGGTACCGGAGACGACGAGGCCCTCGTTGCCCTGCTCGACCAGCCACTTCGCCAGCGAGGCGGCCGCGTCGACGTCGAGTTCGCCATCGTCATCGAATGGGGTGACCATCGCGGTGAGCACCCGACCGAAGCGCGCCATCAGCGCCACCACCCCGAGCGGGACAGGGGGCGTCGGTTGGGCGTCAGACGATTCACGGTCCGCAACCTATTCGATCACCACCGGTTCGCGCAGTTCGATTCGCGGCCGAGCGCCGTCCTTGCGCCGGGCCACGTCGAGCCGCCACGCCACGTACAGCAGCGCGCCCAGCGCAATCGGGACGACGTAGGTGAGCAGCCGGTAGATCAGCACACCCGCCAGCGCCGTCGACGGGTCGACACCTGCGGCGACCAGCGCGCCGGTGAGTCCCGCCTCGACGACTCCGACGCCGCCCGGAACCGGAACGAACGAGCTGAGCAGCGTCACGACGAAGTACACGCGGGCGAACTCGAGCAGACCGAGTTCGTCACCGACGCCGAGCCCCCGGAGCGCAACGAGCAGGATCACAGCGCCGACGGACTGGGCGAGCGCCGTTCGCAGTAGGAGCCCGATCGGACGGCCGGCGAACGAGCGCAGGGACGATCGCACGTCGAGGAGGCCGGCTCCGAGATCGTGTCCGATCAGGCGCGGCTCGAGTGACGGAAACCGCCGAGCCGCACGTGCGGACACCGCGTGCAGCAGCCGGACGAGCCATGCCGTGATGCGATCTGATCGCAGCACGACCGCCCAGAACACCGCTGAACCGCCGACGACCACTGCGCAGACCGCGAGCATCGCCAGGTCGGTGTTCGTCGGCGGTCGTTGCGTGATGTCCACGAGCAGCACCCCGAACGGAAGCAGCCAGGTCACGAACGTGGTTGCGACGCCGTAGGCGACGAGCATCGATGTGAACGTGGTGGTCGGCACCGCCGCATCGCGGGCGATCGACCAGCGCAGACCCGTCGCCAGCGGTCCTCCGAGCGGCACCCCTTTGCTCGCCGCGCTACCGACGTCGTGGATCGTCAGTGAGCGCCCGAACGACGTGCTGCCGAGCAGTCGCCGAACGATGTCGGCACGACTGGCGCGCTCGAGCACCGCCAAGGCCAGCAGGGCCGCGACGACCGCCGATGACAACATGCGCATCTCGCCAAGGGCGTCACCAATGGTGCCGCGACGGAACCAGACTGCGGCGAGCAACACTGACCCGACCAGTGCCACCAGGCCCGCTCGAAAGAGATCAGTCCTCGATCGTCGAGCCACGATCGGACGGTAGATCCCCGAGGAAAGCCGTGCGAAGTCAAGCGACGCAGTAGTTTTCACGATTGCGTGAACAACAACCTGAAGGAGAACCTCATGCGACGCTCCCCCGCCCTGCGCCGGATCATTCCAGCCATCGCCGTCGGCGCACTCGTCCTGGCCGCCTGCGGCAGTGACGACGACAACGGCGACGCCACCGACGAAACCCTCGCCCCTGCCGACACCTCCAGCGGTGACGACACCGACGCCGCGGTCGACTGCAGCGCCACCATCGACGACGGTGTCCTCACGATCGCCACGGGCGAACCCGCCTTCTACCCGTGGGTGATCGACGATGCCCCCGAGACCGGCGAAGGCTTCGAGGCCGCTGTTGCGCTCGCCGTCGCTGCCGAGATGGGCTACGAGGGCGACGCCGTCGTGTGGACCCGCACCACGTTCGACGAGGCGATCCAGCCCGGCGCGAAGAGTTTCGACATGAACCTCCAGCAGTACTCGATCACCGAGGAGCGCCGCGAGAACACCGATCTTTCGCTGCCGTACTTCACGAGCAACCAGGCGATTGTGGCGCTCAACGGGTCCGCTGCCGAGGGCGCCACGACCATTGACGAATTGAAGGACGTCAAGTTCGGCGCCCAGGTCGGGACAACCAGCCTGGCGTTCATCACCGACGTGATCCAGCCCAACCAGGAACCGTTCGTCTACGACGACAACGTCGCTGCCAAGGCTGCGCTCGAAGCGAATCAGATCGACGCCGCGGTGTTCGACCTGCCGACCGCGCTGTACGTATCCGGTGTCGAGATCGACAACAGCACCGTCACCGGCCAGTTCCCGGCTGATGCCGGCGGGACCACCGACGAGTACGGTTTCGTCCTCGAGAAGGACAGCGCGCTGACGCCATGTGTCGACGCAGCCATCACCACGATCACCGACAACGGCGAACTCGACGCGATCACTCAGGAATGGCTGTCGGACTTCACCGGCGCACCGGTGATCACCGTCGAGTGACCCCACCGGTCCGCACAATTCCATGACGAGTCGACCGACCCGGCGCGAGCGCTACGAGCGCGCTCGACGCCGGCGGTCGAACGTCATCGCCGCCGTCAGCACCATCGTTGTCGTCGGCGTGCTGGTCATCCTGATCCCGATGTCTCCCGGATGGGATCGCGTGCGCCAGGCCTTCTTCGACGGCGATGTCTTCCGGGAGAGCTTTCCCGGGCTGCTTCGCGCCTTCTGGCTCGATGTCAAGATCCTGCTGTGGTCGACGCCGTTGATCCTCATTGCCTCGTTGCTGCTCGCGCTCGCCCGCAACACCCGCAGCCCTGCGCTGTTCCCGCTTCGGGCGTTTGCGATCATCTACATCGACGTGCTCCGCGGGATTCCGGTGATCCTGCTGGTGTTCCTGATCGGCTTCGGCGTGCCAGCGCTGGGACTGTCCCGCGAGTGGGCCAATCCGCTCATCTGGGGAACGGTCACGCTCGTGTTGTCGTACTCGGCGTACACCGCAGAGATCATTCGAGCCGGCATCGACAGTGTGCACGAGAGCCAACGGGCAGCCGCTCGTTCGCTCGGCATGTCCAGCCGCCAGACGATGTCGACCGTGATCCTCCCGCAGGCGTTCCGGCGGATCGTGCCGCCGCTGATGAACACGTTCGTCAGCCTGCAGAAGGACGTTGCGCTCGTGAGCTTGATCGGCCCGGTGGAGATCCTTCGACAGGCCGGAATCGACAAAGCCACCTACGCCAACTTCACCCCCTATGTTGCCGCATCGGTGATCTTCCTCGCCCTGACGATCCCGTGCACTCGCCTCGCCGACTATGCCCTCGCCCGTCAGCGGCGGCGCACCGGAGCCACGACGATCGCATGACCGCCGAACCGATTTCCACGCCAACGGATCCACCACTGCTCAAGCTGCAACTGCGCACCGTCTTCAAAGCGTTCGGCGACACCACCGTGCTCGACGGCATCGACCTCGACGTCGCTCAGGGCGATGTGATCACGCTGATCGGGGCGTCGGGTTCCGGCAAATCCACCCTGTTGCGCTGCATGAACATGCTCGAGCCGGTCGACGACGGCGAGGTGCTCTTCGACGGAGTCGACATCGCCGAGCCCGGCCTCGACCCCGACCCCATTCGGCGCCGCATCGGCATGGTGTTCCAGAGTTTCAACCTGTTCCCGCACATGACCGTCACCGACAACGTCGCCGTCGGCCCACGAAAGGTCTTGCGCGTGCCGAAGGGCGAGGCCCGCGCCAGCGCCCTCGAGATGTTGACCCGGCTCGGGCTCAGTGCCCGCGCCGACGCATACCCCGACCAGTTGTCCGGCGGACAGCAGCAACGGGTGGCGATCGCCCGGTCGTTGGCGATGAACCCCGAGGTGATGTTGCTCGACGAGATCACCTCGGCGCTCGACCCAGAACTGGTCGGCGAGGTCCTCGACGTCGTGCGGGGATTGAAGGCCGACGGGATGACGATGTTGATCGCCACGCACGAAATGGCGTTTGCCCGCGAGATCAGCGACCGAGTCTGCTTCCTCCACCAGGGCCGAATCCTCGAGGAGGGACCTCCGAGTCAGATCTTCGAGACGCCACGCGAGCAACGGACCCAGGAGTTCCTGCAACGCGTGATCGACGCCGGTCGACTCTGATCGGCACGTACGAGTCGATCAGGGGGCGCCACGGCTGTTGCTGAGGCCGCACACGAGGTCACGGTTCAGACAGAGCTTCACTTCGTTCTCGAGAACCTGTTGGTCCCACACGTTCCAGAAGTCGGCGTGGCCGGTCTGGATGTCGCCGGACGCCAGGGACAACCCCTCCGGGTCGACGGCAGGGAAGTCGATGGCCATCTGGAGCTGCGGGATCGGGACCGGATGCGACGGTGGGCAGACACCGCTGACGCTGTCAGCCACATGCGTTGAGGCCGCCGCGGTCGACAGTGTCTGGCGATCCCAGCAATCAGGGAATGTGACCCAGAGTCGGAGCGCAGGCGAATTCGCCGGTTCGACTCCGCCCGCGAGCTTGGGCCGGCAGTCCGGTGGCCGGGGCTCACGTGTCGCCCCCGTGCCGCAGCCCCACGCCACGGTCTGGATCGGTTGCTGCTCATCGGCGAACGCGTCGCCAGCGACCATCATGAGACCCGCCGGGTACGGTTCGACCGTCGCCGGATCGACCCCCGGTCCCGGCCGGTAGTAGGCCGTCAATTTGTTCGGCTCGATGACCACTCCGGTCGCATCGAGGAGCGCCGGCGCCCAATACGACGCTGTGTCGCTGCGACGCTCGCACGACGTCTCGGCACCGCTCACCCGGTCGTAGTCGGGATCGGAGTCGACGTCCGCGTTGCCGAAGAATTGGTGAAGGTGACTCATTCCAGCCATGTCGGGATGAACGATCGGATCGTCATAGGCGAGGTGACTCAGCTCACACTCGACCACGAACTGGGCGACGTTGCCCTGCGGTCCGCTCCGCAACGGATCGCGCGCCTCGACCGGTTCTGCGCTCTCGCCGCCGCTTGCGCCGCACGCAGCGAGCGACAGCCCGAGCGCCGCGGCCACCGCGACGCCACGAACGGCCACCAGGGGCAACACGGCACCCCCCAGTCGACGGCGCATTCTGGACCGAACGGCCGTCAGCCGTCGTGCGAGTAGTACGGCGCCGTGGGCAGCGTGAGCACAGACGTGTCGAACGTCAGGGACAACCCCACCGCCGGTGATGCCGGAGCGTTCTCAGGGTCCTCCATCCCCGGGAGCATCGGCAGCGGAGGCAGCTCGACGGTCTGGTAGTCCACCGACGGCGGCGCCTCGAACGTCACGATCTGGATCGGATCGAACGCATCGATCGTCCAATCCCCGGATCCCGGGGCATCACAGGGAGCCAGTGTTTCCAGACTGGCCGGTTGGCTCGTGGCGAAGGTGTTGCCGCTGAAACAGTTGCGCAGCTCTTCGGTGGGAACACCGAAACCCGAGTTGACCAGGTCGGCGAGCCCGCTTCCGGCAACGGAGTTGCCGATGACGCGGTTGTCGTAGGGGTTCCACACGAGGTAGGTCTCGGCCACGAGATCTTCAGCAGTGACCTCGGCGAGGGGGGCCTCACGTTGGACGTCACACGTGATGTCCCACTCGTCCTCGCCCGGGATGTCGTCGTTGGGGTTCTCCTCGGGGAACGGAGCGATGGCGATTCCCGCCCGATCGTGGTCGTAGACGAGGTTGCGTTCGATGACGTTGCCGACACCGCCGGCGACGGTGATCCCGGTGCCGAATGCGAGATCAGCGAGGCCCTTCGACGGGCTGTCGGGATTGCTGTTGTTGAACACGACGTTGCCGATCACGGTGGTTTCCCGCCCGGGGTAGCAGAGTTCGTAGCTTCCGGAGTTCGGCACGATCCCCGCACGGTTGTCGTTGAACTGCGAGTTCACGATTGTGAGGTTGCCGCCGGAGTTGGTGCCCGAATAGCCGAGCCCGTTGTATTCGGCCCACACGTCGGTGACGAGCGCATTGCAGAGGTAGCACTGGCCGATGTAGAGGCCGGCGTCGGGGCTTCCCGCCGCATAGATGTGTTCGATCAGCCCGTTGATGCTGTCGAACGCGTAAACGCCGTAATCGTTGTTGCGCTGAGCGGTCAGGTACGACGCCCGATAGCCGTCGGCCTCGATCCAGTAGAAGCCATTGACGGTGTAGTTGATCGCCGTCATGTTCTCGACGGCCACACCGCTCGCTCCGAGCACTCGGATGCCGTTCTCGAGTTCGAACTCGCCATCGAGGATCACCTCGTTGCGATCGAGGCCGCGGATCGTCAGCTCGTCAGTCGAGACGTTGACCGCCTCGTTATAGACGCCGGGAGAGATGAGGACGAGATCGCCGGGAACCGCAGCGTCGACGGCCTCCTGAATCGTCGGGTAGTCGGAGGGAACCCGTCGCACGCCGTCGCTCGGTGCGTCGGTGGTTGCGGGACTGTCGGTCGTGTCCGGCGCATCAGTGGCTGTCGGAGCCTCTGTGGCCCCGGGGGCGTCCGTGCCCGACGAGCCTGAGGAGCCGTCGTCGCTCCCGCACGCTGCGAGGAGCAGTGCAGCGCCGATCAGTGCCGCCGAGAGGCGCCGGGACCTTGTCGAGCCAAGTCGATTCATGGATGGTGTCTCCTGGGATTTGTGCATCTATGTGAGTGCGATCAGCCCGTCACGACGACGGTGCCGATCATGCCGAAATCGGCGGTGCCGTGAAGTGTGCAGTAGTACGGATACTCACCGGGGGTCGTGAACGCGTGCGAGTACACGTCGCCGGGGCGGAACTCCTCGATGTCGACGCCCCAGCCGGCGCGTTCGTCGACGGGAACGATGTTGTGATCGTTGCGGCCACCGTTTTCCCAGACCACAGTCGTGCCGGCCACGATCTCGATCTCTTCGTCACGGAAGTTGTTGTCGAGCGCCAACACGTCGAGCTCTTCGCCATTCGGAGCGACCGAGGTGACAACATCATCGTCGACGGACTGATCGGCGGCAGTCTCGTCGCTCGACGGCGCATTCGAGGCGTCGGCAACCGAGTCGGCGTTGTTGTCGTCGCCGCACGAC
>Ga0307378_10007523_pt1 | contig 14657 bp, 8 predicted proteins | sample UN1MG_FD_202238 | JGI IMG/M metagenome (GOLD analysis project Ga0307378, IMG submission 202238) | Soil microbial communities from Risofladan, Vaasa, Finland - UN-1 | ecosystem: Environmental > Terrestrial > Soil > Coastal area > Acid sulfate soil | place: Finland: Risofladan, Vaasa | collected...
TGGGGGGGACTCGGTGCCCGCCAACCCAGGGTAGCTTCGCAACCCCGGGCTGTGTTGTGAAACCGCTTCGCGGTTAGGGGGAACGAAAATGGCCCACGCTTCCCGCGGATTCATGGCCGTGCTTTCCGTACGTTCTTAGCAGCCCACACGCCGTGTGCCGCAACCGGCGGACGGCACACGGCGTGTGCCTGCTACGGAAGTCGGAAAGCCATTTTTCGGCCGCTCCCAACCTGCCTTCCGGCGTTTGCCAAATGCGATGGACTGCCGTCGGAGCCGGAGGGGCGAGAATTCCCGGCAGATGCTTGACACGGCGGGAAGGCGCCACCTATGATAGGCCATCGGAGAGCCCAGCGGGGAACTGGGCCCGAGTCCTTGGGCGAATCGCAGTCTTTGGAGGTAGGGACGATGCACGTCGAAAAACATAATCAGAAACCGTCGAGCTCGCGACGCACGTTTCTCAAATCGGCCGGTGTGTTGGCCACGGGCCTGTCTTTGGCAAAGCCGGCGCACGCCAGGGCCGTGAAGGAGACGCTGGCGCAGGACGGCGGGGCCAAGGCCGTGACCTACGCCAACGCCAGTCAAGCTTGGCACTGGCCGCTGTACGGGGACGCGGAGAAGGCGGCCATGGAGGAGATGGTGGCCCACCCCGGTTACGGCCCGATTGCCTTGTTCGAGAAGGATTGGAAGGAGTACACCGGGTCGCCGTACGTCAAGTCGCACTGCAACGGCACCAGCGCGCTGACGTCGATGTTCTTCGCCCTGGACCTTCCGCCGGGCAGCGAGATCATGGTGCCCAGCTACACGTTCTTTGCCACGATCGTGCCGATGCGCCTTTTCGGCCTGGTGCCCGTCTTCGTCGACGTCAACCCGCGGACGCTCAACTTCGATCTCGAAGACGCCAAGAAGCGGCTGACGAAGAACACCAAGGCGGTGCTCCCGGTCCACTGGATCGGGCTTCCCTGCGAGATGGATCGCATCTGCGATTGGGCCAGCGAGAAGGGGCTCATCGTGCTGGAGGACGCCGCGCACGCACACGGCGCGGAACTGAAGGGCAAGAAGATGGGCACGTGGGGCCGGATGGGAATCTTCAGCTACCAGGCCTCCAAGCCGCTCCCGGCCATCGAAGGCGGCATGGGAATGTACCAGGAAGCGGCCGACTACGAGCGGGCAACCACCTTCGGCCACTACTCCTTGCCGAACAGCTTCCCGGATGACAGCGAGTACCGCAAGTACAACGGCACGGGCCTGGGGGTGAAGTTCCGCATGCACCCGATGGCCGCGGCCCTGGCCCGGTGCCAGCTTCGAGGGCTCGACGAGCGCACGGCCAAAGGCGTCGCGCAGGTCCGCAGCCTCAACGATCGCATCCTGCAATTGCCGGGGCTTTATGAGCAGACCTACGGCCGGGCGGACATGAAGCGGCTCCACTACTCCTGGAACATGCTGTTCATCGACGAGAAGGAAGCCGGCATGTCCCGCGCCGCCGCCGTGAAGGCCCTCCAGGCCGAAGGCGTCAGCACCAGCGAGTCCAGCTACCGGTTGCAGCACAAGTGCGATCTGTACAAGGAGGCGAAGTGGTGGCATCACCTGCCGGTCCTTCCCGAGCTCCCCGGTTCGGAGCAGGCCAACGCCACGGCGATGCCGCTGCCCTACTTCACCTCGGAGCATCCCGAGCTGGTGGACCAGTACGTGAAGGCGTTTGAGAAGGTCTGGGCACAGCGGGAAAAGCTCGGAAAAGCGTGATCGCCCGGATGGCGAACCCGCCGGGGTACGTTGCGTGACGGCGGTCCTGTTTCCCCCGCAACCATCAACGCCAACGGCGTTGTGTCGCCTGCAAGCGTCAAGCTGCGATCAATAGAGTGTAGGTGCGTGAAACGCGCCAATTAGAGTCTAGCACCGCTTGGATTGTTTCCGTTGGTTCGTTGCACGCGTCCTGCAGACCGGTTCGACGATTGAGAAGACTCCCGTGATGAGATGCTCAGCTCCAGGTAGTGTCGCCTTCGTGCTCCTGTTGCTTGCCGTCGTCTGCGGCACCGTCACCGCGGACGCAGCCGAAGCGTGCTGCCAGGCCGGCGGGCCCACGAACGTGCTGGCCTGCCGGCTGGCAAATTATGGCAAGTTCCAGGACGCGGCGTGGGACCATCTGCCGTCGATCGGCTTCCAGCACGTGTTCATGAACGTGATGCCGCCCGGGGAGATCGAAGCCACCGAGAGGCGGCTTAAGGAGCATGGATTGAAGATCGCCGTGATCCGGGGCGACACCGACCTGGGGCGCGAGACCTGCGTCGACGAGCTGGCCGTCCAGTTGGCGACGTGCGAGAAGCTGGGGGTCCACTACATCTTCCTCTCGCCCAAGCACAACGGCGTGAGCAAAGAGGTCGCCTACGAGCGCTTGCGGCGCGCCGGCGACGTCGCCAAGAAGCACGGCGTGACCATCGCCCTGGAGACCCACCCGGACCTGGGCACCAACGGCGACGTCCACGTCGAAACGATGAAGCGAATCAACCACCCGAACGTCCGCGTCAATTTCGACACGGGCAACATTACCTTCTACAACCACAACGCGGACGCCGCCGCGGAGCTGGCCAAGTGCATCGACTACGTGGCCACGGTCGAGTTCAAGGACCACAACGGCCAGTTCGAGACGTGGAGCTTCCCCACGGTCGGGACGGGCGTCGTGGACTTCCCCGCGGTGATGAAGATCCTCACGGATCATCGTTACGCCGGACCGATCACCATGGAGGTGGAAGGGATCCACGGCGTCGAGATGAGCGAGGCCCAGAGAAAGGAGTACGTCAAGGAGTCGGCGGAGTACGTCAGATCGCTCGGCAAGTTCGACTGAGGAGCCATCGCGGGAGAGGTTGACCGATTGCGTGCTCGGGGTGCAGACGCCCCCTCTGCGTTTTGCCGTGCGGGCGCCCGCGCCTGCACCGCAAGAGGATTGCACGAGTCGTTCCGTTACGGCTCTCGACGGCGCCGCCGGATCTGATTTTCTGCGCCACGATCCGGGATCGGCGAGCGAACGGGTCCGGAGCGAGGGATAGCGGTCCGTGGAACTGGCAGTGCCCGCACGCGACGGAGAAACCAGGGTTCCCCAAGGGAGGAGTGTTTCCGATGGCGCTTTTCGCACAAGCCCAGGCCCATGCCCAGGTGCAGCTTCCGGACTACATCATGCTGGTCGGCTATTTCGTGCTGATGCTGGGCATCGGCGCGTACTTCTACCGCTACATGCAGGGGATGAAGGACTACTTCAGCGGCGGCAACACGATCCCCTGGTGGCTCAGCGGCGCTTCGTTCTTCATGAGCAGCTTCAGCGTGTTCGCCTTCGTCTCCTACTCGGCCCTGGCGTTCAGGTACGGCTGGGTGGCGGTCACGATCTACTGGGTTACGATACCGGCAACCATCTTCAGCGTGGTGTTGTTCGCCAAGAAGTGGCGTCGGGCCCGGATCGACAGCCCCGTAGAGTATCTCGAAACCCGGTACAGTTTCGGGCTGCGGCAACTCTTCGCGTGGCAGGGCGTGCCCGTCATCCTCGTCGACGACGCCCTCAAGCTGATCGCCATCGGGACCTTCATCGCCGTCAGCATGAATCTGCCCGAAGTCCCGTCGTTCACGCTTTTCGGGCTGGAAGTGCCGCTGGAAGACATGGGGCTCCACACGCCCATCCGATACACCATGGCGATCGCCGCGGTGATCATGCTGCTATACACCTTGATGGGTGGACTCTGGGCCGTGGCCGTGACCGACTTCATTCAGTTCGTCGTGATGGCCGTCGGCATCGTGGTCCTCCTTCCGCTGTCGATTCAGCGGGCCGGCGGCATGAGCGCCTTTATCGAGAACACGCCCAAGCGGTTCTGCCATTTCGTCAACGCCGAGTACAACTGGATCTACGTCGCCTTGCTGGCGCTCCTCTACTGCCTGGCGTGGAGCAGCGTCAAATGGCCGCTGATCCAGCGGTACTACTGTGTCCGCGACGAGAAGGAGGCCCAGAAGGTAGGCTGGTTCGTCGTGTTTTTGAACGTCATTGGCCCCCCCTTGATGTTTCTCCCCGCCATTGCGGCCCAGCAGTTCATGGGCGACGTTCCCGACGAGGAGGTCTACCCCCGCTTGTGCATCATGCTCCTTCCGGCGGGTATGTTGGGACTGGTCATCGCCGCCATGTTTTCGGCCACGATGTCGATGCTCTCCAGCGACTACAACGCCTGCGCCGGCGTGCTGACCAACGACGTGTACCGGCGCGTGATTCACAAGAATGCCTCCCAAAAGGAACTGGTGCTCGTGGGCCGGCTGATGACCTTGCTGATCGGCGTGTGTGCACTGGCGATCGCGTTCGCGTTCGGCGGGACCTCGGGTGAAAATCTGTTCCGGTACATGGTGACGCTGTTCAGCATCGCCACCGCGCCGGTTGCCGTCCCTATGCTGCTGGGTCTCCTCTCCAGGAGGGTCACCAACCTCGGCGCGATCGTCGGCTTCCTGTGTGGCCTGGCCGTCGGTGTGGGCCTGTTCATCTGCTTCTACGGCCTCTCGGGGATCGGTCCCCTTTGGCCGGAGGGGAAGCAGACGACCTTGCTTGCCGGCCTGGTCTGGAGCCCGGACAAGGACGAACTCATCTTCGGCGCCACGCCCTTGAAGATGGAGGTCATCCTTTTCACGTGCAATACCCTGGTGACCCTGATCGCGTGCGTTGTCGTGAGTCTGTTGAAGCCGATGGACGCCGAGGCGCGAGAGCGAGTGGACGCGTTCCACCAGCGGCTGCTCACCCCGATCGGCGAGTTGCCGGAGGACCGGCCCGAAGCGACCGGCGGCCTGGCCATCCTTTCGCCGTTCCGCGTCGTCGGCATTTCCGTCCTGCTGATCGGCCTGATGATGCTGGCCATCCTCTGGTGGGTGTGGCAGACGGGTGACATGTTGGCTTTCTACATGGACGTCTTCCTCGGCGGGATCCTCGTGGTGATAGGCGTGCTGATGGCCCGACAGAGCGGCCCCGCAGAGCCCAAGCCGACGAGCGCCGAGTCCGCCGCTTGATCGACACGAACGAATTCCGCATCGTCGCAGAACCAGATCATCGCCCCGTTGACGGAGCTTCCCTTCTTCCAGCCTAACGGAGTAATCGGAGATGGCAGATACCCTGGCGATTCACGGCGGAACGCCGGTCCGCACCGCGCCGTTCCCTTCCTGGCCGATCTTCGGCGACGAAGAGGAGCGCCGACTGCTCGCCGCCCTCAAGAGCGGCAAATGGGGCAAAATCGACGGAAGCGAGGTCAAGCAGTTCGAGAAGCGGTTCGCCGAGTACCACGGGGCCAAGCACGGCGTCGCCGTGGTCAACGGCACCACCGGCCTGCGGCTGGCGCTGTTGGCCACGGGCATCGAAGCCGGCGATGAAGTGATCGTGCCGCCGTTCACCTTCCTCGCCACGGCCTCGACCGTCATCGAGGTGAACGCCACCCCGGTCTTCGCCGACCTCCAGTTGGACACGTTCAACATCGACCCGGCCGCGATCGAAGCGGCGATCACGCCTCGCACCCGGGTGATCGTTCCGGTCCATCTCGGCGGGCTGCCTTGCGACATGGACGCGATCCTCGACGTCGCCCGGCGCCACAGCCTCATGGTGCTCGAAGACTGCGCCCATGCCCACGGGGCCGCGTACAAGGGGCGGCGCGTCGGCTCGTTCGGCAACATGGCCATGTTCTCCTTCCAGGGGAGCAAGAACCTCAACAGCGGCGAGGGCGGCATCGTGCTCACCAGCGACGACGAGCTGGCCGCCCGGCTGTGGTCGCTGCACAACTGCGGGCGCCGGCCGGGCCGGGCGTGGTACGAGCACTTCGTTCTCGGCGGAAACAACCGCCTGAGCGAATTCCAGGGCGCGATCCTCCACGCCCAGTGGGAGCGCTTCGAAGAGCAGGCGCAACGCCGCGAAGAAAACGGGCTCTATCTGGACGAGCGTCTGTCGTCGATCCCGGGCATCCATCCGCAGGCCCGCACGGCCGACTGCACCCGGCACGCCTACCACCTGTTCCCGTTCCGGATCGATCCGGCCGAGCTCGGCGCCTCGCGCGAGGCGTTCCTCGAAGCGCTCAACGGCGAGGGCATCCCCGCCGCAGCCGCCTATCCCGTGCCGCTCTACCGGCAGCCGGTGTTCGAGCAGCTCCTGTTCGGGCCGTACACCGGCTATCGCAACGCGCGGCCCGACTTGGACTACAAGCAAACCTCCTGCCCGAACTGCGAGACGATCTCCTTCACCCAGGGCGTCTGGCTGGAGCATCGTCTCCTGCTCGGCACGCGACAGGACATGGACGACGTCGCCGACGCGATCCGGAAGGTTTACGACAACCGAGACCGGCTCGCCGCGTCCTGAGCGTGGGCGTGCCGCCGGTCGGAAGCGTCGCACCGCGTAGACACGCGCCCTTGTTTTGGCGGGGTCTGCGGCCGTTGCGACGCCCGTTGCGGCATGGTCTGCCGTCGTCTCCACGGTTGGGGCACGTCGACGCACGGTTGTGTGGTCGGCCCACGCAAGACCGGAGAAGAGAGATGCCTTTCAACTTGCAGGACGGAATCGCCGATTCGACCCCGATGCCCGGCCGCTTCTGCGTTTCCATCGCGGCCGTGGTGCTTGCGGCGGGCTTGTGCGGAGGGGCAGAGGGAGTGGCAAAGCGGCCGGACGTCATGCCGCTGCCCCAGGAGTACCGGGTAGACGGTCCTCCCCTCACGCTGGCTGAGCCCGCGGGCATCCGGGTGGCGATCGGCGTGGACGAGCGCGCCACCGACAAGGAATCGCTGGGCGCGGACTGGATTGCCAAGGAAGTCAAGGCGCTGACCGGCCTGAGCCCTCCCGTCGTGCGCCACCCGACGAACGCCGGGGGCGCGGGCGCCCGGATTCTGCTCGGGGTGTACGCCGGCGGTCGCCCCCTCGACAAGGCCATCGAGGCGCAGCTTGAAGGCAGGGACGTCGAAGTGCTGTCAGACCCTCTGAAGACCGAGCAAGCTTACGTGCTCGTTGTGCAGGACAACCTCGTGCTGATCATGGGGAGATCGGACCAGGGCACGTTGTACGGCGCGATGACGCTCCTGCAATTGTTGCAGAAAGACGGGGATGCGCTCCGCATGCCGCGAGTGCAGATCCGCGATTGGCCGAGTTTCCGGTACCGCGTGGCCGAAAACTGGACCTACGCCGAAGGACGCGAGCGAGGGGGCGCCGGCTGGTGCTACGACTGGGGGGACGGGCGCGAGCGCTACGAAGAACGCGTGGAGAAAGTGTTCGATCGCTGCCTCCGCTACAAGATCAACGCGATCATGTTTCACGGCGATTTCTACGGGCCCCTGGAACGCATGTGGGACTGGCGCGATCTGGCGTTCGCGAAGAGGCTCTCCCAGTCGGCACGCCGGCGCGGCATCAAGCTCATTTTCGGCGGCATGGGGGTCGGTGGAGAAAACCGTCGAACCTACCCGGACGGCCAGGTCTACCCGTGCGTCGGCTACCCCGACAATCCTCCGACGCGAACCCGCGGCACGTGCCGCGGAAACGACTCGCTCAACGCGATGAAGAGGGACTACGTCCAAGCGTTCGTCGAGCATCTCGAGCCGGGAGGGCTCTACGTTCACTTCGAGGATCTCGACAACTATGAGGATACGGCGGCATGCTGGAAGCTGCGGTGCGACGCGTGTCGAAAACGCTGGCCCAACGACGATCTCAACGCCGTCGATGGGGGAGCCGCCGGTTTCGCCCACGGCTACGATCAATTCTGTGAGGCCGTCTTCCGCGTCAAGAACGAAGCAACCGGCTACGACGCCTCTCGGGATACGCTCGTCATCCTGGTCTCGCCGGGCTACACGGCCGCCGGCGAGTCCGACGCCGATTGGGACGCGCAGGTAGCCTATTGGACGAAGGTGAGTCAACTGCTGAAATACAAGGAGAACGTCAACCTCTGCATCCGGGAACAGTTCCTCCGGCGCGACGACAACCAGAGGCGGGTCGCCCAAATGGCAAGGGCCCTGCGGGAACGAGGCAACGGCCACGGCTTGTTCATTTTCAGCCTCTCCTTTGCCTCGCTGTATGCCCAGGGGCCCCTGTTTCAGGCGTATCCGGCAACGATGAACGAGATCAACGACGGCGCGGAAACGGTCTACTTCTTCTGTGGCCGGATCTTTCAGGAGCCGCAGATACTCTTGAACGCGGATTGGATGTGGAACGGCTCGCCGCGCGCCGGCCTGGAACTCCCGCCCACGGCCTCCGCCTTCTCGGAGACCTTCAGGGCCTATCGGAACGGGAAGCTGAAGCCCGGCGCGATCCATGAGCCGGGCGGATACCTGGAGAAAGCCTGCATCAGGCTCTACGGAGAAGAGGCCGGCAGGCAGATGAAACGGCTCTACGAACTGGAAGGGCAACCCGTCTGCTACGGCCGGAGAGTCCTCCACAAGCGTGACGACCCGGATCATGACTGGCGAGTCCATCGGGAGGCGACCCGAAAGGCGATCGATTGCGTCGCCGCCGCGTTGAGCGCGAACGACCTCAGGCAGGAGAACCGATGGATTCTGGAGCGATTCCTCGAAGCGCTCCAGCTCGGCGAACGTTTCTCCACGATTCGCGTGGATTTTCAGGAGCTCAGAGCCATGGCGGAGGATAATTCCGTTTCGGCACAGGCGCTCGACGACCGGTGTGCCCGGATCGAGGCGGGAATCAAGGCCATGGAAGACTACATCAACGATCGTTTTCCCTCCCGCTGGGTGACACCGAACGGAGGGGATTTCGCGTATTGGCATTCCGCGCTGATGGAGACGCGCGATGCCGTGAAGACTTGGCGCGCGGAGAGACGCCCGGCCGGAAAATGAGCGACCATCGGCCGTAGACGGTCAGGCGGTGGACGTCGCGATGGTCGTGCCGGTTGCCGAGCCGCCGGACCGGGCCGTCCTTGGGAGACGCCGCTATGGGTGCGGAGGTGCACAGACCCCACTCTACCACGTCCGGAAGCAGTTCTTCCGCCCATCGTACTCACCTTGAAAGCTCGAAGGAGGTTACCGTGAGAACTCATTGCCTTTCGGTGTTCATGGGGCTCTTCGCGGCCGCAGCCGTGCAGGCGGCGGCCCTCGCCGCCGACTCGGAAAGCAACGCGGCAGCCGACGCGAGGGCGTCCTCGGTCGCGCGGTTTCAACGGGCGGTGGACGCCCTCGGACTGGAAAGCTCGCCCATCCTGGTCGGCTTCGCCACGTCGATGGAGAAGATCCTGCCGCGCGACGTGCCCTTCGAGCTTGCGGTGGCCAAGGACGTCGACGTGCACGTTGCCCGAAACGAGAAGGAGAGCTTCCAGGTGGCCGTGATGCCCCGCAAGGAGGCCCTGAAGAAGGTGAGCGTGACGGTCGGCGATCTCGCGTCCGACTCGGGCGGAGTCTTCCCGGCCGACAACGTCGACTGCGACGTGGTCGGCTACGTCGAGACCAAGCGCCGCCCGCCCTACAAGGTCTCGCACGTCGGGTGGTGGCCCGATCCGATCCTCGACTTCCTCGGGCCGGTCGACGTGGCCCCGGGCGACGCGCAGACGTTCTGGATTCGCCTCCGCGCCGCCAAGGACCAGGCGCCGGGCGTGTACCGCGGCACGATCCGCGTGTCGGCCGAAGGCGTCGAGCCGCTCTCGTTCGGGCTCTCGGTGCGCGTCCACGCGTTCACGCTCCCCGACCACACGCCGCTCCCCACGGCGATCACCTTCTTCGAGCGCACAGCGCAGATGGGCGGCGAGGCAAACTGGCCCGAGATGAAACTCCAGTACGCCGACTTCCTGGCCGACTACTACATCGACTACGACAGCCTCTACCGCGGCGGAAGCCCGGACTATGAAATCGTCCGGCGGCTCCACGATCAGGGCCGCCTCGTCGCCTTCAACCTGGGCAACGTGTTCAACGCCGGCACCAAGGCGGAAGGCTTCGAGCAGGCGATCGCCCAGACCGTCGAGCGGATCCGACCCGCGTACGAGGAGGCCAAACAGCTCGGCCTTCTCGACCACGCCTACATCTACGGGTTCGACGAGCGCCCGAAGGAGCAGTTCGGGCTGTTGGAGCAAAGCGCCCAAGCGCTCCGCAAGGCGTTCCCCGAGGTGCTGCTGATGACCACCAGCTACGACCACAGCTTCGGGCTGGAGTCGGAGGTGAAGACGATGGACGCCTGGTGCCCGCTCACGCCCCGGTTCGATCCGCAGAAGGCCGCCCGGGCCCGAGCCCAAGGCAAGAAAGTCTGGTGGTACATCTGCTGCGGCCCCCGCAATCCGCACGCCAACTGGTTCGTCGAATACGCCGCCATCGAAGCCCGGCTGTTGATGGGCGCGATGACCGCCAAGTATCGCCCCGACGGCTTCCTTTACTACTCGCTCAGCATCTGGAACGACAACCGGCCGATCCAAAGCGGCCCGTTCACCGACTGGAACCCGGTGAGCTGGACCACCTACCACGGCGACGGCTCGCTCCTCTGCTCGGGCCCCGGCGGCAAGCCCGTGCCGACCATCCGCCTGGAAAACTACCGCGACGGCCAGGAGGACTACGCCTACGCCGTGATCCTCGAAGCGATCGTCCGCCGGGTCGAGGCGAAAGGCGGATCGCTCTCGGCAGAACAGCAGCAATGGCTACGCGAAGCCAAGGCCGCGCTCGCCGTGCCCGAGAGCCTTGTCGAGACGATGTCCCAATACTCCCACGACCCCCAGGCCCTCTACGCCTACCGCAACCGCCTGGCCGACCTGATCGACCGCTCCGGCATGCCGGACGCGGACCCCTGGGGGAAGGATTTCGGGGTGCGTGGATTCGCGACGCGCTGATGATGGGGACGAGCGATTCGTCGCATCGCCGCGACTGCTCGACGAGAACATCACGCGACGCCCGGCACGCCGAGGCGCACGAGCAGCTCGCGTAGCTCCGTGCGCTCGTCGTCGTCGAGCGATCGCGGCGGCAATCGGCTGGGTCCGCCGGGACGGCCGCAGAGTTCGAGGGCCGCCTTGACCACGGGGCTTTCCGAGCCCGTGCGCTTCCACAGCTTCGCGCGGAAGTCGAGCCACGGCCAGTTCACCGCCGTGATCTTGCGCTGGGCGGCCGGGTAGTCGCCGGCCTCGAGCAGGTCCCAAACCGCCAGGTCGTGCTCCGGCCAGATCGTCGCCAGGTGCGTGACGTAGCCGGTCCCGCCCAACAGATGATTCATCACCGCCATGCCCTGGTTGTCGACCACCGCCATCCGGTCCGCGAAGCGAGCCACGCCGCGTAGGTAGGCTCCGCTCTGGGGCTGGGACCACTTGAGGCTGACGCACCGCGGCAGCTCGGCCAGCCGGGCGACCTGGTCCGGCGACATGTTGTAGCCTTCCCAGTACGTGTTGTAGATCATGATCGCGACCGAGCGGGTCGCGTCGTGAACCGCCCGGAACAGACGCAGGCAATCGTCGTCGCTCGACGCGTAGTAGTACGACGGGCTCAACTGAACGCCGTACGCCCCGATCTCTTCCGCCCAGCGGGCCATCTCGATGCACACTTGCGGATTGTCGTCCTGGGCGCCGACCAATACGGGCGTCCCCCCGGCGGCGTCGCAGATCGTCTTGGCCACTTCCTTGCGCTCGTCGACCGTGAGCATCGGAAAGTCGCCGCCCGCCCCCACGGCCAACAGCACCCCGCGGCCTCGCCCGAAGCCCCGCTCGACGACGTAAGCCACGTTTTCGCCAATGGCCGCGTGATCCACGGACAGATCCGCTTTGAGGTTCGTGATCACCGGGATCATCGGCCCACGCAGTGTCTGTTTTGCCTCGTCGATGTTCATCCTCGCTCCTGATGCTGACAAGTTCGCAAGTAGGCCCAGTGATCCGCCAGGCAAGGGGAACGCACCGCACTTGCAGAGAGAGTATAGTCGAACGGCCGGGGCGACGGTAGGCACCAGGTTCCGGCCCCCAGCCAGAGATCCGAACGAGTCCCCGAGCCTGTCGTCGATCTCGATGGGTCGTGATCCGGCCGCAGAGCGACGCCCGAAGGTTGACTTCGCGTCGGGTGGCATCCATGCTATGCGTGTCACCGGCGAGAGGCTCGCCGGTGCGAGGCATGGCTTGGCGCAAAGCTTGGGAGTCGCATCATGTTGTCATTGGTTCATGTTCGAAGGTCGTTGATCGTTCTGCTTCCGGGCGTGTTGGCGTGGACGGTGCCGGCGCCCGCGGCCGAAGCGGAGCGGCCGGCTCCGAGTGAGGTCGTTTCCATCGAGAACGGCCTCCTGCGCGTCGCGCTCGACCGGGCCGACGGAACGCTCCGCGAGCTTCTCGATCTGGCGGCGAACGAGAACCAGGTGGCCGACGCTCAGGACCTTGGCGGGCTCTGGGAGTTGGACGTGGTCGTCGAGGGCCAGCCGGCCCTCTTGACCCCCGCGCTGTCGAAGTCGTTCCGGTGCGAGGTGCTCGCGCCGGGCCACTCGTTGCGGGCGACCTGGGAGGGCTTCACGCTCCCCGGCGCTTCGGAATGCAAAGTCGAGGCCACGGTCGAGCTGGAGGACGCGACGCCCACGAGCCGGTGGGAGATCTCCGTGGAACGGCCCGCCGGGCTCGGCTTGCGCCGGGTCCACTTCCCTCGCGTGTTCGGGCTGGTGCGGCAGGAGGACGAGCGGCTCGCCCTGCCCGTGTGGCTGGGACAGCAGGCCCGGGACCCGCGACGATTGCTCTGCGGCGAGAAGGGCCGGGCGCGACGGCTTGACTATCCGAGCATATTGTCGGTGCAATGTGTGGCGTATTACCGGATGGGCGGAAGCGGGCTTTACGCCGCCTGCGACGACACGGCTGCCATGCGCAAAACGTTCGCCTTCTGGGGAACCAAGACCGGAGACGTCCATTTCGAGACCATTCACCATTCCGAGCTGCAACCGGGGAGCGCGAGCCGGTACACCCTTCCGTATCACGTCTTGCTGGGCACCTTCCGCGGCGACTGGATCACGGCGGCCGAGCGCTATCGCGCCTGGGCGACGAGGCAGCCCTGGGCCCACGAGAGCCGGCTGCGACAGGGCCAGGTGCCCGACTGGGTCCTGGAGACCGGCATGTGGGTCTGGAACCGAGGGCGCTCGCCGGGCGTGCTCCCGCCGGCCGCCGCGCTTCAGGAGCGGCTCGGCCTGCCGGTCCGCGTGTTCTGGCACTGGTGGCACGGCTGCCCCTACGACATCGGGTTCCCCGAGTACCTTCCCCCGCGAGAAGGGACCGAGCCGTTCAAGCAGGCCGTCGCACGCGCCCACGACGAAGGGCTGCGCATGCTCGTCTACATGAACCAGCGGGCATGGGGCATGAGCACCCAAAGCTGGAAGGAGGAAGGGGCCGAGCGATTCGCCGTCAAGGAGGAAGACGGCAAGGTGCGTCCCGAGGTCTACAACATCTTCACGCGACAGGCTCTCGCCTCCATGTGCCTGGCAACGCCCTTCTGGCGGAACAAGTACGCCGGGCTCGCGGAGCAGGCGTTCGAGGACCTGGGCGTCGACGGAATCTACATGGACCAGGCGTGCAGCCACCGCTCCTGTTACGACCCCAACCACGGGCATCCCCTGGGCGGCGGCAATTCCTGGATGGAAGGCTTCCGCCAGCTTGAGGGCGACGTGCGCAGCCGGTGCGACGCCGATCGCCGCGTCGTCCTGGCCGGCGAGGGATGCGGCGAGGCCTGGCTTCGCCACCTGGACCTCATGCTGACCCTCCAGGTGAGCAAGGAACGATACTCCTCGCCGAGCGACCCCTGGGAAGTGATCCCTTTCTTTCAAGCCGTCTATCATCCGTACGCCGTGACGTACGGGAGCTACTCCTCGCTGACCATGCCGCCTTACGACGAGCTTTGGCCGGCCGAGTTCGCGCCCGAGGAACCCTTGGCCCTGTTGGACCGGAAGTACTCGCGGCAGTTCTATTTGGAGCAGGCCCGGGCGTTCGTCTGGGGGCAGCAGCCGACGCTGGCCAACTTTCTGCCGTCGCTCTTGGACGAGCGACCCGAGGAGATCGAGTACGTGATGCGGCTCGCCCGAGTGCGGAGCCGGGCGACCAAGTACCTGCTTCGCGGGGAGTTCCTTCGTCCTCCCGAGCTCAACTCGCCGGAGGTCACGTCCGACTTCTCGCGGTTGTCGATCTATGCGGGACAGAAGAGCCGCCTGACTGCGAGCGAGAAGCGACACCCGCTGGCAATCGCCGGCGCCTGGCGCGCCCCCGATGGGGACGTGGCGATCGCGCTCGTGAGCATCGCCGACGAGCCGCTTCCCTTGCGCTTCACGCTCGATCCGCAGTACTATCGCCTGCCGAAGCAGGCGCGAACGTACCGGATCGACGAGCAGGGCCGGCAGCCCGTCGAGCTGGTCCGGGGCGACGATCATTCGCTGAGCCTCGAGCTGCCGGCGCGTGAGGTGTGCGTGCTCGAGTTCTCCGGCGATTAGGGATCGGCCGAAGAACAGCTTCCGCATTTTCGGAGTAGCAGGCACACGCCGTGTGCCGTAGCCAGCGGACGGCACACGGCGTGTGGGCTGCTAAGAATTTGTTCGTATTTGGGGGACGTTTTTGTTCTGTCGAAGCGCGAGGGCTTGCTGGGCAGGGATGGTCATCCCCAACTTCTCGCGGAGCCATTGCGTAACGTGGTCGACGCGGACCGTGGCCAGGGCTTTGTTGATCACCGCCGGGGTCTTCTCCAGCAGCGTGGCCCCGATGTTC
>Ga0307378_10007524_pt1 | contig 14652 bp, 12 predicted proteins | sample UN1MG_FD_202238 | JGI IMG/M metagenome (GOLD analysis project Ga0307378, IMG submission 202238) | Soil microbial communities from Risofladan, Vaasa, Finland - UN-1 | ecosystem: Environmental > Terrestrial > Soil > Coastal area > Acid sulfate soil | place: Finland: Risofladan, Vaasa | collected...
ATTCGGATTTGTAAATTATTTTTATGCTATAATATACACGACTGGGGTGCTGCTGTGAAAACTAATTGGAAGGTAGCGCCGGAACCGACCGGAACAAAAATTATCTTTACTGCTAAACGAGGAAGATACCTTAAGCTCCTTACAGAAAGGGGACCGTTGCTAAAAGATACCCTTATGGAAGTAGATTTTGCCGCAGTTGACTAACGCTAAATACAGGCCGCAGGAATTACCCGGCCAGTTTTGTCTGTATTACTGATGCAGGATATGTAGGGTGGGGCGAAAAGCCCCACCCTACATATTACTTTCTACGTATTACTTTCTACGTATTACTTTCTGATTCTATCTGGCCCCGTACTTGACAATGTTACATTAGCCAGATCACCTTTGACGATGATCACCTTTGACGATACTGAATTGCCTTGAAAATAATTGTATTTATCTCTCTGATTATGGGAAATACTAATCATGAGAGTATACATAGGTCCATCGGGCCATCGGGGGCCGGAGCCATCGGCTTTTTAAATTCTTGTTGGTTAAGTTACTGAATACTTTGCAAAAATTCTTTGACCTTGATGCCATTACAGGCAATCAACTCCCATGTATCGTTTCCATGATTTGCTTAAAGCTTTCTACGCTGGCTTCAAGGGCTTCAATAATCTCTCCTGCCAGTACAGACTCCAGGCTTGCGCATGTTAGGTTATTTCGGGCTACCATGCCCCCAGCGAACTGGCACAAAGGGCAATGAAAATGATATGAGGAGGGGGGCGGCCACATAGGGTAAGCCTCTACGGTTATGATGTTTTTTCGTTACTACTCAGGTAGGCACAGAGGGGCAAAGGAGCAAAAGAGCAAAGAAAAAAGTTAAGCAGCAAACAGGCAAGACAACTTTGTGCATATTCTTGGGCGCAGCCGCTGCCTTTGCCCCTCTGAACCTGAGTAGTTACGTTTTTGCAAATCCTCAAAATGAGAACTGCTGGCTAAAAGTGCCAAAATCTGGTAAACTATTTTCGGATAGTAAAACAGATACAGCTTTAAGAAAAGTCAAAAGAGATCAGCCGGATGAAACCACTTATTCCCGATATTTCCGATTCGCAACCATCCATCACTCCCTCTTCCATCCCCCCTTCTTCTATCACCCCCTCTTCCATCACTCCTTCTTCCGGCCAGCTTTCGCGCGGCAGGCTCGCACTGACCATTGTGCTCCTGGTGATTCTGACTAGCATCTGCTTTTCGAATTCCCTCAAAAACTCTCTACTTCAGTGGGATGACCAGTTATATGTTAAGGATAACCCTTATATCCGCTCCTTCTCCTGGTCAAATGTTAAAACCCTTTTCACCCAATCCTACTTCAAAAATTATGCTCCGCTCCATGTCCTTTCCTATCAACTGGACTATCACTTTTGGAAATTCCGGCCTGAAGGCTATAGGCTGGTGAATATCCTGCTTCATATTCTCAACAGCATCCTGATGTTTCTCCTCATCTTCGAGTGGTATCAAACGTATGCGGTTGCTCTAACTGCTGCGGCCATTTTCGCTGTGCACACTATTCACGTGGAATCCGTGGTCTGGATCTCACAGCGAAAAGATGTTCTCTCCACCCTCTTCTTTTTTCTCTCCCTGTATGCGTATAGCCGGTTCCGAAAGAAAATAAACTGGTCATGCTCATGGTCAAAATCCTGGCCCTGGTATGCCTCTTCACTGGGACTGGCAGTCCTGGCTTTACTCACCAAGCCGGTGACCGTAACCCTCCCCCTGGTCCTGGTGCTGTATGAACTGTGCCTGACGAGGAAAAAAGACCAGGTCCGGTGGAAGGAGATTATTCCCTTCTTTCTTCTCTCCGGCCTTCTGGCTGCGGCTACCTATTGGGCGCAGACTGCCGAAGTCATGCATTACGTAGGAGATAGCTTTCTGCTCTCACTACTTTTGACCGTGAAGGTCATAATCCTCTATCTTGGAAAACTGATCCTTCCGATCGGCCTGTCCAGCCGCTATGTGTTCTCCGTAAGTAAAGTTTCAGACATCTTTACCCCATTCTTTTTTCTGTGTGCAGCTCTCCTGCTGCTCTTTCTGGGAGGGCTGGTCTTTCTATGGCTGAAACAAAAAAGGAATCTGGCTTTTCCCGGCTTCTGGTTTCTGATCACCCTCCTGCCTGTGGCCAACATTATTCCCACCAGCACTCAGATGGCTGACCGGTATATGTACCTCCCCTCTCTGGGCTATGGCCTGGCTGTCGGGCTTCTCGCCCTTGCCTTCATCAGGTGGGCACAATCAAGGGCACTATCGCGGGCACAATCGAGGACACAATCGACAGCTCAATCGGGGGCTCAATTAGGGGCTCAATCGAGACGGAAGGGAATACTGCTTCAGGCTGTCTGCATCCTCCTGGTGGGGGGAGTAGTTGTGCTCTACGGATCTCTGACCTTGGCCAGAAACCGCGTCTGGCGCGATGATCGCTCCCTGTGGGAGGACGCCCTGGCACAAGACCACAATAACTACTGGGCTGCCACCTTTCTGGCCAACACCTATATGGTTGAGGCACAAAAAACTCAGGACCCTCAAGCCAGAGGCGAGAGTCTGCAACGGGGCAAAGAACTCTTTCAGCAAGCGGCCCGGCAATCGCCTCAGTTTGCCCCTGCCCTGCTTGGCATGGGCAGTGCTCTGCTTGATGAGGGAAATCCCCAGGAGGCCATTGCCTATTTGTGTCAGGCACGGACGTGGAGCAAAGAGCTGCAACAGTCCCTTCGGATCGAACACAATCTTGGGGTCGCTTATGCGCAGGTCCATCAGTTCAAGGCTGCGGAAGAAACATTCTCTTCCATCATCAAGCAGGACCCGACATTTATCCCAGCCTATTTTTCTCTGGGCAAGCTTTGCCTTTGCTATGGCACAACCCAAGGGTATCAGATGGCGGCAAAGCAGTATCGCCGTGCCATAGAACTCTCACCCAAAGACCCTCGCGGCTACTTCTATCTGGCCATAGCAGACGAGCTTATGGGAGACTTCTCCAGCGCCCTTCCCAATTACCAGGAGGCACTCCGGTTGACCGGGGAAGAATCACAGATTAATCCGGCTGATATCCACTTCAGCCTGGCCGGAATCTACTACCGCCTCCAGGATTACCCAAAGGCGATAGAGCACTACCGCGAGGTTCTACGCCTCGCCCCCAATCATCCCCAGGCCGAAGCAGTGCAGTCAATTATCAGCAAACTCAGTGGGCGGCAATAAAGACAGTTATCGATTATCAGTTATCAGTTGCCAGTAACTTATAACCCGTAATCCACAACCCATAACCCGTATCTCGTAACCCGTAAACCCTCAAACCGCCCCCCTTAACCCGCACCTGTCACACCTCCACGACCTTTGGCTCCAGGCTTCCAGGTTGGTTTAACCTGACCATGTAATTTGGCTGGGCCATACATTCGGTGCTATGAATCTTATCAAGGTGCTGATAGTTAATCCGTTTCAATCCGGCAGCATCTATGGAAAGGGGAGAAAATCCGGCGAATATGCCAAGATCAGGTCCTATGGATTCTCCCTGGAAAGGCACGCAATCACAAAAAGTGCTCATATCGTGCGCGAAATTAATATAGGCAACCTTGTCGTTTTGGAATGTGGTCAGCACTGCACTGGCTGCAATGGCTATGGCCTCCCCAAGCTTCTGCCTGCCCACTAGTCTTATAGCTCCTTCGGGGCAAGCTGAGACGCAGTTAAGACAGCGCATGCATTGGGGATGCTCAGCCATGGTAGCCTTATAATTTTCGATTCTGGGCAATCCGAACCAGCAGGCCTCAACGCAGACGCCGCAGCCTATGCAAAGCTCCTCGTTTACTTCAATGTCTATCACCCGATGCTGGGCGAGCTTGGTCTTTTTGGATACACACCCCATCCCCAGATTTTTGATCGCACCGCCATACCCAGCCAATGGATGACCCTTCAGGTGACTGACCACAATCATGGCCTGGGCCTGATGAATAGCGCCAGCTACCTCGACCTCTGCAAGAAGCGGATCAGGAGATGGCACTGAAGATGCGTTTTCACTGTTGAGTCCATCGGCTATGATCAAGGGAGCAAAACCAAAACCATTGGCCACGGCTGTCTCCATATAATCAAAAGCATTGGAGCGCGCTACCGGATAGTACGTGGAGGTATCGGTAAGGAAGGGTTTTCCTCCCCGAACTTTTATCAAATCAATGATCTGTTTGACAAAAAAGGGCCGGACATAATTGGGATTTCCCAGCTCTCCCATATGAAGTTTTACGGCCACCAGATCACCTTTTTCAACTACATCAAAGAGATGAGCAGCCTGGTACAGCTCACGGGCTTTGGTAAGCATGTTTACAAAAGGTTTCCAGGGAGTAAAAAAGACTTTTTCAGTATCCATCACCATATCTCCTTCCGATTTTCCGGTTATGGTTATATTTTATTAACTACTCAGGTTCATAGGGGCAAAGGCACAGAGGCGCAAAGTTGTTTTGCCTATTTGCTCTTCTTTCTTTGTGCATATTCTTGGGCGCAGCCGCGACCTTTGCCCCACTGAGCCTGCCACTGAGCCTGCCTGAGTAGTTACCTATTTTTAAGTATTACCTGCCTGGTAAAACTATATAATATCGGTATTTTATACGCTTATGTCCCCATCGTAATATAAGCAAAAAAAATAGCGGGCATTTCATTGCGCTTCGTACGGAAAGCCCGTAATTTTTTTGTACATGATTAGGCTACATATGAACGATATGAAATCAGTAATACTGAAATTTTTTTCATTCATATTGTAGTTAAATATAAAATTTAAGGAGAACGACTATGTTCCACATGAAAGGAAAATTTCTCTCCATAACTCTGGCAGCGCTCCTTTGCCTTGGAAGTTCTCTACTCCAGGCCAGAGCTGAGACCCCTCAATTCAAGCACGATGACTCTGAGGACCTTCGTGCTGACTCTGAAAACTTCCGAAAGGCACTTCACGAGCTTTTACCCATGTTTAAGACTTGTGTCTCTTGCGGCAGAGAGGACAATGAGGAGCAGATCGCCAAGCTGGAGAAAAAGCTTGATGGGCTCAGCAAGGAAGAGCTTGCCTCCGTCGCTCGGTCATTTGATGTTCCAAGGTTCATATCCCTCGTGGAGAAACTGAAAACTGATACTGCCGCATCAGGAGAAAAGGCTGATACTGCCACATCAAAAGGAGAAAGTGTTGCCCTGGCTCCTCTGAAGTCGCCCCCTGAACCCCCAGGCTATGAAGATATTTGTTCTCCACCGCGAAAATCAGCCAGGGGCTATATAGGTTTCATCTTGGTTGTCGGGGCCTTGGAAGAGGCGGAAAATGCAGCGTTTATTCTTTGCGAAACCGGCGCACCAATCCCTTTCGAGGGAATCGCTACCCCTGCCTGTATAGCCGCTCTTTTTGTAGAATCCGTGGCTATCCTTGGCCGGTCTACTCTATCTGCATTCCTGATCTGTGAAGCCAGTATCGATTCTGCGGAAATTGAAGCTGGATGGAAAAATACGACGAATATACACAATGATTTGGAGACCTATAACGAAAAGATTAATCAGAGACTCGATACCATAGAAGAGAGTATTAATGATATTAACAGCCAGTTGCAGAAGATTCTGGATCTCTTGTATACACCGCAAGTGAAGCAAAGTACTGGGGATTGTCCCTAAGAATTAATTCAAGGGGCATTATGGTCTCGTTCGACAATCTCCTCGCGGCTTCGATTATAGACATGGGCACCAGGCGGCACTGATTTGGTGATCCAGGTATTTCCACCGATGACCGCTCCCCGACCAATGACGGTCTCACCGCCAAGGACCGTTGCATTGGCGTAAATAATAACGTCATCCTCGACATCCGGGTGCCTCTTGACACCACGCCGTGGATTGCCCTCCTGGTCAAACGGAGATAGAGCACCAAGCGTGACCCCCTGATAGATTTTGACGTTCCTGCCAATGGTTGAGGTCTCACCAATAACAACGCCGGTCCCGTGATCGATAAAGAAGCCTGGGGCTATCCTGGCTCCGGGATGAATATCGATACCCGTACGCGAATGAGCCCGCTCGGACATGATGCGCGGGATAATAGGTACATCCAGCCCATACAACTGATGGGCAATACGATACGTTGCAATGGCCTCAACGCACGGATAACTTAAGATGATCTCATCAATGCATTTTGCAGCAGGATCACCTTCATAGGCAGCGCGGATATCTTCAACCAGTACCGTATGGATCTGAGGAAGCGATTCGATGAGGTGAATAAGTGCATGGTCAGCCTTTTCCTCACAATTGCAATTTTTGGGGATACTACAATTATTATTTTTATCCTTAGATTTACTACGTTCAGCCTTAGCCCTATCATCATCATCCGTAGCCCTATCATTTTCACCCATAGCCTTATCCTTTTCACCCGGAGCCTTACCATTTTCACCAGTAACCTTATCATTTCCACCCTTAGCTTTATCATTTACGCAATTTTCCTGGAGGCAGTGGTGATGAAACGCGCCGTTGATGTGCTTGCTCAGTTTAAAGCTGATATGGCGAAGTTTATCATTGAGGAAAAAATTCATCTCCTTATGTAAGATCTTCTCGGTGCTGTGGCATCCTGGGAAAAGCACGGCAAGAAGATCATCCACTACCTCATAGATATCATGACGGCATGCCATATTGAATCCGCCCTCAGTATGTATGCTCAGTATGCTCTGCTCAATCCGGGCGACAACACCGGTAAGTTGGGTGTTCATCCATTCTGATAAATTCATACCTTTCCTTTTTAGCACTCCTCATAAACTAACTTGACAATGTTATACGATCTCTTCAAAAACCCAGGTTGACAGATACCTCTCTCCCGTATCCGGCAAAATGACTACAATGTTTTTTCCCCTGCTTTCCGGACGCTGGGCCACCCGGTAGGCTGCAAGCGCGGCAGCGCCGGATGAGATACCCACCAGAAGCCCTTCTGTTTTTGCCAGCCGCCGGGTCATCTCAGCGGCATCGGGTGAGCTTATCCTGATGATCTCATCGTATATGGCAGTATCCAGCACGCTTGGGACGAACCCTGCGCCGATTCCCTGTATCCTGTGCGTTCCCGGACTTTGGCCTGAAAGCACTGCAGATTCCTCTGGCTCCACAGCTATTACCTTGAGAGCGGGATTTCGTGATTTCAGGACCTGTCCACAACCGGTAATGGTTCCACCTGTACCGATACCGGCCACAAAGATATCGACCTGGCCATCGGTGTCATGCCAGATCTCTTCGGCTGTAGTCCGGCGATGGACCTCAGGATTTTCCGGGTTGTTAAACTGCTGCGGCATAAAGCTGCCCGGTCTTTCACGCTGAATTTCCTCGGCCTTCTCAATAGATCCTCTCATGCCTGAACTGCCGGGAGTCAGCACCAGTTCGGCGCCAAGCGCCTTAAGAAGCTTCCTGCGCTCGATACTCATGGTATCGGGCATGGTCAGAATAAGATGGTAGCCGCGGGCTGCCGCTATAAAAGCAAGCCCTATGCCGGTATTTCCACTTGTCGGCTCAATGATCACCCCTCCCTGCTTAAGCTGCCCGCTCTTTTCAGCGGCATCAATCATGGCCACAGCGACCCTGTCCTTGACACTCGAAAGAGGATTGAACTGCTCGAGCTTGCCAATAATAGTGGCACCGGTCTCAGACGATAATGACCGGATTTTCAAAAGCGGCGTATTCCCTGCCAGGTCAGCGAGTTGCTCAGCTATTTTCAATTGGTTCCCTCCCTTTTTCTATCCTTCAAATAGCGTTACTAAGCAGATAGGCACAGAGGGGCAAAGGCACACAGACACAAAGTTATTTTGCCTATTTGCTCTTCTTTCTTTGTGCCTCTGCGCCTCTGCGCCTCTGCGCCTCTGCGCCTACCTGAGTAGTAACTTTCAAAGTTAATAAAAAATATAATCTTTTCCAAAAAGTATGTCAAGAATAACCGCCTCTTCTCCTCTTGTAAAGATGAAAGTAAAATATAGTAAGAATTAATCTCTTTAATGTACGAAAAGTAAATAAAAAAAGCGTCTTATTTATATCCGTATTTTACTCAAGTTGTATGAGTGAGCGACATTACATAAGAACATAATATTATTATATGGAGAAATAAAATGAGAAAGGTCAATAAATCATTCATAATATCCATAATAACTGCTCTATTAATTCTTTTCTTACACCATGCGTCCGGTGCGGAATCCTGGAAAAAAGTTGTCGACAAGGGGTTTGGGAACCCAGCGAATGATTATGCCTGGAGCATGGCAACCTTTCAGGGAAAGCTCTATGTTGGAACACTCAATTCATTAAATGGAGCAGAAATCTGGAGCAGCAGCACTGGAGAGTCGAAGGGCTGGGATAGGGTTTACAAAGCACCCAGCTATACCTATTGGGGTATACGCTGTCTGTATGCTGATGGCGATCAGGCCTTATATGCCTGTGTATTTAATGTCCTTGGAGCTATGATCTTAAAGACCGAGAATGGACGGAAATGGACCACAGTGGCCAGAGGCGGATTAGGAAATCGGAATAATTACACCATCCGCTGCATGACCAAGTTTCGAGATTACCTCTATGCAGGATCGGGGAGTGAAACAGCTCAACTTTTTCGGAGCACTAATGGATACAATTGGGAACAGGTCATGACCAATCCAGACTTTGGGTCCACCAAGGTCAAGGATCGGCTAACGGGTAACCTTGTCACCAATAATTCCCTTATAGGAGAAATGGAGGTTTTTAACGGCCAGCTCTATGCCTTTACCTGGACCACAGACTTCAATATTCAGGGTATACGTAATGGTGATAATTCTATGAATATACAGAGTATACGTAATGGTGATGCTTCTCTTAATTTTCAGAGTATATTGGGTAGTATTTTCCTGAAGATGCCTGATCTCCCTATAGATTCTGAATCTTATAACCTGGATCCCTGGCAGTTTCTTTTTCCAACCCCCGGTGCTTTTGAGGTGTGGCGAAGCAATGATGGAGTGAATTGGGAAAAGGTAGTGGGTCAGGATGATGCTTATGGAAACGGCATGGGCTTTAGTCTCTATGATAGTAAAAATTTGGATAATGATGCTGTCACCTCAACTGCTATATTCAAGGGACAATTATATCTTGGGACAGAGTGTTCCAATGGAAACAGTTCTGTCTGGAGAACAAGGGATGGGAGCAGATGGGAAAAGTCCCTGGACTTTTTCGAGTTGGGAGAAAAACAGAATCACTATGTCTGGCGTATGATTCCATTTGAAAACAGGTTGTTTATCGGCACTTTCAATTCAGGCTCGGCAGCCCTACCCAATGTAACCGGAGCTCAAATATGGGTTTCCAATTCCGGTGATCGGGGTACTTTTGATAATCTTGTTCATAATGGTTTTGATGGGGGAAACACTTATACCTCCCTAGGAGCAATACCAAAAAACTACGGCATCCGCTCCTTTGGGATTGTCAGGGGCAAGCTGTTTGCAGGTACGGCAACCGTACTTAGCATCATGGAGCTGAATCCGGTAACAGGAGTGGATATTATGGGTCAAACCATAGGCTGTGAAATCTGGCAACTGGTCCAATAGTCCGATAATACGATAGTCCGATAATGCGATAGTCCGATGGGGACTTCTGAACAGCCATAAGAGCATGATTTATCTTTATATAAGGGCAAGGGCAAAAAATGACCATCACTCATTCAAAACACAGGAAAGCACTCAGAGAGCAATACCAAACTCAGCCCTGTGTTTTGAGTGACTTTTTCAGATCTAACCAATGCTTGTAGCATATACAAAGCGGTAAATACGCGGCCAGATAGAAAATCGAGGCTATACGCCTAAAGCGGGATAACCTTTTCCAAACTGGCAGGATATCCCGCCTTATGATGGTAGCCAAAATCGATAAGCGGGGCATCCCCCAGCTACTCTCAATAGTGGAAGCGGCTTCCAGCCGCTTGCAAGGCAGGGTTGGAACCCATGTCATTGTTCAAATAAGCGCCAGGATGGCGCTTCCACTATATCTGGCGGAGTTAGAAAACTCCAGCTAGGGGTTTTAACCTAACTGGCCGGGTATTTAATGCGCCGAGCACTTAGCGAAAGAACCACTAAGCAATCCGGCGATTTCCTCATCCGGCTGTTCGCTGCACCAGGAGCGGAAAGTCTGACCGCTTTGGCGTGTGATCTGATAGGCCCTTACCAGGCTGGCAATGGCACCAGCCACCCTGTCCGGTGCTATTTTGCGACTTACTCTGCGGCTAAAAGCAGCAGCATCGCCCATCCTATCATCGCCTTTTCCATTATCCCCCATCCTTCCACTATCCCCCATCTTTCCACTATCCCCAATCCTTCCACACACAAAAAAATCATAGCTCTCACACGTATTCCTGCCAATTCTGGCCGAAGTGCCCAGAAGCCCGATATCCGCTGTAAGATGGTGGCCGCACGAGTTCTGGCATCCGTTCATATTTATTTTGATATGCTGATCCCAGGTGAGATTTTGCTCCAGGAAGCTGATGATTTCTCCCATCAATGCCTTGGTTTCAGTAATTGCCAGGTTGCAAAATTCCTTGCCTATACAGACCACGCAGTCGCCCTTTACCGAAAGCTCATCCGTGGTAAGGCCGATGGAGTGGATACGGCTGATTGCAGCCGGAAGTTTGCCCTCCGGGACATCCGGAATGATCAGGTTCTGATGGCAGGTATTGGCCAGTCGGCCACTGCCATATGCATCTGCAATGTCGGCCAGGGCCGTCATCTGGCCAGCGATGATCCGGCCATTGGGCACGGTAATGCCTATATAATTGAGGCCAGGCTGTTTTTGTGGGAATACACCAAGGTGGTCATGATGCCCGTCAGCCAGCTTATAAGTGCTCGAAGGACTCGAATGATTCGAAGGACTCGAAGTGCTCGAAGGACTCGAAGTGCTCGAAGGACTCGAAGTGCTCGAAGGACTCGAAGTGCTCGCAGAGCTCGAAGTGCTTGCTGGATAGGGGGCAAAGGAGAGGCGCAGGCTTATTTCCTCCCTGAACCTCTCCGTTCCCCAGTCATCCACCAAAAATTTCAGGCGCGCCCTGCTTCGCGTCTCCCGATAACCATAATCACGAAAGATTCCGGCCACAGTTACGGCTGCCTCAAGCACCTGATCTCGCGTGAAGAACATATCCACAGGCCTGGTCAGATGGGGTTCTCTGGAAAGCCCGCCGCCAAGATAAAGACTATAGCCTTCCTGGTCAATGCCATGCGGGCTATATGGGCCACGCTGACCATACTGATCATAGCTTACGCCAATAAATGAGGCACAGTTAATCTGCGGGAAGCAGCAGTTGATTCCGCAAGCGGAAATGGAAAGTTTAAACTTGCGCGGAAGGTTTGAGTATTCCCTGTTGCCGAGAAAGTACTCGCTGACACGCCTTACATCCGGCTGCGCATCAAAAATCTCCCTTCGGTCACGCCCAGCTACCGGGCAGCCGGTGATATTGCGCATGACATCCCCGCCTGCGCCAATGGTGCTCAAGCCCACGAGTTTTAGTCTCTTCAGGGTTTCCGGCACATCCTGAATAGTAAGCCAATGAAACTCATATGTCTGGCGAGTAGTGATATCTCCGAAGCCGCGGGCATAATCCCTGGCGATCGCGGCCAGCGTTCTCATTTGCCTTGAGCTGTAATGGCCGCCCGGTATATTAACCCTTATCATAAAGTGGCCGACTTTGGGCCTTTGCTGATAAAGCCCATACCATCTGAAACGATCGAACTCGTCAGCGGGTATGGACTCAAAGCCCTCTCTGGCGTACCGGTAGATATCACGGATGGCATCCAGCCCATCCTTTTCGCTCTTGATCTTCTCCATGTTATTGACTGCCAATCCAATTACTCCTTTCAATTGCAGGATACGTAGGGTGGGGTTTTTTCGCCCCAACAAAATCAATGATGTTGGTAGAACGAAAAGCCCTCACCCTACATAATTACTTGTTGATTTTAACTAGTCGCGTATTTATCTCGCAGTGTACTAAGGTCGGAATAACGAGAAGGAGGTATTGACAGCAGAGTATCCCTTAAGATATAAATAGAGCTCAATCAGGAGTCAGAAGTCAGGATTCAGAAGTCAGGATTCAGAAGCCAGAAGTCAGGAGTCAGGAGTCAGAAGTCAGTGGTCAGTGGTCAGAAGTCAGGAACCCGGAGCCATAAATTAAAATTCAGCATAATATTTTTTCTTCCGATAGTTCCCAGGAGCACTCCACGTAAGGTGACATTTTTCAGATAAAGGAGAAAGATAATGAGCCGAGTATTTAATTTCAGTGCAGGTCCAGCAGTGCTGCCGGAAGAGGTTTTGAAGCAGGCGGGTGAGGAAATTCTCGATTGGCATGGCAGTGGAATGTCGGTAATGGAGATGAGTCACCGGGGCAAGGAATTCATCAGCATAGCGGCCCAGGCTGAAGCGGATCTTCGCAGCCTGATGAAAATCCCGGCCAACTACAAGGTTCTTTTCCTTCAAGGAGGAGCGACCGCCCAGTTTGCAGCCGTACCGATGAATCTTTTGCGGGGCAAGAAAAAAGCAGATTACGTTAACACTGGTCAATGGTCCAAGAAAGCCATATCCGAGGCCAAGAAATACTGTGAGGTAAACATCGCAGGCACAAGCCAGGATGCTAACTTTACCTATGCGCCCTCTATGGATAAATTGCAATTGAACAAGGATGCAGCTTACCTGCATTACACCTCAAATGAAACCATTGGAGGTGTGGAGTTCAACTATTTGCCGGACGCGGGCGATGTGCCGCTGGTCTGCGACATGTCCTCGAATATCCTATCGCGGCCAATCGATGTGTCCAGGTTCGGCGTTATTTATGCTGGTGCCCAAAAGAACATCGGACCTGCAGGTCTGGCTGTGGTTATCGTCCGTGAGGACCTGATGGGCGACGCCCTCCCATGTGTCCCTACCATCCTTGACTATAAGACCCAGGCGGAAAATGACTCAATGTATAATACCCCTCCAACCTATGGCATGTATATCGCTGGCCTTGTATTTCAATGGCTGATTAAACAGGGCGGTCTGGAAGCGATGGAGCAGAAAAATATCCGCAAGTCAAAGCTCCTGTACGACCTTATTGAATCAAGTGCCCTTTATCATTCCCCGGTTGCCGCGGAAAATCGGTCACGGATGAATGTACCCTTTACGCTCAAAAACCCGGATCTGGATGAGCAATTCCTGAAAGAGGCCAAAGGACGCAGGCTGTTGCAGCTTAAAGGGCACCGGTCGGTTGGAGGAATGCGGGCGTCCATTTACAATGCTATGCCGGAAGAGGGAGTAAAGGCGCTCTGCGACTTTATGAAAGATTTTGAAGCCAGAAACAAGTGAGCAAGAATCAGGTAAGCCAAAAAAAGTAAGATAGAAACAGGTGAGATAGACTGCTTTTCCATGATAGCTACCGATTAACTCGCATCTCACGCTGCACTTGGCTTGCGTGGGGTATTCGGCTCTAAAGGGCGGGGTTTTAAACCCCGCCCTCAAACAACTATCAAAAAAGATCCTGCCATCTATCCTCAACAGCCCCCTCTCACGAGGAGTTAGATAATGTCTCGTTGTAGTATTATTATACTTTTGCACTTTTGTACAAGTCCTTGAAATATAAATAATTTGATAATCTTCATTCGTCATTCCCGCGAAGGCGGGAATGACGGGATTGAGGCCTTTTTGGCTGCATACCTACACTTGTAGACTTATCCGAAAACATCCATAGGCATAATCACAGTATTAGCTGAAGAACATCTAATGAAACACCGAATAGAAAAATAAGGGTTTATGTGATTATACAAAGAGGATACGTGCTTATTCATCTGTTAATTTTGCTGGATTTCATTGATTCTATTTGACGGCCCATTCTCCATAATTTATCAAACCCACACCATATTTATCAAACCCACACCATCTGGAAAATAAATAAGCTCGATACATGAAAATAAAACAGATCTCTCTTTTAGGAGTGTAAGAGATGGAAGTTGAAGAAAAAACAAAAGAGCAACTCATAAAAGAGATTGAAGTATTGCGCCAGGAAATTGCTGCATTAAAAACCTCACAAAACCAAGAACAAATTCAATATCATCTCACCAGAGAAGAGGCAATAGCAAAAGCCTCCAGATTACTCATTTCTTCAACAGAAGTTGATCTTTATGATATCTTAGAAATTATTGGGGAAGCTTTTTCAGTTAATAGAGCCTATATCTTACAATTTCAAAAAAACAGAATGAAGATGCATAATACCCATAAATGGTGCGCCCCGAAGACAGAACCCCAGATAGGTAACCACCTTCAGGATCTCGATATAAATATTTTCCCTTGGTTGATGAAAAAGCTTGAGTGCGGTGAAGATATCGTAATACCTGATGTCAATGGGCTTCCCCCTGATGCTGCTGTTGAGAAAAAAATTATTCAAGCTCAAGCTATTCGTTCCCTGTTATGTACTCCACTTTATTCGCCAGATGGAACACTCAAAGGATTTTTAGAAATTGATGATACAGAGAAATGCCGTAATTGGGTTAGTTTAGAGGTACAAGCTGGCCTAAACCCAACATTCGTGACACCAACCGCAATAAGGATTAGGGCTGTGTAGAATCAATATCTAAGCGGGTGTTCATGTCTAAATGGAATGTCCCATACGGGTTAATGTGAGTGTAAAAGAGC
>Ga0307378_10007525_pt1 | contig 14652 bp, 10 predicted proteins | sample UN1MG_FD_202238 | JGI IMG/M metagenome (GOLD analysis project Ga0307378, IMG submission 202238) | Soil microbial communities from Risofladan, Vaasa, Finland - UN-1 | ecosystem: Environmental > Terrestrial > Soil > Coastal area > Acid sulfate soil | place: Finland: Risofladan, Vaasa | collected...
CGACCTGGAAGGGCGGCTCAGGCAGGCGTCTGTCGAGAGCATGCGCGCCCTTGCACGGGCGGTGGAGGCCAAGGACGCCTACACGCGTCGGCACAGCGATCACGTGGCATTCTATGCGGCCAACCTGGCCGAGCAGGCAGGCGTTGGCGAGCAGCTCTGCGGCGGCATTCGGACCGCGGCCATGCTCCATGACATCGGAATGATCGGCGTGCCTGACAAGGTCTTGAGCAAGGTTGGCCCATTGTCCGACGAGGAGCAGGAGCACATCCGCCGACATCCGGCCCTGGGGGCGCAGATCCTCGATGAGGCCGGCGTCTTCGCTAGCGAGGCCCATCTGGTTCGCCATCACCACGAAAGGTGGGACGGGCACGGGTATCCGGAGGGCCTGGCGGGAGAGGAAATCCCCCTGGGCGCGCGGATCCTGCTGATTGCCGACTCCATCGACGCCATGCTTATGCCGCGAACCTACCGGTCAGCCCTGCCCGTTGACGGGATGCTGGAACAGCTCATTGTCTGCGCAGGCAGGCAGTTCGACCCGCGGCTGGCCGTCAAGGCCGTGCGGTGGTGTCGAACGCACGCGGACGAACTGGTTGCTCCGGGCACGAAGGGCCGGCCCGAAGCGATGCCCCAGCCGCCCGACCCGGCGAACTGATCCGCGGAAGGGCGAGAACTTCAGCTCGGATTTCCCGGACCGATGGAACCCATGTTTCTGTTAAACTCATGTCTGCTTCGGCCGCGCTAACGATAACTCGAAGGTCGCATCCGACCCCGGACCGCGGCTGTAGCGCGTGGGGGCGGATGGGAAGTTCCAAGGCACTGACAGGGAATCTGCCATGAAGATGATGTTCTGGGTGAAGGTGAAGACGGCCACGGCGATGCTGACCGTGGCGGTGACTGCCGCTACGCTGTCGGCGGAGCCAGCCGCCGTGCAGTTGTGGACCAGCGACCTCGTCTCGGACGCGCAGGCGGGCAAGTCCTCGGGCAAGCTTGGGCCGATCACCATCGTCGGCGCGCGGGGCGGCGCCTTCTCCGGCCGAGTGGTGGTGGAGTCAACCGCGCCCATCAAGGGCCTGCGGGGTTCGGCCGGTTCCTTTTCCATGGAAGGAACCAGGATTCCTCCCGAGAACGTCCGAGTGCGCTACGCGGTATGCTTCGACGGCACGTGGAGTCGGTGGCGCCCGCAAGGCCTGGATATCCTGCTGGAATCACCTCCTGGGGAAGTGGCGCCCTACGGGAGAAAGGTGCAGGCGGCGGTATGGGTGACGGTCCAGGTGCCCAAAGGGGCCAAGCCCGGCCTGTACAAGGGCAGCCTGAAGGTCCAGGCCGTGGGCTTGCCCGCAAAGACTGTGCCCGTCGAGCTCAAGGTGGCCGACTGGACCGTGCCGGACAACCAGGACTTCCGGACCTGGGTGGGAATGATCCAGTCGCCGGACTCGCTGGCCCTTGAATACGACGTGCCGCTGTGGTCCGACAAGCATTGGGAGCTGATCGCAAAATCCTTCAGCCACATGAAGGTCGTGGGTTGCCGCATCGTGTTTGTCCCGATCCTCTGCCGAACCAACTTCGGCAACGCCGAGTCGATGGTGCGCTGGATACCGAAGGGAAAGAACAGGTTCGACTACGACTTCACGATCATGGAGAAGTACCTGGACGCGGCGGAGAAGCACCTCGGCAAGCCGAAGCTGGTGGTCTTCCAGGTCTGGGATGTCTACCTGACCTCCCGCTCGCTCCAGCGGTCCGTGCCCTTTCGCGATCGGGAGGAGGCGAAGGCGATTCGCCAGTCGCTACAGGGCAAGGGGCCTCGCGTCACGGTGGTGGCCCCCCAGACCGGCAAGCCCGAGGCCGAGCCATTCTATCTGCCCCCCTTCGAGGACCCGGCGAGCATGGCGATGTGGCGGCCGCTCTTTGCCGAGCTGCGCAAGCGCATGAGGGGCCGTGGGCTCGAGAAGACCATGATGCTGGGGATGATCGCGGACGTCGAGCCAACCAAGGAACAGACGGCGTTCCTTCAGAAGGCATCCGGAGGCCTCCAGTGGGCAAAGCATGCCCATCCCGGCCGGCTGCTGGGCAAACCGGCGGTGGGCAACAAGCTGCTGCACAAGATCGCTGATCTGGGCTACGAGGCGCACGTGTACGGCGTCGGCTACCAGGTGAACCCGGACAAGGGCCGCCACTACGGCTGGCGCCACCCGGAGCTGGTGGTGCGCTTCGCCCGGAACGGCTGGCCCAATATGATCTCCGACCTTCAGGTGCGGCTGCTGCCGATGTTCAACATCACGGGCGACCAACGGGGCATCGGCCGGGTGGGCGCGGACGTCTGGTACGTCATCAAGGATAAGCGCGGCCAGCGCGCGGGGGCGGCGTACCACCGGTATCCGGAGGTCCTGTGGCGCAACCTGGACATCGAAAGCTGGATGCTGGCTCCGGGGCCCGACGGGCCGGTGGCCACCGCCCGGCTCGAGAATCTGCGTGAGGGCGTGCAGCTCTGCGAGGCGCGAATCGCCATCGAGAAGGCACTGCTTGACCCCGCATCCAAGGCCAAGCTCGGGGCGAAGCTCGCCGCTGACTGCGAGGCCCTGCTCAACGAGCGCCAGCGCGCCATGTGGCGGACGGTCTGGCCGGTCCAGGCGGACCTCGACAAGGAGGGCGTGGTGCGCGCCCGTAACCCCATCGAGTCCCTCTGGACGAGCTGGACGAAGAAGGACAAGTCGCTGCCGGGCTTCTGGGACGCGGCGGCGCGGAAGGCGAGGCGTGACGCGGCCGCCGAGGGCCGGACGTGGTTCGCTGCCTCCGGCTGGCAGGCCCGCGACGAGAAGCTCTTCACACTCGCGGGTGAGGTCGAGCGGAAACTGGGCGCCCCCGGGACCATGCCCTGAGAGGACTTGCCGCCCCGGCCGTTCTCGGAAAGCTTACCCTGAGGCCCTGCGGCCGAGGCGGTGGCTCAGGGCCGCGAAGGCCGGCAGCGCCAGGGGGCGTATGACGAAAGTGTCCAGCAGCATACCCAGCGCCAGTGCGAAGCCGAGCTGGTGGAGCAGCTTCAAGTCGCCGGCCATCAGGCTGCCCAGCGTGGCCGCCATGATGATCCCGCAGGAGGAGATGACGGGCCCGGTGTGCACGACCGCCCGCCGGATGGCCGCGTCGTAGGGCAGGCGGCGCTTCTCCTCGGCCAGCCTCGCCGCAAGGAAGATGCTGTAGTCCACGCCGACGGCCACCATCACCACGAAAAGGAACACCTGCACCTTCCAGTCCAGGCCGGTGCGGTCTAACAGCCCGACGAAGACCCACTCCGAGATGCCCAGCGTGGCGAGGTAGCTCACCACCGTGCAGGCCACCATGAACGCGCAGAGCACCGGCTCGCGCAGCAGCGCCAGGACGATCAGGAAGATCAGCCCCAGCGCCAGCGGGGCGATGCGGCGGAAGTCTCGCGTGGTGACCGTGCGCAGGTCCATCATCCGCGGCGTGGCGCCGGCAAGCAGCACCCTTGCCCCGGGCGCCAGGCGGCGGGTGGCCTGTTCGGCGGCTTGGCGGAGCCGGCGCGCGGATTGCATCGCCTCAAGCGACAGCGCCGGGTCCCGCAGCACCACCGCCAGGCGGCTGGCCGCGCCGTCGGCGGCCACGTACTCCGCGCGGACCGCCGGCCAGACCAACTTGTCCGTCATCCAGTGCAAGATGCCGGAGGCCGCTGACCACGGCTGCGTCGCAGGCGCCCGGCGCCTGCCCAGCGGCTGTGAGAGGCTGCGCACGTCCTGGACGCCCTCGGTCTGGTGCAGCGCGGTGGTCAGTGCGTCGGCGATCTGTGACCAGCGCCGGTCGTCCAGCGGGGAGTCCACCTCGACAAGCACGGAAACTGGGGCGAGCTGCCCGATCGACCAGTGCCTCTTGACCATATCCTTGCCGCGGATCGCGCCGTAGCTCGGGCTCAGCGAGGTCAGTTGATCGTACACCCACGACACCCTCGCCCCGAAGACCGCCGGCACGCAGAGCAGCAGCAGGCAGCCAGCCAGCACGGTGCCGGGCCTGACGGTGACGGCGGCGGCCACGCGCCGCCAGAACGGGCTGCCATCCTGGGCGGGCTTGGAGGTCTCACGCTGCTGCGGCGCCGAATCGGGCTTCCATCGCTGCGGCCAGAAGACGGCCCGGCCCAGGATCGCGAGCATGGCCGGGATGAGCGTGCCGGCGGCAAGCAGCGTGATGCACATCGCCGTCCCCACCGCCGGCCCGGTTGTGCGGAATATCCTGAAGCTGGCGAAGCACAGCGTCAGCAGGCCGATCGCGTTGGTCGTGCCGGAGCCCAGGATGGCAGGGTAGGTGGTGCGCAGCGCCTTTGCCGCCGCCTCGCGCGGGGGTACGGCGTCGAGGATGAATTCGCGATAGCGGCTGATGAGCAGCAGCGAGTAGTCCGTGCCCGCGCCGTACAGCAGGACGAAGACGAAGATCCTCTCGGCCGTCCCGGCATGCATGCCGAGTTGTGAGAACACGTCGAGGAGCTTCAGGACGATGGCGGCTGCCAGGGTGACCGCCCCCAGCGGCACGAGTGCGGCCAGCGGCGCGCGGTACACCACGATGAGGATGATCAACACCGCCGCGAGCGTCACGTACGAGGTCCTATGGCTGCTGCGCTCTGTGGCGAGCGCGTAGTCGCAGCCGTAGCCGCTCGAACCGGTTACGGCCGCCTGGAGCCCGTCCGGCAGGCCGCCCGACTGGAGGATCGCGCGGATGTGGTGTACGACTCGGCTTGCGCGGGTGGTGATGAAGTTCGCCGGCACGTTCACGACAATCAGCGCCGCCTGCCCTTGTTGCGAGACTGGGCTGACAAGCGGGTTGCCGGGCAGGGGAATCGACCCGGGCGTGCGGACCGTCACGCCGGCCAAGTCGAGCCCCGGCACGGCCGACGCGTTTGCGTCGGCGATCAGCCCGCCGACGCGCTCGATCGCCTCCATGTCCGCGCGGCTGAGCGGCCCGCCTGGCCGCTCAAACACCACGACCGCCTCGCTGAGGCCTACCGAGTTGGGAAAATGATGCAGCAGGCGCTCGACCGCGCGCTGCGAGGGCATGTCATCGGGAAGGTATGTCGGCGACTCGCTGGCGGCTGGGTCAACCGGACCGACGAACAGCCACGTCGCCACCGCGGCCGCCACCCAGGCCAGCAGCATCCACCATCGCCTTCGTATGATGAAGGCGGCTGCGTTCATCGCCTCCCCACGCGGCGTCGGGGCGCGGGCACGCCGGACAGGAAGCAACCGGACAGGCCAACCGCGGGCAGTGTCATTTGAGCTTGACCCCCATCCCGCGCTCCTGCCACTGCTGCACCAGCACGCGGAACTCCTTCAGCAGCCCGTTGAGCTGGACGGTGACCTCCAGGAGGTTGTTGTAGAGCTTCGGGTCGTTCAGCAGCTTGCCGGCCGAGCCCTCCGAGCTCTGAAGCTTGTGCGCGACCTTGTTCAGCGAGGTCATCAGGACGGCGAGCTTATCGGCGCTGTCCATCAGCTTGGCGGTGAGGTGATCGAAATCGCCCCCGGCCTTGTCGAAGGTCTTGCGGGCGTCCGCAACTGCAGATTTCAGCGAGTCCATCAGTTCCGGCGCACCCTCGCTGGCCTTCGCGAGGTTGGCCAGTGCGGCCTTCAGGTTGGCCTGGTTCTGTTTGTCGCCGAACATCTCAGCCATGCCGTCCATCGCCTGGGTGAGCTTGGCCAGCGTGGTGCGCAGGTCGGGCGCGGCGGGCTGCGTCGGGGCGGGTGCGTTCGCGTCGGACGGGCCGGTCGCCGGCGGCGGGGGCGCCAGCAGATCGTTCAGGTTCTTCGCCAGCTTGCCGAGCTCGGCGAACCCCGTCCTGAGCTCCTGAAGGGCGTCCTTGAGCTCGTCCGGGATCATCCCGCTGCCCAGGTGTATCACTCTCAGCGGGACCGACCCGTCGGTCGGCAGAAACTCCAGAGGCTTGCCGGTCCGGGGGTCAACGTGGGCCGGGCCGACCGACTTGAGTTCTATGTACGGCGAGCCGACGAATCCCTTGGTGAACACGTACACGTTGGTGTTGCCCGGCAGGCGTATCTGCCTGTCGATCTTGGCCGTGAACATCACGCCCTTGGTGGGGTCGGTTGGGTCGGTGAAGCTCACGTCGCTGATGTACCCCACGCGCATGCCCGCGAAGTGCACCGGGAAACCCGCCTGGAGCTCGTGCGTGGTGTCGGAGAGCATGTGAACGATGTAGCCGCCCTTGAACATGGCCGGCACCACGGTGAACAGCGTGATCATGCCCGCCAGCATGGCCAGCGCCACCAGGACCGTCAGCCCCACCGCCAGATTGCGAGTCCGTTCGCTCATGTTCCCGGTTCCTGTGACTGGGTTTCGTTGCCCGCGGGCGGTCCCTGCGCCAGCCGCCCGCTCTGGAGTTCCGCCAGCTCCTCTTCGCTGGCCTTGCCCTGAACGAACCGCGTGAAGACCTTGTTGTCCACGCGATCCAGCATGTCGGGCGACGTGTCGGCGATGAACTGGCCGTCGTCAAGCATCAGCACGCGGTCGCCCACCTTCCGCGCCGAGGTCAGGTCGTGCGTCACCACCACGGCCGTGGTGCCGAGCACGCTCTGCAGGCGCAGGATCAACTCGTTTATCAGGTCTGCGCGGATCGGGTCCAGGCCCGTCGTCGGCTCGTCGTAAAGGATCACCTCGGGGTTCAGCGCTATCGCCCGCGCCAGGGCCACGCGCTTCTTCTGTCCGCCGGAAAGCTCCTCCGGGTATCGCGTCTGCAGCCCGTCCAGGCCGACCAGCCCCAGCACCTCCCCGCACCGGAGGCGCCGCTCGACGGCCGTGCCGTGGCCGTGCTCCGACAGCGGGAACAGGATGTTCTGCTCCACCGTCATCGAGTCGAACAGGGCCGAGCCCTGGAACAGGAAGCCCATTCTGCGCCGCACCGCGACGAGCCGGCGCTCGCTCAGCGTCGAGACCTCCTGGTCCTGGAAGAAGACCCTGCCCCGGTCCGGCTTGATGAGCCCGACCACGTGCTTGATGAGCACCGTCTTTCCGCAGCCGGACGGGCCGATTATCACCGTTGTCTGCCCGCGGCGAATCCGCAGGCTCACGCCCTTCAGGACCGCCATGCCGTTGAAGGACTTGTGCACGTCCTCGATCCGGATGATCGGTTCATCTGCCGCCATGTCGCCTCGAAACGCCCCTGGTCGAGGGCTTCCCGCCGCGCCCGCGCTTGGACTTGCCGGCCAGCCCGCGCACGCCGGCGCGATTCGGGTTGATCATCATCGCCGTCTCGTCGCAGGCCTCTTCCTTGGGACAGCCGATGCACTCGCGCCAGACCTTGTCCGGCAGCTTGGCCCGCGAGACCACGCGGAAGCCGTGATTCCGGAAGAACTCCTTCTCGTACGTCAGCGTGAAGACCCTGCGCACGCCCAGCCGTCGCGCGTCCCTGACGGCCGCCGCCGTCAGCTTCGAGCCGATGCCGGCGCCCCGCTTGGCTGGCAGGACCGCCAACGACTTGATCTCCGCTAGGTCCGACCAGTAGACGTCCAGCGCCACGCAGCCGACAACGTTTCCCTCGGCGTCCTCGGCTACGTCAAACTCCCGAATCGCATCATAAACGCTTTCCAGGCTGCGGTGAAGCATCCGTCCGCGCTCGGCGAAGTAGTTGACGATGCCGCAGATGGCTGGCGCGTCGGAAACTCTGGCGGCGCGGATCTTCATTGCGCGTATTCTATATCATCGGACGTACGGTGGTCCCGCCAAATCATCTGTCCCGCCGAGCGGCGAAGGACGCCATCCAGCCTGGGAATAGGGACGGCCGGCGGGCGCCCGCGCTGGACAGCAGGCCCGCAGGTGCTATCATCACACCAGGCCGGTCCGGGAGATCCGATCAGTGGCCGAATCCCGAAGCTCTCTGAAGGTCAGCCTGTTCTCCGAGCCCCCAAAGGCCCCTGCGGGGATATTCGTCTTGTTCGGGGCGACGGGCGACCTGACGGCCAGGAAGATTGCTCCCGCGCTGTACAACCTTCGTCGCGAAGGCCTGCTTGGTGACGACGTGGCCGTCGTGGGGGTGGCCCGGCGGCCCCTGAGCGACGACGCCTTCCGCGAGGAGATGCTCTCGGCCATCCGGAGGCATTCGCGCAGCCAGCCGGTTGACGAATCGCTCTGGAGGGATTTCGCCTCGCGGTGGCACTACCAGGTCGTGCACGCCGACCGGCCGGACGAGTACGAGGCCCTTGCCGAACGTCTGAAGGCCGTCGGCCGCTGCTGCGGGAAGGGCTGCGGCGCGCTGTTCTACCTGGCGAGCACGCCCGAGACTTGGCCGGCTATCGCCGCTGGCCTGGCGCGCGTCGGCCTGAACCGGCCTCTGACGCCGAGAGGATTCTGCCGCGTCATCGTCGAAAAACCCCTCGGGCACGATCTGGCCTCCTCGCAGCGGCTCAACGCCGAACTGCTCGCCGCTTTCAAGGAGCGGCAGGTCTTCCGGATCGACCACTACCTCGGCAAGGAGACGGTGCAGAACATTCTGGTGCTCCGCTTCGCCAACTCGGTCTTCGAGCCGCTGCTGAACCGCCGATACGTGGACAACGTGCAGATCACGACGGCCGAGACGGTGGGCATGGAGGGCCGGCGCGGGGCCTACTACGAGACGGCAGGCGCGCTGCGCGACATGATCCAGAGCCACATGCTGCAACTGCTGGCCCTGGTGGCGATGGGGGCCCCGCGGTCGATGGACGCCGACGGCGTTCGCATAGCGAAGGCCAGGCTGCTAAAGTCGATTCGTCCGATGTCGCAGGAGGACATGATCCAGTGGACCGTCCGGGGCCAGTACCTCGGCGACGGCGAGAAACCCTCCTACCGCCAGGAGGCGGGCGTGGCGGCCGACTCGTCGGTGGAGACGTACGCGGCCGTCAGGCTGTTCATCGACAATCGCCGGTGGTCGGGCGTGCCGTTCTATCTGCGGACGGGCAAGCGGATGGCCGCCAAGGCCAGCTACGTTGCGGTCGAATTCAAACGCAGGCTGCCGGACCTGTTCCATGACACCGAATGCGACCTGGCCGGTCCCAACCGCCTGCTTATGCAGATCTACCCGGATGAGGGCGCGTTCCTGTCGGCCAACGCCAAGCTGCCGGGCGCGAGGATGCTGCTTCGGCCGGTTCGGCTGGGGTTTGAGTATCGCTGTGCATTCGAGTCGGCCAGCCCAGAGGCATATGAGCGGCTGCTGCTGGACGCCTTCGTGGGCGAGGCGGTCCTGTTCATTCGGCACGACGAGGTGGAGGCCTCCTGGCGGTTTGTGGACACGGTCCGCCGAATCTGGGACAATGCCGGCGGCCCGGAGTTGGCGTTTTACCCCTGCGGGTCATGGGGCCCGCAGCAGGCTGAGCTGATATTCGGCGACCCGTACAAGCGGTGGTACAATCTGGACCCGAGGTGAACGGATCATGGATGCTCAGGATACAGGGCGGGAGATGATGAGCGTCATCGTCAAGTATTCTGTTGAACAGGCAACCGAGTTCGCCGCCAAGGAGTTCGCGCGTATCGTGCAGCGGGCGGCCGACTCCAGAGGGGCCTGCGCCGTGGCGATGGCGGGCGGGACCACACCTTACGTGCTCTACCGGAAGCTCGCGCAGACGGTCGCGACCGGCAAGGTGCCGTGGGAGAAGGTCGAGGTGTTCTTCGGCGACGAGCGCGACGTGCCGCTGGACAACGTCGAGAGCAACTACTGCATGGCTCGTCGGACGCTGCTGGACAACGTGCCGATCGAGCCGACGAAGGTTCACCCCATGCGGGGCGACGCCGAGGACCTTCAGGCGGCCGCCGCCGAGTATGAGGACGTCGTCCGTGACCTGGTGCCGGCCGACCCCGGCGGCGTGCCGCGATTCGACCTGGTTCTGCTCGGAATGGGCGCCGACGGCCACACCGCCAGCCTCTTTCCCGGCACCGAGGCCCTGGACGTCTCGGACAGGCTCGTGATCGCCTATCATGTGCCCGTTCTCGGCCGTAAGCGGATGACGTTTACCTTCCCGCTTATCAACGCGGCCCGGGACATCGTCCTGCTGGTGACGGGCGAGGACAAGGCCGACGCCGTCGCCAGGCTGCTTGGCCACGACGAGGCGGCCAAGAGGCCAATCCCCGCCGCTCGCATCCACACCGATGACGGTCGGATCACCCTGATACTCGACGCGGCCGCTGCCAAGCAGACCGGGCGCGAGCCGGGCTGATCAGTTTTGGGAGTCGAGCTCGTTGCATAGCTTGGTGATCGGCGCGGGTTCAGCCTATGACCCCTCCTGCGGCCCGGAGGGCCCGAAGGGATGCCTTCGGCAGCCGCGATTCGCCAGCCCAGGGCGAAGCCCTGGGTGTCGGGTTCGCGATTCTCCTTGAGCCCTGAAAGTCCCGAAGGCCCCAACGGGGTGCCTTCGGTAGACGCCTTCGGCGGGCGTCACGACATATCTGGCCGCGCCCTTGACTCTGAGCTGCTGCCCTATTCGGCTGCGCTCGGCGAGTCCGCTCGTCCGGCGTAGGGGCAGGCCAGGACGCACGGCTCGGCGACGCTGGGACGCTCCTTGAGGATCGGGTCGGACTGGCGCAGGGCGTCGGCCAGGGCGTCGGGGGTGATTGTCTCGGGGGGCTTTGCGTCCAGCGTGGAGCCGAGGAACTTGAATCCCTCGTCGGCGACGAGGGCGAATCGCTTGGCCCAGTCGCAGCGGGCCTGCTCGACGGGGTGGAAGCTCATCGCCTGGCCGTCGATCTGCACCTCCACGGGTTGGCGGTGCGCGGCGACGGTGCAACTATCAACGCACCTCAGGCAGCCGGAGTCGCAGCGGCTGCGCAGTTTCGCCAGCGGTGCGATCGCATCGCCGCGCAGCTCGGCGTCGGTGACGATGGCGATGAACCGCACGTTCGGGCCGAACCGCTCGTTGAGCACGAAGCCGCCCCTGGCGATCGTGCCAAGCCCCGCGCAGACGGCCTCGAAGCGGTTGCAGAAGATGTCCGGCTGCGGCCCGCGCGGGTTGCAGACCAGCGAGCCGGCGCCGGTGAGGTCATAGCTGACGACACAGCGATGACCCAGGCCCTCCAGCGTCCGGACGAGCTTCAAGGCCGCGTAGGCCAGCGTGTGGTGTGCCTGGGCCTGCGCGTAGACGTAGGGCCCGATGGCCTCCGCCGGGGGCTCGCCCGCGCGCCGCACGGACGCCCTAGGGATTCGCGCGCCCATCACGATCACCGACCGCGCGGCGCTGAGGTAGTCGCCGCAGGTCACGACCTTCTTGGCTGAGACCGTCACCTCCGGGTCGTACGGGAGGTATCGATGGGTGCGGCTTCGCGCGTCCATTACCGCCTCGCCATCGAAGATCGGCCTGAGCTGATCGGCCACGGCGTCGATCCGGTCGGCGGGACTGACGCCGACAAGGTCCGCCCCGGCCTGCGTAGCCAGCGACTTGACGTAGGCCGTCAGGTCCGCCGGCGCCGAGGTCGGTTCGCCGCTGCGATCCCATCGGCCCGTTTGCAGCGGTGCGCTGGTGGTCAGCCACGCCGCGGCCGACGGCTCGCAGCCCAGCAGATTGACGGCGTGCTTCCTGATCGCCGGCTCGCGCAGGCCGACGTAGGGCGCGGCATCGTAGCCGAGGGCCTCCAGGCGCCGCGCCGCGAAGAAGCAGTTCATCGCTGCGAAATACTGCCGGGCGGGCTGAAGCGTTGCGATTTTCAGCTCCGGCCGCGCCGGCGGCTGGCCCGCGGGACCGAACGCCAGGACGACAAGGCGCTTGGCGTTGGGAAGATAGGTCGTGACGTCCAGGCCGGCCTTCGCGGCCTGCTTGCCGTCCTGGACGATCACGGTGTCCAGCCCGTCGGCCTGCATTCTCGACAGCAGTTCCTGCCAGTCCTGGGGCGCAAGTGGGTCGCCGCTTCGCACCCGCCGGCGAATCCGCCGCGGCGAGGATGTGTGCGAGCGGTCCCAGGAGCGAATCTGCGGCGGCAGGCAGTGCTTGAGGCACTGGCCCATCTCCCCGCCGCGGACGCCGTGGCGTGTGAGGTTGTCCAGCAGGACGCGCTCGTCCACCTTCTCGGGGATCGGCAAGTCCAGGTCCAGGTCGAAGTGCTCGCCCCAACTGCACCGCCAGAGGTTCTTGCCGGCCCGGGTGTACTTGCGGCCGTCGATCTCGATGGAGACCTCCGGGCCGAGTTCCTTGTCCAGGGCCCGCGCGGGGCAGCGCTTGACACACAGGCCGCAGCGGTCGCAGAGCGTCTGTCCGGGCAGAAGGGGGTCGGGCGCCAGCTCCGCCTCGGTGATGACCGATACGAACCGGTTCCGCGGGCCGAACTGCGGCGTCAGGGCCAGGCCGCTGTAGCCAAGCTCGGCCAGCCCCGCCGCCACGGCCGCGTAGATGTGCGACATGTCGGGCGAGAAGACCGCCGGCAGGTCCTTGTACCGGCGGTATCGCCAGATGTTGCTCGCGGTGATCGGCACGGTCGCGTAGCCCGCGTCCTCCAGAAACCGCCCCAGCTCGTAGCTGACGCGGTCCAGGTGCTCGTTCATGTAGTATTGATGGACGTACGGGCCCAGGACCTGGGGGTGCTCCTTGCCGCCGATCTCGACGGTGCCGTCGCCGTGGTGCAGCGCGCAGACCACGACCGACCGGGCCGACGGGAGAATCCCGGCCGGGCTCATCAACGGCGGGCACTGGGCCCATCGCTCGATGTTGCCCACGCCCACCAGGTCGATGCCCAGCGCAAAGGCTTTCGTCCTCACAGCCGCGGTCAGCTTCTCGGTCATACTTGGCTCATCTTGTCGTGATGCCTGGGAAGCCCTTCATTCACGCGGTCATCACGCGCAGCATCGCGATCAGGATTGTGGTTCGGACGCGGGCAATCCTGGCCTGGGGGGCGCCGGCGTCCGGCGCAGCAGGCAGGCGTGGAGGTGGTACGGGTCGTCGGGCGTGGGCCCCAGCTCGGGGGCCTGGCGCACGCAGCGTGCGCAGACGCGCACGGGCTGGGCGTCGCTGATGATCTCGACCGTCTCGGCGCCGCTCATCTCCTGCGCGAGCTTCCGGGTCAGTGGGCATCGCGGGTGGAACGCGCAGCCGGCGGGCGGGTTGATCGGCGAGGGCACCTCGCCCGGCAGGCGGATCCGCTCGGACTGGCCGCCCGGCACCGGCTCGGGCACGGCTGAAAGCAGCGCCTCGGTGTAGGGGTGGAGCGGCCGCTCGTAGAGTGAGTCCCTGCTGGCGGTTTCGACGATGCGGCCGAGGTACATCACCGCCACCTCGTCGGCGAAGTGCTCCACGACGGCCAGGTTGTGGGCGATGAACAGGTACGACAGGCCCAGCTCGTCTTGAAGGTCGTTGAGCAGGTTGAGTATCTGCGCCTGGATGGAGACGTCCAGGGCGCTGACGGGCTCGTCGCAGACGATGAAGTCCGGGTTGCTGGCCAGCGCGCGGGCAATGCCGATCCTCTGCCGCTGGCCGCCGGAGAACTCGTGCGGGTAGCGCTTGGCGTAGCTGGCCGACAGGCCGACTCGCTCCAGCAGCTCGCCGACCCTTCGGCGGCGCTGGCCGCGACGGACGACGTGGTGCACCGCCAAGGGCTCGCCGACGATGCTCTCGACGGTCATGCGCGGGTTCAGCGAGCCGACGGGGTCCTGGAAGATGATCTGCATTCGTCGCCGCAGCAGGCGCATCTCCTCGTGTCCGGCGTCGAAGACGGGCTGGCCGTCGAAGACGACCGTGCCCTCGAGGGCCGGCACCAGGCGGAGCAGCGCCCGCCCGACAGTCGTCTTGCCGGAGCCGCTCTCGCCCACCAGGCCGAGCGTGCGCCCGGCGCGGATTCTCAGGTCCACGCCGTCCACCGCGCGGACGTATCGCCTCCGCCCCAGCCAGCCCCCGCGAACCGGGAACCAGACCTTCAGCCCTGTCACGCTCACGAGCAAGTTGTTCTGACCTGTTTCCATCAGCACCGAGAGATAGGGATTACACAGATTAGGGGATTACACAGATTGTCCTTTGTGGTTTCTCAATTCTTCAATCGGTTGACCTCCAGAGACGACCGGCCGAAGTTCAACAGTAGGGCTGCGGGAAGCCTGGAGGCCTTCAGATAGCTCAACGCCTGTGCCCAGTGGTCGCGGGCGAGTTCGCGCACAGCCTTCAGTTCGACGATCACCCTGTCGGCGACGACTAGGTCCGGCCTGTAGGTGCCGCAGAGCGTGTCTTCGTAGAACACCTCGAATTCTCGCTGAGACTCGAACGGGATCTTCCGGTTCATCAGCTCTTTTTGCATGGCGGCTTGGTATGTTGCCTCGGCGAATCCGGGCCCCAGGGCCGAGTGAACCTTCTGCGCCGCCCCGATGATCGCATATGTGAGCGGGTCGCGGATCGCCTGCCGGGTGCGGATGATCTCCGCATCCTCTGTGGCGCTGGAGGGATCTGGGATGTCATCACGTTGGGTCATCGCGTCGCGACGGATGAAGCTCTCTCCCATCCGTGTAATCCAGCAATCTGTGTAATCCCTATCTTCTGTTTCTCTGTCAACCTGCCCTGACTGCGCTGGGATCGGTGGTCGGCGCGTGCTCGTATCCCTCGACCGCCCAGCAGGCGCACCAGTGGCCCGGCTGGACCTCGCGGAGCGCGGGCTCGTCGGTCCTGCACCTGTCCATCGCCAGCGGGCAGCGCGGGTTGAACTTACAGCCGCTAG
>Ga0307378_10007526_pt1 | contig 14652 bp, 9 predicted proteins | sample UN1MG_FD_202238 | JGI IMG/M metagenome (GOLD analysis project Ga0307378, IMG submission 202238) | Soil microbial communities from Risofladan, Vaasa, Finland - UN-1 | ecosystem: Environmental > Terrestrial > Soil > Coastal area > Acid sulfate soil | place: Finland: Risofladan, Vaasa | collected...
CAAATGCTACGCGTGGCCCCTCGTCGCAGAGCAGATAGTGGCAGCCTACCGTGACCTCGTGATGCGCGGTCACCCTCAGGTGTGCTGCACAGACAGCCATGACGCCGCGAGCACCGGAACCTGCTGTGAGTAGCGCATCGCAGCGGCTGACTCAAGGCAGCCCACAGCTGGAACGACAAGGGGCCCACTGACATCAGCAGTGGGCCCCTTGTGGTACTCTCACTCCGTCTTGCTAGGCGGTCTCCGACCAGTAGATAAGTTCCGGCTTGGCTTCCCCGGTGATCACCTCTCTAGTGATCTCGCACCTCCGCACGTTGCGCAGCGAAGGTATCTCGAACATGGTGTCCAGCAGAACCTGTTCGATAATGGTGCGCAGACCCCTGGCCCCCGTCCTGTACTCCAGCGCCTTCTCCGCTGCCGCCTCCAAGGCATCATCGGTAAAGACCAACTCGACGTTGTCCAGAGCCAGAAGCTTCCTGAACTGCTTGGCTATCGCGTTCTTCGGCTCATTGAGTATGCGAACCATGGTCTCCTTGTCCAGCGGATCCACACTCACCACCATCGGCAGACGCCCTACGAACTCGGGTATGAGACCGTACTTCAGCAGATCGTCGGCAATCACCATACGCAGCAGTTCTGCCGACGTGAGTTCCGCCTTCCCTTGACTCTCCTTGTCTCTGAAGCCTATCGCCTGCCTTCCCCCTGCCCTTTCTGCAACAACGTTATCCAGCCCCTCGAAGGCGCCCCCACAGACGAACAGTACATCTGTCGTGTCCAGTTGGATGAAGTCCTGGTGAGGGTGTTTCCGCCCACCTTGTGGGGGCACATTGGCGACCGTTCCTTCGATGATCTTTAGCAAGGCCTGCTGCACGCCTTCCCCAGACACGTCACGGGTTATGGAGGGGTTGTCGCCAGCCTTTCGTGCGGTCTTGTCTATCTCGTCTATGTAGACGATTCCCTTCTCCGCCCGCGCCAGGTCATAGTCTGCCGCCTGGATAAGACGCAGGAGGATATTCTCCACATCTTCGCCGACGTACCCTGCTTCGGTGAGTGAAGTCGCATCCGCGATGGTGAAGGGTACATCGAGGATCCTGGCCAGGGTCTCAGCAAGCAGGGTCTTTCCGCATCCTGTAGGTCCGATGAGCAGTATGTTGGTCTTCTGTAGTTCCACGTCATCAACGAGCGCGCCGGCGAACACGCGCTTGTAGTGATTGTATACGGCCACAGACAGCACTCGCTTGGCCTGATCCTGCCCAATGACGTATTCATCCAGTCGGTCACATATCTCCTTTGGGGATAGGATCTTTCCCACTGGAGCCGGGCTCCGAGGAACAGATGGCTCTTCCTCCGCAAGTATCTCACGGCACAGCTCGACACATTCGTCGCAGATGTTTACTGACCCGGGCCCAGCAATCAACCGTCCTACCTGATTCTGGGGCCTGCTGCAGAAAGAGCAGTACCGCACGTGCTCCGAAGCCGTATCGGACATTACCCCTTGTCCTCCTCGTCGCGACCTGTTAGTATCTCATCTATGATGCCATATTCCACGCCACCTTCGGCGTCCATGAAGTAGTCCCGATCAAAGTCGTGGGCGATCTTCTCCACAGTCTGGCCGGTGTGCTTAGAGAGTATCTCATGTATCTTGGCCTGCATGCGCAGCAGCTCCCGGGCCTGGATCTCCACATCGGGCGCATACCCGCGTATGCCTCCTCCGGCCGGGTGCATGTGTATCGTACAGTTGGGCAGTCCGTACCGTTTGCCCCGCGTTCCCGCGGCGAGCAGAACCGTAGCCAGGCTTGCCGTGGACCCCAGACAAATGGTGGAGACTGGGGCCTTGAGCAGTTGCATCGTGTCATAGATGGCCAACCCGGGATAGATCATGCCTCCGGGGCTGTTGACGTAAAGATGTATGTCCTTGTCAGGATCCTCCCGATCGAGGAACAGTAGCTGGGCGATGATCAGGTTAGCCATAGTGTCATCAACAGGGGCACCCAGGAAGACTATTCGCTCCTTGAGAAGGAGGGAATAGATGTCATAAGCACGTTCCCCTCTACCAGTGGACTCTATGACCATGGGTATTAGACTCTGCATAGAACTACCTCCCGGAGAAGTTACTCTCGTCCACCATGGAAGCCCCACCCTAGCCAGATGAGCTTCACTCCGCAGGCGCTGGTTCTTCAGTCGAGTCAGGCGAGGACTCCTCCCCATCTGGCATGGTGGAATCGGGCTCTGTCTCCTGGCTCTCGACCACTTCAGACGGCGCCACCAGGCGCTGCACCACCTTGCGCCCGTATAATCTGTTTCTGATCTCCTCTTTGACCTGCTCGTTGCCAAGCAGAGCGTCTCGCAGAACCTGCTTCTCCTGCCCGTAGACGCGTGTCATCCTCGCCACGTCTTCCTCTATCTCCGAATCCTCGACCTCGATCTCCTCCCGCTTCACAAGCTCGGCCAGGATGAGCGACTTCATCACCCGTTTCTCAGCCGTTGGCCTGAACTCCTCGATCAGATCCTCCATGGTCCTGTCCGTGGTTCGCAGGTAACCCTCAAGAGTGAAGCCCTGCTGCTGCAGATCGTAGGCCAGCCCTCTGAGCATGGTCTCCAATTCACTGTTGACGAACACAGGTGGAGAATCGATCTCAGCCTGCTCCAGAACCGCATCCAGCAGTTGCTCTCCCAGTTCGTCCTGCTGCTGGGCCTCGCGACGTGCGCGGAGGTCCTCCGTGATGCTCTCCCTCAATTCCTCCAGCGTATCGAAACCGCCAACCATCTTCGCCAGTTCATCGTCCACCGGTGGCAGGTGTTTCTCCTGGAGGCTGTGGAGTCGCGCCAGGAAAGAGACTTCCCGGCCTGCCAAGTCCTGGTCCTTGTAGTCGTCGGGGAACGTCACGCTGAAGTTCCTCTCTTCCCCGGCTGACATTCCTACGAGCTTCTCGGCGAAGTCGGTCACAGGGGCATCGTCCCCCTCTCTCAGCTCGTACTCCTGCTGCTCTAGCTCTAGAACCACACGATCATCGATTGTTCCGACCAGATCCACCACGACGAAGTCAGTAAGCTGCGCGGGGCGATCCACAGGGACTCTTTCCGCATACTGCTCTTGCAGATCCTTCAGGACGCCCTCGACGTCCTCCTCTCCGACCTCGACCTCTCTGACCTCCAGCGGAACGCTTCTGTAGTCCCCAAGGTCCACTTCTGGCGGCAGAGAAACCGCCAGGCGCAGAGTGAGAGGATCCCATTCAGCGATCTCGAGGTCGTCCAGGTGAATAGGCTCCAGCCCGCTTTCTTCCACGGCCTCTTCGTACGCTGCCCTACCCAGGTCGTCCAGCACTTCCCTTATCAGGGTCTCCCTGCCCATGTGACCCACTACCACATGGTGCGGAGCCTTCCCCTTTCGGAAACCCGGGATGCGCACCCGCGAAGCTAGCCGTCGCGATGCGGTCTTCATGAAAGGCTCCAACCACTCCTCGTCCAGAGTCGCGGTCAGAACCGCTTGCCTGTTCTCCAACTCCTTCGTGGCAACCTCCAACTGAACTACCCCGCCTCCTGGAAATGGTCGTACAACCGAACAACGGTGTGCCCTGCGCGCTCGAGCCGGTACAGCCGATGGCAGGACTCCTGACATAGAGAAAAGCGGGCGATGGGATTCGAACCCACGACCTTCTCCTTGGCAAGGAGACGTTCTACCACTGAACTACACCCGCTCGCTAAACAGCACTCATGGGGAAGGTGGGACTCGAACCCACACGGATTGCTCCACGTGATCCTAAATCACGCTCGTCTGCCAGTTCCGACACTCCCCCCACCGTCCTATTATACCATCAACCGGCGCTTTGTTCAACTGCGCGCCCGGTGGACGGCATGAGGGAATACCGGCATCAGGGGGCGTGCGAATCGCCCTCGCCCCATCTGGCCGCAAGGTTGACCCTGCCTGGCCATTCCTAATCCTCCGCCACATGGCCGTGGTCAACACTCGAGATGCCGGACTGCTCGCGCTAGCATTCACCGCGTTCTCACGAAAGTGAAGAAGTTGCGAAAGATACGATCCTGGCTGCCGTCGTCTACCGCATGTCCCCTGGTCGCCATCTCCTCTGCATCGACACCCAGATCTGCCAACCAGTCAGCACCCAGCAGCACTGACTCGGCAAGGGAGGCAGTGTACTGGGGGTTGGATTGCACTCCCCAGACCGGCAGGTCTCGATAGCGAAAGGCCTGAATGGGACTGAGTGCAGAAGAAGCCAGATTGACTCCTCCCGGAGGAAGCGCGGTCACCTCGTCCCAGTGCCACAGGAAAGCGTGGTATCGTGGCCCAACACCTTGCAGCAAGGGGTCCCGAAGGCCATTCTCGTTTATGGCCACCTCCAACCACCCAACTTCAAACTGCTCGCTCCTTTCCACGGATCCACCGAGCCAGTGAGCCAGCAGCTGATGACCAAGACAGATGCCCAGGATGGGCACCCCTCTGTCCATGGCCTCCATCACCCTGTCCCGCTCCTCCTGCAAGAAGGGTAGCTTGTCGAATTGGCTTGGTGGGTACTCGCCTCCGGAGACGATCACAGCGTCGAAACTCGTCAGATCGGGAATTGACTCCCCACTGTAGGCCAGGATAGGCACGGACGACGCGTCGTTCTCCGCCAACACCCGGTCCACCTGCAAGAAGCGCGAAGGACCGTGGAGGATCACTGCCACCTCCAGATGCCCACGCGGGGTAGGCGTCGGTTCCGGAGTCGGGGTCGGCGTAGGCGTAGGCGTAGGTAATGGAGTGGGAGTCCTGGTAGGAATGGAGGTCGGGGAAGCCGTGAATGTGGGCGCAGGAGTCGCCGTGGGACTCGCCAACTGACCAAGACCTGCGCAGGCGGAGACAAGCGACAACACGATCAATGCCCCAAGCCACACCAGGCCTTTGGGAACGCGATGCATCCCCCCTTTCTGCCTCCAATCACCGAAATCCAATGCAGTACCATTGTACCACACGCCTTCCAGTCACATCCAATCGCCGGCAACAACCCGGACACCGCCTACATTGGCCAGTGCACACTGCTCCACGTCACCGCGCTGGGGTGGACTAGCGCATAGGCCGCCGCTGCGCGCCTTCAGCACCGTCGATGATCTCGGAGAGAATCGCACTAAGAGAGACCCGGCGCCCTCGGGTCTGCATCTCCCGACTGCCAGAGACGGCCAAGCAATTCAAGGAGATGAGGTACGTACGCCAGACATCCAGACGACTGCGGCAGTTCCTCCCAGCGTGTCACAATCGCCAGAGCAGCGCTGGCGTCTCCTCGTCCGGCTCCTTCGGTGTTCTCGTCAAATCCCAGATCGATGGCCGAACGCATCATCAGATCCTTGATCTCGCGCGGCGTCAAACCAGGATCAGCCTCCAAGAGCAGAGCAGCTACCCCCGCCGCATGCGGGGCCGCCATGCTTGTCCCTGAGGCCTCAGTGTATACCAGGTCCAGGGCGCTGCCCAGGGATGTGTCACTGGCGCGGCACGAGACTATATCGGCGCCAGGGAAGAGAATATCTGGCTTCACGCGCCCGTCCGAGGTCGGTCCCCTTGAAGAGACTTCCAGCACCGTATCGTAGTCGGTGGACGCGCCCACGGTGATCACCTGCCGCGCACAGCCCGGCGCTCCGATACTACCTAGAGTTGGCCCTGAATTCCCGGCAGCGACACAGACCATGTAGCCGCGCTCGACCACAAGGTCGCACATCTCCGAGAGGGCATCAGTGCCGTCCCCAGGGGGTGAAGCCGAGAGAGAGAGGTTGATGACGTGGACATTCTGCTTGAGCGCCCAGTCCATACCGGCCATGACGTCGCTCATGTACGCTGCGCCGTGCCGGTCAAGCACCTTGGCAACATACAATTCGGAACCCGGTGCGACACCCCTATATTGCCCACCATGGGCTCTCCCGTCCCCGCAGGCAATGCCAGCAACGTGGGTGCCGTGACCGTTGAGGTCTTGAACGCCCTCCCCGGTGAAATCGGCCGTCCCCGCGATCCTTCCCGCGAAGTCCGGGTGCTCCAGATCAATCCCCGTATCGAGAACCGCAATGCCCACACCCGCGCCAGCATACCCCTCGTGCCACACTCTCGGTGCCCCGATCAAGGTTGCACTTATGTCAAGACAGGCGCGCACTCGGAGGTCCGGCCAGATTCGCTCCACGTCTGGCTGTTCGCTGAGAGCCTCGACCTCGGTTGGGGCTGCCGACAGGGCAACCGCCGGAACCGTAGTGAGCACCCTCGATGGCGGTTCTGGTAGTCTCGCTGACTCTACAGCCTTGGCCTTGGCCACGTGCTCTCTGTACTTGACTATCACCCGGATTCGGGGTGCACCGCCCCGTGAAGTGATTTGCTTGGCCAACGACTGATGTATCTTGCTTCCGCGCAGCATGATCTCCTCTCGACACAACTGCCTCTGCCTGGCAGGCCCTCAGCTGCCCCTTTGCGAAGTAGCGCTCGGCCGCTCCTGCTGGCCCAGCCAAGACATCTACGATGGCCTTCTTGACAAGCACAACCCAGCGCAGCGAGGGGCTCCGATGGTCGACCAAGTTAGCTGTCCCGCTGGTGCCCCTCCCCTGGACTAAGCGAAGGAAGGGTCGCGCTGAAGAGGCCCGCTGGGCTCCCAACGAGCATGCGGCCATGCGTCACATCAACCGTGAAGGACCCCAACCCCCCGAGCGGGTCGTGCCCGTCCGGCGCCTCCCGGTACTGCCTCACGAACTTGCCCTCCTTGCTGAGCTCCACGATTCGCCCCTCTTCCTGATCAGCCACGAACACCGACTCGCACTCGGGGCTGGCGAATATGGTCGCCGCATTCTCCAGAGGAGAATCCAACCCCTCCAAGGAGAAAGGCTGAGGTTGGCCTCCCGCAAACTTGATGATGGAACCATCGGACAGCAGCAAGTAGACGAATCCGTCAATGGCCATGTCTGTGACGTCCGACCAATTTATGTCAATCTCTCCACTAACATAGTCCGTGGGCGCATGCTGATAGTCGTCGCCCTCGGGAGTGTACTTGAGGATGTTCTCGCGCCCCGCATCCAGCACGTACAGGTTGCCTTCGTACGTTGCCAGGCTCCGCGGGTTCTGCCACATCGAGGCGTCGGCGACAGCCACACGTCGTGTCGAACCGTCGGCGCGCATCTCAAAGATAGAGCCTTCGCTGCTCAACATCAGGAGAGCAGGCGTGAGCCGTCCGTTGGCAGCATCCGCCCAGGCGATATCTAGTATCTGAGCATCGGAGGCCGTGCCCTCAGCCGAGAACTCCCAGGTCCAGCCCTGCTCATCTGCTAAGCTGTGTCCCTGCTGGTCCTGTGCGTACCTGTGAAGGACTTGACCCGCCATGTCGAGTACATAGATCTGACCCTGCTCGACCACGATGCGGCCTGCTGTCACCTCCGGCATACCAACCGCTTGCTCCAGCGTGAAATCCAGCCGCATCACGCCGGTCAATCCGTCCCGGCGAGCTTCCACCTCGTAGGCAAGCTCGGTCAACTCGGCACTTTCCCTCTGGCTTGCCGGGGCCTGGTCTATCAGCTCCAGGGCCTCTGCCAACGCGGCTAGCTTCGCCTCTTTGTCCTCCCCTTGGTTGGATAGCATCAAGCTCTCTTCCACTTGACTGGCCAGTGTTTCAATGTCTGACTGCTCCAGGCGAGCCTTCACTCGCATCGCAGAGGCGCCTACGAGGGCGAAGACCAGCAGAATGATCACCGCGCCGATAACTGCACGGCTCCTGCCGGACGGGTGGAATCCCAAGACCCTCGCCCTGGCCATCGGTCTCGCCGAGGCCGCGTAGGTCGACGTTGGCTGCTGCCGTTCCGGGAGAATGCCGATCAGCAACCCCCTGAATGCGGCCCAAAGGCCCGCCACCACAAATTGGCTACCGCGAGCCAGCTGCTCCAGGACGCGATGCTGTCTGATCCAGCGCCAGCCGCGCCTGACCGTACCCACGCAGAACGCCGACAGCCACGAGATGCCGGCTCGCAAGGCGAGAAGCAACGAGAGCAGCAGCATCCCACCCATTCGAAACCTCTCGCTGCCGCTTTGCAGCACTCTCGCAGTCTGCGCTCCAGCCCCGGCCAGCCTCGCGTCGTAGCTGGCGAGCGAATCCAGCGATCCTCCGGCCGTAGCTCGCCGGCCCGTCTGTAACTCAGGGTCGGAGTCACGATCTTGAGCCAGAGGACTCTCCGGCACTTCCTGGGGGCAACGCTGAGATCCCGCATCGCGAACTCTCTTTCGCGGCTGGCGCAACGAGCTGAAGAACCCAGCCGCACCTGATACCTTACCCTTCGTACCGTTCTCAGCGGCTTTGCAGACGTCCGCTGGCCATGCGCGGCCGAGTGGCAGCCGGACTAGCAGCGCTGATGCATCGGCTCGCCGCCCAACCAACTCGGCCAGTTCCCGTGCTAACGCCTCTATCTCTTGGTCCGCTGGCAACAGCGTCAGTTCTTCGGCCGCCTCGAGCAACGGCTCCGCGTCAGCACCAGCCACAACGAGCAGCAGATCGCCAGGGACAATGTGGCGGTAGGAGAACCTGGGGTCAGACAGTGTCGCACTCCGGCCGAGTGCGTGCCCGTTGCTCCGCCACTCCTCTATCCCCTCGCGCTCAGTCCAAGACACGTGATTGACCAGACTCCGCACACGTCCCCGACTGACGACCAGTACACTATGGGGTCCCACACCGCAGGCGTAAGCATCCGTACCCCGTATAGCGACGCAAGCGAGGGCAGCACGCAAAGCCTGTTCCTCCCCACGCACCAGATTCCTGAGGTACAGGTACCTGTTGGCGTTCCTCACCGCCTGCCTGAGCCTGTTTGTAACGCCGCCTGGGGACCGTGCATAGCTCTCCTGCGCAACATCTTCAACTCGGTCGCAGACTCGTTCTGCAGCCGATCCGTGATCTGCTATGTGGGAAACCGCATACAGGCATCCCCAATTGCCCTGCAGACCATCCGACGATAGGCCGCCGTCGGGCAGCGCCCTGATGTACACCCTGCCCCCCCGAACCTGAAGCCTAGCGGCCTGCATTCCCGGTTGCTCGTTCATAGTCCGCCTCCTCACCACCCGGACCCAGCTAGCTCAAGTCTGAAAAACAGCATTTCAAGTCCAGACTACAATGTTCGTTTGCGTTTCCTGAGAACTGTATGCTATAATCCATTGGCCGTAGATCGCACTGGCCAAGGACCCCATGATGAACAAGGTCTTGATTCCCTTGATCGGGTGCCTGGCTCTGGTCTTGGTCTTGCTCACTTTCCGCCCGGGTCAGGCACAGCAAGAGTCGGCGACGTACTTCCCTGAGACTGGGCACTACGTCAATGAGCCTTTCCTGTCCCTCTTGCAGGCCGAGGGCGGCATGCACCTCTGGGGACCTCCCATCACGGAAGCCTTCGAAGAGAACGGTCTGGTCGTACAGTACTTTGAGCGCTCTCGAATGGAATGTGCGGAAGAAGCCCAGGGCCCTTGCGATCCCCGTCTCAGCCCTCTGGGCGAACTCCTCGGGCATCGAACTCCCCGGGTCTCCCCCGTCCCTGAGACCCTCATCAGAGACGACCTCTGCCGCTACTTCCCCGAAACGGGACATAACGTCTGCTTTAGCTTCCTGACCTTCTATCTGGAAAACGGTGGGCCCGAGATTCTGGGACCTCCAATCAGCGAGCTGATTGTGGAACCCAGCGTGATTCTCCAGTACTTCCGGCATGCGCGACTCGAATGGCACACAGACGCGCCTGTCAGCGCGGCCATGCGGCTTGGAGCACTGGGAAGCGAGCACTTCATAGCCAAGGGACTTGATCCTTCGCTGCTCACACCCGCGGAATCGCCCGGAGTGTCCCCGGCTGCCACACAGGTGACCTACGTGATATCCGTAGGAGGCTACGTCAGGGTGGCGAGCACTGACGGAGCTGGGCTTCGCATGCGCTCTGGCCCGGGTCTGGGCTACTCGGCCATCGAAACGCTCCAGGACGGCGTCGTTCTTCGCGTGGTTGAAGGCCCTCAGAGCGGTGACGGATTCGCCTGGTGGCGCCTCGAGCAGAATGGCACCATCGGGTGGTGTGCCAGCGAATGGCTCGAGCCCGTTGCGCCACCCGACGGTCCATAGGGATTTGGTCAACTGCGTTGCCTTCGATGTCATAGCACCCCACCTAGTTGGGCATCACGAAATCCCGTCCCAGGGTCACAACGATGTCCTTACCCTCTTCGACAGCTGGGTCCAGCATCACAAACTCCGGGCCCACACGAAGCAGGCTGGCCAAGAGCACGGCGGTCTCAGCTACGTCCCGACGGCTGGCGATGAAGGTGCCCTCGGCTTCGATCTGGATGCCACCGTCCTCTACCCACGCATTGTAGCCGCGACGCTGTAGCAGGTCGGCAACCTCCTGCGCCAGGCCAGGCCGCCCCACGTCGGCGCGCACCACTATGCGAGCCTCGGACACGCCCGACTCCTGGGATCCGGACAGGGTAGGTCTGTTGTCGAAAAGCTGGCCGATCAGAGCACGGATCTGCTCCAGCCTGGGAAGCAGTACCTGTGCCCCATCGGGGGCAATATACGGAATAGTCAGCGATTCGTCGATCACCCGCAGCTGTACGTCCTCAAGCTTGATCTGAGTTCCTAGATTGGCCAAAGCCAGCAGTCTCTGTAATGGAAGGTCAGTCGAGAAGGCCCTACCCAACAACGGCACCAGTTGCGGCAAAGTGAAGACCGCGTCTAGTCTAAGAGCTTTCTCACGCACCGCTAGGATTACCTGCTGCTGTCTTCGCATGCGAGAGAAGTCACTGCTCTCATGACGCGCCCTCACGTACTGCAACGCTGTCTCGCCATCCATTTGCTGCCTGCCCGCCGGGATGAAGATTCTCATGTAGCCATAACCATCATCTGGGTATCGATCGTCTCGGACTTCTTCAGGAACGTCAATAGTTACGCCGCCCAGGACATCTATGATGCGCTCGAAGCACTCGAGGTCGAGCGTTGCGTAGTGGTCGATGCTGACCCCGAAGTTATGTTCTATGGTCCTTTGCATCAACCCAGGCCCGCCGCCTTGTTCACCACCGAATTCGCCGTAGAAGTAGGCACTGTTGATTCTGCTCTCTCCGCGCCCTGGGATCTCCACCCAGAGGTCCCGGGGTATGGAGAGCAGTGCCACCTTCCTTTGAACCGGATCAACGCTAGCAATGATGATCACATCTGCCCTGCCAGGCAGGGCAGAGCCCGGACGCTGGTCTAACCCCAGGAGGAGAAGGTTCACTCTCTCGCTGCCCTGCCATGTGGGCAATGGCTCTGTGACGGGAACCGGCGTTTCCAGGGGGATCTCTTGACCAGGGTCCCGGTCCGGTCCAAAAGACCATTCGATGGGCCCTAAGGTTGGTCCCGCACCGTGTGTCAGCCGGTACCCCGTCTGGAACCCCGTTACGAGGAACGCCAGGGCCAATAGGGTACTCACTATGCGATCGATCCTGGCAAGCAGGGGCGCGCGGCCTCCCGTCGGCTGCCGAATCACTGTGTGCTCCTTCCAGCCTAGTGTGAGTGGTTCATCTTCCAGACAATTCCATGTTTCCGACGCGCTCTATCTTTCAGCCCGCAGATGACGCACCACCCGAGTACCGCCCAAGAGGGAGACCAGCGCCAACCCAAGACCGATGGTCTCCATCAGGCCGAGGCCGGTTTGAGGCATTCCCGACGAGTCCGAGCTCGGGCTGTTCAGACCTGGAGCGTCCTGTCCTTCCGCGCCGTTGGACCCCGAATCCGAGGGTTCCCCTGCTCCTGGCGGAACGACCAGTGTTGCGGTCGGCGCAGGGGTGGGCGTCGCAGTGGGCAACGGCGCAGGCGTGGGCGGGGCAGGCGCCGGCAGCTTTACCGTAGGGGTAGCCACTTGGGGCGGCATGGCAACCTCAGTGGGGGGCGCAACCAATCTGTAGAGCACCAGCCCTCCAATGCCAACCAGACCCAAGAACAACGACGCCGTGAGCACCAGAGCGATGATCATGAACAACTTGTTGTCCCTCGTCTCCATTCCGGTTTCCATCTCCCTCTACACCTCCTCGATCCTGTTCACTACTGGTACAGCATGCTAACCAGCAGGGCGGTGAGCCCCCCAGGATGCGATCAATGCTACTGCTTCTCCACGCTGAACAGTCCCTCATAGCGGCTCAAGCCTCGAGATAGTCCTTCCACCACATCCACTTCCATCCAGTCGGTGACCAGTCGGCTCTGGGCCTCGGCATCTTCTCCCCCGTCATCCGTCGATCCGCTCTCGTTCTCGCTGAACGTCAGCAGGACAACTTCGTGCCTTACCTCCACCTGGAACGTCTCGGCCAGGAAGCGCAGGGTGAACACCGCGTCCGCCCACACCGGCGCCTCGAACCCACCAGGACCGTACTCCGTCTTCGAACCGCTGATAATGGCCACCGAGTTGCCCCAGGGATCGGTGACGTCGAGACGGATGCCCGCTCGTGGGAAGCTGCCTGCGATTGCCCTCACTCCATCCGTGCGCGGTCGGCGCTCCACGTTCATACTCCACTTTGTCCCTGTCTGCTCGGGGCTTGGCCGCGGCGCAGGCGAGGGGCTGGGTGGCGGAGGTTGCGACGCAGGCGGCTGTGGAACCGGTGCTGGAGGTTCGACCGGAGTCCCATCCCGAGCGAACGCCGGCATTCCTGCCACAGCAGCCACAGTCTGATGTCTCGTGCCCCGAGGGCCATCGTACCAAGCAGCAGGGTCATCAGTGCCTGATATGATCCACGGGCAGACGGCAAACAGGTACTCAGGCAGACTACTCCCGTCCGACAGCACACCATCCTTGAACCAGGCGAACATCGCCATGTGGTGTGCCTGATGGAGGAAGTCGCCCACCTTGGGGTACCGGCGGTCGGAGAGGTCTCCGTACTTCCATCCGCCGTCTCCACAGATCATGGGTGGTACGAAGCCGAGTTCCTCCTCGAACGCCCTGGCGTATGCCAGAAAGCCCAGCACGCACTGGTAGTCCTCGTGCACAGTCTGGCCCGGATGCTTCCCATCCTGCCGCCAGCGATTCACTTGGTCCACCGGTCCTGCAAACTCCCACTCGGGATGCTGCACCGGCAAGGCTTGCTGGTTGATATCGTCGTATGGGTAGCGCGCCGGGCGATTGAGCCCGTAGTTGTGACAACAGAACCAGGCATGCCTGAAGATGTGCTCTACCCCTTCCTCCTGCGCTTCGCCAAGGACTATCCGCAGATCCTCTACCGAGTTCACCTGGAGTCCGGGGTGGGCGTCCACGTCGACCAGCGCCTTGGCCTGTTCTAGCCAGCGAGAAGCAAAGGCCTTCATATCCACCCGACGGCTCTTCCACTGATCGGGGCGCTCTGGAGCGTTGTAGACCTGCACGTACGCCGGAATCCCCTTCTCGGCCAGCAGGCGCGCGTCTCCCACGAAGTCATGATCCTCGTCCACCAGACACTTCGGCCGCACCACTGGCATGATGCCCTTGTCCCAGTAGGCCGACGCCGCCGTTCGGAGCTGAGTCCTGTCTTCAGGGACCGTCATCACCCACTTGACGCCAAGCTCTTGGGCTCGCGCCACATCGGAGGACAACGACTCCGCTGAGAGATCCAGTCCCCCGTGAATCCCCAGTCCGTTGTCCTCAGGCGGGCGCGGCCACTCGGCGTAGCCAGTCCTCAACTCCGGCCATACATCTACCGCCTCACGGTCGGCACCCACGATCTTGACATCGGTATAGTAATGATCGAGGATGTCGACATAGGTGGCGCCCTGGTCGGCCATTGCCATCGCACCCTGCTGGCACATCCCCACGCCGTGACCATTCATGGAGGGGTAGGACTTGACGCACGAAACACTTCTGCAGTACGGAAGAGCGCGCACCCACACATCCTCACTGTTGCGTGTGTGCCCGTCGCAGTATGCGAAGTAGAAAGCCTGAATGACCTCGTCCCCATGGAGGGCAACCACGTCTTCGGTCTCTTGCACAGCCCGGTCGGTGCCGGCGTGCGTCTGTGCTGACCACCCCTGACAATGCTTCTCGGTGCACACATCGGCGCCTACCGCTGCGTGCCTGGGGTGAGCAACCGCATATGCTGAGAAGCAGCGAGCTGCCACGGACTGAGCCCTGAGAGCTTCCTGCGGGGCATTGAGTCCCATCTCCTGAGGCACCACCCCGCGCAGATACTGCTCAAGTCTCATCACCTTCACGCTGCCATCGGGCATGAGCACTCTGATATCATTGGGCACGTGTACTCGAAGAGCCCGCTTGATCTTTGGCAAGGCCTTCAGGCGCGCCACTGACTGCGGGAGTCGGGGATCACCATTGGGCCTGTACCAGCTGTGGCGTACGAAGAAGTTGTCGTCCTCAGCAGCCAGCAGCCAAAAGGCGTTGTTGAAGAAGTAGTATGGCAACCCGCCAGTCATGGTCATCTGACACATGCCGGCGTGTCGTTCCGCGTGGAGCGCCTCGTTGATCGCTGGGGATCGAGGATCATCAGCGTCACCCAGCCGCACGCCGTTCTCGCACCCAATGAGGGGAAGACGTCGCCCGGTGCGCTGACGCACAATCTCGTCGTACCATTCGAACAGGTAGAAGCCGGTGTGATCCTCGCATCCCGGCGGGCGTTGATACGGTTTGGCACAGGTCCATCGCGAACTACCGCCCTTTCCAAAGGTGAGCGGTTTGTTG
>Ga0307378_10007529_pt1 | contig 14649 bp, 13 predicted proteins | sample UN1MG_FD_202238 | JGI IMG/M metagenome (GOLD analysis project Ga0307378, IMG submission 202238) | Soil microbial communities from Risofladan, Vaasa, Finland - UN-1 | ecosystem: Environmental > Terrestrial > Soil > Coastal area > Acid sulfate soil | place: Finland: Risofladan, Vaasa | collected...
TATTTACCAGAGCCTGGCAAATGGACAACGCCAAATGAATTTTGTGGCAATAAAAAATTTTACTCTATTTTTGGAGCATAGCAAAAGTGATGCCAACCGTTATTTGCGGTTATAGCTGATTTTATTTCAGAAGGGTTTCCATATGTATAAATCTTATCAAGATAAATCCTGGAGCATAGTTGATTGCATCTCCTTCGTCGTAATGCGTGACATGGAGATTATTAATGCCTTAACATTTGACAGGCATTTTGAACAAGCAGGCTTTCACATCCTGCTGTAAAGAGAGGGTCACCATAGATCGGCAAAGAGAGGAAGAGCAGGTGACTTTCGAGCGCCTGTTAAGAGAGAAAGGATTTAATCCTGAGTTCCCGGAACTCCCTGAGCTCCTTGAGTTCAATGATCTCATTGACAGGTTCCGGAGGATTATTTACGGCTATTATCAGGAGTATGCTCGCCAATTCCTCTGGCGGATGACCCACGATCCTTATTACATTCTTGTTTCGGAAATCATGCTCCAGCAGACTCAAGCAGAGAGAGTCGCTCAAAAGTATGATCAGTTCATCACCGAATTCCCTGATTTCTCTTCGCTCGCCTGCGCGCCGCTTCAAAAAATACTGAGTGTATGGCAGGGGCTGGGATATAACCGCCGGGCTATTTCCTTGAAAGCGATTGCCCAGGCGATCATGGAAGAGTTTGGCGCACATCTGCCCTCTGATGTGGAATCACTGATAACTTTGCCAGGCATTGGTCATGCGACCGCGTCAGCCATTTGTGCGTTTGCCTTCAATAAGCCCACGGTTTTCATTGAAACCAATATCCGCCGGGTATTTATCCATTTCTTTTTTTTCCACAAGGATATGGTTAAAGATACCCAGATCCTTCCCTTGGTCGAGAGGACCATCGATAAATCCAACCCGCGGGAATGGTACTACGCTCTGATGGATTATGGGGTAATGCTGAAGAAAGAGCTCCAGCGCAAACAGCTCCTGAATCCAAATAGGAGAAGCGCCCACTACCAACTGCAAAGCCCCTTTGAAGGCTCCAACCGGCAAATAAGGGGGATGATCCTGAAAATCCTGATTGCTGCTAAAACAAGCCTTTCCGAAAGTGAGATAGTGCAGGAGGTAAAAATGTATCCGCAAATGGACCCGCAAATAGTAAAAAGAAACCTCATCCAATTACAAAAAGAGGGTTTTATTCAAAAGCAAGAGGACCGGTTCAGCATTAAGTAGGCAATTTAGCATTAAGTAAGCAGTTCAGCAGTAAGTAACCAGTTCAGCAGTAAGTAACCAGTTCAGTATATAAGGTGCAACGGAATAAGCATCTGGGCCAGCGACTGAGCATCTGGTGATTATGCCGGGCTCCCCTACTCGATAATTTCTATCATTTCCCGCCAATCTCTCCTTTTACGCGGTGCAGGTTTTTCGTCAGGATAGCCAAGAGGGAGGATGGCCATGGGCCTTAAATGCCGGGGCAGATTCATGATTTCCTGAGAACTTCGGAAAACACCTCAGCACCAAAAAAGGATTAAAAAAGTGATCATTATGGGTTAAAATAGAGTTAGTTTATTGGTATAGTTATGGAAAGTCCAAACCTAAAGAAAGGAATTTCCATGACTCTATTAACCTATAGTGGTGTTTTGTTATCTAACTTTTATGATAAACGTATTATTCAAAATACAGAACAAATGATTCAAAATATTGTTGAAAATAAATCTATTCGTATCTGGTCAAATTCAAAGGACAAGGCAGAGTTTGACAGACACAAGAGTTTACTTGATGGCTCTTTAAAGTCCATACTGGACGATAAAAAAATCTCTGATGCCCTACATAAAAATGGTGTTAATGCTTTGGCGGATAGCGATCATCTAATCCTGCTTCACGACCCATGTGACATTCGCAAAGAACACTCCAAGGGGTTAGAAAACCTGGGTAAGGTTCGCTCTCTGGATGGTGATATTGTCAATGGATACAGTACGTTCAATACCGTTGCCATTGACGAAAAGAATAAACAACTTCGACTCATCGATCTTGCGGTCTACAGTAATGGTGATCCACACTATGTCACCAAGGAAGAACTTAAACAGTATCAAAAGGGTAGCCTCCAAAAATCTCAAAACCTACAAGATCGCCTCCGTGCTAAACAAATCAGCCAATTCATGGAGGATGACACCTATGTGAATCTTTCTCGGCTGACACACAAGCAACTGCAACTGAGTAGTGAGTTATTCAAAAAAGACAACCCTCACTTGATCCTCACCCATGTTCTGGATCGTCAATTTGATGGAAACGAATATTTCTCATTTATTGATAAGGAGCTTCAGGATGAGTTTGTGATCCGCTTAAAATCCTCCCGTAATTCTAACCAATCTGTTATTGACGAGGAAACTCACAAAAAGCACCGGATCAAACTCAAGGATATTCCTTTCACTCACAGTGATTCTTTATTCATGGACAAGTTGCTCATTAAGAGTAAAGTTTACCAGCAGGTCAAGTGTCTAATCGAATGGGACATCTACTCCATAGAGGGTAAGGATTACACCGCTGTTCGTATCAGTTTGATCGATCGTAAGGGATCACCTATTTTCAAAGAGCCTATGCTTCTGATCACCAACCGCACTGTCTCTAATCCTGAGCAAGCTCGCTGTGTTTATCATCTATACCTTAAGCGATTCAAAATTGAAGGGGTCTTCAAGTTTTTGAAAAATGTACTGGGCTGGGAAGACTTCCAGGTTCGAGACTTTGAATCTATCAAAAATATCATAGCCCTGTGTTTCTTTGTGGGTGGATATTTCTACGAAATTGAATCTGCTCTCACTCAGAACCATACTATCCAATATCTTTGTGCCCTGGGTGATGGCAAAGGAAAAGTCACTCGCCATTATTTTTTAAAAGGAATTGCCAAGCTCCTCATACACAAAAGTGTTGAACAATTTGTCGAACAACAATCCATCAGCCCTGATCAATTTAAAGAAATGATGGCCTTTGTAACGCTAAATACTACTGACCATTAATGGCTAAATTATGTTTTCCGAAGTTCTCAGAAGCAATATAAAGGGATTACCAGAAGTTACCCTTGCTGCAGGTCAAGCAAAGAGGGATGCCGAGGTATCATATCAAAATCAATTGATGCATCTTCAGGTATATGGAACTGATGAAGAGCGTAAGACAGCAACACAACTTCTTGCCAACGCTAACTCACGGATTTCTGGATATGCATTAGGTACGAGTTACGTACCGAAGACAGGCACATATCTTCTTCATCAAGGTGAAAGCGTGGTACCGAAGGGCAATAATGGCGGTTCAAAAAACACTACCATCGGTGACATCAATATCAATATTTCCGGGGATCAAAGCCCGCGAAGCAATGACGATTACCGTACAATTGTACGGAATTTCATAATTCCTGAACTGCAGAGGTTGGGGGCATTGTAATAGCACTGGGGACTTTGTAATGGCACTGGAGGTATTGTAATGGCAAACGTAATGGCATTGGGAGCATTGTAATGGCAAACGTAATTTTCACCCTGGGTGTGAGCACCTTCACTTTCTCCAAAGGTCGCGACTTCCCGATACAAGATCCGGTTGAAGTGGCCGTGGTCACAGATCAAAGCGAAGGCGGGAATCTTTACTGTTACGACAAAGGGGTAACAGTGCAATATTTCAACCTTTATTACAAGAATCTAATCCCGGACGATTACACGAACGTTGCCAACTGGATTCAAAGCGTGTGTGTCGGGCCTCTAAACACCTTTACCTATACCGACGAGGATGGCGCGACCCACACGGTCAGGTGCCTTGACACGATTAACCCACTCAAGGAAACCGGATACCAGCTCTACTCAGGGACTATCCGGCTAAGGGAAGAGATCTAAGGAAGATACCGTCTGAGGGAAGAGCTATAGGGTTGAAGGAAGAAATATAGGAAAAGAAATATGAGGTCATTCAACGCCAATTTTATTACAAAGAAAAACAGCAAGTCCGGAATCACTCCGATTCTCCTGGTCAAGTTTAATTTCGCCACTCCTGTCTATCTTTCCGATTACACGGTAACGCCCTCCGGAGGCAGTGAACACAAAGGACTTATCAAGGCATGGAGCTTCATTGACAGCGACGTAGGCGGCTATTCAGGGAGTGCGATATTCGGCGGTTTCGAAGTCGGTGATATGGACCTGACCATTATCAATAGCATTAATAGCGGAGCAATGCCATTCTCGAATAACTTCACCGATTCGGACCCTCCGGAGAATCTGACCGTGAACATATACCAATGGTTCGCCGGGCTTCTCTATTCGGAGAAGGAAGAGATATTTCGCGGGACCATCTTCGGCCAGCCTGAATACAACCTGTACGAATGCAAATTGACCATACGGGGGATATTCCAGAAGTATAACAAAATAATCGGGGAGGACCTGGTTGTAGATCAGGCCGCATATAGTGGAGCAGATCCGGACGACATAGGAAAGATGCTGCCGATTGTCTATGGCTCGTGTAAAAATGTTCCATTCCTCGCAGTTGATGCTGGCGGACGCAACAACTTGGTTGCTGATATCGACGATTCAGTAACAACGATCTCGTTGTCTGATTCTTCAGTACTAACAAGTAGCGGAGTCATACAAATAGATTCGGAGCAGATATCATATACCGGCAAGTCTGGAAATGACCTCACAGGTTGTACCCGTGGATATGACAGCACATCTGCCGGATCACATAGCCAGGGCGCTACCGTGGCGCAGATTCAAACGGAATACTGCTACCTGATCGGCCACGCCGTTAAAGTGATAAACGCTGTCTATGTCGATAAAATACGGCAAACTACCGGATATACAGCTTACACTGGCCAATCCGGCGATGAACACGCAAGTTATCCAGGCAAGGCATGCATAAAGTTTACTGTGTTACCATCGTTACAAAAACAGGTAAACGTAAGCCTGGACGATAGTTTAACAGTGTCTGATGATATAGACCTATCCGCGACAGGCTCGTTGAATTGCGTGTCTACCGATAGTGATGTAGGTACCAGCTTCCATTTTGATGGTGGCAGCGATTCTCACACATGGGGCATATCTACCAGTTCATCGTATTTTACCCCTGGATATAGTGCCTCGAAAAGTCACGATGGCATGGTCGAAAGATGGGACATTGGCGTTTCAGTCAAGAGTTACGGCACTGCCGGAACGTTTGAGTTGAAGGTGACGTGCATGTCCACTGGTAGCACCGTTACCGTCTTGAAGATAGAAAGCGGCGTTATTACGGTGGGACCGTTCCTCCCATTCACGAAAGCCGATAGCGGCCACGATTCTCCAACCTATAGCGCTCAATTGTACGGTACTTCGAACAGTTCGTTCAATGGTGATTTAACGGTATCGTTGAGCAATATAGAAATAACGTTATGTGTGTATGATCTTACTTCAAGCAAGTCAGGAAGCGCTTATCGCGATGGATCAATATCACTGTCGGGTAATTCCGTAGTAGATACCGTCATAGGCAGCCAGGTCACAGCAGACCTTGACGGTTACAAAGACGATGCTTCCGGGACATATACCGGTACAGCTAACGCCCTGATCCAGCGGCCAGACCATGTCTTTAAGCACGCCTGGTGCACTCTCCTAGGAGCATCCTATAGTGATATCGATTCCACATCTTTTGCGGCCGCAGGGACCTTTTTCAATACCAACAGCTACACATTTGCTCACGTACTAAGGGAACCAATTGAAGCTGCTGAATGGCTCAAGCGGTTGGCCTTCCAGTGCCGGTCAAGGGTATTCGTCTCTCCGGAGGGTAAATTCAAACTGGTCGTTCGCCAACTCGGCCAGTCAAGCGGACATGCCATTCCAAAGTCCGAGATCCAATGGGAATCGGTCTCGATTAAAAGATCTCGGTCAGAGGATATCGTTAATTACCTCAATATCTTTTATAACCTTGATTTCAGCGTAGATAAAAGCGCAGACAGGAGCGCCGAGAATTGCCGCGGTGTTGAAATCCTGTCGGACTCGACATCCATCTCCAGGTATGGCCAGCGTACCCTTGGCCATGACCGGGACTTGCTTGTCTTTGACGCAGTATCGAACGCGGCTATGGCCAATCACGTCGGGACCTTCTACCTTGATTTCCTGAAGGCCGTCCGTAAAGTGATTGAGTTTGGAGTGTTCCTCGACAACATGGAAATCGAGCCAGCAGATATCATTGACGTGACCCATGATCTGGACTCGATGGCAGGATTCGTCCTTGAAGTGCTGAAAATAAACAGAGTGATTGGATCAGGAAAAGATAAAAGAATGGATTGCCTGAAGATTACAGGCATCCAGAATTAAAGAGAGCATATCCACAATGAGGGAGTGCGCATCCAGAATTAAGGAGCGCACATCCAGAATGAAGGAGAACATATGAAAGGATCTGTCTTTATTGGTAACCCTTCGAGTAGCCCGGCTAACATTACACTGTCTACCAAGCTGTCTTCCGATAACGATTCGATAAACGTGGATAAGATGAGCAAGGGTGGAATAACCGTAGCCCATAGCGCCATTACAGCCACAGCCACCAGCGCCGAGATCGATTGCCGTGGGTTTAACACTATCTCCGTGGAATGCGCGGTGTCTACCATCACTTCCGGTAACTGGCTTATCGAGATCCTGGGCTGTGCACTAACAGGCGGAACCTTCGGAAACTGTTACACTCCCAAGGATGACGGTACCTTCGCCCAGCAGAAAACCCCTGTACTCAATGCCAATGGCAATACTACCTACTATTTTCGCGGTATCCCGAATTTTGTACAGATTAAGGCCACGCGTACCACTGACGGAACACTAACCTGCATCGTAACCCCGATGAACCTTTAACCCTTTAACCCTTTAACTCTTTAACCCTTTAAAACTTAAACCCTTAAACTTTTAACCCTTTGGGGGTGGGTATGCCACGAGAACCCTTACCACAAAATTACATAAAAGCATCCGGCAGCCTCTTTGAGGATTTTGAGACAATTGGTGACTGGTTCATTGGCGGGTCAGGAGGGCGGACCGCCTTAGCTAACACAAATCAGTATGTAACTGGCAGCCAGTCCATAAAGCTCACGGTCACCGGCTCTATGAGTATTACCAAGAGTATTTCATCATATCTCAATAATTCCAAAACCTTCAGATTGGCCATATACCAACATTCCGCCTTTGCTACAGTCAACAAAATCTGGCTGCACTTTAGCTCCCAGACCGCCCGACCCATTGCCACAGGTGGAGGTGATAAATATCTAAGGGCCGAACTTCGCCCTCAAAATATGGCACAGGGTTGCTGGAGTTATTGGGTCATGGATCGGGATACGGATTTTATTTCTAATGCAGGGGAAACCTGGGCCAGCGAAATGAAAACCGTAATGGTAACCATAGTTGCACAGACAGGGGAAATCTCCATTTCCTTCGATGATCTTCGGATTGGCATGGAATATTCTCCCCGACTGATGATCGCCTTTGACGATAACCGTTCAACCGCCTATGACATCGCTTACCCATATATGCATGACAGGGGACTCCGGGGAACCGTGTTCGCAATTAAAAATACAACAGGCTTATCAAACTACATGACCCTCGCTAATCTGCAAGCTTTATATGCTGACGGATGGGCCATAGCGAACCATACCGTCAGCCACGCCGGAAACGGCCTGATCGATTACGACCTGGCTGGACAAACGGCAGAATTATCCGGCTGCACTGACTGGCTCATCGCCAATGGAATGCCCCGCGCCGCCCACCATGTCGCTTACCCCTTGGGAGTCTATAACGCCGATACCATGACAGCCCTGGCAAACCTTGGAATGCTGACAGGAAGAATATCCACTACTTACCATCAATACACACCTGTAAACAACCCCTATTTGCTCATTGGCAGGACAATCGCTTCAACAGACAGCTTAAGCACGATTAAAGGGGTTGTCGATGCTGCCTTTAATAAAGGTGTGTCATATCAACTAATATTTCATAAATTTCTCACGGTAACTGATGGTACGACGACATGGTGGACCCCGGCTAATTTCCAGGCACTAATTGACTATATTTTAGCCCGCAAAATCCCCTGCGTGACCATCGATGAGTGGTATAAGGGGCTCACTAATCCGCGATATCGATCGCTGCCACTGGTCAGAGCAGTAGTGTAGCCTGGGCAGGTTAGCTACATAGAAGGAGGATTCTTTGATGGATAATTTTAAAACTTGTATAAGCGCCTGGCTTGGCCTGCTTACAGCAGTCCTAACCGAATACCTCCTGAAATTTCGGCCAGGACTATCCGAAAAATTCGTGCTGAAAGAGGAATTCCACCCAGAGCGATTTGTGTTGAAAGCTGACTGCCATCCTGAACAGTACGCATTGAAAGAAAATTTCCATCCTAACCAATATGTGCTGAAGGCTGATTGCCAGAGGGTATCTGATCAATTACATAAGGAAAACAGAGAGGATCACCAGGAGATTTTCCGCAAACTGGATGAATTGCACCAGGAAATGTCTAAAACGCAAGCAATGATCATGCAAAAGCTAAGGGAATGATTATACGGAAGACAAAGAGCATGCGGGGGAGAAATAAAAGAAGAGAGCAGGAGACAGCAGAATGAAATTTGAAACAACGTATACATCAGACAATCAATCGCTCCTGGAGCAGTTCACCGAAGCTCAGCGCTATCATCCATATATCATGGATGCCGCAGAAAAATATAATCTTCAGCCATCACTCATTGCCGGCCTTGGTTCCAGAGAATCTCACTGGGGTCTGGACCTCAAACCAAAAGGGCCAAAGGGCACCGGCGATTTCCGTGAGCGCAGATGCCCAACCGAATACCGAAGCGGCCCACTCCCTGCTGTTGGTGGCTTTGGCCGCGGCCTCCTGCAGATCGATTTCGATGCCCACGAGTTTGCCAGAGGGGATATGTGGAAGGACCCGCTGGAGAATATTCTATACGGCTGCAAGGTTCTGGCCCAGTGCATGGGGATAATCAAGCGAAAAGTGGCCGTTGGGCAAATCGTCATCGACGCCACCGGGAAAACTGCTGGGCAAACATCGACTCAGCTCGCGTCCATCCCCGCCGAAAAAATCGCCACTGGGCAAACATCAACCCCACTCACCCTCATCACCGCTGGGCAAATCGCCACCGATCTGAGTGATCAGGAAATCCTGCGGGCAGCACTGGCTGGTTACAATGCCGGACCAGGCAGAGTGCTGAAAGCGATCAAGGAAGGAAAAGATATCGACCACTACACAACTGGTCGGGACTATTCGGCTGACGTGCTCAATCGGGCCGGATGGTTTCAAACATACGGTTGGGCGTGATTATAAGGAGGTACATCATGGACTTCAAACAACTGCTCATACCGATTTTGGCCAGGTTAATTGGCAATCTAGCAGAAGAGGCATTGTCCGCAGCAATTGAGGCAGCTCGAAGGATTGCGCAGGACCCCTCGATTTTGAACAACAGCCAAAAAAAGCGCCAGCTAATCAAGGAGCTCAAAAGCAATCTGCCGAACATCAAGGCATCAGTAATCAACCTCTTGGCCGAGTTGGCAGTTTCGGCGATGAAGCAGGAAGCGTTAGCTGGTCAGGCATGACAAACCGGGCAAACATAGCAGGACTGGTCAGGCATTACAAAAAGGGGGCCGCAAGGCCCCCAATAGTTACAATGCATAGCCAATTCCCCTGACATTGTGGCTATCAGTTTCAAATATTCGGCCCCACGACACAAAAGATAAATGCAGTATCTAACCTATCATCCAAGCTACAGCTCATCCAAGCTACAGCTAATATCCGATCAACTCACCCCTATATAAGCAGCACCTAATTCATTCTGGCCACCGAGTACAAGCAAGTAGTCATGATCCAGACCCGCATCAAGCAAGGCATACGCAATATCCTGGATCGCCTCGAGCGAAAGGCTACATTGCCACGATGATCTTCGTCTTCCACTCCCCCTTTCCTGAACCACACGCAATATTTGGGTAAGCTGTAAGGCATAGATTAATTATTTTTCTTGACTAAATTATGAGTTAAGATAGATAATGTTTATGTATAGGGATCAGAAAATTGGAATTCCTGCCATAAATTAAATAATATCGCTACTATGTAATATAATAGCTGACGCGATAGCGTTTATCATTTCGAACTCAGGGAGATCACAGATAATAATTTGCCCATAATCACTATATAAGACGGCTATAGTATCTTGTCAAGATTGATTTTAGCAGTTTATCAGTTCCAACAGGCAATGCCCGCATTAAGCTAAAAGCGTCTCTCCCTACAATATCAACATTGAAGAGACATTAGGGGCAATAAAAAATAGGGAGCCGAATGATGCGACTTGAAGATCTTCAACCGAATGCTGCTGTGCGAGGCATCCTTCCGGATTGCCTGGTCACGGTCGTCAGCGTGCAGTGGTTTGGCTCCGAGGCTCTAGAACTTACCTACAAAACGCCCTCGGGCAAGGTGGCCAACGAGCTGCTTTATCGAAGCGACGAACCGCGCATCGATCTGGTGGAGCAAGGCCGCCCCTGGAGCTTCGATGGGGAGGGTGACATGTTCCGCCTGGTCTCCGAAGCCCACCGCCTTCGCCTGGCCCATCTCTTCGACCCTGTGCTCGCCGTTCATACCTCGATTGTCGATCCTTTACCACACCAGATCACGGCGGTCTACGAAGCTATGCTGCCGCGTCAGCCGCTGCGCTTTCTGCTGGCCGATGATCCGGGCGCAGGCAAGACCATCATGGCAGGTCTGTTTATCAAGGAGCTGATCGCCCGAGGTGACCTTCAGCGCTGCCTCATCGTCTGTCCAGGCAGTCTCGCCGAGCAGTGGCAGGACGAACTCTACCGCCGATTCCATCTGCCCTTCGAGATTCTCACCAACGACAAACTCGAGGCTGCCCGCACCGGCAACTGGTTTCTGGAGACCAATCTGGTGATAGCCCGCCTTGATAAGCTCTCGCGAAACGAAGAGGTACAGCAGAAACTAAAGGCTCCGGATTGTCGCTGGGATCTTGTGATCTGTGATGAGGCACACAAAATGTCGGCTACGATTTTCGGCAATGAGACGAAATACACCAAGCGTTACCGGCTTGGCCAGCTTCTCTCGACTCTCACCCGGCACTTCCTGCTGATGACGGCTACACCCCACAATGGCAAGGAGGCGGACTTCCAGCTCTTCATGGCGCTTCTTGATGGCGATCGTTTCGAAGGACGCTTTCGTGATGGTGTTCACGTGACCGATGTTTCTGATCTGATGCGCCGGATGGTCAAGGAGAGTCTGCTGAAATTCGACGGCACGCCGCTGTTTCCTGAAAGGATCGCCTATACCGTGCCCTATAAGCTCTCGGAGGCTGAAGCACGGCTCTATAGGGCGGTTACCGAATACGTACGTGAGGAATTTAATCGTGCTGAGGCGCTCGAAAACGATAAGCGCGCCGGAAATGTTGGCTTTGCGCTCACCATTTTGCAGCGCAGGTTGGCCTCCTCGCCCGAGGCCATTTACCAGTCATTGCGTCGCCGGCGCGAGCGGCTGGAAAGCCGGCTCCGCGAACTGGAACTGCTCCAGCGCGGCGGTCAAACGACAGCCGGAAGTGCGGGTATCCTAGCCGCATCGCCTTTCGAACTGGACATGGAGGATGTCGAGGATCTTGAAGATGCGCCGGATAATGAGGTCAAGGCCGCCGAAGAAGAGATCCTCGATCTGGCCACTGCGGCAAGATCCATTGCTGAATTGAAGGCTGAAATCGAGACTCTGAAAGGACTTGAGTCGCTCAGCCTCGATGTCCGCCGCAGCGGCGCGGACACCAAGTGGCGTGAGCTGGCGAGCCTGCTGGCCACGATTTTCACCACCGCCGCTATTGCCGGATACGTGTCTGAACCTAGCATTCCCTATGGTGCCGGCCCGATCCCTCCGCCTGTATCCTCGCCACACCAGAAGCTCGTTCTCTTCACCGAGCACCGCGACACACTGAATTACCTTGAGACCCGCATCACCACGCTCCTTGGCCGTAAGGAGGCTGTGGTCATAATCCACGGCGGCATGGGCCGTGAGGAACGTATGAAGGTGCAGGAAGCCTTCAGGCACGACCCGGAGGTACAGGTATTGCTGGCCACAGATGCCGCAGGTGAAGGCATCAACCTCCAGCGGGCTCACCTGATGGTCAACTATGACCTCCCCTGGAACCCCAATCGTATTGAACAGCGTTTCGGCCGTATCCACCGCATTGGCCAGACTGAGGTGTGCCACCTATGGAATCTGGTAGCCGATGAGACCCGTGAAGGCGACGTGTATCGCAAGCTGCTGGAGAAACTGGAGCAGGCCCGCGAGTCCCTTGGCGGCCAGGTGTTCGATGTGCTCGGCAAGCTCCAGTTCGAGGGAAAATCCCTGCGTGACCTTCTGATCGAGGCCATCCGCTACGGGGACCAGCCCGAGGTGCGGTCCCGCCTGACCACCGTACTGGAGCATACTCTCGACCGAAGCAGGCTCCAGGAGCTGCTCGAAGAACGTGCACTCGCCCACGATGCAATGGACACAAGCCGTGTCCGGAGTATCCGCGAAGACATGGAACGTGCCGAAGCCCGCCGCCTGCAGCCGCATTACATAGAGTCCTTTTTCCTTGAAGCCTTCCGCTGGCTGGGAGGATCGGCCAGACAGCGCGAGCCCCGTCGCTATGAGATCACCCATGTGCCCGCCCCGGTGCGCAACCGCGACCGCCTGATCGGCATCGGCGAACCGGTGCTGCCGCGCTATGAGCGCATCGCCTTCGAAAAATCGCTGGTAGCGCCTCATGGTCAGCCACTGGCTGCCTTCGTCTGCCCTGGGCATCCATTGCTCGACTCGGTCATCGACCTTACCCTTGAGCGCCATCGCGATCTTTTGAAGCGCGGCGCCGTGCTGGTGGACGAACGTGATACCGGCACCAGGCCACGGGTGCTCTTCTATCTTGAGCATGCCATTCAGGATGCAAGTCTCACCCGCTCCGGTGAGCGCCGCATAATCTCCAAGCGGATGCTCTATGTCGAACTCAATGCAGACGGCAACACCCGGCACATGCACTACGCACCCTATCTCGACTACCGGCCTTTGGCTGAAGGAGAGCCGGATGTAGCGGCCATCCTCAATCATCCTGCATGTGCCTGGATTACCCGTGACCTGGAACAGAAGGCACTGGGTCATGCCGTAGCGAACATAGTACCGGAGCATATGGCTGATGTTCGAGAAGGCAAACTCACGCTCATTGCCAAGACCGAGGCTGCGGTGAAGGAGCGGCTCACCAAGGAAATCACTTACTGGGATCATCGCGCCGAGGAGCTCAAGCTCCAGGAACAGGCCGGTAAGCCCAATGCCCGGCTCAATTCGGGCGAGGCCAGAAAACGCGCCGACGCCCTGCAGGCACGGCTGCAAAAGCGCCTTCAAGAACTGAAACTTGAAGCCCAGATCTCACCCCTCCCGCCGGTAGTTCTCGGTGGTCTGTTAGTGGTGCCGATTGGCCTCCTTACAGCCATGACCGGGAGTAGGGAGATTTCGTCCTCAGAGGAACAGGCGAAGTGCTTAAACACCCAGGAAGCAGCGGCCAGGGCCAGGGCCATAGTCATGGAAATCGAGCGCAGTCTTGGGTTTGAGCCGATTGACCGCGAAATGGAAAAGCTCGGCTATGATATCGAAAGCCGCGTGTCAGGCACCGGCAAGCTGCGCTTTATTGAGGTGAAGGGCCGTATCACCGGCGCAGAGACCATTACCGTAACCAGAAACGAAATCCTTTATTCCCTCAATAAACCCGATGACTTCATCCTGGCCATTGTGGAGTTCGATGGTGAGAATCATCGCACCCACTATGTGCGCCAGCCCTTCCAACGAGAGCCGGACTTCGGTGTGACCAGCGTCAACTACAATTTTGCCGAATTACTGGCGAGAGGAGTGGTGATGGGGGGCTCGGGCGGAGATGCTCCATAAACTCCATCTCCCAGCGGGAGAGGGCTGGGGTGATGGCTATTTTCAGATAAAACAGTTATGAATGTTATCCATCTCTTGGATAGGAAGTAGAATTTGAGGTAAAATGGAAAAAGGCACAACAGATTGGTGCACCTGATTGAAGGGCAGGCATCCCTTGCCGCAGGTGGCCTTTAATGTTGGCCTGGAGGATATAACTGGGGAAAGGCCATAATAAAAATTGTGAGGTATATAATACTATGGGTGTTAACGAACTTAAATCGAAAGCCCTTCGGCTAGGTCCGGAGGAACGAGCCTATTTGGCACGGGAATTACTGGATAGCCTGGATGCGATGAACGAAGCCGAAATTGAAAAGCTATGGGTAGACGAGGCTATTCGTCGCGATGAAGAATTAGACCGTGGAGCAGCACGCGCGTATCCGGCAGACGATGTGCTTGCCCGTGCCCGTGCTCGCCGAAAATGAGCAGATTGATCTTGGTACATGAAGCTGCTGAAGCCGAGATCAACGAGGCCGCTGATTTCTATGACATGGAATGCCCTGGGCTTGGCACTACATTCATTAATGAAATTGAGAGGGCAATCAAAAAAATCTCTGCGTTTCCAGAGTCGGCACCGATCATCCGGGAGCCCGTCAGAAAAAGAACTATAGTCAAGTTCCCGTATTCATTGATCTACACGGTCCGTGCGGACGAAATTAGAATACTCGCTGTT
>Ga0307378_10007531_pt1 | contig 14646 bp, 18 predicted proteins | sample UN1MG_FD_202238 | JGI IMG/M metagenome (GOLD analysis project Ga0307378, IMG submission 202238) | Soil microbial communities from Risofladan, Vaasa, Finland - UN-1 | ecosystem: Environmental > Terrestrial > Soil > Coastal area > Acid sulfate soil | place: Finland: Risofladan, Vaasa | collected...
TAAAATATCTTTGCATGGTTAACTAATATAAACAATGGCAATAAAATTACCACAATGATTCATAAAATATTTTCTTCCATATTCAATACGGACAGTTTGCCGGTTCTTGGGGGAACAACCGGGGCGTTATCTCAAATAAATAAATTTATGCCTGAATGGGGGGCAATATGTTTACTGGTAGTTTTAACTATTATTGGTACTCTGACAGGTTATCTTGTCAAGTTGCTGTTGGATTGGCTCTTTTCAAAAACTAAAAAGTGATGATAACCGTCCCAAATTATTTTTCTCTTGACGAGCTTGTGTGTGAACATGTGTATGATAAATATGGTGCAAAGGCCTGGATGTTCTTTGATACAGAATTATTAATTATGCTTGACACTATTAGGGACAGGATAGGCAAACCGATTTTTGTGAATGACTGGATGGTACATGGGGAGTATTCACAACGTGGTTTAAGATGCAATCAGTGTGATATAGTAAAGGAAAAAGCAGAAGCGGGAATACTTTATATGTCAGCACATTGTTTGGGTAAGGCGGCGGATTTTGATGTGCAGGGGTTATTAGCTGAAGAAGTAAGACAATGGATTGTTAAAAACGCTAATTGGTGGCCTTATCATATTAGACTGGAAGCAGGTGTTAGCTGGGTGCATTTAGATGTTTATGATCAAAGTGAAAACAAAGTTTATATTTTTAATAAATGAGATTTGGGAAAATATATGCTTTATACATGATCTACAAGGCGGTAAAAACCTTTGTGGTGAAAGTAATTTCTTCATTTTGGTTTTGGTTTGTAATAATTTGTTTACTTTTACTTTTTGCGATATTTGGATTAAAATATTTGTAAGATGTGCTGGAAAAGAAAGAAACCGGAATCAATAACAGGCAATAAAGTAGCTTTATTGTTCGGGATTAATGACTACATGGGAAGTAATAATGACCTCTCCGGTTGCCTCAATGATGTTGATGACGTTGAGAAGAAACTTCGAAATGAGTTCCCGGAGTTCCAGATAAGGAAATTCAAAGACTCGGAAGTAACTACTCATAAATTCATTGCAGAGATTGAGAATGCGCTGAACACAATAAAATTACCGGGTGTTCTTTATATCCATTACAGCGGTCACGGCACTCAAATACCAAACATTCAGGAATCAAATAAATACGATGAAGCTCTTTATCTTTACAACGGTCCTCTTGTTGATGATAATATCTGGACGTTGCAACAGAAAACTCCTGAAGATTTAATTGTAGTGGCTAAATTTGACAGTTGTTTCTCAGGTAATATGAACAGATCCATTAATCCTGCTAGAAGTCGTTTCTATAAGTTGCCGGGGGTTAGGATAATGAAAGGAGCGGTAAGGAAATTCAATAAGAGTGCTTCTGACAGATGGGTGATCTTTTCTGGTTGTGGTGAAGAACAAACTTCGGCAGACGCTTGGTTCAATGGAAGGGCAAATGGGGCTTTTACATATTATGATTTGAAGTCGTATGATAGAAATTCAATATATAATGGTGAGATAGTAAAAATAAGGACTTTTCTGCCTAATAATAATTTTGATCAGGCTCCTACATTGTACGGAAATTCGATTTTATTTGACAATACAGTATTAACCTAAAAATTAAAGAAAATGAGTGCATTCAGAAATTTTTACAATCCTAAAGTTCCTTCAAGGAACTTATGGACAACAATTCCTGGCTTAATTACAGCTATTCTTTCTATTCTTGTTATGTTTGGGGTATTTACTTCTGAACAGTCTCAAGAACTCAATGCCAATCTGACCAATATTATACAGTTTGGTTCTGGTATATATGCCGCTGTTATTGCCATAATTTTGATGTTTAAAGCAACTGGTTAATGAAAAAGCTATTAATCATTTTGTTTTTGGCAATAGGATTGTCAGGAATGGCGCAATCACCCTGGAATGGTTTTTTTAAGCCGATTAACAGAGCCTTGTTTTTGCCATTGGAAACTATTGATCGTGATTTGAGAGTTGATGAGACAACTTCATTCTGGCTATTCCGTCCGGTTGTGACGCTTAGTGCCATGCAGTTCATTCTGGAGAAACCTGTGACGGTAACGACATTAAGTTCGCTGGGGACAGGAATTTCATACAGCCACTTCATAAATAGCAATGGTGCACCTTACATGAATTATGCTTTTAACTTTCTGGTGCTTTTTGGTACAGAGATAGCAGATGTTTCACCCTTGGAGTTAAGTCTGGCTGCAACCGTTTCAGCATTTCAATACGTGAACGTGGGAATTGGTTATAACTTCTATGATAATAAAGCATTCATTCTTACAGGGATTCAATTCAACTTTAACTAAAAAAATGGAAAGAACAAACCATCCTAAAAAATTAAATGGTGGACAGATTCAAACTCTGACCAGTATGTTGGTGGCAAGGGCAAACCTTGCTGCCAATCTCGGTCAGCAGTATGGAGGAGATAGAGATATATATCAAGCTCTTGGTTATAAATTGACTCTTAAATATGCTGATTATTTTAATCGATACACTCGACAAGACATTGCTAAGGCTATAATTGACAGACCTGTTAAAGCAACCTGGCAAGGAGATTTGGAGTTGATTGAAACAGAGGATGCTGAGAAAACTCCATTTGAAGCGGCCTGGAAGAAGTTAAATTGGGATTTGGGATTGAAAACTCGTTTATCCAGAGTGGATCGTCTAACAGGAATTGGTCGGTATGGAGTCTTACTTTTGGGTTTGGATGATGTAAAAAATAAAGAGGGTTTTATGTTACCTGTTACTCCTGGTGTTCGTACATTAAAATATGTTAAACCGTTTGGAGAGAACAGTGCTAAAATCTCCACATACGAAGAGAGATCCAGTAATGAGAGATATGGATCACCTCTTATTTATGATATTGAAGTGGCAGATGTTGCCAGTGGTTCCAGTACGAATGTTAAGGTACATTATTCCAGAGTAATTCATATTGTGGATGACAATTTGGAATCAGAGATATTGGGAACTCCTCGATTGGAAGCGGTATTTAATCGTTTGTATGATTTGGAGAAAATTGTAGGGGGGGATGGTGAAATGTTTTGGCGTGGTGCTCGTCCAGGTTTTACAGGAATGATAGATAAAGATTTTTCAATGACTCTTGCAACTAAGAAAGGATTATTAGATCAGTTTCAGGAATATGCACATGATCTTACTAGATTTCTTGTTAATGAGGGAGTTGATATACAGGCTTTGAAACAGCAAATATCTGATCCGAAACCACACGTAGATGTTCAATTAACAATGATATCTGCGGTTACAGGGATTCCAAAACGTGTTTTATCTGGCAGTGAGCGTGGAGAATTAGCCAGTACTCAGGATACCAGTGAATGGAAAACTTATGTACAAAGTCGCAGGGAAGATCATGCGGAGCCAAGAATTGTGCGTCCATTTGTTGATCGGTTGATTAAATTAAAAGTATTACCTACTCCTGCGGAGTTTTATCGCATTGATTGGCTTGATTTATTTTCAATTAGTGAAAAGGAAAGAGTTGAAATTGGAAAAGGACGAGCAAATGCCATAAGGGAATACACAACTAATCCAATGGCAGAAGCTTTAATTCCTGCTGATTTGTTCTTAGAAGTTTGTCTTGGGTTATCTGACGGACAAATTGAATTAGCAAGAAAGATGAGGAGTGCAGGAATATCAGAAGAACAAAAGGATTTGATGGAAGAGATTAAAGAGATTACAGAACCTCCTGAACCAACACTGGCACCGGGAGTAGTGAAGAAACCAGTTAAAAAGATAACTCCAGCAAAATAATGGAAGAGATTTTATTAACTTATAGGCAGATAGCAAAAATTGACCCAACCCATACCACTGGACTTAGAAATGCGTTTGTTCAGGATATGAAACGTCGTTTTCAGGAACTCATTGTTGTAATAAGACAAACAGTAAATGTTAGGGATTGTTTTGGATTAAGACCAGATGATGTAAGAACTTTTCAAATGACACCATCGGGAGCAGGAGCATTTGCTTTTCGTCGTAGTTCAGAAAAAGTAGAGACTTTTATGAAGTGGTTGGAGGAACAGGTGAATAAAGGAATATTATCCGTTACCCAATATCAACAGATTGGATTATCAGTTGAAGCGGCTTGGACAAACAAATATATAAGTGATTCATATAAGCGTGGAGTAATTCGTGCTCGTTATGAATTACGGAAAGCAGGATTTAAAGTACCATCTATGGATGATACCGGTGGAATTAATGTAAGTATGATGTCACCCTTTCACATTGATCGGATAGGATTACTATTTACCAGGGTGTTTAGTGATTTACGTGGGATTACTGCGGCAATGGATATGCAGATAAGTAGAATCCTTGCTCAGGGGATAGCAGACGGTGATGGGCCTGCCTTACTTGCCCGCAAACTTGTAGCTACTGTTAATGGTACAGGAATGGGGGAATTAGGAATTACAGACACCTTGGGTAGGTTTATTCCAGCAAGCAGAAGGGCAATAATTTTGGCGAGGACAGAAATTATACGTAGTTTTCATCAGGCGGCGGTTCAAGAATATCGAAATTGGGCAGTTGAAGGGGTATATGTAAAAGGGGAATGGAAAACTGCTGGTGACGGCAGAGTATGTGAGGAATGTGCAAGTTTGGAGGGAAGAGTGTTTACATTGGATGAAATTGAAAATATGATACCTTTACACCCACAATGCAGATGTATTGCCTTGCCTTGGATCGCTGAACTTCAAAAATATAGGTAGATATGAGAAAAATTGAAGGATATAAGCATGTTTGTGGAAATTGCAAAATAATTTTTACTAATAAATGTAAAAGAAGTAAATATTGTTCGTGGAAATGCTTTAATGAGTTTGTTGGGGTAGAACATAAGGAACAGAAATGCCAACAATGTAATAAAATTATTGGGTTTCATTATGGGGATAGAAAGTTTTGTAGTAATAAATGCTCACAAGATTCAATGAGAGGAAACCCATTTGTAGGAAAACGACCTGATAAAGTTACTTATAAAGAAAAGATATGTGAATATTGTAATGAAAAATATATTCCTGAATCTGGAAAACAAAAATATTGTGGGAAATGTAAATTTTATTGTAAGATTTGTAGTAAAGAAATAAGTAATGCAAGAAACACAATGCTTTGTTCTTCTTGTTGGCAATTAGGGGAAAGAAATAATTCAAAAAAAGAATCTTTTAAAAAACAATTAAGTGATTCATGGAAAAGAGGGGAACGAATTAATCCTATGTTAGGAAAGAAACATAAACCTTCTACATTAAAATTTTTTAGTGAAACAAGATCAGGTAAAAATAATCCAAATTTTGGAAAAGTTACTTATGGGACAGGGAGATGTAAATGGTTTGATTATTATTCTAATATTGCCGGTGATGTAAGATTACAGGGTACTTATGAATTAAGAATGGCAAAAATATTAGATAAATTAGGATGGCAATGGAATAAAACTTCTGATCATTTTAAATATGATAATGGTAATCATTGTTATATTCCTGATTTTAAAATTACAAAAAGAGAAAATGATGATTGTTTATTTTATATTGATACTAAAGGTTGGTTTCCAATACAAGATCAAATTAAGATAGCAAAAGTGAGAGAAGAAAATCTTATTACTTTATTAATAATGGATAAAAATATGTTAAACGAATATGAAAGGAGGGTAGCATAATGCCTTGGAATACAGATGAAGATGTTATGAAGCACAAGAAAAATCTTTCAAAAAAGGGAATGGCTCAATGGCGAAGGATCGCAAATTCTGTACTAAAGAAATGTATGGCTAAAGGAGGTGATGAAAAGACTTGTGCCGCTTCTGCTATACGACAAGCTAACGGAGTGGTGAATAACAATAGTAGTAAGTATTCTACCTGCACAAATAAACAAGAAGTTGGTTATGAAATTGAATTAAAAGTGCATCAGGAAAAAGCATATCTGGTGGTTCCGGTGGTAATGATAATGGAGGGAGTAATGGCTGGTAGCCATGGTCCTTTACTTCATAAGGTAGAAGATTTTGGTAAATTTCCAGAGGCTTGGAATGGAATACCAGTTGTCATAGACCATCCGGAAGAAGAAGGAGTGAATGTATCTGCCAACTCTCCGGAGATTATTGATTCTCGTACTGTGGGAAGAGTTTACAATACTCATGTAAAAGATTCTAAACTGGTAGCAGAGGTTTGGTTGGATGAGGAGAAGTTAAATCAGGTATCACCTGATACATTGGCTCACATCAATCAGGGCAATCCCATTGAAGTTAGTGTGGGGGTGTTTACTGAACAAGAGGAGGAAGAAGGTGAATGGAATGGAATAGAGTATAAAGCAATTGCCAGAAATCACAGACCAGATCATCTTGCACTTCTTACTGAATGTATAGGAGCTTGTTCATTGGCTGATGGTTGTGGAATAAGAGCAAATAAGAAAAGAGAAAAAGATATGCCGAAAAATGTAAATGAAATGATCAATAATTTGAGTTTAGTGGGATATTCTATTAACCAGATTGGAGATTATAAAAAACAAGGGTATAAAGAGTTAATGGATGCAATTTATAATTGTCTCAGATCAATGGATTCTGAGGGCAAATATCATTATCTGGAAGAACTTTATGATGATTCTTTGGTATATCAGTTTAATACCAAAGGGGAATCTAAACTATATAAGCAGGATTATCAGGTCACCAGCGGGGTGGTAGAGTTAACTGGCAGTCCTGTGGAAGTCCACAAGAAAGTGGAGTATATTGTCAGTAATTCATTGACAAGAACAAAATTTAGTATTAACAATAAAAAGGAGGACAAAAAAATGTCAAGGGGAAATGATTGCCCAAAATGCCTTGAAAAAATAAACGCATTGATTGCAAATGAGCAGTCAAAGTTTGTTGAGGCAGATAGGGAATTACTGTTGACTCTGGATGAATCTGTTCTTGATAAACTTGCCCCGGTGGTAAAGGAAGTTGAGAAGATTGTTGAGAAGACAGTTGAAATAAATAAACTTACTCCGGAACAAACTGCTGATCTTGCGTTTCTTGCAAAACAGCGTGTTGAAAATCGGAATAAGATGATTCAGACGATTCAGGCAAATACCAGTAAGGAATTATGGCCTGATGCAGAGTTTAAGGTATTGAGTGAAGATCAGATTAAAAGGATTCTTGACTCAGTTAAGAAAGAGGAAGTAGTTGATTATTCACTTCAAGGTGATGGGCTTAAAGCCAACGCTGGTGAGGAAGAAGCAATGTATCCTGTTGAGTTAGTAATGGAAACCAAAAGTAAGTAAAGGAGGAAAAAGAAATGGCAAACCAAACAATTAAATTAAAAAAATATTCAGATGTCATTTATGAGCTCACTGCTCATGAAGCAATAACTCCAGGAATGCTTTTGTGGGGCACCACGAGTGGACTAACTGAACCGCATCCTGTAGCTGGTGGAAATGTTCTTCCTGCCTTTGCGTTAGAGGATGAACTTCAAGGGAAGGGAATTGATGATGATTATGCTGAAGGGGATAAAGTACAGATATGGGTTCCAGGAAGAGGTGATATAGTAAATGCTCTTTTAGCAGATGATCAGGACGTTGTAATTGGAGATTGGGTGGAATCAGATGGTGAAGGGAGATTACGAATACATACAGCAGATCCTGGTGATTCTACTGTAGGAACTATTGTGAATCCTCTTGTTGGAGTAGTCACCTTAGCTGCAAGTTCTGGATTAGGAAGTGGTTCTGAGTCTAGTGCTGAAGGATTATACCATAACCCTCGTGTTAGAGTAATGATATATTAACATAAAAAAAGGAGGAAAATAAAATGCAGGATTTGCATATAGATTTAGTAGGAAATGGACAAGCTCAAGGGGAGATGGCTAATTACTTACGAGGTAATAGCAGTCTCAATACTGGAAGCATGAAACCATTTGTAGGAAAAGATGGCCGTATTTATGTAACTATATATAAAGGTGGGAAGCCTACAGATCCTGCCAGTTATGTAACGAGGGCAACCAACAGGGATCCTCTCACAACCTATGGAACTCTTCGTAGAGATGAGTGGAAACAGTTGGATGAAGCCATTATGGAGGTTTCCCGGCAGAGACTTGGTGGAATTGAGGACTTGATTTCCAGAGGTCTGACTTTTAATCTTGGTAATGCAATGGGAACAACTGTACTGGAATGGCACGACGTGAGTGATCCATTAGAGGCCGTTGTAACTATGGACGGTGTAACTCGTGGTGTTGGTGATAGACCAGTCTTTCAGACTAATTATTTACCAATTCCAATTATACATGTTGATTATGAAATCAATGCAAGGGTATTGGCTGCCAGTCGCAGTCTTGGAAATGCGTTAGACACCATTACTGCTGAAAGAGCTGCCAGAAGAGTGAATGAGGCATTGGAAAAGATGTTATTTACGGATGTAACTTATGGCTTTGGGGAAAAAGATGATCGTAACCGGAACAGTATTTATAGTTATGTTAATCATCCTGATCGTAACCAAGTTGCTTTTACGGCAAACCATTGGGATCATGCCGCAACAACAGCAGCAAATATTCTTGCCGATGTTTTGTTAATGAAAACTTCTGCTATTGCAGGTTTACATTATGGACCATGGCAGATGTATATTCCAACTAATTATGATGTTAAGTTGGATAATGATTATGATTCCTTACAAACAGGAACTACAGATACAATTCGTAGTCGTATCTTGAAGATTGCCGGTATTTCTGGAATCAAAGTTGTAGATACACTTACAGCTGATAATGTTCTTCTGGTGCAGATGACTAGTGATGTTGTTCGCTTGGTACGTGGTATGGGACTGACAAACGTTGAGTGGGATACTGAAGGTAAGTTTATAACTAAGTATAAAGTTTTATGCATACAGGTCCCGCAAATACGTAGTGATCAGAATGGTAAGTCGGGTATCGTACATATGGCCTAGTACATTTATTAGTTATAGTTAAGTAATTCACTAATCAAGTGTTTTAACTTTTAAAATAATCAATATGATTTACAACTATTTAACCACAAATAAAATTAATGGTAAACAATATGTTGGAATGCATTCTACTAAGGATGTTGATGATGGTTATTTAGGAAGTGGGAAATGTCTATTACAAGCAATTAAGAAATATGGAAAGGAAAATTTTATAAGAAGGAGACTTTGTATTTGTAAGACAATAAAAGAAGCACATATTAATGAATCTTACTTTATAAAGAAATACAATACCATTTCTCCAAGTGGTTATAATTTAAGTCCTAAAGGAGGATTAGGTTTTCATGGAAGTTTTTCTGAAGAGATAAGACAAACAATGAGAGAAAATCATGCAGACTTTTCTGGTGTAAATCATCCAAAATTTGGTACTCATTTTTCAGAAGAAAGTAAACAAAAAATGAGTATATCACATAAGAAAGAAAATCTTTCTGAGGAAACACTTAAAAGAATGAGGGAGGCAAAGAAAAATTGGCATCCTTCAGAAGAATCTAATAGAAAAAGAAGAGAAACACAAAAAGGTAGGAAACGACCAAAAGAAGTTGGAGATAAAATAAGAAAGTCTTTATTGGGAAAAAGTCATTCAGAAGAAAGAAAGCAAAAGAATAGAGAAAGTCAAATTAAACGAATGGCAAATTATGAATTAAGACAGAAACAAAGAGAAAATTCTCTTAAACAATGGTCTGATCCAGAATGGAAAAAAAATCATATTGGAGAAAATTATCGAAAACAAAAAGTAGCATAATTAAATGATCTACTAATCAAGTAATTTTTTTAATTTTTTAAAATTTATAATAATGGAAAGAAATAAAGAAGAGGATCCTGAAGTAACAGATCCTATAGTAATAACAACAGATACTGGTGTAGAAAATCCTGATGAAGGAAAATTTCGTTTTAGAAAAATTGGAGGAGGTTCCTTGCGATTCAAAAATCGTATAATCAAACCAAATCAAATGTTTAAGGCTTTTCCGGATGATATCCCAGTAGCATTTCGGGACACAGTTATATCAGTAGATAAAAATGTTGTTTGGAAAAAGGTGCAAGAAGAAAAGAAACAAGAGAAAATACAAGAGAAGGCACTTCCTCCTTTAGTGGATATAGCTAAACCTATATATACTGTACAGCCACATGGAAAGAGTTTATTTTTGTTTGATGTGTTTGACGGTAATGGGAAACTTCTTAATGAAAAATCTCTTAAAAAGGAAGTGGCTGATCAATTTGTTGTAGATTTATTAAAATGACTTGGCAAGTCCCCCGGATATGGGAGGGAGGAGATGTTTGGATATTAGGAGGAGGACCATCAGTACCAAAACAATTTGGTATTCCAGATGAAGTTGTTATGAAAGTAATTAAAGGAACTTCTCCTCCAAGTATTTATTCTTCTTACATGTCTGGGTTGCATGATAAGCATGTTATTGGTATTAATGTTGCGTATTTGATTGGAAATTGGATTGATATGGTGTTTTTTGGGGATAAGGGATTTTACTTGAAACACCGACAAGAATTGGCAAAGTTTCCTGGTTTAAAAATTTCTTGTCTTTCTTCATTAGATAGTGTAAGTTGGGTTAAGTATGTTCCAAGAGACTCCAATCACACAAGAGGAATAAGTGAGAATCCAAAGATGGTAAGTTGGAATAAGAATAGTGGAGCGGCTGCAATTAGTGTGGCTGCTCATGCAGGAGCGAAAAGAATAATACTTTTGGGATTTGATATGAAGTTGGATGGTGAAAAACAACATTGGCATGATTTGTATGGAAAGTATGCTGATCGGAATACCAGAAATCCAAAGAAACCACGGCATCTGCCTTTTGATAGACATTTGAGAGGATTTTCGGCAATTGCACAGGATGCAAAGAGGATGGGAATCAGTATCTGGAATGTTAGTCCAGATAGTGCCATACAAGAATTTCCAAAAGTTTCTCTTGAGGAAATGTTTAATATTTTAAAAAAAGTGGGATGAATGTAATAGAAATTTGTGGAGGAATAGGAAATCAGTTATTTCAGTATGCTTTTGGACAGGTACAGAAGGCAAATGGTATTGATGTGAACTTTAATACGAAATGGTATAGACACTCACAAGAACCACCACGACCTTATAGATTGGATAAGTTTTGTACTGATATAAAGACCAGTCCTTTTTTAAATCAAAGAACCATCAGAGAAGGACATGAGTTTGATCTGAATTATTTAAAAGAGAAGAATTGCAATTTTAAAGGATATTGGCAATATTTAAATTATTGTAAGAATATTTTACATATCTTACGAAAAGAATTACACGTTCGAGAGAAATATTACACCAAAGAATTTTTGGATTTAAGAAAACAAATTATTGAAAATCCTTCTGTGTCTATTCATGTGAGAAGAACAGATTATATAAAACGTATAGGATTCGGAGTTTTACCATTGTCATATTACTTTAAAGCACTAAGAATGGTGGAAGGGGATATTTATATATTTAGTGATGATATACAATGGTGTGAGGATAATTTCAAAGAAGACTATTTTTTACGCAAGATTACATTTGTTCATTCAGAAGATTACTTGGATTTTGAATTAATGAGATCATGCACACATCATATTTTAGCAAATAGTACATTTGGTTGGTGGGCATCAATTTTGGACGATGATCATAAAAAAATAGTAGTAACCCCACCAGGATGGTTAGCACTTGATAGGATGCAAGTAAATGGCAGAGAAGGAAATTTACCAGAACATTGGATAAAATTATAAATTATGTATGATGTTTTAATACCATTAGCAGAAAAGGATTTTAACAAATTTCGATTTGCTTATGATTCTATTATAAGATATTTGGATGGATTTCAGAATGTGTATTGTATTTCTCCTATTGAGGTTCCAAAGAATTTAAAAATCTCAAAAGTTTCTTATTTTTTGGATGCAGACGTTGTAGATTTTGATTTTAGTGTATTTAAAGAGAGGGCAAAGGTTAGGACAGGATGGTATAGGCAGCAGTTTATTAAATTGTTTCAAACTATGACAGGCAATGATTATTTAGTGTCCGATGCAGATAATATATATACTAAGAAAATAGATGTATTTAGAAATGGAAAACCTGTATTTATATTGGGGAAAGATCAACAGTATGATCCGTATTTTGCATTGTCTGAAAAATTATTTGGTTTTGGCAGGGAATATCCATATTCGTTTATAAATGAGATTATGTTGTTTAAAAGATCCATTATTAAGGAATTTGTTGCTTCTACAGGATTAACCAAATATGGGTTTTTTGCATTGATTACAGCAGAATTGAATAGGATACAGGAAAACAGCGGAATGTCTGAATATGAATTATATGGAAATTATGTTACAAAATATCATAAAGATTTATATGAGTATGAATATCTTCCTTTTGTTAATATGAATAAACATAGAATTTGGAGTGATGATGAAATTAAAAATGAGATTAAGAAGTGTATGAAAACTGAATGTTCAATGATAAAAATGCACTCATGGTCGGGATAGTATTATTTCATAGTGGAAAAGAATTACCTGTATTTCTTGAATGCACATTCAAGCAGATAAGATTATTTAATCCTGATGTTATCATTTATTTCTTAACAGATTCTTATTCATTAAGTGATCTTATATTTCCTAAATATGGTATAATTGTATTAGATAAGGATTTGTTTTATTCTGATAAAGTGCAACAGTTGGCAGCTTTATGTACATACCCTGTTGATCATTTTTGGACAATCACAACAACACGTTTGGTATATATTGAAAATTTTTTAAAAGAATATCAATTATCAGATGTTTACCATTTTGAAAATGATGTTTTATTGTATTACACGTTGGAGGAACATCATACTAAATTCCAAAATTTGTACTCACACATGGCGATAACTCCAGGAGGACCAGATAGAAATATGACAGGACTTCTGTTTATCAGGAACTGGGAATCTTTATCTCTAATGACTCAATTTTTTGTAGATATAATGGGAAGTCATACGTTAGATCAATTGAAAGAAAAGTATGGTACGGATATGGTTCATGAGATGTCTTTGATGCGGATGTATGAAATTGAAAAAGGTATGGAGTATTTAGGGTACCTGCCCATTTTGCCATTTGATGAACAGTCAAGGAACTATGATATATTTAATTCTATATTTGATCCTGCATCCTGGGGGCAGTTTGTGGGAGGCACTCCAGATGGTGATATGAAAGGTATTCCGGGCGTAAAACCTGTTGGTCATTATATCGGGCAAATATTACTTAAACACCCTGAATTTGATGTTATTTGGAAAAAGGATGATAAAGACAGGAAAATTCCATATTTTAAGTATGGGACTAATGAAGTGAAAATAAATAATTTACATATACATTCTAAGAATTTAAGTTTATACATGAGTTAAAATGAGTGGGATTTCATTAGCAATAACAAGTTTTGATAGAAGTGATTTTGTAGTAAGATCATTTATTCAGGTTTTAAGTAATGAACTTATAGATGAAATTGTAATAGTGGATGATCATTCTGATACTGGTATATTTATTAAATTATGGAATCTTATTAATACTTTGGGTAATAAGAAGATTAAATTACACAGGAATCCTGCAAATCTTAAACCATTATTAAATAAATATAATGCAGTTAAAAAATGCAGAAATGAATGGGTTATTTTATTGGATTCTGATAATGTGATTGATGATAACTTTGTTGAAGTAGTTAATAGATTGGATAAAAAGAATGATATTATATATTGTCCAGGAATGCCACGTAGATTAGATGGTAGTGCGATGTGGAATTTTAAGATATTCAAACATTTAATTTTGGATAAAAAGACTGTTAAAAAACACATAGATGATCCTCTTTTTTCGACATTATTAAATACAGGGAATTATTTTTGCAATAGAAAACAATATATGGATGTTATTGAAGATAAATTGCATAATTATGAGAATACAAAATTAAGTGCAAATGATGCTATGTATTTTTCTTATCTATGGATATTAGGTGGAAATAAGATGAAAGTAGTTCCTGATTTATCTTATGTTCATTATCAACATGGAGAGGGGATAGGTGGTAGTTGGTTTGCTAATAATTATGCAGATTGTGACTTTGCTGGTTCTGAAATTATGAAGAAAATTAAGAAATGGTAGATGTAGATTTTATACAAGGTGAAAGGTTTATGCGAATCGCAGATTCTACATACGCATTAAAAGATAAATTACCAGATGATTATTATAATCTTGTTAATACTATTAATTGGGGGGAATTAAAGGATATCAATGTGATATATACACATACGATGTATGTATCACAATTATTTGATATCATTAAACATTTTAAACAAAAATTTATTATTATCACTCATAATAGTGATTGCAGAATAGAAGAACAAGGGATAGTCACTCCTAATGGAAGGAGTGAAGTAGGAAGTATTGATCCTTGTTCTGTGCCAGATAATGTAATTAGATGGTATTCAACGAATGTAAATGTGATTAATCCTAAAATAATATCTATTCCTATTGGGATGGAAAATAATAGGTGGCAAGGGAACCCACGTAAGCAGGACCGAATGGTTGAAAAATTAAAACAACCACGAAAATATAAGAATCTTCTTTATATAAATCATAGTATAAGTACAAATATTAAACAAAGAGCAGAACCTTATCAATTATTGGAAGGTAAGTCGTGGGTAACATCAGAAGAAAGGCAGGATTTTGATATAT
>Ga0307378_10007532_pt1 | contig 14645 bp, 10 predicted proteins | sample UN1MG_FD_202238 | JGI IMG/M metagenome (GOLD analysis project Ga0307378, IMG submission 202238) | Soil microbial communities from Risofladan, Vaasa, Finland - UN-1 | ecosystem: Environmental > Terrestrial > Soil > Coastal area > Acid sulfate soil | place: Finland: Risofladan, Vaasa | collected...
CAACTACAAGATCAAAACTGTCGCCTACTCGTTCCCATTTTAATTTCTGAACTTGTTTTGTCATTCTCACCTCCTATTTTTATTGGCCAGCCGCCGTGGGTGTCGATTGTTTCGTCAATTTGCTCGTTGCTGAATCCAATTTGTTAATTCTGGGCCTTCAAGTTTTATAGTGCGATTCCCATCACGAAGATAAACTTCATTATCAAAGTGGAGTACTGTCGAATCAGGTAAAGGTTGAACATCCACTCGACATATTGTGCCCTCTTGCAGTTCTTCAAATGAGATATTAACGTTTCCAGTTGCAGCAGGATTGAATCTGCTATTTTGGCCGGAGAGACAGTTTCTTATTTTTAGTTCAAACCGGTCATTGTTCGCATTTCTGCCAAGAGATCTTATATCTCTGTCTATTCCCTTAATTTCACCATTATCCGATACTCCAATTAGTAAAGTACCACCGTCTGCATTCATAAAGGCTGCCATGGTTTTCAAAGAGGAATGAAAAACATCATTATCGACTTGACTGGTATGAATGTTATATTGTAAAGTCTCCTTGAACTCCAAAGTGTGGCTTTCGCCTTGGGCGATGAGTTCAAGGATCGGATTTGAGCGCCAGTAGGAAGGTGGTTTTTCGAGGATTCGCTGGCAACGGGCCAAATGATCAGCGTATTTCTCCCTCACCTCAGCCAAAACACCTTGAGCTTCAGCAAGTGTTGAATACCTACGGCAATACCAAAGTTCAATTTCACGAATGTCTGCATCGTCAAGACTATAAAACTCATAGATCAAATTATCAATTTCTTTTTGTACTTCAAGATAGTTGTGCTCTGGATCTGTTCTAAGAGTGGAAATTATTTCGTTTACCTTTTCTGGTAAAGAGTCGTCTAACACAATTGGTATGGGAATCAACTCAATATCTTGGGCATTTGAATTAACCGAATGGTTAATATATACATTAAATAAATATCTTATTAAGGTGCTACACAAAACGCCAAGAATAGCGTCTTTGTTGACGAATTCCTTAAAAAAAATCACTTGGAATCCATTTTGAAATAATTCCAACTTCGCAAAACGAAACAAGGGTGAATAAACACCCGCTGCTGTTAATCCGATTCCTTCACTAAAGTATCTATGTTTGTTTCTCAGAGCATTTATTGGAGTAAGCTCCTCAACAGTATTTTTATCCCATGGGAAGTAAAATTCGGTGGGGTAATAGTAATTATTGAAACAGAAGTTTTCCTTGATAGTTTTACCACCCTTTTCAAAGGTTAGATAAAAAGGAGTGTGTTCGTCAATTATTTCTATCCCGTTTTGTTTTTCCTCCTCAGTTAGTTGCCTATTGACGATAAGATTTCTATCAACTTGAGGGTATGTTGCTGTTCCACCCCAGGTCCTAATATATCTTCGATTATTATAAGATTTTATTCCACCACATATTTCCTCAACCATTTCGTCCAATTTAATTAGCTGTATATTTCTATTATTAAATTCTATTGTGTGAATGGAAATGTTATTTTCGCCGATAGTAATAGGCACTGAATCATTCATTATTCCAAATAATTTGGGAGATGCGATAAAGAAGGATAAATTGCTAAAATTGTAGGTAGCACTTTGATTATAAGTATACCTTGCACACGTCAGGGTCTGAATGTCCGGTCCTTGGTCAGAAACCGCAATAAGGTTATCGGAAAGACCTTTCCAGTCACCTTTTACTATTCCAGTAAGATCACCCGCAGTAAGTTTATGGTCTTCTTCTGGGGTACTCTTTTTTAGAGTAACAACGCATGTGTCCACGGTGGCATCAAAAATCCAAGGCGGTAGATCCAAGACATGAAAAACAGTGGTCGTCTCAAGAAACCTTCTTCGCAGAGGCCGATGAGATTTTATCGTTCGCCACGTGTCTGAGACGATATATGAAAGTGTACCGTTTGACCGGAGTAACTGCAGTCCTCGTGCTAAGAATATTCCATAGGAGTCTTTCGATTGGCCCCTCTCGTTCTCGCTGCGCTGATTGAAATAATGGTTACGCAGGTTATTGTCGACATTCACTCCGTAAGGCGGGTTGGCTAAGACAATGTCGAAGCCCCCTCTCTCGGACCACACCTCTGCAAACTCGACCTGCCAATCAAATCCTTCTACAGACTCATCGGGGTGCGCATATATCGCAATCTGCTCCTTCAACTCCGCTATCTCGGCGTCAAGGCCGGGGTGTAGCGCTCTAAGTAAGGGATTCATATGAATTGCCTTGAGACGCTCCAACTCTGTAATTTGCTGCTGGCGAATTAGATCCATCTGGCCTACGCCGGACGGGTCGGGGGCGGTTAGACTGTCGCCACACTCTATCTTAAGATCGAGATTGGGGAGCGGCTCGGGATCATCTCCTTCATATTCTACGGCCAACGAAAGCCATAGTCTCAAACGAGCGATGTTGATAGCAAACTCATCTATATCAACGCCGTAAAGATTGTTCTGTATTATCGTGAGCTTTCTCTGATATGCATCACGAGGTGTCTCCGTTTCAGCACGTGTATCCAGAAGCTTGGTGATACTGAAAAGCTCGTGGAGCATTCCAAGCAGATATGCACCGCTTCCGCAAGCGGGATCAACTACTCTAACACTTGCGAGTCTACCAAGGAGGTCTCGTGCTTCCGGTATGCCAATCCTCTCCACATTACCTTCATCAATAAGAGGAGTATAATAGCTACCAAGATAGCCCTTAAGTGTTTCTCTGCACATAAATGAGACCACTGTTCTCGGTGTGTAATAACTACCTCTCTGACGTCGAGCATTCGTGAGCTTCTCGAAAACTTTGCCCAACATTTCGGGGTCAACGGCAACATCTATATCAAGAGGAGTCGACTCCTCCACAGTGAAGTTGTATCTGTAGAACAATCCATCTTCCCCAAGAATCGGTTCAAATACAGAGTCTAATATATCTGTTATCTGTTCATCTAATGGTGTTTTTTCAAAAAGGCCTCCATTCAGGTAGGGAACCTGTCCGATTATATCTTCCCTCTGGTGATCGGGAACAGCCATACCCTCAAAGAATAACACTTTCAAGCGGCTGTTATACCAAGATGAGTTCTCGACTGGACCCGCCTGAAAAAGCCTTTGAAGATAGTTTTGGGGTCCTTGCTGACCTTCACCAAACTGTAGCCAGCCTTTTCGCTCCACAAATCGCAGAAACATCAAACGGTTCATCAGGGTCTGGGCGAACATTTTCTTGTCTTCAGCCTCTGCCAAATCTAATTGATTCTGCAAGGTAGTGAAAACTCGTTCATAATCCTCATAGAATTTCTTAGTAACCTTTTCAACGTCAAAAGCATGTGACCAATTACTTACCCACTTATCCGGCGTTACCTCAGTATCGGGCCATGCAAGATAAGCCAGATTTTCATATGCAGTGCGTGCTGGAATATCAGGTCCCCAGCCGAAAGTAATCAATGGTTCTGCATGGCCTTTTTCAATCGGAGATTTAAAATACGCAAACCGAAAATGATGGTATTGGTGAGTGCAAACAAATAAAAGGTGTTCCTTTTCCCATGCCGGCAGATTTGCACTTCTGCGGCGTTTTGGGACAAGTCCACGAAGTACTTTTCGAAGTGGACCAGTAAGACCTCTGCCCGTGGTAAAAGCGTCTTCGTTGCTGAACTCAAGGATAAATATCCCCCAAGGCTGATCATCCATCAATGGTTGGATCTGGAATACGCGCCCACCCATTACATTGCGGTCCAGATCTTCAACATTTAGTTCCTCGGCAGTCCATTCATAGGCAATCTCATCAATGTCTTCGATTTCCTCCTGAATTGGCCAGCCAAGAGCATCCACCAAGAGTTCCTGAATAAAAGACGGCTGATCGCCAATCTTGTTAATAGCTTGCTGAATCTGCTCCGCTGTTGGCATCAGCTAATCTCCATCCAGGCCATAAGTTTAGGTTTCGCCCCGATGGGAGCCTGTATGTCTTTTAGATATGTGTTCTTGATGTGTTTTTCAATGGCTTTTCGGGCCGGTGCCAACTTCGTCACACCCTGTTTAGCAACTCTTTTGGTATCCTGAGAGCAACGAACGGTAGTCCAGGTTTCTTCGAGAACTTCTGTAATCTTTTCAGTTTCAGCATCCCGGAAATACCATTTTACTTCGCCTTGTGGATGTTTTTCGGGGTCATATTTTTCCTGTATAACTTCCATAAGGTTTTCAGCGGCCTTGCCGACAATCGGCGGCATACGGTAACAGGCAAACAGGCCGGGCCTTAGATTAGGTTCGAGGTGGTCAATTTCTTCGCCTCTTCTGTCGATAATAGGCCCGAAGCCGGCCCCGGCTTTCTTGCCGGTGAATAATCGCTTAGGCAGATTTTCCAGCGATTGCCAGAGTTCGGGATTTTCCGATTCGATTCTTTGTTTTTCCAGCCGCATTAACTCCTCTGTTGACTCTTTGCCTTCGTATCGCTCGTTGAACAGCTTCATAGCCATATCAGGGTCATCCGGACTTAATAGAGCACCTTCGATGCCGAGGGTCTTATTTATTCGCAGAATTTTGCCATCCAGCTTTTTCTTTAGATGCAGCAGGTCTTCAAGCTCTTTCGGCGGCAGGAAATTCCAGAAATAAACCTTGAGCTTTAAGTGCTCCGGGCGGTCGAGCATTTCTTCTATTTCCGGATTAAGACGCCTATCCACACGGCCAATACGCTGCATTAGACGCACGGGATTCCAGTGCAAATCATAATTGATAATCAGGCAGGCATCCTGAAGGTTCAAACCCTCAGACAGGACATCGGTCGAAATTAGAATATCGATAGGATTATCAAGACACTTTGACAGCTCACTTTCCCCTATAAGGTCCTTTGTAACATCGGCACAGTTATAATAAGGTGCGAACCGCTTTATTATCATTTCCCTGTTTCGTACATTCCGGCCACTGTCCACCTGCTCAACAACTTCAAGGCCGGCTTTCTTGACCTGGTCATTCAGGTAACGGGCAGTTGCTCTAAATTCACTGAATATCAGAACCTTTTGGTCTTTGAGCAGGTCTTCTTCCCGGAGAAGGCCAAGCAATTTCTGAAGCTTGTCGTCCTTCTGTGGATCTTCTTCTTTGCCCTCCTTGACGTAGAAGCGACGATATATCTTGCTTAGAAACTGAGTGAGCCGCCCCATATCTTCCATAACATCTTGCGTGAGCTTTTCCATGTCAAGTTCTTCGGGGTTGAAGTCTTCAGTTGGCTCAAAAAGCTCTTCCTCTTCTTCATTTTCGGTTTCCGGCTCGTCTTTTTCAAGTCGCTGCAAAATATGGTCCTGTGTAAGTTTCCACCAGCGTTTGTTCGTGGTGCTCCATGCCTCAAAAAGGTCAGGCGAATATCTTTTCAGGAAATCAGCCATTTTGGCCAGCAAGTCTTCAACACTGGCCTCGAAAGCCTTGAAAGAGCTTTCCAGTCTTTTGAGCAGCAAAGTACGTATCAAGCCAACAATCAGCTTTTGGTATTCAGCGGTGCGTTTATCGGGGTCTTTGTGATATGCTGATGTGTTGTAGATTGCCAAGGTTAAAAATGGATCTTTTTTATCAAAAGCGTCCTTGATTTCACCGTATAAGTTTTCATATACGCTTTTTAGCGAATACTTCACAACTCTTGGTTTTTGTCTTTCAGGAAACAGGGGGCCATTTCCTCCAATTCCCTCAGACTTCTTAACGTACTTACGGCTTCTTTGTATAAGTACATTCCGCAGCAAATCATCGGTGCGGAGAATATCCTCATCTCCTGCGACTTCTGTAACAGCAGTGTCAGGATGTTCTTTTTCCATCTTTTTGTTGGCTTCAAGAAAATGACCTCGCAGGTTTTGTATACGTATGCTTTCAAAATGGTTCTTCTTGCCCTGCGCAAAGTAGTTTATCAGATGATATAAGTCGTCCAAAGAGTTGTTGATTGGAGTTGCTGTAAGCATATAGAGCTTCTTATCCGCAGCCAGATCCATAAACAACCGGCCTCTGTTGGCTCTTGGATTCCGGAAGTGGTGAGCTTCGTCGACAATTATCACATCTGCATTGTTCTTGTAGAAATCAAGGTCCTCAATCTTTATGACACCTTCTCTACCAAAGCTTGTGTGTCGTTCAACATCTAAATAGTGTCTTACCGCGCGCGGATAGTACGGCTTCAAATATCTGTCTATGTTTGCCATCCAGACACTTTGCTCGGCGGATTTGGGGACAACCAAAAGGACTTGTTTCTTCTCGTAGATACATCGCTCCAATATCATCAAGCCAATGAAGGTCTTGCCAAGACCAACACCATCACAAACAAGTGCACCATTCCACCTGTCTGCAATCTCCAAAGCCTGATGATACCCATCCTTCTGATATTGAGACAGCTTCGGATATAGCGCTGATTCGGCGAGTTCCCATTCATCCTGACTTTTTTCCCTTCCAGCAAAGAACTCGTGGAGGGCTTTGGCATAAACAGTGAACGGGTCGTATTCCTTCAGATGGGGCTCAATGACTTTGATGATTTCTTCCCGGACATCCTCCCCATCTTTCCACACTTCGTCGTACCATCTACGAAGATTCTCTATATGAGCCTGGTCCGTACTGAATAGGTTCAGTTCCACATTCTCAGTTAGGCCCGGCCTGGTGAAATTGGAGCTGCCAACAATAGCAAAATCAACTGGGCTGGCCTCCTTCGATTCCATCAGGTAGGACTTTGCGTGAAATTTAGCCTTGGAATAAGTCTTCAGTGCTATCTGCTTATTCACAATAGCCTGTCGAACGGCTGCAAGCCCTGTTAGTGCATCATCACGTTCTTTTTCACGTTCAATGCTTTGATTGGATACTTCAAGCAGTGCCTTGACAATCTCACGTTTTGTCCGTTTGGTTGTTTCATCCCCCATTAGGATGCGAATCTTATCCAGATTCTGCCAAAAACCCTCTAACAACAAGAATGAGCCGATCTCGAATACCCCTGTAGCAATATCCATTTTTTCAAGATTCGGCAGAAGTTTTTGAAGGGCGTGCAGTACCTTATTATCCCCTCTGTTGTCTATTATGACTGGCAATTTCTCCGCCATTTCGCTATTTCCTAAATCCTACAACAAGAGACAAATCTGCCAGATAATACCACCAAGACTGGACATTAGCAAGTGGATTTTTAATGACAGAAGATGATGATAATGGCCATCTGCAGGCAAAAATGCCAACCAGTTGGCAATCTAACGCATCCATCTGAATCTGAGACAGTCATAGTATTAAGTAAAAGTAAGCCCTCCGCTTCTTCGGTGGAGTGTGGCCGGGTGTTAGCCTGTTGTGCCTGGAAGAAGATGCAATTAACAAAACCAAACAGTTGTAAAAATAGATAAGCTCAGTATGTCATATGAAGGGTGAGAAATAGCTGAAAAGGTAGCTTCAGGCAAAAGGCAAACTCTCGATATGGCGAAAAATCGTGGTTCGTTTCTATATTATGTAACGATTGATTTCTTGATATAAGAGAAGATGGTTTGTTGGCGATGAGGGGGCCCTCAATGACACCCATAATAAATTCGAGATTAAGTAAATCTTTCATACCCCCTGGCTTGACAAATGGAGCAGACAAGAGATACTTTACTTTCATGATGAATATCGTTGACGATGCAATTATCCATTAGCCGGCTTTTAGCGGTGGTGTTGCGAATCCGTAAGGACCGCACGGCTCACGATAGCCGATCAGCACCACTACCAAAGCCGGTTTTTTTGTGTGGGTAAGTGAATAAATGGCCACAGAAGACACAATCCAGGATCTTATACGATTAGACCGGTTGTATTTTCGTGCTCTCAGAAGTAGTTATGCAAAAACCACGTTTTATATGAATCGCAAAGAACTCTTGGTTTTGAATATCAGCACAGTTAAAGAGCTAAAACTTTTTGACGAGGGCAGTTGGGTTGCTCACGTTTCTCGTGTCAAATGGAATCAGCAGGAGGCAGGGAAAGCGGAGGTGATCTATCGTACTGACCTTTTGAGAATGGCGAAGGCAGGGGATTTAGAACATATACCCGGCAAAGCCGAAGTCGATAAGGTCTATTTTAAGACCGCCTGTCCGTTACTGATAATTAGTATCCGTGAGCGGTTACAGGAGTTGCGACTCTCTGTTGAGAGTGATATTTCTGCCAAAATTCTGGCTATGTGCGAATGGCCTGGCAGGGATATTATCAACTCCATAAATTTGAATGCGCAAGATACTGATGTCCTGATGAAAATAAATAGAATAGAGGAAAAGCATCTTAGTTGTTTTCGGATGCTCAAGCGTGTATTTCAAGACGGACGGCCAAAGAGTATAACGAAGCAAGCCGGGAAGCAGGAAGTTATTACTCTCACCAAAGCTCAAGTGGAAATGCTGGACTGGTTCAATGAAATATTTCCGCAAATCGATTTTGCTACAAATGGGCCACCTGATAGTAGAAGACGTAGCCCTAAGACAAATCAGGAAAGCGCCAAAGTACTTGAAAGTTATGGTCTTATTCAGAGGCCCGAAGGAAAAACCAAAGGACATATCATAACCGACAAGGGCAAAGAATATTTCAACAAGCATTATTGTTGATCTGCAAAAAATTACCCGCAATTTACCGCCAGTTTACCCTCACATTCCCTCTAACGATTTTCTAAACTGCCCGATAAAAAGGGCATGAGGACGAAGAAGGACGAATTACATAATATATCAGGGACGGCAAGCGCAGTAGGGGTTCCTGTCAAATGGTTGAGGGCGAAAGCACTTGCCGGGAAAATCCCATGCCTGAAAATCAGCAAGAGCCAACTCCTTTTTAATGTTGATGCGGTCAAGAAGGCTCTACTCGACCTTGCAGCGGAGGGCACCGGCGATGAGTAAGACCAAGGAAATCCTCCAGATAGAACCTTTGGCCGTCCGGCCAAAACAGGCAGCTCAAATGCTCTCGATCTCACTAAGGAAGTTTCACTCAATGCGGGCATCAGGGCTGCTGCCACCAATGTATAAATTTTGCGCTTGTTGCGTCTATAAAACTGACGACTTGAAGGACTGGGTGCGGTGGGGTTTTCCGAATTTGGATCGATTCCTGACTCTGCAAAAAGAGGAGGAGGCGAATGGCAAGAACAAAAAATAAAAAAAAAGCCGATGCGGCTGGGAGGCTCAGATCGGCTAAACAGAACTATCATTTTCCACCATCATACCGAAATTTCCCGTTACGTCAACTCTTTTTCCGCAAAATAATCGTACCGCGAACCAAACGACAGAATAAATATCAACCAGGGTAAATTATGGCAACAACAGAGCAGCAAATTGTTGAGGAAAACTTCAACTGTCGGACATGGTGGACAGTTGTGAATATTGACCCCCGCGACCTAAAGCCAAGTTTAGTGAACAACAAGGTTTACAAACCGGTTGACTCCGATGATCCGGCAATTATTGACCTGGCCCGTGATATTGCTGAGAAAGGGATTCTTGTACCATTGGTTGTGTCAACCGATGGTTATATCCTCTCTGGGCATCGGAGGTGTGTGGCTGCAATTCGGGCTGGCCTGACGGTTGTGCCGTGTCGGAGAAAGAAAATAATGCATACGGACCCCGGCTATCTCGATTTGCTGGTTAGTTACAATAATCAGCGGGTAAAAGATAGTGGGGAGCAACTACGGGAGGTGCTAATAAAAACCGACCCCGACGAAGCGTATCAGAAATTGATCGACTATCGCGAGAAGCAGGTAGAGCTTAAAACTGAAACGATTAGCGTTGGCACAAGAGGTAAGCGGAAAAAAATAACCAAAGTCAAGTTTCCGATGGTTGAGAGGATAAAAGAAGTGGTGCTGGTTGAGCGTAGAGGCAGTTGGCCGCTGTGTGCTCGGGCAGTTCATTACGCACTATTGAATAAGCCTTTACTTCGCAATACAAAGAAAAAAAACAGGTACTGCAACAATCTCGATAGCTATAAAGATACATGCGATTTATTGGTGCGTTTGCGATTAAGCGGCGTTATCCCTATGGAGGCTATCGAGGACGACACCCGTCCGACAACGGAGTGGAAAGTTCATAGTAACCCCCAAGATTTCGCACGCGAAGAGTGGAATGATTTTCTTAAAGGGTATCGCCGTAACCTGCAACAGACGCAGCCTTTGCACATTGAAGTTGTCGCCGAGAAACTGACAGTGAAGGGTATCATCAGGCCAATATGTTTCAAGTACAATGTCCCATTTTCAATTGGAAGAGGCTACAGCAGTTTGCCATTCCAATGGGAGATAGTGCAGCGATTCAAACGAAGCGGCAAGGATTGTCTCTGCTTGCTTGTGTTAGGCGACTTCGACCCGGAGGGGATCAACATCGGTGAGAGCCTGTTACAGTCAATACGCGAGGACTTCGGGGTAGAAAACGCTAAGGCTGTTCGTGTTGGTCTGAACCCTGAACATATTGAGCGGTTTAATATTCACAACGATACAGAAGCCAAGAAGGATTCGGCACGGTATAAAAGTTTTGTCAAACGATTTGGCAAAAGGGTTTATGAGCTGGAAGCGTTATCGCCGGAGCAACTGCAAATGATCTTGTCGGAGACTATTGATAGCGTCATTGATGTCGAAGCATTCAACGCTGAGCTTGAGGCTGAAAAATTAGATGCGACATATCTCCAGGCTGTGCGTGAGCGGTTTTATGAAAATGCCTTGGAGTGGATCGACGACGATGAGAGTACGCAACTTGATACTGATGACGATGTCGATTTTTAGGAAAGCAAGGGAGTATTGATATGGGTATACGATTCACTGAAACTGAGAAATGGGCAGACAAATTATTTCGAAAGTGGAAACCTGAAACAAAGTTACTGTTTCTTTTTATCGTGGATAACTGCGATTGTGCTGGATTCTGGGAAATCGATCTCGAACTAGCGGCATTTCATATTGGCATTGAAGTGGGCACTCTAAATGAGTCGTTTAAAGAATTGGAAGACCGGTTCTTGTCAGATAGTAAATCGGTCTGGGTTAAAAGCTTTCTAAAGCACCAAAAACACGAGAGTTTAAAACCGCAGGATAAGGCGGTTATCGGAATTCTAAGACGCATAGCTCGCCAAAAATCTCTCAGAGATCAAGTGTTGACCGAACTCGACTGGGAATGCGAACTTCCTTAAAAAATAGATGAATACAGGTAAGGGGCTTGCAAGGGGCTTGTAAGGGGCTTGTAAGATGCACAGGCAAAGGCGCAGGTAAAAGCATCAGCAAAGGAACAGGCACCGGCAACTGTATAGGTTATCCGCTCCTGAGTGTTAGCTGGTGGAATTTATTTTAGGCAAGGAGTTTTATTATGAACGAAAACAAGATTGACATGGGAAATTTGGAGAGAGCCGTTGCTGAGGCAACCGGATCGAAAGCAACGGGCCGGTTTGCGAGGGTGGCTTTTGAGGCCGCCATGAACTTGCGGGCTGGACTCAGCCGTGAGCAAACAGGTAATGCGATGCAGTCTTATCAACGGGCTGGCAGGCGAATGTCCGCAAAATTACCGTTTGGCTGGCAGGCTGACCCTGACGACCCTGCGCGTATGCTTCCCTGCCCTTATGAAATGGAAATCATTGAGAAGGTAAAGGCTTTCCGCCAAGAAGGACTGAGCCTACGGAAGATCGCAAAAAGGCTAACCGATTTGGAGTATGTGCCCAGGAAGGTAAACAGACTTTTCAAGGGCCGGACGGTGCAGGTCAAGGGCAAATGGCATCACGGGCTGATATGCAACATATTAAGCCGAATAGAGTTGGATTTGCACGAATGACTACCAGAGATATACCTCCGAAATACAGAGCTATGTACAAAAGGGCTATGAGCGGCAAGAGCCGAAAGGCCGCTATGCGGATTTCCTGTTTAGAGTGCGTTGACTACTCTGAAAAGGAAGTAAGCCTCTGTACTGACCCCAACTGCCCTTTGTATCCATATCGTGGAAACAAAACCGTTTGCCCCCCACTTAAAGAGGGGGTTGAAAGGACTGCAAAGTGATGATCCGAGTACGAAAGAGAAAAAAATTAAATAATTTTGAGAATTATGCTTGACCAATGCCGTATTGTGCAGTATGGTATATTATATGGACATGATAAAAAAAGCAATAGAAGACGAGTTGAAACGCAGGGGATGGTCTCGCTATAGACTTGCCAAGGAACTTGAAAAGAAAATGCCAGCGAGAACCGTCTATGCATATTTAAGTGATAAGAAAAAAAGCAAGAGGGATATATCAGCGGAGCGAGCTTCAATAATATTAAACGCATTGGGTTTAAAAATAACGAGGTGAAAAATGAGGCTGTATAAAGAATCCTACACGGACAAGGACGGTAAACGTAAAAAAACTCAGAAATTTTACGTTGATTTTTCTGACCACTTTGGCAGACGACACAGGCTGCCCGGCTTTGCTGAAAAAAGGGCAACCGAAGCGTTAATGACGCCGCTTTCAAATCTGGTGAGTTTTCGGGCGGCGGGTATGGAGCCGGCAGCTGATACCCAGAACTGGATAGACAGGTTGCCGGAGCGGATCAGGAGAAGTCTTGTCTCGTGGGATTTATTGACCGTTCAAAGGGAAGCAGGCGCACGACTCCTTATCAACCACCTGAACGACTGGCAGGAGAATATCGCAGCCGACGAAAAGACACTCAAGCATGCCAAACAGAGCCGGTATCGGGCCGAGAAGGTTATAAAGAGCTGCGGATTTAAGACGATAGCAGACATTGACGCACACAAGGTCAAAACCTATCTGAAAAGGATGAGAGATGAGGGTGAAGTCGTAATCCTCAAACAAAAGGACAAGGACGGCAATCCGGTTAAGCGGCTTCGCAAGATGAGCAAGTCAACATCAAATCATTACTTGCGAGCAGCGAAGATGTTTACGAAGTGGCTGATGAAAGAACAACGAGTCGGCTCTGATCCGCTCGACTGTCTTGAGATGATCGAGGTTTTTGAAAAGGATTTGAAGAAGAAACGGCGGGTTCTGACAGATGGCGAATGTGCAAAACTACTTGAGAGTACGATGCTCGCAGAGCGATATCAAAGCTTAAGCGGGATGGACCGGGCTTTGCTTTACGAGTTTGCGCTTGTAACAGGGATGAGGAAGACCGAGATTATGACGCTTGAGGTGCAGGATGTGAATATTTTCAACAATACTGTAATGGTCAGAGACTATAAGGCCAAGAACAAGCAGGCTCGAACAGTGCCGATAATGTCGGATTTGGTTGCTGAAAAGGTCAAAGCCAAAATAGAACATAAGACACCCAGGGCGATTGTATTTCCAGGCATTCCAGACAAGCTGGTCGACATGCTCAAAGAAGACCTCAAAAAGGCAGGTGTACAATACACTATTGACGACAAAGATGCAGACTTTCACGCGTTCCGTAAAACAGCGAACGTACGAATGAGACGGGCCGGAATACCTGTACCACTACGACAAGCAATTTTAGGTCATAAGACGGCTGAAATGACAGAAAAAACTTATGAGCATGTATCTCTTGACGAGATGATTGAGGCTGCGAAAAATGTTCCTGAGATACCGATGAGAGACCAAGTCGAAACACAGGCCACTGGTACCGACGGACAATCTGTTAACGCTATAGCCGAAAACCACTCCGCCATTTACTCCGCCATCGCTATGCCAGAACATTGCAATTCATTGCATCAATCTGCAAAACAGACTGAACAGAGCACCAAAGAGAAAAACTGTGATACTATTACGAAAACAGCAATTTTAACTCAAAATCAAGGGGAAAACTTAACGCGCCCGGGAGGACTCGAACCTCCAACCTTCGGATTCGAAGTCCGCGACTCTATCCAATTGAGCTACGGGCGCCGAAAATTCCAAGCGATTGTAATATAACAAGTTACTACGCATCTTGTCAATTCCCTAAGCACTCAAAATGAGCAAAACGAGCAATTTGTGTCAATCGGCTTTCACTTCGGCCAAAATATTGTTCAATACCTTATTTGCAGATACCATGTCTTCAGATCGCACGGTCAGTTCAGTTGAACTCGTCCGACCAGACCAATTGCCATACTATATGCCCGCAAGTCGAGCCGCTAAAGCGTAAGGTAAGTACGGTTACATCTGCGGTTTGAAGGAATTTCGTTTGTGCTTTGCTAAGCATTTCCAGCAAGTGCGTATGGTTTGCAGCGAGATATGATATTTCTTAGTTCGATACCTGCCCTTTAGTTTCGTCGGTTAGCTTGTCCATTAGGCAGCGTATTCAGCTTCGGTTCGCAGTCCTACCAGACGCCTTTCCTCTTTGCCGTTGCTGATGATTAGAACTGTTGGGATTGCCCTTACACCGTATCGTTGTGCTATCACGGGAACCCGGTCAACATTTACTTTGCACACGGTGACCCTTCGGACGTACTTATCAGCAAGTGACGATATGGTTGGAGCCAGAATCCTGCAGGGAGGACAGCGATTAGAGAATAAATCCACGAGACAAATCCCAGGTGCGTCAAGCACGTTGGTTTTGAAACCAGCCTGGCTCTCGATGTGAACAATGTTGGAACTTTCCTCCTTCTCCTTAGGTGTTCGCGAAAACGCCAAGGCCAGTAAAGCTCCTATCACCACTCCATAGATTGCGCCGCGGTATGGATTTGCCGTCAGTGGACAACTTCCGGAGGAACACTTGCCGAAATAACCAAGAAGAGCACCAATTGCTCCTCCAATCATAAGCCCTAACAGAATCCT
>Ga0307378_10007535_pt1 | contig 14637 bp, 10 predicted proteins | sample UN1MG_FD_202238 | JGI IMG/M metagenome (GOLD analysis project Ga0307378, IMG submission 202238) | Soil microbial communities from Risofladan, Vaasa, Finland - UN-1 | ecosystem: Environmental > Terrestrial > Soil > Coastal area > Acid sulfate soil | place: Finland: Risofladan, Vaasa | collected...
AGCGGATGAAGACCTCTTGCAGTTCGTGGAGCTACCATCGGACGTTCAAGGCCGGCCGAATCGACCAGATGGCCTGGCTGGCCGAGTGCGCCAAGCTGGAGCTGGACGGCGTGGAGCTGCTCACACACCACTTCCCCAACGCAGAGCGGGACTACCTGAAGCAGGTGAAGAAGGCCTGCTCGGACCTGTATCTGACGATCGCAATGATGTCGGCCGGCGGGCACCTGACGGTGGCCGACGACGCCAAGCGGGCGGCCGAGGTCGAGCAGATCGGCAAGTGGACGGAGGTGGCCGCCTTCCTCGGCGCGCCGCGGGTGCGGTTCTTCTGCGGCAGCGGGCCGGAGCTGCAGGCCGGCGGCGCGGAGCTCTACGCCAAGGTCGTCGAGGCGATGAGGCAGGTCGCCGCGATCGGCGAGCGGGAGGGCATCGTGATGGCCTTGGAGAACCACGGCAACGTGTCGGCCGACCAGCTCCTGAGCCTGCTGAAGGACGTGGACAGCCCGTACGTGAAGTTCACGCTGGACACCGGCAACTTTCCGCCGGCCAGCCAGGTCGGGCCGGAGACTTACAAGAGCATCGAGCGGTGCGCGCCGCATGCGGCGATCGTGCATGCTAAGTTCTTCAACGTTGCAGCCGACGGCACCGACGAGGACTTCGACTGGCACAAGATTCGCGACATCCTGGCCGGGGCGGGCTTCCGCGGGTTCCTGTCGGTCGAGTACGAGGGCGAGGACGCCGACGAGACCGCCGTCATGCGGCGCATCGCCAAGTTCCTCAAGACGCTGCGATGAAGGGCCAGCAGGGATGCATGGGATGCACGGGATAAGATAAGAAGTGAAAAGCAGCAAGGAGCAGCAGGGCAGGGGTCACCGGCGCCGATTCGCGTCGGCGCTTGTGAAGATTTCCAGCAGATCCCCTGTATCCCCTGAATCCCTGCTAACGAAAGAGGAAGAAGGAAGATGAAGATCGGCGTGATGGTGGAATCGTTCCGCGCGGGGCTGGACGGCGGGCTGAAGGCCGCCGGCGAGGTCGGCGCCGACGGCGTGCAGATCTTCGCCACCAGGGGAGAGACTCATCCGGACAAGCTCACCGCCGCCGGACGGGCCGAGCTGAAGCGCAAGCTCGCCGACCACGGCCTGGAGCTGGCCGCCCTCTGTGGCGACTTCGGCCACGGCTTTCAGGACCCCGACGCCAACCCCAAGCTCGTCGCCGACTCAAAGAAGATCCTGGATATGGCGCTGGAGCTGGGCTGCACGGTCGTCACGACGCACGTCGGCGTGATTCCGGCGGACGCCTCGGCGCCGCGATACGCGGTGATGGCGAAGGCCGCCGAGGAGCTCGGCCGCTACGGCGAGCAGATCGGCGCGACGTTCGCCATCGAGACCGGCCCGGAGCCGGCCGCCGTCCTGCGGGCGTTCCTCGACGACATCGGCATCCCCAAGGGGATGGGAGTGAACTTCGACCCGGCCAACCTTGTGATGCTGCTGAGGGAGGACGTTCCCGCGGCCGTCGCGGCGCTTGCGCCCTATATCGTCCACACCCACGCCAAGGACGGGCGGAACCTTCAGCCCGTCGGGGACATGGAGGTGCTCTACGGGCTCAAGCCCCCGCCGGACGGCAAGAAGCTCAAGTGGGGCGAATACATGGCCGAGGTGCCGCTCGGCGAGGGCGACGTGGACTTCGACGGCTACCTGTCGGCGCTGAGGTCGGCCGGCTTCGACGGATATCTGACCATCGAGCGCGAGGTGGGCGACAATCCGCGGAAGGACATCGAGGCGGCCGTCAAGTTCCTGCGAGAGAGGATCGGCTAGGCCCGCGCGAAACGCCAAGCCGCCCCGCCGGCGGGGCCGACGAAAACGCTGGCCACAGGGCTGATGGTACCCATGCACAGCCCCGTTAGGGGCGGGGTTGTCTAGCCCAGGGCGGAAGCCCTGGGAACAAAGGCTGATTGCCCTGCTGGAGCGACATGGCATTGACTATGACCGGCGATACGTCTTTGATTGACGCCCTTGTCGCCCGATCTCAAGGCGCCCCTGGCGGGGCTTGATGTGTTGGACGACCGTATCCCAGGGCTTCCGCCCTGGGCTAAATAACGCGCACCGTACGGTGCTTCGTCGGAGCGAGCCATTCACCGGTATCGGATCGGGGAGGCCTGCTCGACCAACTTGCACGCAGATTAGGAACCAAGCATGCCAGGGAAACTGAAGCTCGGGATCATCGGGACGGGCGCGATCGGGAACGTTCACGCCGCCGCCTTCGCAGCCGCCGGTCAGACCGACCTGACGGCGGCGTGTGACATACACGCCGGCAGGCTGGCCGCCACATCCGACAAGTTCGGCGTGGCGGATCGCTTCGGCGACTACCGCAAGCTGCTGGCCACGGACGCAGAGGCGGTGATCGTGGCCGTGCCCAACGCGTTGCACAAGGAGATCGCGATCGCGGCCTTGCAGGCCGGCAAGCACGTCCTGCTGGAAAAGCCGATGGCGCTGAACGCCCGGCAGGCGGCCGACATCGTGGCGGCCTCCAAGCGGGCCAAGGGCATCCTCCAGATCGGCATGATCTGGCGGCAGCATCCGGCCAACGCGGTGGTGCGGGACTTCGTCGCCAGGGGACTGATGGGCGATATCTACCACATGCGCGCGGTGATGATCCGCCGGCGCGGCATCCCGGGCCTGGGCCGCTGGTTCACGACGATGGCCGAAAGCGGCGGCGGGCCGATGATCGACCTGGGCGTGCATTGGTTCGACGGGGCGATGTGGATGAGCGGGCTGTGGAAGCCGACCTCCGTCAGCGCCAAGACGTACGCGAAGTTCGGCCCGCGAATGAGGAAGTACTGCTACGTGGGCATGTGGGCCGGGCCGCCGGATTTCAGAGGCGTATTTGACGTGGAGGACTACTCCACCGGCTTCGTCCGTTTCGGCGCGAAGGCGACCATGAGCTTCGAGATCGTCTGGGCCGCCAACGCCGAAAGCGAATCGTTCATCGAGATCCTCGGCACCGACGGCGGCACGCGGATCGATGGCGGCAAGCCCCTGGTCATCCACACCGAGCACAACGGCCGGGTCACGGACATTAGCCCGCAGTTCGACGAGAAGGCCAACAAGTTCGAGCTTCAAGCCCGCGCGTTCGCCGATGCCTGCCATGGCAAGCGCCCGCCAGCCGCCACCGCCGAGCAGGGCCTGACCGTCATGAAGCTCATCGACGCGATCTACGCGTCGAGCAAGGCCGACAAAGAGGTCGCGATCAAGTGACCTCGATTGTCAATTGACAATTGCCCCCGCGCCTATTGGTCGCCGTAGCCGTCGGGGTGGCTCTGGTGCCACTGCCATGCGTGGCCGACGATCGTCTTGAGGTGTGCGAACCGCGGCGTCCAGCCCAGCTCGTCCATCGCCTTGGCCGATGAGGCGATCAGCCTCGGCGGGTCGCCGGGCCGGCGCGGGCCGACCTCGGCCGGAATCTCATGCCCCGTAACCTCGCGGCAGGCCTGGATCACCTGCCTCACGGAGAATCCCTCGCCGTTGCCGAGGTTGTAGGCCCTTACCTCGCCGGGCGCGATCCTCTCGGCCGCCAGCACGTGCGCGTCGCACAGGTCGCGGACGTGGATGTAGTCGCGGATGCACGTGCCGTCGGGCGTGTCGTAGTCGTCGCCGTAGATGCTGACGTGCTCTCGGCTGCCCAGAGGCACCTGGAGCACGAGCGGTATCAGGTGCGTCTCGGGGTGGTGGTCCTCGCCGATCTCGCCGTCGGGGTCCGCGCCGGCCACGTTGAAGTACCGAAGCGACACGAACCCCATGCCGTACGCCGCCGCGTATGCCCGAAGCATGTACTCCACGCACAGCTTGCTGGCCCCGTAGGGGTTGATCGGCGACAGGGCGAAGTCCTCGTCGATAGGCACGCGCTCCGGCTGGCCGTACACCGCCGCCGTGGAGGAAAAGACCATCTTCGCCACGCCGGTGTCGCGCATGGCCTCCAGCAGCGTCAGGCCGATGATCGTGTTGTTGCGAAAGTACTTGCCGGGGTCCTCGACCGACTCGCCGGCCTCGATGAAGGCCGCCAGGTGGATCACCGCTTCGATGGCGTGGTCCTTCAGGGCCGCGCGCAGGGCCGCACCGTCGGCCACGTCCGCCTGCACCAGCGGCACGTCTATCGCCGCGGCGTGGCCCTTGCCGAGGTTGTCATAGACCACGCACTCGTGGCCGGCCTTCGCCAGCGAGCGGACCATGTGCGAGCCGATGTAACCCGCGCCCCCGGTGAGCAGAACGTTCATAAAGGCTCCTTCCAGTGCCGGCGGATTATAGACGTGCCGCCGCCGCCTTGCAATCGCGGCCCGGCGCGGCGAACATGAAGCGCGCGGGCGGAAAGAAGGCGACATGGAACTGCCGTTGGAACCTCCGGCGGAGTTGATACCAGGGCTCCGCAAGCGCCGACGCTGGCGCTATGTCGTGGGCGTCATCGCGGCACTTGTCGTCGTGTTCGCCGTGCTGCACTGGCCGTCGCGCACGAAGATCATCATCTCCCGCGAGACGACCCGCATCGACGGGCCGCTCAACCCCGACGGCACCGTGAACTACGTCGCCGCACTGGACGCTGAGATGTCCGACGGCATCACGCCGGAGAACAACGCAGCCGTCCTGCTGATCCAGGCCCTGGGACCGGAGATGTTTCAGGAGCAGGTCCGCGCCGAGTCGCTCCAGCGGCTGGGAAATCCGTCGCTGGGGGATCCGAACCGGCGTTTCGTGTCTTGGAAGCGATGGCTCGAGGCCCGGGCGTCGCCCTCCGGGAGCCAACCAGGCGGGTCGCAGAAGGCGAAGGACTGGGTTGAGAGGATAGAGCTGGCCACAACTCGCCCCTGGAGCGAGGCGAGCGACCCGCAGATGGCTGAATGGCTGCGGCACAACGCCCATGCGCTGGCATTGGTGGTCGAGGCGTCCAGGCGGGAGCGGTTCTATGTGCCGATGGTGTCAGGGGCGGACCCGCCCAACGTGCTGGACGCGATCATGGTGGCGTTCGGCGACATGCGCTCGGCGTGCAGGGCTCTGGCGGCCCGCGCGATGCTGCGCCTGGCGGAAGGCAACTTCCGGTCCGCCTGGGGCGACGTGATGGCCCTTCACCGTCTGGCGCGGCTGGTGTCGCAGTGCCCGACGCTCATCGGTCAACTGGTGGCGATGGCCCCGGAGAACCTGGCGGCTGAGAGCGCGGTCGCCATTGCCGCCGATCCGAAGCTGCCGGCCGACCAGGCCCGAGCCGCGCTCGCAGACCTACAGACACTCGGGCCTGTGACCGACGTTGCCCGCTGCCTCGATCGCGGGGAGCGGTTCTTCGTCCTGGACTGCGTGTGCATGATGGCCAGGGGCATGCCCCTCGACCAGATCCAGCGCGATCCGAGCGACCGGCAGCCGCCGAAGAAGGCCGCCGCGAACCTGGACTGGAACCTCATGCTCCGTGCGTTCAACCACTGGTACGACCGGATGGTCGACTGCGCAAACCGGCCTAGCTACCCCCAGAGGAAGCAGGCCTTCGACGACCTGGAGAACGACATCGACGCCCTTAGGGGCGGCTTCGGTCCGCTCAGGATCATCAAGCTCATCCTGCTGAAGCTTCTCGGCCTGCCGGCCAGGGCCGAACTTACACGAATCATCGGGGACCTGCTGATTTCCATGCTGATGCCCGGCACCACCCACGCCATGGAGCTCCAGGACCGCGCCATCATGCGACTGGAGCTGGATAAGCTGGCCTTCGCCCTGGCGGCATATAAGGCCGACAAGGGCGCATGGCCGGCCGCGCTGGAGGACCTGCGCCCGGACTGCCTCAAGGACATCCCAGCCGACCGCTTCACGGACAAGCCATTGATCTACAAGCCCCGCCCGGACGGATACATCCTCTACAGCGTCGGGCCGAACATGACAGACGACGGCGGCGAGGAGGGCGCCAACGCCGACGACCTCGCCGTAAAGGTGCCCCTGCGCGGCGAGCCTTAGAATCAAGTGTGCATCGCTTAGGAGAACGGGTATGAGAGGTGTTCTCGCAGTTCTGTTTGTGACGGCGTGCGCGGCCGTCTGTGCCGTGGAGGCGGCCGACGCGCCGAAGCCGACCGGGCCGCCCGCGCGTATGCTCTGCGTGGACCCGAAGGCCGGCGACGACGGCAACCCCGGCACGTCCGCCCGGCCGCTAAAGACGCTCGACAAGGCGCTCCAGACGACCGCCGGCGGCGAGGTGATCCTGCTGCGTTCCGGCCGCTACCCGGCCGTCACCATCAACAAGGTCTATCCGCGGACCGTCACGCTCCGCGCCGAGGCCAACCACAAGCCTGTCCTGGAGAGCGTCCACGTCGACAAGGCCGCCCGGATCGCACTGGAGGGCCTGACCTTCTTCGTCCCCGACGCCCGCAGCGACCGACACGTCTATGTCCGCGTCAACCACAGCGAACACGTGGCCATCCGCGACGTGGCCATCGTCGGCGAGATCAACGACGACTGGAAGGCCAAGAAGTCGGTGGCCATCGGCATCGGCGACTCCAACCACGTCTCCGTGGTCGGCGGCACGATCCACCACGTGCAGTTCGGCGTGACGTGCTCACGCTGCCGCGACCTGCGCGTCGCCGGCATGAACGTGGGGCCCTTCCGCGAGGACGGCATCCGCTTCAAGAACTGCGTCGGCGTGGTCTGCGAGGACAACCACGTCCACCACAGCAACAAGACGCTCAAGGAGCACTGCGACGGCATCCAGATGATCTACTGGTCGCACGACGTGGTGCTGCGGAACAACCACATCCACGACGTCAACCAGGGCATCGGGGCCTTCGCCGCCTCAAAGCAGAAGCGGAGGAACTGGCGCGTCGAGGGCAACCTGATCTACAACCAGAAGAACCCCAACACGCTGTCGATCTTCGACGCGGATGCGCCCGTCATCATCCACAACACGCTGCCGCAGGCCGGCCCGCGGATCAAAGGCTGCACCGGCGCGGTCGTGATGAATAACATCTTCGCCTTCCCCGGCTCGGCCGCCGACCCGAACCAGGTGAAGCGTGAGGACTACAACCTGTTCGTCAGCGCCGAGCGCACGCGCCAGAAGCCCAAAGGCGCACACGACCTGCTCGGCGTCGATCCGCGGTTCGTGGATGCCAACGGGTTTGACTTCCGCCTCCGCCCCGATTCGCCGGCCATCGACGCCGCCGCGGGCGAGTTCGGCCGCCGCAAAGACCTCGCCGGCAATGCCCCTTACGACCACAAGCCCGCGCCCAACCGCGGCGCCGGCAAGCCGCCTTACCTCGACCTGGGCGCCCTGGAGTACGTGCCCAGGCCGACGTCCAAGCCGGACAACTGAGAGTCCCTGGTGCTCTGTCAGCCACGCGGCCACGGCGGAGCGTGGCCCTTCAGGATGCCCATCCATGCCTCGACCTGGAGGGACGCGCTCTGTCGTGTCCGGCCGGCCGCCGCAAGGTTCGGCTAGAACCGCCGGGCGATCTCTGCGTCTAACAGTACATGAATCGACCACAAGGAGCACCACCATGAACCGCCAAATGCCCGTCGTTCTGTGCCTGTTGTCCTGTGCCGCGATCGTCCTGGCCCCGGCGGCCGCCCGCGCCGCGGACGGCTCGTCCTTCGCCATCCGCCCGGACTACTCCCACAAGGAGATCTACGACGTCTACGAGATGCTGCGGAAGGGAAACCGGCCGCAGTTCATCACCACCGACCTGGCGCTGCACACAGGGCACCTGCTGTTTGACTACTCGCTTCGGGCGATCGAGATCGAGCGGCTGTACGGCCTGGCCGACAAGCTCAGCAAGGCCATGGCCAAACGGGCGGGGATGAACCTGGACTCCGAGTACCTCCTGCCGAGCGACCGCACGACGCTGCTGGCGTTCTTCTCGGTGCCGGCGAAGATTCTCGACCCGGACTACAAGATCCCCGACGTGGTCAAGGACCGCGTCGAGAAGGACCTTGAGTACATCGAGACGCACAAGGGATTCGACTTTTCGCTGGCGCTGGACAACGGCGAGGACTTCTCGCAGTACGTGCCGCGCGGGCACTACACGCGGAACGAGCAGTTCAAGCGCTACTTCAAGGCGATGATGTGGTACGGGCGGCGGATGTTCCGCGCGAAACAGGCCCGATTGGATGGCCTGCCCGCCCCCTGCAGCCCCGACCACTGGTCCGACGCGCACCTGCTGGCCGAGACACGGCAGATGCTGATCATCAGCCGTTGGCTCTACGAGAGGGTCAAGATCGACGGCGAGCCGGCCATCGAGACGTGGAACAAGCTCTATATCCCCACGACGCTCTTCGCGGGCCGAACCGAGGACCTCAACCCCAAGGAGATCAAGGCCCTCGCCGAGAAGGTCTGGGGCAGGCTGCCGGATCTCGGCCCGGGCGGCGATGAGCAGAAGGTCCGCCGGTTCGCCGAACTCGCGGCGGAGTTCAGCAAGCCCAAGATCGACTCCTCCGGCGGCGGGAGGAAGGGCTTCTGCTTCATGGCCCAACGCTTCACGCCCGACAGCTACGTTACCCAGTGCTTGGTCTCCGACGCGGGCACGCGGTTCGGCGAGGGCGTCCCGCCGCACCCGCTGAAGTATACGGGCAGCCGCGAGCCCAGGCCGTTTAGTTGGGCGATGATGCCGATACTCGGCCCCGCGAGGGTCATGCCCCGTGGGCTGGACATCATGGCCGTCTTCGGCTGCGACGAGGCCCTGGCGATCCTGGCCGCCGACGGCGACACCGAGTACAGCGATTACGACAAGATGATGGAGTTCCTCCGCAAGGATGTCGGCAAGATGATGGCCGAGCGCAAGGACGAGAATCTCTACTACGCCTGGCTGCACGCGCTTCAGCCGATGATGAAGCCGATTGAGTCGGCCTCCGTGCCCGACTGCCTGCGCTCGAAGGCCTGGCTCCGCAAGCAGCTCGCCACGTCGCTGGCCTCGTGGGCGGAGCTGCGACACGACACGATCCTGTACGTCAAGCAGAGCTACACGCCCACCCTTCGGGGCGCGCCACCGCGGCCGCGAATCATGCCCGGCTACGTCGAGCCGCAGCCGGAGGTCTTCCGCCGCATCGGGAAGATGGTCGCCAAGATGCGCAAGGACCTGGCCGCCCTGGGCGTGAGGCCCGAAGGCCTGGAGGGCAACTACGACCGATTCGCCCAGGCCTGCGAGATGCTCGCCGCCATCGCGGACAAGGAAATCGCGGGCAAGGCCCTCGACGAGAAGGATCACCAGCTCATCCACGGCGTCGCGGGGCTGCTGAAGGCCACCACGGTCCTGCCGCCGGAGCTGCGAAAGAAGATCCTCTCGGAGACCGACTCCAGGATGGCCCTGATCGCCGACGTCCACACGGACAACAACACCAAGCAGGTGCTGGAGGAGGGCGTCGGCACGCCGTTCCTCCTGACCGTGCGGATGCCGCTGAACGGAAGTATGACCACGCTGAACGGGGCGGTGTTCAGCTATTACGAGTTCAAGCACCCGATGAAGGACCGCCTGACGGATGAGGCCTGGCAGAAGATACTGGCCGACGCCTCAAAGCGCCCCGCGCCGCCGGCCTGGTGCCCGATCCAGTCGCGCGGCAAGTAGCCCGTCCCGACTGTGACCGTGTCTCTCGGTGCTGAGCAAAGAGGTGTTCTCATCGCGAAGGGCCCCCGACGTATGTCTCCTGCGGGGCCGCCCGAGTCGCAGGTTCGTCCTTGCAGTCGGCCTCCGGCGGGGCTAGGCTGTGGCGAACACGTTGATGAAAGGAAATGCCATGATGGCGTTGATGCTCGCGGTGGAAGGCGGCGGCTGGCCGGTATGGGCGTGGGTGGTCCTTATCGCCCTGGTCCTGTTTGCGGTGCTGGTGCTGGCCCTGGTGGCTCAGACGTTCGGGCTGTGGCTTCAGGCGCTGTTCGCGGGGGCCAAGGTAACGATCCTGGAGCTGATCGGGATGCGGATGCGCAAGGTGGACGCCCGGCTGATCGTGGTGACGAAGATCCAGGCGGTCCGAGCGGGTCTGACGATGACGACCGAGGAGCTGGAGACGCACTACCTGGCCGGCGGGCGGCTGCGTAACGTGGTCATCTCGCTGATCGCCTCAGACCGTGCGAACCTCGGGCTGACGTGGAAGACGGCGACCGGCATCGACCTGGCCGGGCGCGACGTCCTCGACGCCGTGCAGACCTCGGTGCTGCCGAGGGTGATCGACTGCCCCAACCCCAGCACCGGTCGGACCACCATCGACGCGGTGGCAAAGGACGGCATTCAGCTCAAGGCCCGCGCCCGCGTGACCGTGCGGACGAACATCAGCCAGCTCGTCGGCGGGGCCACCGAGGAGACGATCATCGCCCGCGTGGGCGAGGGCATCGTGACCTCCATCGGCTCGGCCGCGTCGTACAAGGAGGTCCTGGAGAACCCCGACGGGATCTCCAAGCGCGTGCTGGCCAAGGGCCTGGACGCGGGCACCGCGTTTGAGATCCTCTCGATCGACATCGCCGACGTGGACGTGGGCGACAACGTTGGCGCCAAGCTGCAGGCCGACCAGGCGGAGGCCGACAAGCGCCGCTTCCAGGCCGAGGCCGAGAAGCGCCGCGCGCTGGCCATGGCACGCGAGCAGGAAATGCGGGCGATGGTCGAGGAAAACCGCGCCAAGGTCGTGCTGGCCGAGGCGCTGATCCCCGAAGCCATCGCCGATTCGTTCCGCAAGGGCAACATGGGGATCATGGACTACTACCGCCTGAAGAACATCCAGGCCGACACCTCCATGCGCGACAGCATCGGCGGACAGCCGGGCGGCAAACGACCCGGCCCGGCCGGATAAAGGCAAATGACCGAGTGGGTGAACATCCTGGCCGACGGCGATATCGGCAACTTGACCGAGATACTGATCGTCGTCGTGCTGATCGCGATCGGGATCATCAGCAGCCTGGTCAAGAAGGCGATGGAGAAGCAGGCCGCCAAGCGGCAGGCGCCCCCGGAGGCCGACCAGCCGCGACCGGCGCAGGACGCCCAGCCGCAGCCGCGCCCCACGGCGCAGCAGCGCCAGCCGATGGGCTACGAACAGCCCCCCGCAAGGCTGCCCCCGGCGCAGATGCCCCCCGTCAGGCCGCAACCGGCACGGATGCCGCCGGCGCCGACCGCCCGCGTCGCCGTGCCCCCGCCGGTGCCCGCCCAGGCGATTGGCCCACAGCGGCATCGGGCCGCGCAGACTGTCCATCGGCGGCAGGGCCGCGTCGCGCGGAGGCACGCGGCCGAGACGCTTGATATGGCGCAGCGCGGCGGCGGGCTGGCGCCGGCCGAATCGCCCCAGCCCGCGCACGAGAACGCGCCGGGCCACGCCCCGGCAAAGACTCTTGAATCGCTGGACACCCCGGAAGACCTCCGCAGGGCGCTCATCTATCACGAGATACTCTCGCCGCCAAAAGCCCTCCGCGACAGGCCGGAGATGTGGGATATGTAACCGGCCGAGGGACGACGGCTTCGTGGTGCGGTTGGAATAGCTGCCGGGGCGGAGCCTTCGCGCAAGCAAGCCCGGTCGCCCTCGCAAGACGACGACCGAAGGTCGGAAATGTGGGTAACGTCATTTACCCTATTAGCCCAAGATCTGCCGACCAGGAAGCGGACGTGACCCTAACAGGGAACGGAGCAGATGGCCTCTAACTCGTGGGGATAGACCATGGCAGCCTTCTACTACACGCCGGATAAGGACATCAAAGTTCACGAAGAAGGCGCGATTAAGCTTCTCTGCAAGCCGTTCCAATCTCACGAGAACGGACTGCCTGAGTGGGCCAAGAACGCTGCCGATGAGTATGCTCGAAGGGATCTCCCCAAGGAGAGGCGCGTGGTTGTCATTATCCTTCAGGATTCCCGAAAGGGCCTTGCTTCAAGTTTGTCCTGTCTAGACTTTGCCGGTATGACAAGCAAGGTGATAGAGGATCACTTCAGGCAATGGGCAGATCCCGACGCTGCCCGTCAGGGCAAGCATGTCAGCGGCGTGCAGGGCGGTCACGGGAACGGCGGCAAGTGCTATATGACCCAGATGTTCGAGCAGTACTCGTTGCTTCACACCGCTCTTGAGGGCAAGGCCAACAGGTACGGCGTTCAAGGCGGGGCGATCCGCTTCGGGTACATCCCCAACCGGGAGGCTGGACGGGATTTCGCGGTGGAGGACACCGCGGAGGAGCTGGAGGCATCGCTGGCACATACCGGCTACAAGGTGGCGATGCTACCCACCTCTGCCAAGGCAGCGTTGAAAGCGGCTCAGGGGTTCACACTGGTGACCGGTGTTGGCCCCCGGGGATACGAGAAGCGCATACCAGCATCTCGCTTGCTGGAGAGCCTACAGGAGCACCCGCAAATGCTCCTGACGCTACAGCTGTGTGAAGTGTATGTGTTGCACAACGGGAGGCCCATCACCGGCGGACAGCCGTTGTCCCTGCCGGAGATCGAGCCGATGACGGGCGCAGAGCAGCCTAGGACGATTGCGATTCCTGAAGCTCTTCGTGATCCCGTCACCAACAACAAGATCTCCACGACGGACAACAACGTCTTGCCGACAGGTGAGTTGATCCTTCGCACTTCCCATACGAGCATGCGATGGAGCAAGAAGACCCGGCACTCCGTAGTGTATCAGACGAAGAACGGCTTCATCGGTTACGTGCCGGTACCCGAGCTTGACATCCAGTCTCCATACCGGGACCGGATTCATGGTGTCTGTCATCTGGAGTCCCTTGAGCCTTACAAGCAGAACGACAGGGCTCGGTTGGCAGAAAGCCCCCTGACGCGCGCCGTGGGGCAATTCATAGCACATAGCATCCAGGAGTATGCAAAGGAGTTCGAGTACAGGGACAAGCGGCAACACGACAAGAAAGAGAAGGATGCAATCAGTAGGCTGAATGAAGCCCTTGACAAGTGGAAGAACCGGTTCCTGCACACGCTGATGCAAGGTATGTGGGGCGACAGCGGAGGTGGAGGCGATGGTGGTCGTGGCCTTTCCAAAGGCGTGCCAGCTCGTCTGGAGCTGTCTGTCTCAAAGCCGAAGCTAGGAAAAGGAGTTGCCCTCCGTCCTGCGCTGAAGTTCTTCGATACGATGGGCAAGAGAATACGGCCAGTGCCGGTTGATTGGACAAGCGAGGACATGAACGTCGCTGCGGTTGACGATCTCGGCATACTGACGTCTTTCTCATACGGCTCGACAACGCTCTACGCCGAAACCTGCGACGGCAAAGTCCGCTCGAATCGCATCCCATTGGATGTAGTGCGCATTCACAAGATCGTGATCGTCCCGGAAGAGATAGAAGTTACGGTCGGTGGTCGGCAGGGCCTTAGGGCGATATGCGACTATCCGGACGGACGTCAAGCTGACAACGTGAGCTTGATTTGGACCGAGAGTAACCCGACCGTAGCGCGAGTCAGCGCCGCCGGGATAGTCTTCGGGTTCCACCCTGGGGAAGTGGAGGTATCTGCCGGGGACGACGCGGTCATGGCCGAGCAGAGCGCGGTTATCCGAGTTGTTGAGGGCGGCAGAAAGGGCAAGAAGCGAGGCAGGGGATTTCCCAAAGTCCTTGTCTCTGGTGACATTGATCCCGATCCCGACACCGGCGAATACGTCAACTTCAGCGCTGAGGATCCTCCCATATGGCAACGGACCCAGGACTTCGACCGAAACGTCTGGTGGATCAACAGCGCCGCCCCTTTGGCCAAGCTTTACCTTAACCGAGTAGAAGGGTATGGGTACGAGACGCGGGAGTGGCGCATGTATCACCTTGAGCGATACATTGATGTGATAGTCCAGATCGCCATGACCTATGGCCCTGACGAGCCGTCGACCATGTCCTCGCGCGAATGGATTCTCAAGTGGGGATCGCATGTAGCCGAGATACAGGCCGCCGCCGCGTCCGATCTGGCAACGTTCATAGCCAGTGGCGAGATGCCTGAGGACAAGTGAGACATGGCAGAATCGCGACTAAGCGTGAGCGACAAGCTTCTGCTGGCAGCGTACCGATGCGAACAGTCGGGGAAGCAACCTTTCACTGCGGAGGACCTGGTCGTCTCCGCGTGGCAATGCTTCCCGGACACTTTCGGTCTCAAGGGATATGCGGACGCCCGGGGCAAGCTCTTGTATCCAGACTCCAATCGTGTGTTTGCGGAGATCATGGGTTCAAAGCCAATCCGGAAGCGTGGTCTACTCGTGAAGACTGGGCGGAAGCTGTATGAACTGACCGGTAGCGGGAGGAGTTTGGCTTCTCGCCTCGGAGTTGCGAATGCATCTGAGGATCGTGTCGAGGTTGGTGGCAAGGTAGGCCTTGACCGGAGACTCGAGGCGGAGCTTCGCAGGCTGCTGTCATCGAGAGCGGCACAGAAGGTTGACAACGAACAGGTCGATACGCTCACGTTCCACAATGCCTGTGTGTTCTGGCGTATTACCCCGCAGAGCTCTGCTATAGAGCTCAGAGGACGTCACAGCGACCTAGAGGACGTGCTGAGACGCTTGCGAGAGGGAATTCGAGCTGGCGGCCGGCTCGAGCACGGAGGCCCTGTGGTCTCCCCGAGCAGCGTGGACCTTCTTGAGAAGACCCATCTTGTCCTAACAGAGCGGTTCTCGGATGAAGTGCGCACCATTCTGGGGAGAACTGACCAGCGGAGGCGCTGAACAGCAAGGTCGACTGCCAAGC
>Ga0307378_10007537_pt1 | contig 14632 bp, 13 predicted proteins | sample UN1MG_FD_202238 | JGI IMG/M metagenome (GOLD analysis project Ga0307378, IMG submission 202238) | Soil microbial communities from Risofladan, Vaasa, Finland - UN-1 | ecosystem: Environmental > Terrestrial > Soil > Coastal area > Acid sulfate soil | place: Finland: Risofladan, Vaasa | collected...
TACCATCTATACAACTTGCTGGCGCTGAGGGTGAGCATCACCCGGTTGTCCGTGTAATCCTCCGCATCAATATCATCATCTCTTTGAGCGTACAAATAACCAAGGGATAGAGAAAACCAGCGCATGAACATTAATCGTAGTCCACAATTTGCTCGCCATGTTTTCCATTCCCGATCAGCTGAGTCTTTGTCTCGCCTGTACGATCCGCCAGCATAGCCATTTAATCCTTGCATAAACCTGTACTCAAGCCTGGAATCTGAACTCCAGTATCGTGTAAATCCCCTTCGTTCTGCCTCTAAATAGGCCTCATCCCAGCCACTCTGGGCCCCAATGGAAAAACTACCTCGCTGAAAGCGTTTTGCAAGTGATGCATTATACAAGTACCCTGTTTCATCATCAGACCGCTCGTTTTTTTGGGTAAAATAACCGCCCCCCAAAGAAAGAGATATATCAGAGGAGATGGCATGTTCAAAACCGATGGACCCTTCATGTATGTCATAGTCTTCTGTGAGGCCATCAAAATCCCGGGTCGTAACATTGTAACCAATTGAGGCATTGGTATTCTGCGTAAAACGGTAGATATATCGTATGCCTGCCCCATGACCAGCATAGTCATCATCGGCAATAGAGCCATCATCCCGAGAGAAGTTTGCATCGGTGAATTCGTAATTAAGCTCCAACCCATTTTTTTTGTCAAACCAATAGGTCATGTTGCCAAAGGGGTTTTGGATTCTTCCATCGTCCAGGGTGACATCTTCATTTTCCAAAAGGCTGTGCCTATAACCAAATGTTACAGTATCTTCCGGGCCAAACTGGTAGAGAAGACTGGCACTTCCTGTATTCCTTTTGTAGGTATTCCTGGTAGTTCTGACACCCTCAACCTCCTCTATATCCTCAAGAGGATCTTCAGATTTAAGATAGGTATCGGTCAGGTTAAACCTTAGATGCTCTGCAATATTTTGCCAAAAGGCAAGGTTGCCGGCATGCCTCACTGTATCGTTTTCATCATATTCATCGTAGTAGACCCAGGTAGGGGAGTAATCCAGACTCAAAGATCTGTTGATAGAAGAAATCATCATGTTTATCCCTGGTGAAACTGTGGTCAGATAGTCTGATTTTTCATTGGTAGCCTCTAAATAGATATTATCATCATAGACCTGACTGAGCGAGATACGCGGGGTAAGTTCAAACCTGTAGTCAGCCACGCATATCATTGGAAAGAGAAAAAGCGTGATGAGTAAAAAGAACAATGCCTTCCATCCACCTGCTATTTTCATATTAATTCCTTATTATTTTAGTAATGTCCAATACCTATGGTAATGGCAATTTCTTCAAGGCGATATCTATTGGGCTCAGGCGAAGGTGGTCAAATGTTTGGGCTTTAACAGACCATGTGCAGATTCCAAGGGGCTTTGTGAAGCAAACCCCAAGCATTTGACCACTGCAGAACACAGTGGAATTTTTTTTTGAGATATCGCCTTTCAGAAACAGTCATTACCCTATTACCAACAAATGCCTCAACTTTTGAACGTTATAAATGTATCATGGTACAATAATCGTATCATTTGGCTTAAGCAGGATATTCTGCTCCAGCTTTTTCCCTGTAATGACCTTGTCATAATCAAAGGAAAGGATCTCTTCTTTTCCGGCAGATCTTCGAATGATACGAATGCTATCTTTATCTGCCCACTCTGCTAAACCGCCTGCAACCGATATAGCCTGGAGCACGGTCATATCCGGATTCAGGGGATAGGTTCCAGGCCGAGTAATCTTCCCTATAATGTAGAAATTCTTGCTGCGTGACTCAAGCACTATCACCGTTACCTCTGGTTTGCTTACAAAACCTTCTAACTTTTCAGACAAAAGGGCCTTCAGACCCATGGTATTCATTCCAGATGCGAGAATATCACCTACCAATGGCAAGGTGATTTTCCCGTCCGGCCTTACCAGAACCTGACGTGAAAAATCAGGCTCTTTCCAGACCTGGATCTCGAGAACATCCATAGGGCCAATTATGTAAGAAGGATCTGCAACTATCTCTTTTTTGATTTCTGTAGGACTGGCCCCAGTTTTATCAGCCGCCATGGATTGATGAAGAAATCCAATTCCACACGCTATTACTAAAAAAAGTAAGTATTTGATACTATTACTAAGCCCAATTTTCATCTTGCTCCCCCCTATTCCTCAATTCACAATCCCTCAATTCCTCAATCCCTCAATTCCTCAATTCCTCAATCCCTCAATTCCTCAATCCCTCAATTCCTCAATCCCTACAATTCCTATTTTTCTATCTCAGCCCTAAATCATTCATCTTATAAAAAAGAGCCTTATAACTGATATTAAGAATTTTGGCTGCCTTTACCTTGTTTCCACCTGTAATATTCAAGGCATGGGCAATAACCTTTCTTTCAATATATTTCCCTGCGTTTGCCTTTAATAGCTTTAAAGGAACAACCTCTTCGACATCAGATTCTAATTCCGGGTTGTTGTCCATGAGGCCTGCTTTTAAGTCTATGGTATCTGGTTCTGAAAACATCTTTTGTATTAATTCATCTCTATCATCCAGTACCATCAGTCTCTGTATCGTATTGGCCAATTCCCTAACATTTCCTGGCCAGTCATATTTTAAAAAATAATCCATCATATGAGAATCGATGGTGAAGCTCTCAGGGATATCTAACTCGGATCGATACTTTGTAACGAAATGCTCTACAAGAAGGGGGATGTCTTCCTTTCGTTCCCTTAATGGAGGCATATCGATCTTTATTATATTAAGGCGATAGTAAAGGTCCTCCCGAAACCTTCCTTCACTCAAATCACGTTCCAAATCATGGTTCGTTGCAGTAATAACCCAGGTATTTACCTTGACATCGTGTCCGCCCAATCTTGAAAATTCCCCACTTTGCAGAACATGTAAAAGTTTTGCTTGTAAGTGCAAAGGGATATCGCCTATTTCATCCAGAAAGATAATCCCATCTGAGGCGACCTCAAATTTACCAGGCTTGAATCGAGTGGCTCCAGTAAAAGCGCCTTTCTCATAACCAAATAGCTCGCTCTCTAATAGTTCAGAAGGTAAGGCAGCACAGTTGACCTTTACAAACCTCTTCTTTTTTCTGTCAGAAAGCTGGTGCAATTCTCTGGCAACCACCTCCTTACCTACACCAGTCTCCCCATAAATAATCACACTCAGCGCAGTATTAGCCACTACCTTTATTAATTCCTTTATATTCCTGATTGACTGGCTATTTCCGATAAGTTTTATGTCCATAAGAGGCCTCGCCTCAAATTGTCGAGATACGAAATACGAATTTTAAGATTTAGGGATTGAGGAATTTAGGGATTGAGGGATTTATTTTTGCTTTTGTAATTCATAATTCCTCAATGCCCAATCCTTCAATTTTCCCTTTTTGAATCGTAATCCCGTAAATATTTTCTAAATCCTTTTATCTGTTTGCGACATACAGAAGCAAGTTCATATACCTTATTAAACTCACTTTGGCTAATGTAATTGCAATCTAGGGCCCTATATAATTGGGATTGCACTTCACTACATGATCTTTGCGAATAACCCAAGAACCTTATCATTTCACGAGTTGAGCCATCATCAAATCCTTCCGCTATATTATCCATAATTGATCCTGCAGCCCTCCATATTTGATCTCTCAGGCTGAAATCATTCCCAAACTCTCCTTTATTAATTAAATAAGAAACGCCCTGACATAACTCTCTGGCCTTTTCCTTCACCCTGTTAAATGTTAATTTGTTAGTAAGCCAATCAAAAATATCTTATTGCAGATCTACTCGGGAAACACGTATTTAATCCACAATTTAACAGGGCAAGCATGGCAGTTCCTCAAATTTCTTATAATTCATGATTCCTCAATTCCTCAATTCCTCAATTCGCTTCATACTTAAAATTATGTAATTATTTACCACTATGTTGCTTTTTTTTCAATAGAAATATAGAAAAACTTTTCATATACGCACAAACTTACCGAAATAAATATTCAGTCTTTTGCCTTCAACCTTCATTCCCCCATTGCTCAAATAAAAGCTTTTCTTCCAGATAGGCAAATCTTTGCCTCCTATAATAATCTCTCAACTCAGGCTGGAGGATGCCCCCAAGTTTCACATCAAAATCCCTTTTCTTGAATCCCCTTAATTTCTTCAAGACCTTTTTCTTTTCTACTTCTGGAAGATTCAGGTCTACTCCTTTTCGTACAAAAAACTCTACGTCAAATGCATCCCGTATCTCTCCGTGTGCTAACAGAGATAAAATCTTGTTTCGTAGCATCTGTTGCAAGGTGAATCCTCTAACCAAAATCTGGGTGGGAAAATGCGGTGAGAAGGCGATCTTCTCCTCAGTACTACCGGGAGATACTGTAGTCTTAGTGATCTCTATCTTCAATTTCGGCATTCTTTTTTCTCCTTCGACTTCTACCACAATGGAATGATCATTGTTTTTTGCATTCGAGATATTGTGGTCCTCTGAAAATGTAGTATAAAGCCGATCATAAAACCCATCATAACTCTCCTCTTTGAAAAAGGAGAAATCCAGGCCAAGAGAATATCTGGGAAGTTCGTGACAGAGCCTGAGCATGGTCTCTCCTCCAAAGGCAAGGGAGGCCAAAAAACGTTTTGATCCAAGCCATTGAAGCATGGCCATCTGTAATGCTTCATGTTCTATCAATCTTTGCATACATTTCCTCGAAGTGTTTTCTTACTTTTGGAGGGTAGAGAGCGGAAAGCTCTGCAAGTGTTCCCTCATCTACCATTGTTAGATCAAGAGAGGATCCATCTAAAGAATAGCGCCCTAAGGAAGCAAGGTAAAAGGTATCCAAAACTGCTTTCTCAGGGAGGGCGATAAAAACACCATCCCTTTTTATAAACTCCCTATAAAGATCAGGCCTGATCTTAATGTAATGAAAGGAAAGGCCCCCGAACTCGAATGTTTTCGTTCGTTTGACTGAAATGGATTCAAAAAAACCTTTTTGCATCTGAGTTGTGATGCCATAATAGGAAAGGGCTGTCGTTAAAGAGATGTAAGAGGGGACCTGCAGGATGTTAGCAATGCGAAAAAGATCTATCTGGTTGAGATGGCCAAGGGTCTCGGTTCTGGCGTAAAAACCCCTTTTTAATCTCATAAGTAGCCCCTTCTTCACATAACGGCTACACAGGACCTCTGCCGAGGCAAGTTTAGTGCCGATCGCATGAGCAACATCATGCTGTGTGAAAAAGGGTTTATCTATTGTTAATAGACGTTCATAAGACATATTAAAAGATATTAACCGTTCAAAGTTCAGGGGTTCAGGGTTCAGCGAAAATCTGAACGGTGAATTCTGAACCTGTGAACTCCTACAAAAGATATTTATTTAACGATATTGTTAAATTATTGTGCTTGACAGTTATTATATGCAATGAATGTGCCAATGTGGGAGCATTCAGCTTATACTCTTCGAAGGGATTTAAAAATCAAGATTAGAAAATATTTATGTTGGGAATTTTATTGAAGTGAAGATCTAAGGTAAAAATTTTGCAGTTATTTTCAAGGGAAAGGCTGGCTATGACAAGGTCTGTAATAGGGATTGTAATACCTTTCTTACGGAGTACAAAAGAAATCCTACCAGATTGTTTGAACATGTGGATATTTCAATATTTTTTCATCTTTCGTGACCAAAGGCGCTCCCATTGAAATTGCGGTAGCAATTATTATTCGGTCTGCAGGATCATTATGAAGAGGTTGTGACAAATTCACCGATTTAATTGCTACTGAATTATCAACAGGTATGAATGTAATAAACGGCAACGCCTCTGATTTTGCTATCCAGTCGGTTACGCTAAGCGTGAGTTGCAATCGTTTTTTAGCAACCAAAAGGGCAACCTCCCAAGTGCTGATAGATGAAATTAATATCCCCTTCTCTTCCATTGCGGTATCCAAAGATCTTTTTGCTCTTTTAGAAAGCAATTCGGGATTACTAACGAACAACACCCAAACATGTGTATCCAGAACTATCATTTTAAACTCTCCCAATCATTTAACCCAACAGGAGCAGTCGGAGACTCATACTTGATTACGGTATTGCGTAGCGCTTTTAAGGCTTCGGAAGGATCTTCAGAATATGGTACGATTTTTACAACAGGCTTACCGCGATCAGTTATGATTAATGCCTTCCCTTTTTGTTGCACCTCTCTAAAATACTTCAACGCATTGGGCTTAAATTTTGATTTGGAAATAAGCTCCTCCATATCAAAACTCCTTATTTTAAATTAACAGAAAATTGAAATGACATGGTCATGATACCATAGTCATTTAAAAAGTCAATGAAAAATTCGGGGGATAATTAGCTTTTTACTTTTCTTTTTCCTTCAGCCTTTTCCTCAAACCAGGTGGTCCTAAATAATAGCTAATAGCTCATGCATAGGCCATACGTACATAATTTCATAAATAAGATAACTAATTGGGATAAGCATCCAGTAGCAATTCTTATCAGTCTGCCAATTTCAAAGTTGCAAGGAAAGAATCCGGGTGTTGAACTATGAGCTATTCACCATAAAGACTCAGTGAGATATTATGGAAAGGATGGATGGTATAGATTGATACGTATCGATTATCATGGATCCAAGGAAATCCCGACAGGAACTTGTTATGCTATATTAAAGGCTGCCGGGATCAAGAAATCAAAAGGAGAAAGATAACATGATTGAATTACAATATTCATTGGTGATCGAGGCTACCGAAGAACCAGATTACTTCGGGTTTTACTCTCCTGATTTAGAAGGCTTTACAGGTATTGGACATTCAATAGAAGATTGCCTGTATAAGGCAAAGTGGGGTATGATTGAACATGTGAGCTTATTAAAAAACCAAGGATTGCCAATTCCCCCCAAGAACACTGATCCTAAAATTATTGTTCAAAATCAGATGTCATCTGAAGCAGCCTGATCAAAAGGTTTAGGCCCAATATCTACTCCAAGAATAGCCCCATGTAATATACAATCAAGAAGCAATATCTCTTAAAAACCTGCCACCACAAACGGGCCAGCGGCATAGATACCCACCAGCTTACACACGTGATCCTCTACCTATTCTTGATAGATATGGAGACGCTATCACCCCCATGCCAACGATGAGAACTGGTCAATTCGAATGATCTGTCAGGCCATGGCTGTCCATAAGAGGATATTTTTCAGGTGATTCGATAGATTCTAGTTCCAGGTCCACATCTAAATCCGGCCAATATAGATGATGTGGTTGGGGTAACTCAACATTGAAAATTAAAGATATGCTTGCATCTTTAAACCAGGGAAAGAGCTCAAATGGCAAAAAATATTCCCTACCATGTACTAGTAGCCAGAAACCATGCTTAGATATGTTTAGCACCTCAATCTCGGAAATGCTTGCACCAGCTTTTTTCAATTTCATCTCTTCTATCCTCCACAATTCTTTGGAGTTCACCCACCTCTTTGTCTGAAAGGCTGTATCTCTGTGCCAAGGATACATTCGGTTGTAACCAAAATTTTGCCTCACCTTGTCCAGAGTAAACATGAACATGCATTCGCTCCTCTTCCCGTGAAAAGAAAAAGAAACGATATCCCTTGTAACGAAAAACAGTCGGACTCATAAATGCTTCATATCTGGCTTTACGTTTATCGTGAAGCGACCGAGGCTTCGAGGATTAGCCTATCATTATACCCAAAATCTCAGGATAAATAAGGAGCCTTTCTTTATCACTTTCCCTTAAGCATAAAATGATACCTCTTGAATAGAGTATAATCCCTTTTTACCAATTTTGATAATGTAACAAATTTATCGTTGAGATGCTTCAAGGATTGTCAAACCCACCAATAGATCGTCTCTATAATCAAGAATTATCCCGTCATCTCGCATTTCACTATGTGTTGATTTTGGCTTTTCTTCAAAGTGAAGATATAATACATCAGCTTCTTTATCATAATCCAGCCACATTTTCGTCTTAGGCAATTTTATAAAGTTCGTCGTTGCTCTAAGCAAATAATCGATGCTTCTTTCTTCTAAATGTTCTGTGCCTATATAATCATCTTACTAAGTCTACTATCTTAATTTAAATTCATACCAGATCCGATTTATAATTTCAATCAGTTAAGATAAATTAGAGAGATTTTAGTTATCCCGATTATTATGACGCAAGGTTCCGATGGGGATACAGATATTATCAATGATTGGAAAGTACTCCATTTTCAGGGGTGAGAAAGTACCCTTACTTGAGGGGCAATAAATCGGAGACTAATGTGAAAATAGGTATTCCAATGAATAGCATATTTTACTATCGTCAATGGCGTAAAAAAGACAAGAATTAATTTTTCATATCTGAAATTCTTAGCAGTTTCCAGTTTCCCCCAGTGAAATAGAAATAAAAAGGCCCCAGTGAAATAGAAATAAAAAGGCATTTCACGGGGTAAACATTTCACGGGGTAAACATTTCACGGGGTAAACATTTCACCCCGATGGAATAACTACAAAATAGATTCCATTGGGCCCCGATATCGGGATCTCCGTTTCTCTCCGACAGGCGGGGCAAGCAGTATCAAGTATCGAGTTTCAAGTATCAAGTAATCTATATACTCTTTTTCCACAAAGTGGTATAAAATTACCCATTTTTTAGCATATTATTACATACTATCCTCATCCCTCTCCCACAGCCCTTCACTCATGACAAAATTGTGAAGATAATGATTATCTAACTTATTGATATTTAAATAATAATAACTTTTATATTTTTTACTCTTTATTCCTTCAAACTTGGCACATCAATTGCTCATAAGATAAATAACTGAAAATATCTGAATCAAATTTTTCAACCAATCAACTAATCATAAGTTAACCATTTAACGAAATAAAGGGGGTGATGCAACACAAGTAAAATTAGTATTTGAGTAATTAAGCAGTAACTAAAATATGGAGGTGTATCAAATTCAAATGAAAAATTTTTCAAAAATTAAAGAACTTTTAAGGAGGAAAGAAATGAAAAAAGTATTTTTATCAATAATGTTAGTTATGGGACTGCTGATTGTACCCATGACTGCGGGAGCAATCACCTTTACGTTCAGCCAGAGTGAGCTAGTGAATATGTCATTGGCATGGGATAATGGTGGTCAAGGCGATTTAGGTTCTATCACTCCGACGGGAATTGGTGCACTTTTTGTTGGTGATTTCGACGATTCACCACCTACATGGCGCTCGATCGGTATTGGTTACCCATGGCAATATCCACATCCATTTGGGGATCTAACAGGATATGATAGCTACGCTTTGAATTTTTATAATGCTAATGACGATAACTGGTTGGTGAACCTTTACATGAACACTGGGTGGACAGACTCACCGTATAATGAACTTAATAACTTCTATGAAAATGGGTGGGTTGAGCTTGCTCCTGGTGATGCTGTGACCTTGATCCTTAATTTTAGTGATGCGGGCGTTATAAACCCCGGTCATGTAACCAACATCGGTTTCCAAATTGGACTAGATAAAGGGGATGGCGATAAGTATCACATGCAGGTAAACCCCGTCCCAGAACCAGCTACCATGCTCCTGCTTGGCTCTGGCCTGATCGGGCTTGCTGCATTTGGACGGAGAAAGTTATTTAAGAAGTAAAGTTTTGTTGTATTTACTGTATTTAATGGGCTCTTCAGGTCAAGGCAAAAAGCTTAACATGAAGAGCCCAACAGTATCAGACGTATAAAGGTAGGGAGCAATTAAATGAAAAAGTTTTTATTGATAGGTTTTTTATGTGTTTTAATATTCGTATCGCCTGTATCAGCGTTGACATTGGATTTGACAACCGGTGGAAGCGGCGAGATAAACGGAGGCCTTTTCTCTGTGGATGTGATGAACCCAGCCGGAACCGGATATATAGTACCCTTTGTCCGCCTTCAAGCTGTCGGTAATGCAGCCGCCAGGGCTGATCAAGAGGGAACTAATACTAACCAGACCACGGTGTTGGATGAAAAACCAGCCTGGATCTATGTTTATCAGATAACGTCCGATCATCTCTTTGATATCGGAGGCCAGGATTATGTAAATTTTATCCTTGATACTGACGAACCAGCTTCTAAAGCAGCCATCACCCTCACCGACCTGATATTATATACAGATGAATTCGATGATAAGTACCCATATCCAGCTCAATCAGATGCAAGTCTTGTGGCCTCTGCTACTTGGAATATGGATGTGGGTTTCGATGGGAACTCCGAAGTTCTACTCGACTATACTTTAATTGGGGGTGGCAGTGGCTGGTGGGGTGATTTGAGTGTTTTAGTACCAATCCAAGAGGCGGATCTAGGGAAATACTTTTATCTTTACTCAGCTTTTACGGAATGTGACAACAATCCGGAAGAGTGGTCTATCGTTTCTACAACGGCACCCGTCCCCGAACCGGCTACCATGCTGCTGCTTGGCTCTGGTCTGATCGGCTTGGGTGTTTTCGGACGGAAGAAGTGCTTTAAGAAGAGCTGACCCCAGTGAAATACGCTTTACTGTCACTATCGTGCCCCAGTTGAATAAGTTAAGACAATCAACGGGGTAAAAATTTCACGGGGCAAGTAAAGTTCAAAGCTCATAGGCTAATAATAAGTAAGGTCTAAGCAGAGGAAAAAAGGAGAAAGGGGAGGTGAAAAAGCCTGACCCTTTCTCCTAATGCTTGCATATTTGAACTTCAGCCCTTTTTTTGATTGATTTAGTATTTCTTCTTGGAACTTTAGGCACTTTAGTTCATTTTAGATCACTTTAGGCACTTCACTTATGACTGCAGCTCTAAAACACTATATGAATCCTCTTCACATTTACTGTCGACTGAGGAATATCGGCCTGGCAAAAGGACCGGCCGTTTTTTTGTGTCTAATTTATGAGCGGGCAATATTTAGGTATTTTGTAACTACTCAGGTTCAAAGTTCAGGGTTCAGGGTTCACGGTTAGGCAGCCCTTTGAATTGACGATTGACGAAACGAGCAGCCTCTCGGCCCTGAGCAGCTCGAGGCCGAAGGGCGCAGCCGAATAACTAATGACGTATACACTATGAGCTGTAATAGGAGTTATAATGATGATCCAGGAATTAGCTGAGAAACGAACTGAATTCAGGTTTCCTGTTGTACTTCCTGTTGAATATTTCAAGCCTGAAGACTCAGGTATATCGAGTTATTCTTTAGATCTTAGTAATAGCGGAACATTTATTTCCTCAGACGATCCTCTAAGTATTGGAAGCAGATTTGACATAAACCTTACCATCCCTTTTAATGACGAATCTTCCAAAATTTTACGAACGGAAGGAACGGTGATATGGGATAAGGTGCAGCCATTTAATAGCAAAAGAAATGGAATGGGCGTTCAGTTTATCGAGCCTCTGCCAGAAAGCCTATTATTAAAAGCATTAGCTAATAACATTAAAAAGCTAATAAAGGAAACTGAGTCAAAAAAAGCATTAGAAAGAAGGGTCGAAAAACTGGAGTCAGAATTAGAGGAAGCAAAAAGATTGGCTACTTTAGGTCGGTGCACAGAAAAGATCCTTTTTGACGTCTCTAACCCAATATTGACACTCTCTGGAAAATTAGAAATCATTAAATCAAAAATGCTTGAATACACAAAAATGCTTGAAGAGCATGATGAGATTAACATAAATGAATGTAAAAAGATAATAGCAGAGTTCGATAATTATTGTAAAAAGATTGATCAAATCCTAAATGAGTACAAGGTAATATCAGAATTGGCACATATTGTAGGAGATGATAGAGAAGGTATTGAAAGAAGGTTACTACAAAGATATCATTAAGGGTTTCCCGATAAAATCGGGATTCAGGGTTCACCGTTCAAGGTTCAGAGGTTACCTTTTTTTCGTTAATCTTGATCATATAATTTTGCAGACCTGCCAGTATATATTTTACCAAAAAAATCCCATCACATAAACTTCTTACCTATCAATTAATTACAAATTTCTTAAATGAATAACAAGAAACAAGCCAATTTTATGAATTTGTCTTCCATAAAGTGGTAAATAATTACATAAAAAATGGTAAATATTTTACCATTTTTTTATTACCCAAGCTCTACCACAGATTTCAAAACTAAAAAATCAATGTAATTCCATAGGTTATAGAGTATTATTCTTTACACTATTACTGGTATAGGAGTTGCTTGCCTTAATAATGGTATTATAATAGGAAACAGTAGATATTACGATAGCTCGGAATCCAGTTATTCAGGCCGCAGGAACTACGAACGCCTCCTGATAGGGGGGCTTTTTTAAATGAATAATCATCTGAACCTTCTTTTATTCAGGTTTTGATTTCAGTTGACAGATCTAATTGACACAGATAAAGATAGGTAGGCGAAAAAATGCTCAGTATTTCGGTTGGTATATATAATCTACAAAAAAATTTGATTGGTAGAGATTTTCATGAAACCTTTCACGACCTGAGAATAAGTTAAGATTCTCTTGACAGGCAAGTGAGGCACCGCTGGCAAGCGGAGGGAAAAGGAGAAGACAAACCACAACCGGTAGCACCTGGAGTAACCGGTCTACTCGACTCAATTTAATATAGGAGGTAATGGGAAGATGTGTAGAAAAGGAATAATAGGAATGTCAACATTGATATTGGGAATTGGTCTGGCCCTCTTAGTGGGATTTAATAAAGTCTCTTATGCGTGGGATGTCCGTATCTGGGACAATGACACCACAGGCTGGACAACCACCTTTTTAGATGGTGACCCCATTGATACAGGGACGGCTAATCCTGCATACAGTCCTCAACTGGCCATCGATTCCAATGGTGTAGTCTATGGTACCTATTATCAATCTGATGGGTCAAACGACCATATCTACCTCAGCCGCTACGATGGTACGGATGTCCGTATCTGGGACAATGACACCACAGGCTGGACAACCACCTTTTCTGATGGTGACCCCATTGATACGGGGACGGCTAATCCTGCCTACAGTCCTCAACTGGCCATCGATTCCAACAATGTAGTCTATGTTACCTATTATCAATCTGATGGGTCAAACGACCATATCTACCTCAGCCGCTACGATGGTACGGATGTCCGTATCTGGGACAATGACACCACAGGCTGGACAACCACCTTTTCTGATGGTGACCCCATTGATACAGGGACAGCTAATAGTGCTTATAGGCCTCAACTGGCCATCGATTCCAACAATGTAGTCTATGTTACCTATTATCAATCTGATGGGGCAAACAACCATATCTACCTCAGCCGCTACGATGGTACGGATGTCCGTATCTGGGACAATGACACCACAGGCTGGACAACCACCTTTTCTGATGGTGACCCCATTGATACAGGGACAGCTAATAGTGCTTATAGGCCTCAACTGGCCATCGATTCCAACAATGTAGTCTATGTTACCTATTATCAATCTGATGGGGCAAACAACCATATCTACCTCAGCCGCTACGATGGTACGGATGTCCGTATCTGGGACAATGACACCACAGGCTGGACAACCACCTTTTCTGATGGTGACCCCATTGATACAGGGACGGCTAATCCTGTCTACAGTCCTCAACTGGCCATAGATTCCAATGGTGTAGTCTATGTTACCTATCAACAATTCTATGGGTCAAACGACCATATCTACCTCAGCCGCTACGATGGTACGGATGTCCGTATCTGGGACAATGACACCACAGGCTGGACAACCACCTTTTTAGATGGTGACCCCATTGATACAGGGACAGCTAATCTTGCCGAGTATCCTCAACTGGCCATCGATTCCAATGGTGTAGTCTATGTTACCTATTATCAATCTGATGGGTCAAACTTCCATATCTACCTCAGCCGCTACGATGGTACGGATGTCCGTATCTGGGACAATGACACCACAGGCTGGACAACCACCTTTTTAGATGGTGACCCCATTGATACCGGGATGGCTAATCCTTCCTATAGGCCTCAACTGGCCATCGATTCCAATGGTGTAGTCTATGTTACCTATTATCAATCTGATGGGTCAAACTTCCATATCTACCTCAGCCGCTACGATGGAACGGATGTCCGTATCTGGGAAAATGACACCACAGGCTGGACAACCACCTTTTCTGATGGTGACCCCATTGATACAGGGACGGCTAATAATGCCGTCAGTCCTCAGCTAGCTATCGATTCCAACAATAATGTAGTCTATGTTACCTATCAACAAGTCTATTGGTCAAACTTCCATATCTACCTCAGTTCTGCTTATCCAACACCCTGCACAGCAGCAGCTGCAGAGATAAACCCTACATCTGTGAACATCAACACCCAGGATCAGGCATTCTCCTATTACATTGAGCCTACCATCAACGCAGCTGACTCAGGAGTCGATAAGATAGAGATTACCGTCCCAGGCACCTACTCTGATGTAAAGGTAACGGGTGTCTTGGTTGCAGGCGTATCAGCCGCATACACTGACAATACCGCGGGCACTACCATATCAGTAACCTTAGACACAAAGGTCACCACCGATGGCACAGACCTCCGGGTCAACTTCACCGCTGATACACCAGCTGCGGTGGACTCGGGTGTTAACTTCACCTCTGTCCTGGATGATACCGCAAACTCCGATCTGGTGAGCTGCACCTCAGGCGATGGAGATGG
>Ga0307378_10007538_pt1 | contig 14627 bp, 14 predicted proteins | sample UN1MG_FD_202238 | JGI IMG/M metagenome (GOLD analysis project Ga0307378, IMG submission 202238) | Soil microbial communities from Risofladan, Vaasa, Finland - UN-1 | ecosystem: Environmental > Terrestrial > Soil > Coastal area > Acid sulfate soil | place: Finland: Risofladan, Vaasa | collected...
TTCCATGCCTGGCTGAACGCCCGGTTGCGTGCAGACGAACCGGTTACGGTCTGGGTCAATCCGGCTAATCCGGCGCAAGCCGTTATCGATCGCGACATGCGTTGGGGGTTATTTGCCCTGATGAGCGGTTTCTGTTCGGTCTTCATTCTTGTTGGCCTGGTGGTTTGCTATGCCGGTATCACGTCGAGCAGCAAGACCGGGAAGTCTTCGCCGCCGTCGCTTTCGGCTTTGCGCAAGGAGTGGGATCTGAAGCGTCAGACCCCGGGGTTTAATCTCGATTTCATGGACTACAGCCGGCAGCGACGTGAGGGACTGGGACAAGACGGCAAGACCGATTCGAACAATACCGACTGGCAAACGCGCAAAGGCTGGGAAACACCAACCATCCGCTCCGGGGCAAAGGCCGGCTTTATCGGGATGTGGGGATTTGCAATTGTGTGGAATGGCGTCAGTGCACCCTTGTTCTGGCTTTTGCCGGAAGAGGCGGCCGAAGGAAATTATCCGGCACTGGTGGGTCTGCTGTTTCCGCTTATCGGAGCGATCCTGATTTACAAGACCGTCGCGATGACCGGGGAGTATCGCCGCTTCGGCAGGGTTCTGCTGGAGATGGATCCGTATCCGGGTGCAATCGGCGGTCATGTCGGCGGACGGATCGTCGTTCCGAAGCTGGCGTACAGCACGGCCAGCGCCTCTGAGGCGCAATTATCGGTGCGGCTGGAATGCGTTTACTCGTATGTTTCCGGCAGCGGCGACAACCGTTCGCGCCGCGAAAGTATCAAATGGGCAGAACAGGGAAAGCCGCAGGTCGAAAATACCGGGCAGGGGGTCAGTCTGGCTTTCCGTTTTGATGTGCCGAAAGACTTGCCTGAGGCGGATGTCGAGCAGACCGGTGCTTATCATCGCTGGCGTCTCAGTATCGAGGCGCAGATCGAAGGCATTGACCTGAGCCGGCAATACAACATCCCCGTTTTCCCCACCGGTAAGACTTCCCGCTCGGTGCATCACGACGTCAGCGCGCAAGTCCTCAAGGAGCGGATACAGGAGTCGGAAGCGGCAAAGGCTGCCATTGCACAGGGCAACTTCGCTCTGCCCGGTTTGTCACGTGCGATGCGCTTCAGTGACGAGGGTGGTGAAATTCGGATGGTGTTCCCGATGTTTCGCAACAAGGTGCTCACCGTGTTCGCAGCCGTCTTCGCCGGGGGCTTCGGTTTCGGCAGTTACATGATGCTTGGAACGGCGCTCAAGGGCGGTGCCTTCGGATTGTTCACGGGATTGTTCAGCGTGCCCTTTGTGTTGGTCGCACTGGTTGCTTCGATGGCGACGGTATACCTGCCATTGAATAATTTGCGTGTGCACATCCGGGGCAGCCAGATTTCAACCCTGCGTCGCCTGTTGTTCATTCCTGTTGTCTGGCGCCGGCTCTCGTCCAGCGAACTGTCGCATTTGGCCATCAAGCGCACCGGCTCGACCGGGCAGGGCGTTGACAAGATCGAGCACTTCAAGCTTTTGGCCCATGTTCGCAGTGGAGGCACGGTGACGCTTGCCGAAGACCTGGATGGCGAAGATATCTCCGGGCATTTTCGCGATTATCTGGCGCGGCGCCTGAATGTCGAATCGAGCCCGGATGTGCCGATCTCGGCCAGGTTGTCATCGGCCTGATTTGGCCGCGTTACGGGCGAGGTAAATCGTATTCGCCGATTCGCCACCCGTATACGGATTGGCAAACCTGACGACATGCGTTGTGGAGGACTCGAATACCTTGTCGAGCAGGCGCGTGAAGGCACTGTCCGGAGCGTCATCCGACCAGAGTCCGAAGATGCCGCCGGGTTGAAGCCTGGCGGCCAGTTTTTGCAAACCCGTTTCGGAATAAAAGGCACTGTTTCCCGCGTTCAGCAAATGGCTCGGTGAATGATCGATATCCAGAAGCACTGCATGGACTTTTCGTGACGGCGTGGCGGGAAAGAAACCGCTCTCCGACATTGCCATCGAAAAAAAGTCGGCAGCCAACAGGGTGCAGCGCGAATCGGCGTGCAACTGTTCGCCGAGTGGAACGAGACCGCGCTGGTGCCAGTCGATTACCGGTTGCAACAGTTCAACGACGGTAAGTGATCTGACAGTCGTATGCTCGAGCACGGCGGCTGCGGTGTAGCCGAGCCCCAGTCCGCCGACGATGACATCGAGCGCTTGCCGACTGTGATCGTCGTCGTCTGACAGTGCGTCCAGTCCGAGTTTCGCCAATTGGATCTCGGCTTCGGTAAACAAGCTGGACATCAGAAAATCTTCGTCCAGCTTGACTTCGTAGACCATCTTCCCTTCAAGCTTCGGCTCCGTTCGGCGCCTCAGGCTGATGTCACCAATTGGTGTTGACTGGTAGTCCAGCTCTTCAAAAACAGGTGTCGTCATGTGCTTTCAGGACTCTGGTTGGGTTACGAACGAATAACGGGTGCCGGCCATTTTGACAGCGCTGGCTGATCGGAATCCACGCCGGCCGATCCGAATCCGTGGCAAATTGTCGGGAAACGGGTGGTTCGCATTCAATCGGTGTGCACAGCATAACGCCGGGCGGGATCCGTGTGCGGCAAATTCTGGCAGCCCGGATCATTATTGTTGTAGTCTTTCTCCGAATCCGCTGGCTCGATGCGACCGGTACCGGTCGCGACGTCATGGCACTGAGTGCATTGTGACGGCAGGTGCTGGCTCATGGAGAGACTGGAAGGCTTATGTTTGGATTGACTCGTGGTTCCCTGTTCGTTCTGGCGCTGGTGCTGGCTGGCTGTGTCGCGCTTGGAACAAACTATGAAGCGCTTTACGGTCCTGCAGAACCAAAAGACCGGGTCATGTCTGCCGAAGCGATCGCCGCTGCCGGTCATGTTTCGTTCGACAAGGAAGTGCAACCGATTCTCGATCAGCGTTGTATCGTTTGCCACAGTTGTTACGACGCCCCGTGCCAGCTTAATCTTACGTCCTACGAAGGCCTGGATCGAGGCATCAATCCGGAGGCTGTTTACGATGCGGCGCGCCTGGTCGCTGCCGATCCGACGCGGCTCGGGATCGATGCGCAGAGTACCGCCGAGTGGCGTGACAAGGGATTTCAATCGGTATTGAACGAACGGCTCGATTCACCTGTTGCAAATCTCGACAATTCGCTGCTGTACAAAGCCCTGATGCTCAAGCGAAGCGATGCGTTCCCGACCGAAGGGCGCTTGCCGGACGAGTATAACGTCGGGGAGGAACTGTGGACCGACAAGGATTCTCTTGTTGAGCCCAACGCATGTTCAAGCGTTGAGCGTTACGAGTCTTTCGCGCGCAAGCATCCGCAGTGGGGGATGCCATTCGCCTTTCCGGGGCTGGAGGAAGACGAATTCAGGACGATTGAGGCGTGGCTGGTGCAGGGCTCGCCTGTGGAGCCGGCGAAAGTCCTGCCGCCAGCGCTCGGACGCGAGGTCGCCAAGTGGGAATATTTCCTTAACGGTCAGTCGAACAAACAGCGGCTCATGGCCCGTTATATTTACGAGCATCTGTTTCTCGGACATCTTTATTTCGATCAGACCGAAAGCGAAACGTACTTCATGCTGGTGCGCTCACGTACTGCGCCCGGGCAGCCAATCGACCTGATCGCGTCGGTGCGTCCCTTTGACGATCCCGATACGGAGACGTTTTATTACCGGTTGCAGCGTTACGACCGCACCATCGTTGACAAAACCCATTTGCCTTATGCACTCAATGATCGCCGCCTGGAACGTCTGACCGGGTTGTTTCTGGCAGCGGATTATGCGGTACCAGTCTTGCCTGATTATGAAGTGAAATCGTCGGCCAACGCGTTCAAGACTTTTGCCGACATCCCGCCTCGTAGCCGGTACCAGTTCATGCTGGACGATGCGCATTTCTTCATCGCCGGATTCATGAAAGGACCGGTGTGCCGCGGGTCGGTCGCGCTAAGCGTCATCGACGATCATTTCTGGGTGATGTTTTCCGATCCGGAAGGCGACCCGGTGAATCACGATGCCGCATTCCTTGCCAATGTGAGTGATGATTTGCGCATTCCCTCGGAGCGCGAAAGTGACATCGGGCTGTTGAAAGCATGGAACGGGTACTATGACGTCGAGCGTCGTTATATGCGGGCGAAGATTGCGTATCTCGAAACCGCTTACCCGGTGGGACAGGGTTACGGGCTCGAACAGATCTGGGACGGTAACAAGATCAACCGTAATGCCGCGCTGACGGTTTACCGCCACTTTGACAGTGCCAGTGTGGTGCATGGTTTTGTCGGAGAAATTCCCAAGACTGGCTGGGTACTCGACTATCCGTTGCTCGAACGCATTCATTATCTGCTGGTGGCGGGCTTCAATGTGTATGGAACGGTTGGCCATCAGCTTGCCTCCCGCACGTATATGGATTTCATGCGTATCGAGGCAGAGCTGAACTTCCTCGGATTCCTGCCACGCGATCAGCGCCTTCCCCTTTACCGCTTTTGGTATCGTGACTCTGGTCAGCCGAAGAAGCTCGAACGGCTGATTGGCGAGCATCTCAAGAAATACGGTGCGCGAACCCCCACGATCGACTACGAGACCACCGACACGAAGAAGGAGTTCTTCGTCAAAGCCTATGCGCATCTTGGCAACGCGCGCTCTTCGGTCGATGTTATTAACTGGTGCCGCGAATTTCCGGTGAAGTGCGCAGCAGTGGACTCGGGCTCGAAGCCCGACGCGATCGAGAAGGCCTTCCGGCGCTTGAGTGACACCAGAGGTGAAATTACCGATGTGTTTCCCAACGTCACATTCGTTCGCGTCATTATTGACGGTACGGTGCAAAACGACCAGGTCTATACGCTGGTGCGGAACAAGTCCTACCTGAATACCACTGCGTTGGTGCCCAGGGAAAAGACCCGCGTAAAAAGTGAGGATACGGTTGATGTCGTGCCGGGATTTGTTGGTTCTTATCCAAATTTTTTTATCGAACTGCAGTTTGATGATTTGCAGGCGTTCGTCGATGAGTATGTCAGGATCGACAGTTATGAACGCTACGATGCACTGATACGGAAGTACGGTATCCGCCGCAGTAATCCGGCGTTCTGGAGCAGCTCGGACTGGTTTAACGAGAAATACCGTTACGATAGTCCGGTCTATGCAGGTGTATTCGACCTGAACCGTTACCAGAATCGATAGAAGCCCGGTTGGTTGTGCCTTGGGCCGAAGGACGCTCTCCGGGTTCGCTGGCAGGCCTGTACCGGGCATCGTAGCCTTGCGCTTCCTGCATGATGACTGCCACTGGGCGTTTCGTGCCGGTATGATGTGTTCCCCGGGTTGCGCGCTGCGCGCCGGTGCGGGAGCGGACGCCTGGCTTCGGCTTCCACTGAAGTAACCACAACGAAAAAGCGACGGGGAGCGAAGGTATGAGTGTCAAGAAATTGTTTGATCTGTCGGGTAAGACTGCGCTGATTACGGGCGGTTCTCGCGGACTTGGATTGCAAATGGCCGAAGGCGGCCGCGACGCGGTATCGCGCAGCGCCGGTGCGGGAGCGGACGCCTGGCTTCGGCTTCCACTGAAGTAACCACAACGAAAAAGCGACAGGGAGTGATGGTATGAGTGTCAAGAAGCTGTTTGATTTGTCGGGTAAGACTGCGCTGATTACGGGCGGTTCTCGCGGACTTGGATTGCAAATGGCCGAAGCCCTCGGCGAAATGGGCGCAAAGGTGGCGATCACCGCACGCAAGGCCGCCGAGCTCGAAGAGGCGAGCGCGCATTTATCGAAAATGGGTATCGAGTCGATGACAGTGGTCAACGATCTGCAAGTGTCGGATTCGATCAAGCCGATGGTGGAGGATGTGCTCAAGGCGTTTGGCCAGATCGATATCCTGATCAACAACGCCGGTGCGGCCTGGGGGGCGCCGGCAGAGGACCACCCTCTGGACGCATGGCAGAAGATCATCAACCTGAACCTGACTGCGCCGTTTCTGCTGAGCCAGACCGTTGGCAAGCTCAGCATGATTCCGCGCAAGTACGGCAAGATTATCAACATTGCATCGATCGCGGGGCTGGTCGGAACCGACCCCGGCTTCATGCCAACGATTGCCTACAACTCCAGCAAGGGTGGGGTGGTTAATTTCACACGATCGCTCGGCGCCGAGTGGGCAACGCACAACATCACCGTGAACGCCATTGCGCCCGGTGTCTTTCCGTCGAAAATGTCGAAGGGCATGATCGATCGCGCCGAGCAATACATCATGGACCAGACGCCGATGAAGCGCCTCGGTGGGGACGAGGACTTGAAAGGGGTTGCGCTGTTACTGGCTTCCGATGCGTCTGCCTACATGACCGGGCAGATCATTGCCGTGGATGGCGGATTTTCCTCTGTCTAGATCTGACCCCTGTGTGATGTCGGGGAATAAGGTGCGGGTGGTAAGGTAGATGGCTTCCGGATTCGATGTATATGCACCCTTTGCCGAGAAGCTTGGGGTGCTTGCCGGACACAAACGTGTCGGTGATGTTGGTTTGCTGCTCGATTTGCGGGACGAGCATATGAACTCGTGGCAAGTTGCACATGGCGGCGTCGTGATGAGCGTACTCGATATTGTTATGGGGCTTAGCGCCAAATCGCTCGATGCTGCGTCGATCGGCGCAACCACTGTGGAGTTGAAGACCAACTTCATCAAGGCGGCGACCGGTCGCATCACTGCCCGGGGGCGGGCGCACCGTGCTGGTCGCACACTGGTATTTGTCAAAGGTGAGTTACACAACGATGCGCAGGAGCTTCTTGCCCATGCAACCGGCACATTCAAACTCAGGTACCCCAGAAAAGAAAGCGATTAACAATGCCTCTGGATCCACAAGTACAGGCAGTGCTCGACGCTGCAAAGAAAGCCAATGTCGCCGAGTTGTGGCAGCTCACGCCGCACGATGCGCGAGCGGAGTACCGGCGCCGCACCAACCGCCTCAAGGTTGATGTTGACATACACCGGTTTGAAGACCGCGACATTGATGGCTCTGGTGGGAAAATTCCCATCCGGATCTACACCCCACGAGAGTTGACCTCAGGCGAGAAGCTGCCGGTTCTGGTCTGGTATCACGGTGGCGGGTATGTCATCGGCGATCTGGATACGCACGACTCGGCGTGTCGCGCACTCGCCAACGAAGCGGATTGCATCGTCGTCGCAGTGGACTACCGACTCGCTCCGGAGCATAAGTTTCCCGCGGCTGTTGACGACTGTTTCGCATCGTTAAAGTGGGTTGTGAAGCATGCCGACGAAATTAATGTCGATGGCACGCGTATCGCCGTGGGCGGAGACAGCGCTGGCGGAAATCTGGCGGCTGTCGTTTCTATCCTCGCACGTAACGCCGGCTCCCCGAAGATTGCCTTCCAGTTGCTGATCTATCCGGTGACCGCGCCCGAGCCGGAGACAAAATCGCACCACGCCTTTGCAGAGGGCTATCTGCTGACCCGAAAAACCATCACCTGGTTTTTTACCCAATACATTCGCAGTTCGAAAGATGTGACAGATTTCCGCTACGCACCGCTTGAGGCGGATGACCTTTCATCGTTACCACCGTCGCTGATTGTCGTTGCCGGTTATGATCCGTTGCGTGACGAGGGCGTGGAATACGCCGAGGCGCTGATTCACGCCGGCAACCGTGTTCGGCTGTCCAACTACGAGGGAATGGTGCACGGTTTCTATTTGATGGGCGGCATGGTAGATGCATCGCGACGTGCCATATCGGAAAGTGCTGCGATGCTGCGCGAAGCATTTGCGCCTGCAGATGACTGACCGGTCCGATTCCGGTAGCTGTTGGCAATTACTTCGAAAGGTGAATCAATGTCGAATCTGAGTGATAAGGTTGTTTGGGTTACCGGAGCCGGAAGTGGCATCGGACTGGCGGGCGCGAGATCACTCGCAGAAGCGGGTGCCAAGGTGGTGATGAGCGGGCGGCGTAAGGAGGTGCTGGAACCGGAGGCCGAGAAACTGCGCATTCGTGGATTCGATGTTGATATCGAACCATTGAATGTGGCCGACAAGGCGGCCGTTGAAACGGCCGCGAAAAACATCGTTTCCCGCCACGGCAGGATCGATATCCTGGTCAACAGCGCCGGTATGAATGTGCCGCATCGTTACTGGAAGAACCAGACACCGCAAGGCTGGGATGATGTCATCCGGACCAACCTCGACGGTTCGTTCTACACGACGCATGCGGTACTGCCCGGAATGCGCAGGCGCAAAGACGGGGTAGTCATAAATATTTCATCATGGGCTGGTGCGTATCACACCAAGCTCACGGGTGCGGCTTACAACGCCAGCAAGCATGCGGTGGTAGCGATGACCGAGACCATTAATATGGAGGAGGCGATCAACGGCATTCGCGCCTGCGCGATTTGTCCCGCTGAAGTCGCAACGCCGATCATGGATCGACGTCCGGTGCCGCCAAGTGCGGAGGATCGAAGCAGGATGCTGCAGCCTGAAGACCTCGGTGCGACCATCCTGTTTATTGCGCAATTGCCGGCTAGAGCGTGCATCAACCAGTTGATTATCAGTCCGACATGGAATCGTATGTACGTTGGCGGGCTGGAGAACCCGAAGCCGTGATTCGGTGCGGATCCTGTGTCTGAAAAAGTCATGCATGGCGCGATGATGGAAGCGCGTAAACGCGTCGCGCTGATTGCGCACGACAACAAGAAACAGGATTTGCTGGAATGGGCACGCACCCATCGCGCAGTGCTCGAGGCGCATGACCTCTATGCCACCGGGACGACGGGCGGCCTGCTTGAGGACGGCATCGGGTTGCCAATTACCAGACTGCTTAGCGGCCCATTCGGAGGTGATCAACAGATCGGTGCCATGATTGCCGAAGGCCGGCTGGATTTTGTGATCTTTTTCTGGGACCCGCTGCAGCCGCAGCCGCATGACCCCGATGTCAAGGCATTGTTACGTATCGCTGTGGTCTGGAATGTGCCGGTAGCGTGCGACCGGGCCAGTGCTGACTTCATGATTTCTTCGCCGTTGATGTCATCACGCTACGAACGGCGTGTGCCGGTCACGGGCTGAGCAAACCTTATGAGGCCGTTGCTGGTGCCGGGTGGCTCGGTTATGCTGAACTTCAACCTTTCATATCGGTAACCGGGGTTATGCGCCTGATGCATCTTGCACGTTTCGTATTTGCTGCCTTACCGGGTTTCTTGTGTTCGAATCTTGCCATTGCGCAGGACACAGGAAGCTTGTCCGGTCCTTCAGTCAATCAGGCATGCATGGAATGCGGCGTGATCTATGAGATCAAGGCGATTACGAGTGAACGCGAAGTCGCCAGGACGGTAGAAGAAACAGCGTCGCCTATGGGACCGTTCATCAACATTCCGCTGACGCGTAACCCGTCGGCAAAGCCGCAGATCGGCGCCATCGGAGACAAGAAAATGCGCAATCAGCTCGAACGGACGGTATACGAAATCGTGGTTCGATTTGACGATGACCGGTTTGTCAGGGTGGAGGCGTCCGATGTCTCGGGATTGAATGTGGGTGATCGCGTACGCGTGCAACAGAACCGTGTCGAACCGGTTAATCCCCCCTAGCGCTCCAGGCGATTGTGAAGAGTTAACGGCGGGTGGGCACTTTGATGTGGCGGCGACTCCTGACAACATCCCTCTGTTGTGTCGCAACGATGTCTGTGGCCAGTGCGCAAACGCGTGCAGTTGAAGACGACCAGCAACTGATCAACTGGTATTACGCGGCGACGTACGGGACGGGGATTTACTCAGCTGGTGACAGAACCGTCGGGGTGCTGCAAGCGCCGCTGTCCTTTACCATGCGCGAAGCTGGGGAAGATCAGTGGGGTCTGAGAATTACGCTCCCGATCTCTTTCGGTTTCTACGACTTCGATTTCGATGATGTTATCGAAAACGGATTACCCAACCGAATCAGTACCTTCAGCGCCGTCCCGGGAATCGAATTCGAGAAGAAAGTGATGCCGCGTTGGCTGCTCAAACCGTATGTGTCGGCTGGAGCGGGGTGGGAACTGGGTGGTGATGAATCCGCGTGGATTTACGATGTCGGAATACGCAGCCGCTTTCTTATCGGAGAACGCAAGCGCAGCGCACTGTCGCTGGTGAACATACTGAGTCTGGCAGGCTACCACCCTAGTGGCGGCCCGCATGAGCCACTGAGTCTGTTCGCAATCGGATTCGATATCGAAATACCTGTTAGCGGCAAGCTGTTCGGCCGTGCGATCGTAGTGAGCGTCCTGCCCGCGTACTATTACTACTTCAAGAGACTGGACTTCGCAGAAATCAGCGACCGCGACAACAAGATCCAGGAGGAGACTGAGCTGTTGATCAGCCTTCTTGCCAGGGAACCGTTTACCGTTCTCGGGATAAATGTTGACCGGCTCGGTATTGCCGTGCGCGGCAACGAGGACGTTTCCGGTTTCAGCATCTTTACGTCTTTGCCTTTCTGACGAAAATCAGATCAGTTTTTCCTTAGCCAGCGCCTCGATAACAACCTTGGCGAAACCGGCTGTTTCCTTCTTAAGGTCTACCGGGGCAAACGTTTCTGTCGTTCCTGACCAAACCGGCTCTGCGCGCTCATTTACAAAAACGGTGGTTTCCGCGATAACTATGTCGTATTGCTGCACGATGGGCGGTTCGTAGTAGCCAACCCAGGCCCTGGAGTAGTAGCCGTAATAGTAGGGGTCGTACCTTGCTGCGATCGGCGGGCCGGGTTGTGATACGGCGACCTTGTTCTCGATCTTGACCAGCCTGGTGATGATCACCGCATCGGCACCGCTGGACTCGACAGCAGAGCGCAGATCGTCCTCTCCAATTGGCCCGTCTTCCGGTACGAGTGTATAACTTGGCACGGCGCGCACGCCTTTTGCGCGCAATTGCGCCGAGAATTCGTCCTCAAACACGCGCCGCACCGATGCCTGTTTGCTCACGCCGACTACCACCAGACTGCTAACAGGGGTGCTGTAATCGGGCGCGCGCCAGCTATTGGTCAATGTTGTCGAAGCACAACCCGCGGCTATCAGAACGAAGATCAGCGCGAAGAAACGGCCAGCATTCATCAGTGTCATTTCGTCATTCCCATTTTCAAATTGCAATGCATCACAGTTATCACGACGGCAGGTTTTAGCCGCAGACAGTCCCCTGAAACACGATTGTTTCGCATTCGCCTTCCGATCGCCTTATGGTAGCTTGCATCCGGAACGGTTGGCATCTTCGGGGAGCGACCGGGTCAGCTTCTCGTGCAAGGCAGACACTACTTGCCTGCCTGAAGGAAATCCACAGTGAGTGCTGCCAGTGTACGAGCACCAACGATCACGCCCGCTTCATCAATGAAAAAGCGTGGCGAATGGTTGGGCTCAGCGGTGCCCGGGTCCTGGTCGGGTGGGGTGATGCCGACAAAATAGAACAGCCCTGGCACCTGTTGCTGGAAATAGGAAAAGTCTTCGGCCACCATGACGCGTTGTTGTATCGCTACGTTCTCTGCGCCGGCCACGCGCCGCAGACTTGGAAGCATCTTCTCGGTGAGTGCCTCGTCATTGATAGTGACTGCGGTTGCCTGCTCGATACGGACTTCTGCCTCGGCGTCATTGGCGCTGGCGATCGTTTTGCTGATGTGCTCGACGCGGCGGTGAATGTCAGATCGCATGTCCTCGTCGAAGGTGCGGATCGTGCCGGACATTTCGACACTGTCGGGAATGATGTTCTTGCGCGTGCCGCCGTTAATTGTAGCGACCGTTACAACCGCCGGTTGTTTGGAGACGTCGATCTGGCGGGCGACGATGTTTTGTAGTCCGCTGACGATTTGTGCGGACGTGATGACGGGGTCGATCCCGCGCCATGGCCAGGCTCCGTGTGTCTGGGCCCCCTTGACCGTGATGTAGAGCCAGTCGGCGCTCGCCATCAATGGTCCCGGCCGGTAAGTGATTTTGCCTGCGTGCAAACCGGCAATCACATGCAGCCCGAAAATAGCGTCCGGTTTCGGATCGCTGAACACGTTTTCTTTCAGCATCAGAATCGCACCGCCTTCCTCACCGGGGGGCGGCCCTTCTTCGGCTGGCTGGAATATGAACTTCACACTGCCGGGCAACTCATCCCTGACGCGGGCAAGTGCTTCGGCCACACCCATCAGGATCGCAGTGTGTGCGTCGTGTCCACACGCGTGCATCACTCCGACATTGTTACCCAGGTATTCCGCCGTAGCTGTTGACTTGAACGGGACATCGACTGCTTCGGTCACTGGCAATGCGTCCATGTCAGCACGCAAGGCCACGACCGGTCCGGGTTTGCCGCCTTTGAGCACGGCAACGACGCCGGTGTGTGCGACCCCGGTGCGTACTTCCAGCCCCAATTCACGTAGATGTGCGGCCACCAGCGCAGCGGTGCGTGTTTCGCGATTCGAAAGTTCCGGATGCTGGTGGATGTCGCGCCGCCACGACAGGATGCGATCCTGCATGCTGGTGACGTCCTGGTCCACCCTGGTTGCCAGATCCTGTGCTGACACAGGCCCCGTCACGGCAATGAGTGCAGCGGCAACAACGAGGTGTTTAGCGCAAAGGCGTGAGTGAAGAAGACCCGTAGCGTGCTTCATTTGCAATTCCTCCGCTGAGTGTGCGGTCAGATCAGTTTAACCACTTGCTTGCCGAGGTTCTCGCCTTTGAGCATGCCTATAAATGCCTGTGGCGCAGTCCTGATTCCCTCGGCAACAGTCTCGTGATATTTGATCTTTCCTTCCGCTACCCACCGAACGAGTTGGCCGACTGCCTTCTGGTACAGGTCGATGCGGTCGAAGACGATAAATCCGCGAACGTTTACACGGTTTACCAGGATCGAACGAATCATTTTTATTCCGTAAGGTTCGGTCGCGTTGTAGCCGGAGATCAGTCCACACAGGGCAACGCGTGAGAATGGATTGAGCAGAGCCAGCGCTGTATCCATGACCTCGCCGCCGACATTCTCGAACAGGCAGTCCACGCCATCCGGGCAAGCAGCTTTGAGATCGTCGTACAGATTCCCGGCCTTGTAGTCGACACAGGCGTCGAATCCGAGTTCTTTCACTGCGTAATCGCACTTCTTCGGTCCGCCGGCGATGCCGACTGCGCGGCACCCCTGCATTTTCGCCAGTTGACCGACGACGCTGCCGACTGCGCCGGTTGCCGCCGATACCAGTACGGTTTCCCCCGTTTTCGGTGCGCAGTGCTCCAGCAAACCGATCCAGGCGGTCGCGCCGGGCATACCGCAAACGCCAAGATACGCCGAGAGCGGGACGGCGGTTGAATCGACTTTGGCGATTCCCTCACCGGACGAGGTGGCATAAAGTTGCCATCCGGTCGATCCGACAACGATATCGCCTTCCCTGAATTTCGGATTTTGCGAAGCGATCACCTTGCCGACGGTGCCACCCGTCATGACATCACCAATTTCAGTTGCGGCGGCGTACGACTTTCCCGCACTCATGCGCCCGCGCATGTAGGGGTCGAGGGACAGCCAGTGGTTCTCGACCAGGATCTCGCCAGGTTGTGGCTTGGGAATGTCGTTTTCGACGATGTCGAAGTCGGATTCCTTAACCCAGCCTTCGGGGCGGTTCGCAAGCAGTACTTGCACGTTCTTGGTCGCCATACTCTGTTCCTCCTCTTGTTGATACGGTTATTGGGGCAGATTGTAGAGGCAATACGATCAGGGTGCGAATGCGGCTGGGGCGAATCAGGCGCCGTCAATGGGCATAGGGGGCACATGGCCTTTCGGTTGACGTTGGTCATGGTATAAAACCGGGCTCGATGACAGATGCAAAACAGACTGAAGACGGGGGAGCCGCATGGTATACGCACTGAATGTATTCAATCTTTTGCCTGGACGGGAGAACGACTATCGGGATTACTCGGTCAAGGCGGGAAAAATCATCTACGGTATGGGCGGGCGCGTCGTCAGTTCTGGATGGAAGCCGATTCGCAACCTGCATGGCGACGTGGAACGCCGATACATGATTGTGGTCGAGTTTCCCAGCGAAGCCGTCTTCCAGGCCTTTATCGATGAGGCGGACCAGCAGGATGTTCATCGGCTGCGGGAGAATTCTTGCAGCGATTACATCTGGACACTTTACGAACCATGGGATATTCGAGAGTGGGTGAAATCTGCGTAAATCGAGCTAAGCGCAAAGCGTTCTGTCAGGCATGCTGACCGTGTTATCAAAAGGGCGTTGTAAATGAAACGGCTTTGCAGTTGAAACAAGGACGCATGAAACAAGGACTCGTGCTGTTGCCAGGGTTGCTTTGCGACCGTGCCTTATGGGCGCCTCAAGTTCAGGCATTGTCGGGTATTGTCGATTGCTGGGTTTCGCCCCTGCTATCTGAAGACAGCATGGCGGAAATGGCGCAGGCAGTGCTCCGTGACGTACCGTTCGATCGCTTTGCGCTAGCGGGACTATCGATGGGCGGATACGTTTGCATGGAGATTATGCGTCAGGCACCGCAGCGCGTGAGCGCACTTGCCTTGCTCGATACCCGTGGGGCTGCCGATACGCCTGAAGAAACCCAACGTCGTCACGATCTGGTCCGTATTGCGCAGACGGCACGCAACTTCCAGCCGGTCACAAGGCTGATGCTGCCGCTACTGATGCATCCTTCCCGGCAAGAGGATAAAGCTCTGG
>Ga0307378_10007539_pt1 | contig 14627 bp, 11 predicted proteins | sample UN1MG_FD_202238 | JGI IMG/M metagenome (GOLD analysis project Ga0307378, IMG submission 202238) | Soil microbial communities from Risofladan, Vaasa, Finland - UN-1 | ecosystem: Environmental > Terrestrial > Soil > Coastal area > Acid sulfate soil | place: Finland: Risofladan, Vaasa | collected...
ACACCCGATTCGCCCCCACCTCCGTCATGTCGGGTCCCCGTTCCCCGTAGGCGTACTTGCGAGGCACGTGCCGGAGCTCCAGCACCGCCGTCTGGCGAATCAGCTCCTTCGCCTTCTCCGGATCCTTTACCCCCGGAAGCTCCACCACCAGCCGATCCGGCGGCTGCCGCTGGATCACCGGCTCCGTCACTCCGTACGCGTTCACCCGTTCCTCGATGATACGCTCGATGCTGGTGAGGTTCTCGCCCGTGATTGGCTGCCGCTCTGCCACCTTCGTCTCAATGCCGGGCAGCTTCTCGACGAGTAAGCTCTTGATCGTATCTGCCTGCTGGGCGACATCCGTCTCCTCGTCGAGCCGCGTCTCCACGACGAGACGATCGCCGCGGAGCTGCACATCCCGCTTCGCCGTCCCCATTGCCTCCGGCGGAAGGAGGTTCACGACCTCGGCGTACAGCTCCGTCCGCTCCTCCTCCGACATCGGTTCGCTCAGCTTCGGCGCCGAGAACTCGTACACCGCCCGACCCTGAGCCTGGAGCACGAGATGACTTCCGCCTCGCAGATCCAATCCCAGTGTGATCCCGAGGTGCGGCTTGTAGAAGCGGAACGGCCCCACCTGCTTCGGCGCAGGGATCGCCTTGCCCGTATTCCGGTCCGTTCGATCCCGCAGCTTCACCGGCTCCAATACTCCGACCAAGGCCAGCGCAACGAGTGCGAGAATTCCGATAAGCCACCAGCGCGTGCGCGCCTGCATATGGTGAGCCTTTCGCGTTCCGCGCCGAGTAGGCGCGCAAAAAAGTTCCCGAAGCTGGCCCCTAACCTCGCCAACGGGCCGCTTCGGTTCCGAGGATTATACCCTCGCAGGAGGTCGCCTGTCAAACGCGCCGGGCGACGCCGTCGGAGCGCACCAACATTCCCCTGGAGCCGGCAGGGAGACTCCGTTTCGTCGCCGTAAGTAGACCGAGATGGGGCCGGTCTCCTGCCAATCCCCACGACTCCCAAGGAGCACCAAATGTATATAGAGGAAATCGTAGCGAGAGAGATTCTGGATTCGCGTGGCAACCCGACCATCGAGGTCGATGTCTATGTGGAAGAGGGGCTGGTCGGTCGCGCCTCCGTGCCCTCGGGCGCCTCCACGGGTACCAGGGAAGCAGTCGAACTCCGAGACGCGGACGCAGACCGGTACGGCGGCAAGGGCGTCCTGCGCGCCGTCGAGAACGTCAACGACGTCATTGCCAACGAGATCACCGGCATGCTCGTTACCGACCAAGCCATGATCGACCGCGTCATGATCGAGCTTGACGGTACTCCTAACAAAGGCAAGCTTGGCGCCAATGCCATACTCGGCGTCTCCCTGGCCGTCGCCAAGGCCGCCGCCGCCTGGACCGGGCTGCCTCTCTATCGCTATCTCGGCGGCCCCGGCGCGCGCCGCCTTCCCATGCCGATGATGAACATCCTCAATGGCGGCAAGCATGCCGACAACAACGTGGATCTTCAGGAGTTCATGGTGATGCCCGTGGGCGCGGCGAGCTTCCACGAGGCCCTGCGCATGGGCGCGGAGGTGTACCACGCGCTCAGGAAAGTCCTCGCCGCCGATGGCATGAGCACCGCGGTGGGCGACGAGGGCGGCTTCGCTCCCAACCTCCCCAGCAACGAGGCCGCCATTCAGGCGATCATCCGCGCCATCGAGGCGGCCGGCCACACGCCTGGTGTCGACGCCTCCATCGCGCTCGACCCCGCGGCCACCGAGTTCTTCAAGAACGGTAAGTACGACCTGGTCGGAGAAGGTAAGGTTCTCTCCCCGGCCGAGATGGTCGACTACTACGCCAGCCTGGCCCAGAAGTACCCCATCGTTTCCATCGAAGACGGCCTCGCTGAAGATGACTGGGAGGGTTGGGGCATCCTCACCAAGAAGCTCGGCAAGAATGTCCAGCTCGTCGGCGACGATCTCTTCGTCACCAACACCGAGTACCTCCGCAAGGGGATCGAGGTGGGAGTGGCCAACTCGATTCTCATCAAGGTGAACCAGATCGGCACCCTCACTGAAACCCTCGACGCCATCGAGATGGCGAAGCGCGCCAGCTACACCGCCGTCGTTTCCCACCGCTCCGGCGAGACCGAAGACGCCACCATCGCCGACATCGCAGTGGCCACCAACGCCGGCCAGATCAAGACCGGTGCCCCCGCCCGCACCGACCGCGTGGCGAAGTACAACCAACTCCTGCGCATCGAAGAGGAGCTCGAGCACCTCTCCCAGTTCGGCGGTCCCGAGGTCTTCTACAACCTGAAGTAGCCTCGATGCCGCCTCGCCCGAATCACGTCCAGAGGGCGCGCCCGCGTGCCGCGGCCCGGCCCCCGCAAATGGCGGCCGGGCCGCACAGGATTCCCGCCGGAAAGGGGGAACGCCCGATGCGTAGCGGAGCCCCCCGGGGTGAATCGGCTGCGGAGAGGAGGCGAGCGACGTGCAGATCACCTGTCCGAAGTGCAAGCAGGCCCAGGACGTGGACAACCGCACCGCCACCTGCTCCAGCTGTCGCACCGTGTTGCGACGCTGCGTGGACTGCGACAAGTACGATCGGCGACTCTCTGTCTGCCGCGCCTTCAACCGTCCCATCGATACAGGGGACGCGAACTACCCCACCTTCTCTTCTGAAAGCACCTATTGCAGAGAGTTTCTCCCGGCCGTCTCCGTAAGCTAACGCGTACCATCTCTCGTTTGTCGCACAACCGCGACGGGTAAGATCTTGCTGGTCGCGGTTCCGGCCTGTCCTTCGTGAAAGCGCTGCTGCCTGAGCGTTCGGAAGCAGAGGAGGACGGGCATGGGAATCGACATCAAGCGCGCGCAGCGGGCACTCAGATCCGCGGGAGCCCGCGGCCCCTCAATCTGCGCCGCGGCCTGGCCCTTCGGCCGCGAGCGAAGGCTGCGAAGCCTGCTCCGGCGTCGGCTCGCGGTGCTCGAAGCGAAGAACGCGGTCGTTGACTTCTTGTTCCAGACTCAGAGGCCGCTTGCCGACCTCCATCTGTTCACCCTCGAACACATCCAGCGCGGCCTCGAAGACCCCGAGAAGCGGAAGCTCATCATCGCCCTGAGCCCCAGCCGCGAGGTGATCGCGGAAGAGCTTATGTCCCGCTCGGGGGCCGAGGTCGGGCCTTCCCTCGACCAGGCTGTGTCAGAGCTCCTCCACGACGGCGTCGTCCTCCGGGTCGCGGGTGAAGATGTCCTGTCCCCCCACGATGTCTACCTGGCCGTCCAGCGCGGCCGCCAGCCGCACTACGATATCTCGGAGCTGAACCGCCTCGTTCGAGAGGGCCGGGGCTATGGCGCGGAGCTTCGCGCCCGCGCCAGGCGGGAGGCCTCCAGCACCTCGGGCCGAAGCTACGACCTTTGAGCCAAGACCGTCGGGAATCCCTCTGTCTCGGCGGGCGCTCAAAGGCCGACCTCGACAGGGCGCGAAAAAGCGGGGCGCACTTCGGTGCGCCCCGCCGATTCTTTTCCCATCGCAGACGGAGTCTCGCCCCCAATCAGGACCCGGGCGCAGCGCCCGCCGCCTCTTCTCCGTCGTTGTCCTCTCTCGCCTTCTCGTTGGAGAACACAATCCGGCGCTCACCGGGTCGCACATACCCCAGGCGGCGCGCCGCCGCCTCTTGCCCCGCCTCCGTCGCCGCATACTCCTTGTAGCGCTCCAGCTCCCCCTGCTCGGAAAGCAGCGCCGCCTTCTTCATCCGCAGTTGCGCCAGCCGATCCGACTGGGCCCGAATCGTGCCCAGCGGCCCGAGAAGCTTCACCAGACCGAACACGAGAACCAGCGCGAGAAGGCCCAGGAATACCCTTCCCCTCAGCCTGCGACGTCCCCGTCTCCCCCTGCCCGACGACCGCGGCACGCGACCTCCTCAGAATCTGTGATACCTTCCCACCACCTCGACCTTGATCAAGTTCGTGAGACCCGGAACTCCCGCCGGGACCCCCGCCGTGACCACCACCACGTCCTCCTCCGCCACCAGGCCCTCCTCTCGCGCCCGGCCGATCGCGTGGAGGATAAGCTCGTCCGTGCTCTTTCCCCGCTTGGCCAACAGCGCTCGCACCCCCCACGCCAGCGTCAACCGTCTCTGTGTTGCCACATCCGGCGTCACCGCTATTATCGGCGTCTCGGGCCGGTGCATCGCCACCATGAACGCGGTGTGCCCGCTGGCAGTGGCCGTGATGATGGCGCGAGCCTGCAGGTCGTTTGCCAGGCTCACGGTTGCTTGGCTGATGCCGTCAGTCACCGTCTCGCACGGCCACTGGCTGGACTCCGCAAGCCGCTCCTCGAAGTCGAAGGCCGCCTCCCCCCGCGCCGCCACTCGCGCCATCACCTTCACCGCCTCCACCGGATAGCGCCCGATCGCCGTCTCTCCCGAAAGCATCACCGCATCCGTGCCGTCCAGGACCGCGTTCGCAATGTCGCTGACCTCCGCCCGCGTCGGCCGCGGATTGTCGATCATGGACTCGAGCATCTGCGTAGCAGTCACCACCGGTTTGCCGACCGCGTTGCAGCACTGGATGATAGACTTCTGGAGCAGCGGCACCCTGTCGAGCGGAAGCTCTATGCCCAGATCGCCCCGCGCGACCATGACCCCATCCGCCGCCTCGATGATCTCCTCCAGGTGGTCTATCGCCTCATGCTGCTCGATCTTCGCCATCACCCGGACGGACTTCCCGGACCGCCCTATCTCGCGACGCAGTGGTTCCAGGTCCTTCGCCGTCCTGACGAACGACATCGCCACCCAGTCCACCCCCCGCTCCAGCCCGAATCTGAGGTCGGCCAGGTCCTTCTTCGTTACGGTCTCGATCGGCAGCTCCACATCCGGTAGGTGCACCCCCTGATGAGACCGCAGCAAGCCTCCCACCTTCACCCGGCAGCGCACCTCGGAGCCGCTCCTGTCGAGCACCCTCAGTTCGATGCGTCCGTCGCCCAAGAGCACTCGCTGTCCGCCTTCCAGCGCCTCGGCCGCCTCCGGCAGAGGAAGGGGTATCTGACCGGGCTTCGGCCGCGAGGCGGTGCTCAGCACGACCTCGCCGCGCGCCTTCAGCTCCACGCCTTCCTCAGGCAGCTCCCCGACCCTGAGCTTCGGCCCTGCCAGATCCTGAAGCACCCCAAGAGGCCGGCCCAGCTTCTTCTCCACCGCCCGGATGGTGGAGATGGTCTTCCCATGTTGCCCCTGATCGCCGTGCGAGAAATTGAGGCGCGCCACATCCATGCCCGCCCGCGCCAGCCGCTCCACCATTCGCCGCGAGAAAGTCGCCGGCCCAATCGTGCAGACGATCTTCGTCCGCCGTGCCTGCCCCGACGATCTCCTCTTCCTTCCTCCCATCGCCGCCCTCCCTCATGCACTGCGGCGGCCAGCTCGCGCGGCCGCCGCAGTAGAAGACTGATCCGTGGCGCGAATTCGTCCCGCGCGGTCCCGAGTGGCTACTCCCCCCCTCCTTCCGCCTGGCCTGGCCCTGCGCCCGGCTCCTGCTGGGCCTCGCCGCCGGAAGCCCTCCCCCCGCGTCTGCCCCTTCCTCCCTCCCGCCGCTCCGTCCGTGCCGTGGCGGCACGTCGGCCTCCGCCTCCACCTTCGCCTCCAGTTCCAGCTCCAGCTCCAGGTGTTGGCATCGTCGGCACCGGCGGGCCGGTCAGACGCAGCCACACGAACGCCACCGCCGCTATCAACACGAGGATCACCACGACTGCAACGACCGGCGACACATTCTTCTGCATAGCACCTCTCCCCTCACGTCAGCAATTGCAGCCCTCACAGGGCGCACAGACAGGAGGCATTCACGCCAACGCGCTTCTTACGCCCCCGGCCGCGGTGTCGAGACCGCACTATATTACCATATGCTCGTCCCCGTGACGAAAGCCCGCCGCCTGCTTGTGACAGGCGTTTCACACGACTCCATGAGACGGTTCCTGTGAGCGCAAGGTTCCGCCTCAGCTCGCCCGAACCAAACTCCGCCCCGCCGCGTCTAACGAAGGGATGGCCAGGCCTCTCGCAGAAGCCTGGCCGCCCGACCCACAACTGTCACCAGAGGGGAGACCGCGCGGCCGTGGCACCCGAAGCCATCGCCATCATCGAGCGCATTTTCAAGGCGATGATCTTCGTCCCGATGATCGCCCTCGTCGGCTGGTGGATCTTCACCAACTGGCTCGACCGCACGCTCTCACTCGAAGAAGCGGTAACCGGCTTCTTCCTCCTCGGCGCCGCCTTCGCGCTCGGCGTCGTCTCCATCATATCCGGCGGTTGGGGCTTCCTCGGCGTCATCGCCTTCGTTTACCTCGCCCTCGTCGCCCTCCTCGTGTGGGAGTACATCTACTGGCGCCGCCGCGAGAGAGAGCATCATCTGTCCGAGATCCTGCGCTACCAGCAGGCCATCGAGAAGGACCCCACCAACGCCGCCGCCTACTCGTTTCTCGGGGAGAACCTGCTCCGGCTCAGGCGCTTCGAGGAGGCGCAGGAAGCGCTGGAGACAGCCCTCCAGCTCGACCCCGAATCGAAGCGCGACCGCCGCCTCCTCCGCCTCGCCAAAGAACGCCGGCCCCAGTACCCCTGGAGACGCACCGATTAGCCCGCCCGCCGCGGGCACACCGCCAGACACACCCCACACCGCGGCCGCTGGATCTCATTCCTCTCCGCCGCCTCCGGCCGGAACTCATAGCACCGCCTCGCGTCCAGCAGCTCCCCCCGCGCCATCCCCGCCCGCCAGCTCGCCCCCTGGATCGCCCCCGCCGGGCACGCCTCCACACACACCACGCACTCCCCGCACTCGCTCTCCGAGACCGGCCCTCCCACCACCAGCGGCGCCTCCGTCAGCACGCTCGCCATCCGGAGCGCCGGCCCCAGCTCCCGCGTCACCAGCAGCGCCGACTTCCCCACCCATCCCAGCCCCGCCCTCGTCGCCGCCAGCTTGTGCGAGAACGGCGCCGCCAGCGTCTCCGGGTCCACCCTATCCACCGTCGCCTGATTCACCCGCGCCTCGTACCCCGCCTCCTCCAGCCGCGCCGCAATCCGCTCCGCCAGCTCGGTGAGCCGCTCGTTCAGCGAGCGGTACTCCTCCGCATACCGCCGGTTCGGCATGTCCTCCGGGTCCGCCAGCACCTCCGGCGAATGCCGCATCGCCACCACCACCGCCCGCGGCAGCTCCGCCAGCCCCTCCACCTCCGCGAACCCCACCAGATCCGCCCCCGCCTCCCGCGCCATCCGCTCGATCTCCTGCGTCAGCTCCGCTCGCATCTCCACCTCATTCCCCCGGCTCGACCTCCACCCCCGGTCGCCCCGTCGGCGCCTTCGGCTGCATGATAAGCCCCGGGTGCAGCGACCGCTGAAGCGTCACGAACACCTCGATCCCGGGTTCGCGCTCCTCGCCCGACAGCGGCTCGCCCTCCCTCACGGGTTTGACCACCGACATCATGTCGAGCTGGATCTGGAAGAGATTATCCGGGCTCCCCCACACCGCCTGAAACACATCCCGCGATTCCTTCTTGGCAACCTGCCGCACCCATCGCGGCTCCCCCCGGTGCAGCGGCGTCCACCCCTTCGGCTCCAGCTCGTTCCTATAGAAGTAGTACACCGACTTCGACGGGTAGTCCTCATTCAGAGTGAACCAGTACTTCCGAAAGCCGAGGTTCGCCGAGTGCTGCTCTTCGACAGCCTCGGTTCCCGGGTAGTGCATCAGCTCCGGCCTGCGCCCGGCACCCGCCCGCTCGCCTCTGCCCTGCCACCTGGCGACGGCCACGAGGATCACCACCCAGATGACGGCGACCACCGCGATCGTTCGGACCAGCTCCCGTCGGCTCTGCTTCATATCTCTTCGTTTCCACTCCCTCGCGCCCTCGCCTGCGCCCTGCTCCCGACGTCTCCTCCCAAACGAGAAAGGGCAGGACCTCCGTCCTGCCCTCGCACACACGCACACCTATCACGCGTGCTTCACACCGCCCGCGCCACCTTCCCTGCCTTTAAGCACTTCGTGCACACCCGGACCCGCACTCGCTTCCCCCCCCTCAGTGCCACGATCCGCTGAAGGTTGGGAAGCCACCGCCTCCTTGTATGCACGTGCGAGTGGCTGACACTATTGCCGACTAACGGTCCCTTACCACAAATATCGCAGCGTTTGGCCATTACAAAACTCCCCTATGATATCCGGCGCAACGTGGTATCATACCATACAGCCTGTGCCGGCGGCAACCCGGCCGCCTCCAACCCACAATGACCGTTCGCGACCTCCACGACATAGTCAAACACGCACCCTCCCTGACCCCCGAGGATTCCGCGGCCAAGGCGATTCGGCTCCTGCGCGCCCGCGGCGTGCCCGCCCTCCCTGTCAGTCAGGGCCCCCACGTCATCGGCATCGTCACCGAGATCGATCTCCTCGCTGTCGCCGCCGGCGCGGATGATCCCCAGCATGCCCTTCGGACGACGGGTGTTTCCCAGGTGGTGCGGCCCCTCACCATCATGGCCTCGGAGCATCAGCCTCTCGCCAGCCTGGCCGATCTCCTCCGCGAGCACCCCGCGCCCGCCATCCCCGTCTTCGCCGCCGACGGCCGCTACCTCGGCCTGCTCCTCCCGCGCGACCTCCTCGCCGCCCTCGCCGGAGAGCCCATCGTCCCGCCCATCGGCGGCCTCGCCACCCCCGCCGGCGTCTACCTCACCACCGGCGCCCTTCGGGCCGGAGCCGGCGACCTCGGCCTCGCCGCCGCCGGCGCTTTCCTCATGGGCCTCAACCTTATCGCCGCCGCTGTCGTCTACGGCCTCGCCCAACTGGCCGACCGTTTCCTCCCGTTCCCGGAGCAGGCCGCGGCCGAACCCGGTGCCGCCGCAGCCATCCTCGCCCTGATCCTCTTCTACGGGCTCCAGATCTTCATCTTCCTCCTGCTCCTGCGTCTCTCCCCACTCACGGGCATCCATGCCGCAGAGCACATGGTCGTCCGAGCTGTCGAGGAAGGAGAGGACCTGGCCCTGGAGAAAGTCAGACGAATGCCTCGGGTCCACCCGCGCTGCGGAACGAACTTGATGGCGCTGCTCATTCTGCTCGTCATTGCGCAGCAGTTCCTTTCATCCCTCGACCGCGCCGCCGATGAGGCCACCCGGGTCTTCGCCCTCTTCCTGGTGGTTATGATCGTGCTGCTCACCTGGCGTCGTCTGGGCGGCGGCCTCCAGCGGTGGGTCACCACCCGACCGCCCTCCGACAGGCAGATTGCCCAGGCCATCGCGGTTGCGGAGAGCCTGCTCCAGAAAGTGCACGCGCATCCCAGCGCGCGCGTAAGCATCCCCCGCCGCATCTGGCACAGCGGCTTCGCCCAGGTGCTCGCCGGCTTCTTCGCCGTCTTCGCAATCGCCGAATACGGCCTCCCGCTGCTGGCCGGAGCGTGGCGCGCGCTCGCAGGCTGACCACATCGGAGTGACCATGGCCAGAGATATCATCATCGAAGCCCTTTCACAAGCTGTCTCCCGCGCGCAAGAGGCCGGCGACCTCCCGGCCGCTATCGCCGCGGGGACAGAACTCCAGACACCGCGCGACCCCAGGCACGGCGATATCGCCACCTCCATCGCCCTCGCCCTCGCCAGCGAAATCGGCCGCCCCGCCCGCCAGATCGCCGACATGCTCCTGCCCCACCTTCAGGTGCCCGAGGACGTCATCGGCAAGATCGAGGTCGCCGGCCCGGGCTTCATCAACTTCACCTTCGCCCCCGAATACCTCCGCGGCGTCGTCCGCGACATCTCCGAGAAGGGCGACGGCTACGCCCGCAGCGACGCCGGCAGCGGCAAGCGCCTCCTCCTCGAGTTCGTCAGCGCCAACCCCACCGGCCCCATCGCCGTCGTCCAGGGCCGCGCCGCCGCCATCGGCGATACCCTCGCCAACCTCTTCGCGCGGACCGGCTGGGAGGTATCCCGCGAGTACTACGTCAACGACGCCCTCAACTCGACCCAGATCCAGCGGTTCGCCGAGACCCTCGAGGCCCGCTACCTCCAGCAGCTCGGGAAGCAAGCAGTCGTCCCCGAGGACGGCTACCAGGGCGATTACGTCATCGACATGGCCGACGAACTCGCCCAATCCGAAGGCGACCGCTATCTCGACATGCCTCGCGAGGAGCGCATGGCCGCCTTCTACCAGTACTCGCTGAAGAACATCGTCGCCGGCCATCAGCGGGACATGGACGCCTTCGGCGTTCGCTTCGACACCTGGTTCTACGAGAGCGCGCTCTACGAAAAACACGAGGTCGAGTCAGCCATCGCCGATCTCAAGGAAAGAGGGCACACCTACCAGGCCGAGGATGCCCTTTGGTTCAAGGCGACCGCCCTCGGCGAGGAGCAGGACCACGTCCTCGTTCGCCGCGACGGCCGGCCCGGCTACCTCGCCGCCGACATCGCCTACCACAAGAACAAGTTCGAGCGCGGCTTCGACCGGCTGATCGACATCTGGGGGCCCGACCACCAGGGCCACGTCACCCGCACCAAGGTCGGCGTCCAGGCGCTCGGCTACGATCCCGACCGCTTCGAAATCCTCATCCACCAGTGGGTCCGGCTCTTCCGCGGCTCCGAGATGGTCCGCATGTCCAAGCGCGCCGGCGACATCATCGCCCTCTCCAGCCTCCTGCAAGACGTCGGCACCGACGCCGCCCGCTTCTTCTTCCTCATGCAGTCCCTGGAGAGTCACCTCGACTTCGACCTCGAGCTCGCCAAGAAGCAGGCCAACGACAACCCCGTCTACTACGTGCAATACGCCCACGCCCGCATCTCCAGCATCCTTCGGGAAGCAGAGGAGCGCGGCGTTCCCGTCCCCGCCATCGGCGCCGTCGACCTCGACCTGATCGAGCACCCGGACGAGCTCGCCCTCATCCGCAAGCTCGCCGAGCTGCCCGACGAAATCAGCGACGCCGCCGAGCGCTGCGAGCCCCACCGCATGACCCGCTGCGCCCGCGAAGTCGCCAGCGCCTTTCACGTCTTCTACACCAACTGCCGCGTCCTCAACGACGACCCCGCCCTCACCGCCGCCCGCCTCACCCTCGTCCGGGCCGCCCAAACCGTCCTCCGCATCGTCCTCGACACCATCGGCGTCACCGCCCCCGAGAAGATGTGAGCCCGTCACCCTATCCGCTTACCCACCCCTGCCCAACGGATACCGCGCCCGATGCAGAGGGGTCGAGTGCCGCTGGGCCTTCTCCGGAATCTCCACCGAGAATGCCTCGTCCGGAATCTCCACGTTGAACTCAGCGGCGATCACCTCGCTCCGCGAGGTGAACTCCCGCGGCTCCGCTTCCGGCTCTAGGCTCTGCTCATACCTCCGCCACGTAGCGACCCGAGGCAGCCACAGTCCCTCGATCGGATGCATCCACTCCTGCACCCCCCATATCTCGCCGTACGCATACCAATCGCCGGCACCAGGGCAAACCGTGTGCCGCTCGAACCTCGCCACGGCGTATCCGCGGTCCGGCGCGACCCACATGGACTCATGGCGCACTGCCGTGGCATCCTTGCCCAACGGCAAGAGCACGAGCCGGAGACATCGCAGCCCCTTTACCTCGTCCTCACCGAGCAAACGCGGGAGCCACACCCTCCGGCTCGCAAGGATCGACCCGCGCGGCGGCATGTGCAACATCACGGGCTGCAGGGGCCACCAGATCAGCAGTCCGCCCACGGACAGGTCGACCTCTGCCGTGACCTGCCACGGCCCATCCGCATCCCAGGCCGAAGCATACGTATCCCCACTCGAGTCCGTCTCGATTTCCGTCACCCGCTGTCCGTCGGCGATCACGGTGCTCGTCTCTTCCGTGGATCCAGGACTCACCGTTCGCTTGTCGACCCGGACGCGGGAGCCGTCGAACCAAGCTTCTTGCTCTATAGAGATGGGCCCTTCTTGCGTGTGCACGACGACGTGCCCCGAGTGCACCGTCGCCCCGTTCTCGTCCATACGCTCGAAGAGAGCGTCGAGATCGAGTTGCTCGGACTCGTCTGAGACAGTGCCACCTGCTCCGCTGCCGCCTGGCTCAGTCGCCGCCCCCTCGTCAACTCCTGCGCGGACGCATCCTACGGCTATCATATAGGCCAGAGTTGCGCCGCCTATCACCGCTGCAAGCAGCAATGCCCTCCACCTGTCTGCCATCGCGTCTTCCCCCTTCCTGCTCTTGACCGAGCAGCGAATGCCTTAGCTCTCCGTCGGTTATTAGACGGCGCCAGAGGGCAGAATGTCATGGTCCCATCACAGTTTCGCATCGCTCAAACCCCATAACTCCGGTGCCGGCCCACACGGTATCCTAACCTGAGCGAAGGCTCTCCTCCCTCCCCGTCGAATCCCTCCACCTCCAACCACGCGAAAGACGTGCAATGGCCAGCACCACACAATGACCGAGACATCACAGCACCCACAAACCGACCTCGACCAGCGCCCGGAGAGCAGCCCCCTTCCCGACCCCCGCCTCCTATCTCTCGCCGCGGAAGCCTGGCCGCCGCGCCTCCCCAGCCGCGACATCGCCGGCCTCCCACCCGCCGTCTTCCACGCGCTCCCTATCGCCTCCCGCCGATCCCCTCTCGTCAAGGCCGCCTCCCGCCTCGACCGCGCTTTTCCCGGCTGGCCCGAGCGAGCCGCCGCCGCCATCGACACCGCTGCCACCCATGAACTCACGCCGGACCTCCAGCGCCTCTGCGCCCTTCTTGCCCACCGGCCCCTCCGCAGCCCCGACGCGCTCCTCCGCGCTGCCGGCTCCGCCGCCGGCCCCGACACCCGCCTCTGGCTTCTCACCGCCCTCGCCGGCACCGACACCGCACCCGTCCGCGCCTTCTGGCTAAACGACCTCAGGAACCGGGTCGCGGCCGAGCCCGACGCCCCCGACCCCGCCCTCTGGTTCGCCTTCCTCCGCGCCCTGCTCGGCGGCTGGCTCACCTACGCTGATTTCCGAGCCGCCCTCACCCAGGGCCGCGTCCTCGCCGCCGCCGGCCCCGACGGCCACTACCCGCCAGCGCTCTCTCGCCTCCGTCTCACCTCCGACCCCACCTTCGCCAAATGGTACCGCCAGGTCATCTACGACATCGCCCACCAGCCCGACGTCTCCCTCACCTTCCGCGCCGGCGGCTGGATTCGCGACTTTCCCGGCGAAGACTACCTCTGGGACGCCCTCGACAGCCTCTCCCAGAAACCCGACTCCTGGTGGCCGCTCCACCTCCTCCGCTGGACATCGGGCGTTCACACCGACGACCAGCGCCTCCTCTCCCGTCTCTCCGACGCCCCCGAGGTCGCGCTTGGCATCCTCTCCCTGCTTCGTCCCGACCTGTGCCGCGCCGCAGAACAGGTCCTCTCGATCCCGCACCACGAGGCCGCGGTCGAGTGGCTGAAAACGGCCTCGCCCGCTCGGCCCCTCGATCTCCGCTGGGTCGAATCGCGCCTCCGGCCCTGGGCCGACCAGGCCGGTCGCGCCATCATACTCGCCGCCGCCGCGCTCTCCTCCGTCGATCCCCCCGCCGACTTCCCCGGGCCGGAGGACGTCCTTTCCCGGCGGCGAGAGTTCGTCCGCGCCCTCCTCCTTCCCGACTTCGACCGCGTCATGGACAACCTCGCCTGCGTCCTCGCGCTCCGGCGGGAGCACTTCGATACCATCTGCCAGCACGCCCGCGCAGGCCGCCCCGCCGCAATTCGATCCCTTTCCCTCTGGCCCGAAAAGGCGCAGGAATCCGCTCCCCTCCTCTTCCGGCTCAGCCGCGGCGGCACCGAGTCGGCCCGGCGCGCCGCCCGTGAATCCCTCGAGATCCTCGGCGCCCGCCTCCAGGTGAGCGACCTCGCCTCCTTCGAGAAGCGCCTCGACCTCGCCTCCGCCTGGGCCGACGCCGGCCTCGACGGCAAAGCCGCCCGCATCTGGTGGGATGTCGCCGGCTACCGCCTCAAGCTCTCCGTCGCCGCCGGCAAAGTCACCCTCCACACATACTCCGGCAAGCAGCGCCTCGCCGGCATCCCCAAGGCCGTTCGCCGCGATTCCCAGTACCCCGAGATCCGCCAGTCCCGCGCCGACCTCGCCCGCAGCTACCGCTACTTCCGGCGCCGCTTCGAGGAGGCAATGGTGGAGAGCGTCTCCTACCGCGGCCGCGACTTCGCCACCCTCCTCGCCAATCCGGTCGTCCGCTCCCTCATCTCCCGCCTCCTGCTCCTGCTCGACGGCAAACCCTTCCTCTGGAATCCCGGCGATCCCCTGGCCGAGTGCCCCCCTCCCCCTGAGATCGTGTCCGCCGCCGAGGTGCGGATCGCCCACCCCCTCGACCTGGCCGCCGCCGGCGTCCTCGGCCGGTGGCAGCAGCAGATCATCGGCTCCCACATCGCCCAGCCCTTCAAGCAGGTCTTCCGCGAGTGCTACCTCCTGGGCGAGCGCGAGCGCACCCTGGACTCCTGTTCGCGCTTCGAAAGCAGCCCCCTCATCGCCCGGCGCGCCTTCGCCCTCCTCCGTTCCCGCGGCTACTCCCCCCGGCGCGGCGACGCCGTCAAAGACTGGCCGGGCCGCCGCCTCCACGCCCACCTCCAATGGGCCGGAGAAGGGGAGGAGGCCGGACGCCTGCTCGCCCAACCCGAGGCCGCCGAAAGCGTCACCAGCGGCCCCGTCTGGTTCACCGTCGGCGGCACCGACCGACTC